>Ga0209131_1001743_pt1 | contig 15003 bp, 12 predicted proteins | sample GraSoi_2013_40cm_FD_185826 | JGI IMG/M metagenome (GOLD analysis project Ga0209131, IMG submission 185826) | Grasslands soil microbial communities from the Angelo Coastal Reserve, California, USA - Sample 9_17_2013_40cm (SPAdes) (version 2) | ecosystem: Environmental > Terrestrial > Soil >...
AAGTGAACGCGGTCGGTGTTGAAGGTGGGCAGGCACTCGACGGCGTCGAGGGCGGCGATGCGGCCGCTGGTTCCGGCGCCGACGTAGATGAGGCGTCCGCCGCGACGGAGAGCGGCGGCGACAAGATCGATGGCACGGGCGATCTGGGGCAGCGCGCGAGTTACTGCGAGGGCGACGGTGGCGTCTTCAGCATTGATGAGTTGGGCGATTTCGAGGGAAGATTTGCGGTCGAGGTCGAGGGCGGCGTCGTTCGATTGCTCGGTGCGCAGGCGGCGGAGAGTGGACTGCGGTCTGCGAGATGAGTTCAATTTGAAAAGTCCTTCGTTGGCCGGATACTTATTCTAACGGGTTTATGCGGCGATCGTTCGAGGGGAAGCGATGTCAGAATGTCCGCGGCTGGATCAGGAAGCGGAGAGAGCTTCTTCCGCGGAGATGATTGCGGATTCACTCTTCGCGTCCTGCGACAGGAGCGGCCAGCCTTTGCGAAGTACGTAGTCGAGCCAGGCGCCAGCCATTTGCGAAGTGAGGACAGCCGCTACGACCAGAGTGGTGTAGAACTGCGGGCTGATGATGCCAACGTCGAAGGCCACGCTGGCGAGGACGATGCCGGGTCCGCCGCGTGCGTTGGTAGTGATGGCGAGATTGATCGTGTCCAATCCGCGGAAGCCCGCGAAACGAGTGGCCAGAGCGACGGAAAGAATCTTGACGATGCAGCTTCCGAGGATGAATGCGGCCATCATGCGCAGAGAAAGGCCGCGGATCAGATCGAGTTTCAATCCCACGATGGCAAAGTATACGGGGATGAAGAAGGCGAAGGAAACTTTTCCAATGGCGTCGAGTGCATCCGCAAATAATTTGCGTTTCTTGTGGACCACGGCGAATCCTGCGAGGAAGGCGGCGAAGACGACGCTGACGTCGAGTAGTCCAGCGAGCACGCAGTAAGCAAGGAGAACCGACATGGCGTAGGCGACAGGAGAGTTCCTGGCGAAAACGTTGAAGCGGGATTTATTGATGCGTTTTACGATGCGAGGCAGGAGTGTGAGGCCGAGTGCGAAAAAAACGATAGTGGTAACGAGGTGATACGTCATCTGTCGCGGATTCAGAACGGTTGTTCCTGCCATGGCAGTGGCGAGAGCGAGGGCGAGCCAGAGCGCGATGTCCTCAAGGACGGCGACGCCGAGGACCAGACGCGCGAAGCGAGTATGGAGAATTTTCAAGTCGGCGAAGATTTTTGAAACTACCGGCACCGACGTGACTGCGACTCCGACGGCGAGGATGATGATGAGAGAAATGCGGTTGCCATTGGGGCCGGCGAGTTGAGGACGGACCAGCCATGGGCCGAACAGCAGTGCGAGCAGGAACGGGATGCCCGTGCCAACAATGGCCAGCCAGCCAACTTCGCGGCGCTCGTCACGGGTGAAGAGCTGGCGGGTTTCGGCGCCGGAAAGAAACATCAGGAGCAAGAGGCCGAGCCAATAAATAAAGTTCAGGGTGTTTCCCTGGTGGTTAGCGGCTTCGGTCAAGCGGGATGCGAAAGGGAAGCGGCCGATCAGCGCGGGACCGAGGACAACGCCGGCGAGGATTTCGCCGACGACTCTGGGCTGGCGGAGTCTTACAAAAAGAAAGCCGAGCAGGTGAGCTAGTCCTACGAGAAGCAGGAGAAGGAAGAGGATGGAAGTGAGATCTGCGTTGGACACGGTAGTGGCGGCTGCCGGAAATAGGATGCGATTGACCGGGGAGAGTTTGCCGTGGATTTCGGGGGAAGTAAGTTCAGGCAGGCTTTTCGAGGGCTTCGACTACGGCGTCGTGAAACATGGGGCGGACTTTCTTAATGGTGTGGTTCGAACAATCCGGCCAGGTGCGGTTGGTTAGCAGTGTGATCGAGAGCTGACGGACAGGGTCGATCCAGAGAGAAGTCCCGGTGTAGCCTAGATGGCCGAAAGATTGTGGCGACAAATATTTTCCGGATTGCGAAGGGGATGAGGGAGTGTCCCAGCCCAAAGCGCGGGATGTGGCTATGGGCACGGATTCGCGGCGAGTGAAAAGCGAGACGGTGTCCCGGCGGAGGATGGGGCGTCCGGAGTTGAGCATGGCATCGGCGAATTTGGCGACGTCTTCGGCGGTAGAAAAGAGTCCCGCGTGGGCGGCTACTCCGCCGAGGATGCTCGCGTTTTCGTCCTGGACTTCGCCCTGGATGATGCGGGTACGGAAAGTTTGATCGTTTTCCGTTGGTGGAATCTGAGCACGGATTTCTGGCGATGGATTGAACGTGGTGTTGGTCATGGCCAGCGGCGCGAAGATTTCACGCTGGCAGAAGCCGTTGAGCGACTCGTCGGAGAGGCGCTCGAGGGCGATACCGAGGATGATGAATCCGATGTCGCTGTACTCGGCACGGTTGGCCGGATCGGCGGCTAGAGGCGTGGTTACGGCATCTTGCAGGAGTTCGGCACGGGTGCTGGCTTTCAGGAATAACTTTTCGTATGCCGGCAGGCCGGAAGAATGGGCCAGTAACATGCGCAGGGTTACGTCGTGGCGGCGGGGATCTTTTGCGGCGTCGGTGGTGAATTCGGGGACGATGGCGGAGACAGGAGCGTCCAGGTCGAGTAGGCCGCGTTCGTACAGGAGCATCGCCATCGGAGTGGTCGCGACGACTTTGGTTAAAGAGGCTAGATCGAAGAGTGTGGCGGGATTGACTGCGTCGCTCCCACCCTTCGACAAGCTCAGGGCAGGCTCCTTCGACAAGCTCAGAGCAGGCTCCTTCGCAAAGGAGGCGAAGGATGGGGCACGCGCCGCGATTTCATCCTTTGTAATTTCATCGTCGTAAATAAAGTGGCCGAGGGCTTTGAGGACGACTAGTCTTCCGCGGTGAGTTACGGCGATCGAAGCGGCGGGAAAGGCGCGTTCGGTGATGGCCTCTTTCAGGATCGAAAAGGCGTCGGCGAAGACTTCGTCCTGATGGTCGAATGCTGCGGGCAGCGGCGATGAAGATTGGGGCGCGTTCATCGAAGAATCCATGATATGGCATAAAGGGCACCCCCTTACTTGAGTTTCTTGAGTCATGCGGGCGGGGTTGTGTAGAGTCAGAGCATCCTTCTTACTAAATCAAACTCGCGCGCCTTTCCGTTGCCTCCTTTCAGCACGGTATTGTTCGCACTGGCGGTGCTGATTTCCTGCGTGCTGACGGCGTCCGGCCAGCCCCGGGAAAGCGATGGCGCTGGCGAGACTTCCGGACTGCGCCCGGATGGACAGGCGGGAGCGGCTGTCCCCACACGTGCGCTGCCTGCGGTCGATGCTGTGATCCAGCAGGCGATTTCTGAGGGAAACATTCCAGGAGCAGTTCTGATCGTTGGCCATGAGGGGCGGGTCATCTACCGGAAGGCCTATGGATCGCGGGCTTTGGAGCCGCGGCGGGAAGTGATGACGCTCGATACGGTTTTCGATCTTGCCTCGCTCACCAAAGTGATTGTCACGACTCCCGCGGTGATGCAACTTGTGGAGAAGGGCAAGGTGCGGCTGAATGATCCGGTGGCGAAGTACTTGCCGGAGTTTGCGCAGAATGGGAAAGAAGACATCACGGTCCGGCAGTTGCTAACGCACTACTCGGGGCTGGAACCGGATCTGGATTTGAAGACGACGTGGGAAGGGAAGCAGACGGCTTACGGGATGGCGATGGCTGAGACGCCGGAGGATCCGCCGGGGTCGAAGTTTTCTTACAGCGACGTCAATTTTATTGTGCTCGGCGAGCTGGTGGAGCGGGTTTCGGGCGAGACACTGGACGAGTATGCTGCGCGGCATATTTTTGCGCCGCTGAAGATGATGCATACGCGGTTTGTGCCTCCGGTGGCGCGGCGGGCTGGCTGGATAGAAAAGATTGCTCCGACGCAGTATGACGAGAATGAACACATGCTGCGTGGAGTGGTGCATGATCCGACGGCGCGGCGAATGAGTGGAGTGGCGGGCCATGCGGGATTATTTTCGACTGCGGATGATCTGGCGAAGTTTGCGCAGGCTTTGCTGAATGGCGGCGATGGAATTCTGTCACCGATGTCGGTGGAGAAGATGACGCGTCCGGAGCAGCCTCCGTCGGCGCCGGTGTTGCGCGGGTTTGGGTGGGACATTGATTCTCCGTTTTCGTCGAATCGTGGGGATTTGCTGCCGGTGGGCTCATACGGGCATACGGGGTTTACGGGAACATCGATGTGGATCGATCCGACGACGCACTCCTACATCATTTTGCTGACAAATGCGGTGCATCCGCGAGGTAAGAGCAACGCGATTGCTTTGCGATCCAAAGTTGCGACGGCCGTGGCGGCGGCGCTGCCTTTGACTGCCAGCGAGACAGAGGCGCTGCGCTGGAAGAGCATCACCGGCTATAACGAGGCGCAGAGCGCAGCGCGGCGGATGAACTCGCGCAATGGCAGCGTGAAGACTGGGATTGATGTACTGGAAGCGCATGGGTTCGATGTGCTGCAGGTTGCGGGACGCAAGAAAAAGATTGGTGTGCTGACCAACCAGACGGGGATTGATGCTGACGGGCGGAGGACGATTGATGTGCTGGCGCAGGCTCCCGGAGTTTCGCTGGAAGCGATTTTCAGTCCCGAGCATGGAGTAACGGGGACATTGGACACGACAGACGTTGCGAATTCGAAAGATGCGGCGACTGGGGTTCCGGTGCACAGCGTGTATGGAGCGAAGGATGCGCTGCGGCGGCCACCGGCGGATGTGATGAAAACTCTGGATGCCGTCGTCATTGATATTCAGGATGCGGGGGTGCGGTTTTATACCTACGAGACGACGCTGGGATATTTTCTGGAAGCGGCGGCGCAGGCGGGGGTTGAGGTGATTGTGCTGGACCGGCCTGATCCGATTACGGGGGCGTTTGTGCAGGGTCCGGTATCGGATGGTGGACGGGAGAACTTCACAAATTATTGGACGGTCCCAGTGCGGCAGGGAATGACGATGGGCGAACTGGCGAAGATGTTTAATGCGGAGCGGAAAATCAATGCCAAGCTGACCGTTGTGCCGATGGAAGGATGGCAGCGCGGCGATTGGTTTGATTCGACGGGACTGGCGTGGGTGAATCCGTCGCCGAATTTGCGGAGCGTGACGGAGGCTGGGCTGTATCCGGGCGTGGGGCTTATTGAAGGCACGAATGTTTCCGTGGGGCGAGGGACGGATACTCCATTCGAGCTTTTGGGCGCGCCTTGGATGAAGGGCAGGGAACTGGCGGCGTACTTGAACGCGCGCGGGATTGCGGGAGTGAGATTTGTGCCGGTGACATTCACGCCGACCGCGAGCAATTATGCGGGGCAGAAGTGCGAAGGTGTGAATATTGTTCTGACCGAGCGGAATGCGCTCGATGGGCCGGAGTTGGGGATTGAGCTGGCGGCCGCGTTGAGGAAACTTTATCCGGCGGACTTCAAGCTGGAGCGCATGACTGAGTTGCTGGTGAATCAGGCGGCTTATGATGGGCTGGTAGCGGGTAAGGATCCGCGTCGGATTGCGCAGGATTGGCAGGAGGAGCTGGAGAAGTTTGAGGTGGTGAGGAAGAAGTATTTGATTTATTAGACGCCCGGCGGTTTCGGCATTCATGTGGGTGTCGAAGAGAAGCCCTTAACGCGGAGACCGCATAGGCAGCGTAGGACGCGGAGTTGGGCTGGGCACCCTGATGGGGTGAGGTCGCATCTTAGGTTCTAGTTCGGTGCTATTCTCAGGCTGGTCTGATGCGGGCGGCGAGTTGGAGGTGAGTGATGCGCGGAGTTTTCACAGTTCTACTGGTTTCTGGGATTGCATTGGGTCAAGCGGCGGATGCGCCGAAGCCGGATGCGAATGCGAATTCCGCAACGTCGGCGGCACTTGTGCAGGATCCCGCGCCAACAACAGCTCCCGATCCCAACGTGGTTACGATTCCGGCGGGGACCAAGATTCCGTTGTCGCTGAAGCAGGGGATCTCGACCAAGAATGCGCGCGAGGGGGATGCGGTTTATGCGGAGACGGCGTTTCCGTTTGTCGTGGATAACCGTATCGTAATTCCGGCCGGGTCCTATATTCAGGGGAGGATTGCGCACGTCGAGAGGGGCGGGCGGCTCAAGGGGCGGGCGGAGATCCTGATGCACTTCACTTCGATGATTTATCCGAGCGGTTATACCGTGATGCTGCCGGGGTCGGTGGAGAATACGCCGGGAGCGGATAAGCAATCGGTGAAGGACGAGGAAGGGACGATTCAGCAGGATAAGGATACGGGGAAGAAAGTTGAAGAGGCCGCGAAAGGCGGAGTGTACGGAGCTTCGGGAGGCGCGCTGGCGGGCGCGCTCAGCTCCGGCGTCAATGGGGCGCGGACTGGAGCGATCGCGGGAGCAGCAATCGGCATCGGATGGGCGCTGCTGAAGCGCGGGAGCGATGTGAAGCTGGATGTGGGAACGTCGATCGAGATGGAGATTCAGCGGGCGATCACGGTGGATGCGAGGCGAATTGCGGTGGCGAAGGCGGGGCCCTAGGGTCTAAGAGTAGAGGGCGGGTCAAAAGCCAAAGCAAAGTCAAAGTCAGAAGCAGCGGGCAAGAGTGCCCGTTCCACACAAGCATTGCCACACGGGCCTTGCCTATCACGCGAAATCTCATTTCAAATTGAAGAGGGCATTCACGTGGGCGGTTACGGTTACTGTCTGCGGAGTGAATTCTTCTGTGGGGGTGGGCGCAGCCGGTGCCATTGCCGCCATGGAACGGGCGCGGGGCGCGACAAGGCGCGGATTTTCGAAGACATCGACGGAAGCGTAGGACAGCTCTCCTACAGTGCGGCCGCTGGCGCGGGCGATGGCGTCGGCGGAGTTGCGGGCGCGGCGGTAGGCGTCTTCGACGGCTTTGTTTTTGGCGTCGTCTATGGTCTCAAGAGTATAGTTCAGAGTTTGCGTTTCGCTGACGTTGGCGTCGGCCAGTTGCTGGGTGATGGGCCCGATCTTGGAAAAATCCTTGAGCTTGAGAGCAACGTCGGTGGTGACACGATATCCGATGACTTTCTGCTTGGGATTTTTCCAGTCATACACGGGTTGAACGGAGAGGAATCCGACTTTGGCGGCTTTGGGCTCGAGGCCGTTGGCGCGAAGGACCTGGCGAACCTGCTCGGCTTCTTTCGAGGCATGCTCATAGGCGGCTTGAGAGGTGTTTTCCTGCACGGAAATGTTGAACTGGATGACGGCCGTGTCGGGAGCGGATTCAAATTTGCCGTCGGCGCCAACATAGACGGAGTTGGGAAGGGCAGTTACGGCGGGGTGCTCCTGCGCGAAGGATGTGGTGACGAGGATAAAGAGCGCGAAGAGATAGAGTGCAAGTTTCATGAAGCCTCCCATATCTGGTTCTCTAATTGTAAGGTCCCTTCAACGGCTAAAGCCCAGAATCAGGGTGCACCAATCACAGTGCATACGCGCGCCACCTAATCCAGTCTTAGCAGCCTGCCGGTAGAACGAGGCAACAGGCGATTCTTGCGCCGGGTGCCCGCAGCGCCCGACGGGATAGCCGAGGCGCTGTTCCTACGCGAGGCGCACGGCTTAGTTGCCTTTGGCGCTGGCGGAATAGCTGAAAGGATAGCTCTGGGTGTTGATCTCGCGGCGGAGGTCTTCAAAGATGTCGTCGGGCATCTTCAGGAAAACCTCGACGACTTCCGGATCAAACTGGCGGCCAACCCAGGCTTGGATCTCCTTGCGAGCCTCTCCGAGAGTTCTGGCGGGACGATAAGGGCGGTCGGAAATGATGGCGTCGAGAGTGTCGGCCACGGAGAAGATTCTGGCGCCCAGGGGTATTTCTGTCCTCTTAAGACCGCGCGGATATCCAGTGCCGTCGAAGTGTTCCTGGTGGGAGTAAACAATGTCGCAAGCCTCCTTGAGGAACGGTATTCTCTTGAGCATCTGGTAGCCGTGATAGCAGTGCTCCTTCATGATGGCCCGCTCATTGTCATCGAGCTTTCCGGGCTTGCGAAGGATGTTGTCGGGAATGGCCATTTTGCCAATGTCGTGGAGGAAAGCGCCACGAGCCATGACGAGGATTTGTTCGCGGGGCACGCCCATGGCGCGAGCAATGGCGATGGTGAAAGCGGTGACGCGGCGGGAGTGGCCTTCGGTTTCGGCGTCTTTGAGGTCGAGCGCGTCGCCCAAAGCCTGCAGGGTAATGTCGTAGGAGCGCTCCAGGTCCGCCATTGCCATCTGAAGCTGATCGGTGCGAGCTTCGACCAAAGACTCCAAGTTCGTTTGGTAAGTGCGGTTCTCCACCTTGAGGCGGCGATTCTCAAGGGCCCGGCCTACGGCGTTGAGCAACTGTTCGCGCTCGAAGGGTTTGAGCAGGTAGTCGTAGGCGCCGTTGCGGATGGCGGCGAGGGCGACGGAGATGTCGTGGACGGCTGTAACCATCACGACCGGCATGTCGGGAAATTTCTCTTTCGTGCGTTCGAGCAGGCCGATGCCGTCGAGGTCGGCCATCATCAGGTCGGAAAGCATCAGTTCAAATTGTTCGCCGGAATTGAGCAGGGCGAGGGCCTCGATGCCAGAACTCGCCTGCTGCGAGGTGTAGCCGGCGGCGGCTAAGATGGCGCAGACAATCTCGCGGATGGCTTCTTCGTCGTCGACTACAAGAATACGGTCGGCCATAATCCCTGTGAGTATACTCTCGGCAAATTTAGCCCCCGCCGGTAGGTGCCGAAAGTAACCACCGTGGTCCGGAAAACGCATGGATAACGGGCTGGAGCGTGATATTCAGAAGCAGGGCATAGTTACGTCTGGGTATCAGCCTGAAATAAGATGAACGCTTCCCTCTGGTCCATTTGGAACACCACCGCACAGCCGGCGCTTGCCGGGCTGAAGGCCGGGGAGTGGGCGCTGCTGCTCGTGCTGGGCGCGTCGCTCGTGGTGCTGTCGGCACTGCGGGAGCGTTGTCTTCTGGTGTGGACAGTGGGCTGGGCGCTACTGGTGACTTCGCGGCTGGCGGGCATTCACGGGGCCACGATGGGGATCCCGGAGCGCAATGTTCCTGCGGTGGAACAAGCCGCGTTCGTGATTGCGATGGGCCTGTTTGCAGGCGCGGTCCTGGTTTACATCCGGGAACGAAATCTGCTAGGGCCGCTGGCCGCGATCACAGTGAGCGTGGCTGGCTTTGCCGTAGCGCGGGTGCTGCTGTGGCCGGATTCGCTGCCCTTGCGCGTGGCTCTGGAAGTTTCCTACCTGGTCATTCAGTTGACTGCTGCGATTGCCCTGCTTCGCGCCCGGCGGGGTCGTTGGGAAGGTTCGGCTTGGCTGCTGGCGGGGTGCCTGCTGGTGCAGCATCTGAGTTGGCCGCCCTTCACAAACCAGATTCCGGCTGGTGTTCTCGTAACGGCAGACGTATTGCTGGGACTTAGTATGCTGCTGATTGTGTTTGGAGAAGCGCGCGCACGGAACCGGCGATTGCAGGTGCTGCGGGCTTTGACCGAGGGCATCGTTCTCGCCCAACAGCAGGGCGGCATGATGGAAGAGGCGCTGGAAGAGTTGCAACGGCTGACCAAAAGCAAGGCGGCGTGGTTCCGATTGATTGAAGGTGGGCACCTTGTAGCGACTCATGCGGTGGGAGTGTCGCCGGACTTTTTGCGGGAGGCAAGTTTTGCCGAGTTAACCGAGAGTGTGTCGCAAACGCTGGAGCGGGGCAAGCCGGTGACGGCGCACCGGGCCGGAGCGACGCCCGAAAATGCCGGACTGCTGAAGTCGGAGAAGCTGCAATATGTGGTGATGGTACCGGTGCTGGGAAAAAAGTCTCCGATCGGGCTGCTGATTCTGGGCAGCGCGGCGTCGCGGAAACTGACCGCTGAGGAGTTGGAGTTTCTGGAGACCTGCGGCCGACAATTAGGGATTGCGATTGAGAATTTCCGTCTGCTAGAGCAGGCCTTGCGCTCGCAACGGCAGTGGCGGAACACCTTTGACTCGGTGCACGACATTATCCTGGCACACGACGCCGAGTTTCGTATTATCAAGGCCAATCAGATTCTGCTGGAACAGATCGAAAAATCTTCCGCAGACGTGATCGGGAGCACCTGCGAATCGGTATTGCCGCATGGGTTGGGCGAGTGGACGGGATGTCCATACTGCGCGCGGGGAGGCGAGGAGATCAGCGAAGGATCTGATCCGTGCTTCGGCGGATTTTCCGTGGTATCCACTTCTTCGTATGCGGAACAGGGGAGCACCCAGAAGGGGACGATTCATATCGTTCGCGACATCACGGAGCGGCGGTCCGCGGAAGATAAGTACCGGCTGCTGTTCGATCAAGTGCAGGAAGGCGTCTACGTGGCCACGCCTCGGGGGCGGTTGCTCGATTGTAACGATGCGTTTGTACACATGCTGGGTTATGAAAAGCGGGAAGAATTGCTGACGCTGAATCTGGACGAGGACATTCGGGTGGATGCAGGTCAAAGGGATGCATTCCACAGGGAGATTGAGCAGCAGAATTTCGTGCGCAATTTTGAAGTGACAATGCGACGCAAGAATGGAACCCTGCTGCTGGCGGCCGAGAGCAGTTTCGCAACCCGGGATGCGGCAGGGAAACTCGAGCGGTTTCAAGGCTTTGTATTGGACGTGACGGAGAAGCGGCGCGCCGAGGACGAGATGCGCCGGCGCAATCGTGAACTGAATGCGCTGAACGCGATGGCGGTGGTGGCGACCCAGTCCTTCGATCTGGATGAGATTCTGAATCTGACGCTGCGGCAGGTGGTTTCGCTGTTCGGCGCTGAGAGCGGAGCCGTATATCTCTCGGATTCGGATGCGCCGACGTATCGGCGTCGAGCGGCGTGGGGACCACGCAGCCGCGACAAGTCGCGGCCGGCGGAAATCAGTTTTGCGGAGGGCTTCGGAGACCTGGTGATGCGCTCGCGCGCCGAAGTGATCACGGCGGAGTATCTCCCACATCTCAAGGGAGCAGTGGCGGAGTTCATCCGTTCCGATACCGACGGCGCGTGGATCTGGGTGCTGTTCTGGGGCAAGGACAGTCCGATCGGCATGATGGGACTGCGCAGCCACGCGGAGTACGAATACTCCAGCGGGGAAGAAAATCTGATGGTGGCGATCAGCCGGCAATTGGCCACCACGATTGAAAAGGTTCGTCTGTACGAAGAAACTTGCAAGGCTTATGAAGATCTGCGGCGCACGCAGGAACAACTGTTGCAGAGCGAGAAGATGTCTGCAGTGGGCCAGTTGATCGCGGGTGTGGCGCATGAGTTGAACAATCCTCTGACCGCAATTCTGGGGTATGCGCAGTTGCTCGAGAGTGAAGGATTGAACGAGCGCGCCCAAGACTACGTGGGCAAGATGTTCAAACAGGCGCAGCGGACGCACCGCGTGGTGCAGAATCTTCTTTCGTTCGCGCGGCAGAGGAAACCGGAGCGGTCGGAGGTCGACATCCGGAAGGTGCTCGAGGAGACGCTGACCCTCCGCGATTACGATCTCAAGGTCAACAACATCGTTGTGGAAAAAGATCTGGGTGCTGAGGCCGCGATGGTGGTGGCCGATCCGCACCAGATCGAGCAGGTATTTCTGAACATCATCAACAACGCCGTGGATGCGGTGCTGGAGACCGGGCGGTCAGGGAATCTGAAGATCCGGGTGTATTGCGAGAAGGGCGACGTGTGTGCGCAGTTTGCAGACGACGGGCCGGGGATTAAGGATCCCAAGAGAATCTTCGATCCTTTTTACACCACGAAGAATGTTGGGAAGGGAACTGGCCTGGGGTTGAGCATCTGTTACGGGATTGTGAAAGAACACGGCGGCGACATCACGGCCCACAATGCCTCCGAAGGCGGAGCTGTGATCGAAGTTCGGCTGCCGATGGCAGTGGCGGCGGGAGCAGTGATGGAAGCGGCACCGGTTGCGGCTCCGAAGCGGGAAGGCGCCATTCAAGGGCGAGTGTTGCTGGTGGAGGAAGAAGAGTCGGTGCTAGAGTTTGAGCGCGACGTGCTGGCTGGCGCCGGGGCCAATGTGGTGACCGCTATGCGAAGCGAAGATGTGAAGACCCGTTTGCTCTCCGAACCCTTCGACGTATTAATTATGAGCGGGAAAATGCCGGCGGACTGGAATGCGAAGGAAGCCTACCTCTGGATGAAGCAGCATTGCTCCAACATGGAGAAGCATGTGCTGTTTACTTTCTCCAATGGAGTGGAGCAGGGCGATGAGCGGGCCTTCCTGCAGGAGAACGACGTACCCTACCTGGTCAAACCCTTTGAAGTCGTGGAGCTGATTTCTCAGACACGGCGCTTGCTGCAGAAAGCGCACGCGGCGGCCGCTGGCGCGAGCTAAAAATCCCAGAACCGAACTCCGATACGCTTATTGTCCCTCGCTTCACCGGGATGACGGCGCCTAAGACTCCTTCACAGTTGCGTGCGCAGGCTCTTCACCAACCGGCGGAGAGCTTTGTCATTGCGTCGGTACCACCGCCATTGTCCCTGCTTCACGGCATCGACCAGGCCGGCTTTGGTGAGGATGGCCATGTGATGAGAGATAGTGGGCTGGGAGAGGTGCACGCGTTCTTCAATGTCGCCGGCGCACAAGCCGGCTTTTGCTGTTGCAGGCGCGCTGGCGGAAGCCAGACCCCGTGGCTTAAGCGCATGAAGGATGCGGCGCCGGGTAGGATCGGCAATGGCATGCAGCGTGTGATCGAGAGGCGTGAGGGAAGTAGTCATTGGGACTAGGATTAACTCTTAAATCGACGGTTGTCAATATGCAGAATGTGCGTCAGTTTCAGGGACGTTGCCGCGTGGCTCTCAGCCACTCGATGCGGGTGAATTCGAGATAGCGCACGTCATTATCGGGCAGGGAACAATTCGCCTCGTCGAGGCAAGCGGCCAGGGTGCCACCGCGGATCCAGTAACCGGTTGCATCCTGCTTGAGAATCGTGGAGTGGAGTGGGTCCATTCCGTGGAGCTTGAAGACAACACGACGATTCAACAAAGGGTCAAGCTTCATAGGCTGCTTCGCTCTCGTTAACTATTTTTTCAGGATCGGGTTGTATCCATCATTAATGAGGCGAGAGCGCATGCCTTCCGCGTCTTTAATGTCGCCGAATGGGCCGACTTGCACCCGAAAGAGCTTGTCGGTGGAAGCATTACTGGCCACGAAGGCGGGATATTGTTTCTTCTTAAGTGCGTCGACCAGGGCCTCGGCGTCGCCCTGTTTGCTGACTGCGGCTACCTGCACGAAGTATGCGCTGGTAGGGAGCGCGGCCATGGGATCAGGTGGGTTGGCTGCCTGCGCTGCTTGTGAGCCGGGCGAAGATGTCTCGGGGGAGGACGCTGCTGCCGCGGCGGGATGCAGGCATTTGACCCGTCGCCGCAGGACTGGACGATGCCGTATCCGAGGATGCCGCTGGCGTCAGTTGCGCGTTGGCGTCTTTCTGCTCGACCGCTTTGTAAAAAGTCATTGGGGGCTGGTTCGAGGCCGAGCCAGTGGGTTTGTGACCGTTGGATGCGGGCTGGAGCGGAACCACAGGGCTGGTCGTCGTGAGGCCGCTGTCTGACTTGCGCCCGAGCGTGTAACCCAGCGAGAAGAAGACAGCACAGACGATCACCAGACCGAAGAAGAGGCCCAGCAGTTTCGCTGTGCCCAGTGTGATTTCAGTGTCTTGTGAGGAATTCACAGCAATGTACCTCAGGGGCTAAAGCCCGCATTGATTATGAAACGCTTTACGCGGCGCCGCTCTTCCACCTCATGCCGCAGTTTTGCCGTCGTCGCCTTTACCCAGCAATTTCTGCAGGCCCGAAAAGAAATCCACGGGGACGGGAAATATGACCGTCGTATTCTTCTCCACGCCGATTTCTGTCAAAGTCTGCAGGTAGCGGAGTTGCACGCTGACCGGTTCAGTGGCCAGCAGATGGGCGGCATCTACCAGGCGCTGCGCGGCCGAGAATTCGCCCTCCGCATGAATAATCTTGGAACGCTTTTCGCGCTCGGCCTCAGCCTGTTTGGCCATGGCTCGCAGCATGGATTCCGGCATGTCAACCTGCTTTACCTCAACGTTCGTTACTTTTACTCCCCAAGGTGACGTGTGCTGGTCGAGAATGCTTTGCAGGCGCAGGTTGATCTTTTCGCGGTGCGCGAGAAGTTCGTCGAGTTCCTGTTCGCCGAGCACAGACCGCAACGTGGTCTGGGCGAATTGCGAAGTCTGGTAAACGTAGTTGGAAACTTCGACCACGGCTTTGCTGGGATCCGTTACGCGCAGGAAGATGACGGCATTCACTTTGAGCGTGACGTTGTCGCGAGTGATGATGTCCTGCGGGGGAACTTCGAGAGCTTCCTGACGAAGAGAGACGCGCACCATGCGGTCCATGGGAGCGAGCACCAAAATAATTCCCGGCCCCTTCGCTCGATGGTAAAGGCGGCCGAAGCGAAAAATCACGCCGCGCTCATACTCGGCCAGAATCTTGATCGAGCTTAACGCATATAAAGCAAAGACGACGAGTGCAATCGTGACAAATCCGACAGTGACTCCGAGGATTTGCATCCTTACCTCCACACCTGAAGCGCGTAACGCTCCTATCGCGGATTGTAACGCAAGGAGCAGCAGTGGGCAGGGAATTCGGGCGCAGGCGGTTGCTTGCGCTGGTGCGCACGTCCAATCAAGGAATAACCGTTGCCGGGGCGGGGCGCGAGACGGAGACCGGTTCGACCTGAAGCAGCAGTCCATCGACGCGTCTCACTACCACAGACTGGCCCACACCTAGGTCTGAGGACGAGACGGCGTCCCAGAGTTCGCCGTGGACGAATATCTTTCCGCCCGGGGAAAGCGCAGTTTGGGCGATGCCGGTTGCTCCCACCAGACCCTCCGCGCCGGTGACAACCTTATTTCGCCTGGCCTTGAGAGCCAGGGACATCAAAAACGCGGTGATGAGGCCGAGAGGAATGCTGACCGCGAGCGCCGTCAACAAGTGGACGCGCATTTCCGGGATGGGTGAATCGACGAGGAGCAGCCCTCCCAGGGTGAGCAGCGCAATGCCGCCGACGGTGAGCA
>Ga0209131_1001745_pt1 | contig 15003 bp, 12 predicted proteins | sample GraSoi_2013_40cm_FD_185826 | JGI IMG/M metagenome (GOLD analysis project Ga0209131, IMG submission 185826) | Grasslands soil microbial communities from the Angelo Coastal Reserve, California, USA - Sample 9_17_2013_40cm (SPAdes) (version 2) | ecosystem: Environmental > Terrestrial > Soil >...
GCCACAGGTTGTCAGTGGAATAGCGCGAAAAGCCGCCCGCCACGACGTCGTACATGCCGCCGCGTGCCATGGCCTGCAAGGCATGCAGGGCCGGTTTGAGGGCGGTTGCATCGCCTTTCAGGTGGCGCCGCAGCAAAAATTCGATCACCATGGGCTGCGGGAACTTGGGCGCCTGGCCCCAGCCGCCGAAGCCGTAGTCGTAGCTCTCGTGCAGATACTTGACTGCGCCATCAAGCAAATCCTGGGTGAAGATCAGGCCGGTGTCCTTCCAGGTGGACTGGCGCTGCAGGTGCTCATTGACCTGGGTGCTGACGCGCTCGACCTCGCCGCGTTCCTGCTTCCAGGCGCGCGCGATGGAGGTCAGTAACTCGCGGAAGGAGGGCATGTTGTAGCGCGGAATGGGCGGGAAGTAGGTGCCGGCGTAGAAGGGTTTGAGTTCGGGGGTCAGGAAGACGGACATAGGCCAGCCGCCCGAACCTGTCAGCGATGTGGTGGCGGCCATGTAGATGCTGTCGATATCGGGCCGCTGTTCGCGGTCGACCTTGATATTGACGAAATGCTCGTTCATGATGGCGGCCACGGACTCATCCTCGAAGGACTCATGTGCCATGACGTGGCACCAGTGGCAGGCGGCATAGCCAATGCTCAGAAATATGGGCTTATCTTCGTTTTTGGCTTTTTCAAGAGCTTCTTCACCCCAAGGATACCAATCGACCGGGTTGCTTGCGTGTTGAATAAGATATGGAGAACTTTCATGAAACAAATGGTTGGGCATAAGGTTGCCTTTAAAAAAAGTAGAAGCTGGGGATAAATGTATAAAGGAATTATAGCGTAAGGAATCGATCATCTGGCTTGCATCTTTTCCACGTTCGGGAAACATCTTTTTCGATACGATCATTTTTTGTTTGGTCCTCAGAATATCTTCCTCTATTGAAAGAATGTACGATCGAACCCATTGCGCGGAGATTTATCGAAATTTGTTTAATAATTATATACTTGACAAAAATTGCCGCGTTTGCTACAATAATTTTGAATAATTCAACAATATTCAACAAATAACAACAAAAGGCATAATATGACTACATATGAACGCCGCCAGTCCCTGATTGAAACATTGCGCAAGCAGCCTGGTTTACGTGTTCCTGAATTGGCTGAGGCTCTGGGAGTTTCAGAAGGGACCGTTCGGAATGATCTCACCGCTCTTGAACGAGAAGGAAGGCTCACTCGCGTACATGGAGGCGGCGTTTTAAATGAACAGTCCCAATTTCAGCATAATTCTTTCTTATCGCGTCACAAAGAAAACATAGATGCCAAGCTTGTCATCGCACATGAGGCAGCTCTCTTGGTTCAGGATAACGACTCGATCTTTCTGGATTCCAGCAGTACGGCTTATTACTTTGCGCGCGAACTTTCTGAGCGGCAAAGGCTGCGCGTTGTTACCAATGGGATCGATGTGGCGCAGGTGCTCGCGCAGAATTCCTCCAACACGGTGATCTTGATTGGGGGTGTGGTTAATAATGATTCTTCTTCTGTCACCGGCCTGCTAAGTGAACATATCATTAAAGAATTACATATCCAAAAGGCGTTTGTTTCCTGCAGCGGTTTCAGCCTGGAGCGTGGCATGACCGAAGTTCATCTTGCCGAGGCACAACTTAAGCGTAAAGCAATGGAGTCGTCTCAGCAAGTAATTGCATTAATTGACTCGAGTAAGTTTGGCAAGGAGGACCTGACCCCATTCGTAGGTCCTGACCGAATAGCCCATCTGATTACTGATTCCGGATTGGCGCCCGAGTGGGCGACGAAATTGAAAGAGGCAAGAATTGACTTTACTCTTTGCGAAAGAGAGGCGGTTGCGGTCAAATGAGCGAATATGTGCTTGAGCTAAAGAATATATCCAAGCGGTTTGGGAATGTAGAAGTTCTGCACCGAATCTCATTCTCCCTGCGGGCCGGCGAGATTCATGCCCTGCTTGGCGAGAATGGCGCGGGTAAATCCACACTGGTTAAAGTGATGACTGGTGTTCACCAGCCCGACGGCGGTGAGATTTACCTAAATGACAATCAGGTGCATTTCTCCAATACGCGAGATTCACGCCACATGGGAATAGCGGCGATTTATCAGGAATTGAGTCTGTTTCCAGACCTTGATGTGGCCGAGAATATTTTTGTCGGCCGCCAGCCTACCACGAAGGATGGGCGTGTTGATTGGCGCAAGATTTACAAAGAATCCGCCAGCCTGCTCACTTCCCTGGGTGTGAGCCTGGATTTAAAGAAAAAAGCCCGTCATTTGAGCAAGGCTCAACAACAAATGGTGGAAATTGCGCGGGCATTTTCTATTAATGCGCGCATATTGATTATGGATGAGCCGACCTCCTCTCTGACGCTTAACGAAGTTGCGGATTTGTTCCGGGTTGTGCGCCGTTTGCGGGACCAGGGAACAGCGATTGTTTTTATTTCGCACCGCCTGGAGGAGTTGTTCGAGCTGGCAGATTCTGTCACCGTTTTGCGGGATGGCAATTACATTGATACCCGCCCGATGAGCGAAATCAGCCGGGATGAACTCATCCGCTTGATGGTTGGACGCAGCATTGCCAACCTTTATCCCACACTGAATGTACAGTCTGGTAAAACCGTGCTCCAGGTGGCAAACCTGTCACACACCGGCCTCTTTGAGAATATCAGTTTTGAACTCCACAGTGGAGAAATTTTGGGCCTGGCAGGATTGGTTGGCTCAGGCCGCACAGATTTGGCGCGAGCCATTTTCGGGGTGGAGCCGCCTACTAGTGGCACAATCCTGGTCGATGGGCAGGAAGTTGGCATCACATCGCCTCATCAGGCAATCCGTTTAGGCCTGGCGTACGTTCCTGAAGACCGGCAGGTCCACGGTCTGATCCCTGCGATGGATATTGTCTCAAATGTCAGTCTTCCTGTCTTGGAGGAGTATGCCAGCCTGGGATGGTTGCAAGCCAAAGCCGAGCGTACGGCCGTATTTGGTGCCGCCCGGCAAATGGAGGTGCGTGCAAATAATATCCGGCAAAAAGCACGTGAGCTTTCGGGCGGCAACCAGCAAAAAGTTGTATTGGCAAAATGGCTTTCCACGAACCCCCGCATTCTCATTCTGGATGAGCCTACACGTGGTATCGACGTGGGTACAAAGGTTGCCGTCCACGCTCTAATGAGCAAACTCGCCAGTGAAGGGTTGGCTATTCTCATGATTTCGTCGGAACTTCCGGAAATCCTTGGGATGAGTGATCGCGTCATTGTACTGCGCGAAGGGCATATCACAGGTCAATTTACCCGCGCCGAGGCTACAAAAGAGAAAATTCTTTCCGCCGCCACACAAGATGCGAGAACAGGAACAACACATTGAATCTAAAAAATGCTTTTGTCAATCGTTCCAATTTTCTCCCCGCGATTGCTCGCTTTCGTGAAACCGGGATCAGCATTTTTATCCTGCTTCTTATCGTTGCGGTAACCTTGCGAAATCCTTCTTTTTTGACGGCCGATAATTTTACAGACATCCTGCTGAATATCTCAATTCTGGTAATCGTTGCATTAGCGCAGGCAATGGTAATTATTACGCGTGGGATTGATCTGTCAGTCAGTTCCATGATTGGCCTTGTAGCCATGATGACAGCGTTCTTTGCCAACCAGTATCCGGATATGCCGATATTCATCATCGTTTTACTAGGCATGGCGCTGGGGGCGATACTGGGGATGTTCAATGGCTTGATCATCTCTTACGGTAAAGTGCCACCCATCATCGCAACGCTTGGCACCTTGAGCATATATCGCGGGCTGATATTTTTCTACAGCCAGGGAACCTGGATCAATCCCTTTGAACTGCCCAAAGATTTAAAGTTATTAACAAAGGGGACAATGTTGGGGCTCCCCAATGCCGTGATTTGTGCGATCGTCGTTGCGCTGATCGTTTATTACTTCCTAAATCATACGCGCCCCGGGCGTGATATTTATGCCGTGGGCAGCAACCCCGAGGCAGCAGAATATTCCGGTATTCGCACGAAACGCGTTATTTTCCTGGTCTACCTGATTAGCGGCATTGCCTGCGGATTGGCAGCTGTCATGTGGGTCTCGCGTTATGAGGCAGCGCAGACCAACACTGCGCAAGGCTTCGAGCTTCAAACCGTGGCCGCTGGAGTTGTGGGTGGTGTAAACATCAGCGGGGGCGTAGGGACTGTACCTGGCGTCCTGCTGGGCACCTTCTTGTTAGGCATCATTGAAAACTCTTTGCCTCTGTTGCACATTTCGCCTTTCTGGCAATTGGCTGCTCAAGGTCTGCTAATTTTGATCGCGGTCGTCTCCGATAGTTTTATCTCGCGTAGTGTGCAAAGGAAGGAATAATTAAGAATGATAAAGTCCAACGCATCTTTGGATATGGAATCCAAGTCTTCTACACTGGTTAATGAGTTCGCGCCCAAACGACCTTTCCTGGAACGCTTCGAGCGCTGGGAATGGATCCTGGTTGCCCTGATTATTATTGTGGTTATCCTTAACAGCCGGCTTTCGCCTTACTTCCTCGATGCCCAGAATTTATCGCGCACCTCCTCGGGCTTCATGGAAATAGGCATATTGATGTTGCCGATGGTATTCATCATTATCAGCGGCAATATTGATCTCTCAGTCGCCTCGAACCTTGGCATGAGCGCTTCGCTGATGGGATTGCTTTTCAACCTGGGCGTCAACATCTGGGTCGCGGCCTTTGCAGCAATTCTCCTTGGTACTTGCGGTGGTCTCCTGAACGGTTACCTGATCGCGCGGGTCAAACTTCCTTCGCTGGTGGTGACTTTAGGTACCTACGCTTTTTATCGGGGGTTGGCTTATGTATTTCTTGGCGACCAGGCCGCACGGGACTATCCGGAAGCCTTCACCTACCTCGGCCAGGGAAAATTACCTGGCACCTTGCTTCCGTTTTCGGTGGCGTTGTTTGTCGTACTGGCGATCATTTTTGGGCTTGTTCTACATAAGACCACTTTTGGCCGCTACCTGTTCGCAATCGGGAACAACCAGGAAGCGGCCATTTATTCGGGAGTACCGGTTGCGCGCATCAAGATCATGCTCTTTACCTTATCTGGCTTCATCTCCTCCCTTGTGGCACTCGTTCTGGCGGCGCGTTTTGGCAGTACCCGTCCTGATATTGGCACCGGCCTGGAGCTTACGGTGATCACTGCGGTTGTGCTGGGGGGCATCAATATCAGGGGTGGTTTTGGCACGATGATCGGTGCCGCGCTATCTCTTATCTTGATCGGATTGGTGCGTTTCGGGATGGGACTGGTAAGCATACAGGGTCAGGTACAAGGGGTTGTTATCGGCATGCTGCTGATCTTATCGATTCTGTTGCCTAGTATTTTCAGGGAAATATTCGCAAGCGGTTTGCGCGCAAATCGCAACAGCATCTTGAGCGTACTCGCTATAACTGCATTGTTCGTAATGTTCTTTATCTTCTTTTTCTGGTCGCGAGCGACGCCCCTCATCCCGGGTAGTTAAATCTGATTTTCTAAATAGTTACAGGCAACTCCCTGTTAACTTAACTTCTGTATATATTCTCAGCACCGGCGGAGGTGAAACGTAACTTTCTAAATTATTGCTCGCCAAATCTTGTCTTGTTAACCACCCATACTTAGAAGGAGATTAGTTATGAAATACCGATCACTTTACTCTGTTTTGACTGTAGTTATCTCATTGGGCATGTTGCTCAGCGCCTGCGGGCCAACTGCAACTGCTACATCTGCCCCAGCGCCAACAGATGCTCCTGTGGCAACTGATGTGCCTGCTGCAGCCGCATTGACCTTTGTGCTGGTCCCTAAGAACCTTGGTAATCCCTATTTTGACACCGCCAATAATGGTGCTCAGGAAGCTGCCAAGGAACTGGGCGTGACCGTTACCTACCAGGGTCCCGCTACCGCTGACGCCACCCAGCAAATCGATTTGATCAACTCCCTGATTGCCCAAAAGGTCAATGGCCTGGCGATCTCAGCCGATGATTCAGACGCGCTGGTGCCGGCTGGCAAAGCTGCTATTGAAGCGGGTATCCCGGTGGTTTCCTGGGATTCTGCCATTGGGAAGGGCGGCCGCGTACTCCACATCAACCAGGCCGTGTTGCATGATATCGGCGCCATTGAAATCAAGATGGCGCTGGATGAGACCGGCCCGGATGGAGGCGAAATCGCCATTCTGAGCGCGACTTCCACAGCCCCGAACCAGAATGCCTGGATCGAGGTCATGAAGACCGAACTCCAGAAACCCGAGTATGCGAAGCTGAAGCTCGACGAAGTTGTCTATGGTGACGATGAGGACACCAAGAGCTACAATGAGGCCCTGGCTTTGTTTACGAAGTATCCTGACCTGAAAGTCATCATCGCCCCGACCACCGTAGGCATTGCCGCTTCAGCCCGCGCCGTCACAGATAAGAACCTGATTGGCAAAGTATTCGTCACCGGCCTGGGCACCCCCAACCAGATGCGCGAATATGTCAAGAACGGCGCCGCTCCTGAATTTGCACTTTGGAACCCTGGCGACCTCGGCTATTTGTCGGTCTATGTTCTCAATGCGCTTGCCACTGGCGAGATCAAAGGCACTGCTGGTGAAAAGTTCAAAGCCGGCCGGCTTGGTGAATATACCATTCAGGATGATCCCGACCTGGGTTTGAATGTACTGCTTGGTTTGCCGTTTATTTGGAATAAGGACAATATCGATAACTCCCATTGGTAAACCACAGGTCTAAGTAAAGTAAGATCTGCGAATATGTCACTGTGGCAGTTGGCTGAGAAGAATTGCTGACTGCCACAGTGACGGCTCGCCCTCGAGAGACGTTATTGCGATGAGACGCGTTGGTTTCCTGCTCAAAGTTAAAAAAGAAAAAATGTCTGAATATATCGAGCATCATAAAAATGTCTGGCCCGAAATGCTGGATGCATTACGGGAATCCGGTTGGCATAATTATTCATTGTTTATCAACGAAAACGGCTTACTATTCGGATATTTTGAGACCGAAGAGACTCTGGCTGCTGCGCAGGCAAAAATGGCTGACCTCGAAATCAACACTCGCTGGCAGGAGTTCATGGCCTCCTATTTCGAATCACCGAACAATTCTCGCCCAGACGAAATGTTCATCGAACTGACTGAAATATTCCATCTATATTGAGGAATGCATTATGGCTTCTACCCGCAACTATCTTGCTTTTGACCTGGGCGCCGAGAATGGTCGGGCCATCATTGGGTCGTTGGACGGCAATCGCCTGAAACTCACCGAGACTCATCGTTTTCTCAACGAACCTGTCCAGTTACCTGATGGCCTTCACTGGGATGTGATGCGACTTTGGAATGAAATGAAATCTGGTATTTCTGCTTCTGCCATAGAATCCGATAAACGGCTCGACGGTATCGGCGTGGATGCCTGGGGTGTGGATTTTGCTCTGCTCGATAAAAACGATGACATGCTCTCGAATCCCTTCCATTATCGTGATAACCGCACTGACCGGATGCTCGACGAGGCCTTTCGCCGGATGCCGCGCGAGAAGATCTACGAGAATACGGGCATCCAATTCATGCAGATCAATACCTTGTACCAATTGCTGTCCATGGTGATCCAAAAATCGCCTCTTCTTGATGTGGCAAAGAAATTTGTTACCATCCCTGATTTGTTGAATTTCTGGCTAAGCGGGCAGGTTAGTTGTGAATTTACCAACGCGACGACGACCCAGTGCTATGACCCGCGTAAGCAAGACTGGGCAACCCCGGTGCTCGAGGCGATGGGAATCCCTACCTACATCTTTGGCCCGGTAACCCAACCCGGAACCGTGCTTGGAACTTTACCACGCGGGTTGGTCAAAGAAACCGGCGCGCTAGACATCCCGATTATTGCGCCAGCCTGTCATGACACAGGCTCTGCTGTTGTAGCAATTCCTGCGGAACATAAAAATTTTGCTTGGATAAGCTCGGGTACCTGGTCTATCGTTGGGGTTGAAGCGACAGAGCCGAACTTCTCTCCCAGTGCAATGACCTTTAACTTTACAAATGAAGGTGGCGTATTCGATACCTGGCGGCTTTCGAAGAATTTGATGGGGTTATGGTTGGTACAGGAATGCCGCCGTGATTGGCAGCGGTACGGAGAAATTCTCTCCTATGATGAACTTACTCACCTTGCTTCACAGGCTCGACCGTTCCTGTCGGTAATTAATCCCGATAATCCTGAATTCCTTCGTCCCGGCAATATGCCGGAACGTATTCGCGAATTCTGTAAGTCTACAGGACAGATCGTTCCAGAGAGCCGTGGTGAGATTATCAGGATTATTCTTGAAAGCATCGCGTTAAAGTACAGGTGGGCAATTGGCCACCTTGAAACCATCACTCTCAAACGATTGAGTTCCATCCATATCGTTGGCGGTGGCATCAAGAACCGCCTGCTTAATCAGTTTACGGCTGATGCAACCGGTTGCGAATGTATAGCCGGACCGATCGAAGCTACGGCCATCGGAAACATATTGATGCAGGCCATCGCATTAGGACACATCGAGTCACTCGAGGATGCGCGGGCCGTGGTGCGCCAGTCATTCGTTCCCGATGTTTACAAGCCCGTATCGTCATCATCTCGCGCTCTATGGGATATATCTTATTCACGCCTGCTAAAACTCTTGGAATAATATGATAGTTGCCCCCTATCCCGAACTCGATGACCTGCTAATGCTGATGGGCGAAGCGGGTAAACGCCTGTCTGATATTGATGCCAGTGAAGGCTCGGCTGGTAACATATCGATATGTATTCGCTGGCCGATTGAACCACGTTCCCGGTTCCCAATAATGGAACAGGTTGAATTGCCACTGGCCGTGCCTGAACTAAGCGGGGCCGCCTTCCTGGTGACTGGTTCAGGCCGGCGCCTCCGTGAAGTCATTAAAGAACCGATCGCAAATGTTGGTTGTCTTGTCGTGGAAGAAGGGGGCCGCACGGGGAAACTTTTTACCTCCTACCAGCCATCATTTCAGCGCTTGACCAGCGAATTTAACTCGCACCTGTCTGTGCATTACGACCAGATCATCAGATCAGGTGCTAGTTTCCACGCTGTTATTCATGCTCAGCCACCTCACCTGACATACCTTAGCCATATACAGTATTACCAGGATCAATCCTACCTCAACCAGCATTTGTTGCGCTGGCAGCCGGAGACGATCGTGCAACTTCCCGAGGGAATCGGTTTTGTGCCTTTTCGCGTCCCCGGATCGCCTGCATTGATGCAGGCAACCGTCGAATCGTTGCGCCAGCACAGTGTTGTCATTTGGGCCAAGCATGGTGTCATGGCCCGTTCTGACATCTCGGTAAAACGCGCAGCGGACCGGATCGAATATGCCGAAACTGCTGCGCGTTACGAGTACATGAACCTGACAGCTGGCGAACGAGGACTTGGTCTTTCGCCTGATGAGATTCGCGCCATCTGTGCCGCCTTCAGTGTTCAGCAGAATATTTTTTAACCGATTGAAACTCAGCGCAAAACATCTTCATTTATTATCTTTGTAAAACCACTGCCTACGGCAGTGAGTAGAGTGAGAAGGTTATACCGTGACGAGTAATTGAGAATGTTGGGTATGATGAGCCTCCCTGGAAGGCGTGCAACCAACCAAAGAGGAGACTCATCATGACCCAACGATTTAGAAGGCTATCACATTCGATTTACGAGTGCAAGTACCATATTGTGTTTTGTCCGAAGTACCGATATCGGATATTCCAAGATGGAATAGGGGAATATGTTAAGCAACAAGTGTATGTGTTGTGCAAACAGAAAGAGCAGGTAGAAGTAATGGAATTGAATGTGCAACCGGATCATGTGCACTTGGTGGTGGAGGTACCGCCGAAGTATGCGATATCAGAATTCATGGGGTACCTGAAAGGGAAGATGGCATTGCGATTGTTTCAACAGTACGAAAGCCTTGGGCGACGATATTGGGGGCGACACCTGTGGGCGAGAGGCTATTGCGTAAGCACAATTGGACTGGACGAAGAGAAGATACGGAAGTATGTACAGTGGCAAGAGAAACAGGAAAAACAAATTGAGGCTACACAAGGCAAGTTATTCGATTAGCAGTAGCAAGAGCGCGCCTTCCAGGCGCAATGTTCTAAAGCCACCGCCTTTGGCGGTGGTAGTTTACTTCTCGTTTTCCAGAAAGAGAACAAGTGATCATCCAACCTACTGAATCCAAAATCCGGCAAGCCTACGATATTGCGAAAGAGCGCTATGCTGCCATCGGCGTAAATACTGACGAAGTTCTTGCCAGCCTGGAAAAGGTCGCCATTAGCTTGCATTGCTGGCAAGGGGACGATGTAGGCGGTTTCGAAAATCCTGGCGGTCAGTTGGGCGGCGGGATCGCTGCCACAGGCAACTATCCCGGGAAGGCGCGTAACGCCGATGAATTGCGCCGCGATCTCGACGTGGTCTATCGCCTTTTGCCGGGCCATCACCGTCTCAACTTGCATGCCATTTATGCAGAGACAGGCGGCAAGAAAGTCGAGCGCACGGACCTGCGTCCCGAGCATTTCTCCAGCTGGCTGGATTGGGCCAGGACGAATCAGCACGGGCTGGACTTCAACCCGACCTGTTTCTCACATCCCAAGGCTGCCGATGGTTTCACCCTGTCGCACCGTGAACCTGCCATCCGCCAATTCTGGATTGAACATTGCATCGCCAGCCGCAAAATCGGCGAATATTTCGGGCGCGAACTGGGCATTCCGGCGGTGACGAATATCTGGATTCCCGACGGCTACAAAGACACCCCCATAGACCGTCACACGCCCCGGCGCCTGTTACTGGAATCCCTGGACGCGATCCTGGCTGAAAAGATCGACCCGCGCTACAACCTGGATGCGGTCGAGCCAAAGCTCTTTGGCCTGGGCTCGGAGAGTTATGTTGCCGGTTCGATGGAGTTCTACGCTGCGTATGCCGTCACCCGCAAAATATTGCTGACGCTCGATGCCGGGCATTTCCACCCCACCGAAACCATCGCCGACAAAATCTCGTCGTTGTTGCTATATCTCGACCAATTGCTGCTGCACGTCAGCCGCGGCGTACGCTGGGATAGCGACCATGTTGTCACTTTTACCGACGAACTTCAGGCCATTGCCCAGGAAATTGTGCGCAATGATGCCCTGGACCGTGTCCATATCGGCCTGGATTATTTCGATGCCAGCATCAATCGTATCGCGGCATGGACGATTGGAGCGCGCAACACCTTGCGCGCCTTGCTTAATGCTTTGCTTGAGCCACTCGATCTGCTGAATCAAACCGAAACCAGCGGAGACTATTCGTACCGACTGGTTTTATTGGAAGAGCTCAAGGTTTTGCCCGCAGGCGCCGTCTGGGACTATTACTGCATGAAGCAAGCTGTGCCAATCGGCCTTTCGTTTATTAATATTATTAAAGACTATGAAAAGAAAGAATTGGCAAACAGATCGTTGTAAATGATCAGAAAGTTGTTTTTTTTGCCAGCACATAATTCTGGAGAAAAATGATGGTTTACAAACAAGATGAATTTCAACATGTCAGTTATTTATGGAATGATACCGAGGCTGATCAACTTGATCCCGTAGAGCGCCTGCGCTATCGCAGTAATATCCTTGGCGCCGATCAACGTATTACCAATACCGGTGGAGGGAATACATCCTCCAAAATGATGATGCCTGACTTGTTGACCGGGGAGGAAGTAGACGTCATGTGGGTCAAGGGCTCCGGGGGCGATTTGCGAACCGCCAGGCGGAGTAACTTCGCGTCTTTTTACATGGATAAATTATTCGCTTTGCAAAATATCTATGACAAGGCCGAGAAAAAGGGCGTCAAAACGGAGATTGAAGATGCCATGGTGGACATGTACAGGCACACGGTCCATGGCCTCAATCCTGCCACCGGTTCGATCGACACGCCCTTGCACAGTTTCATTCCTTTCCGCCACGTTGATCACATGCACCCCGCTTCGGTCATCGCGATTGCCGCAAGCAAAGACCAGGAAGCCCTGACGCAGGAAATCTTTGGCGATGAAATCGGTTGGGTCCCGTGGCAGCGTCCCGGTTTTGATCTCGGGTTGGTCATGCAGGAAAAGGTCAGGCAAAATCCGAAGTTGAAGGGGCTGGTCATGGGCCAGCACGGTTTGATTAACTGGGCCGACGATGACAAAGCATGTTATGAACTGACTCTGACGCTGATCGAGAAAGCCGCCCATTACATCGAGCAGCATGAAAGGGGCGATCAGACCTTTGGCGGGCAAAAGTATCAATCGCCCGATGAAGAGCAACGCCGGGCACTGCTCATCCGGCTATTGCCAAAACTGCGCGGGATGGTCTCTCGGCACAATAAGTTTGTTGGCACACTGCATGTTACCGACGCCGTACTCCAGTTTGTAAACAGCGTGGATGCTCCACGCCTGGCCGAGCTGGGCACGTCCTGCCCTGACCATTTCCTACGCACCAAGATCAAGCCTTTGTACGTGGATTGGGATCCGCAAAATGAAAGCTTTGAGACCCTGCTGGAAAAACTGCACAAAGGTTTGACGCAATATTGCGCCGATTATACGGCGTACTATGAAGCCTGCAAACACCCCGATTCACCACCAATACGGGACCCCAACCCGACCGTGATATTGATCCCCGGCCTGGGGCTGATTGCCTGGGGTAAGAACAAGAGTGAGAGTCGCGTGACTGCAGAGTTCTATTCGCTGGCCATTGATGTCATGCGCGCTGCGGAATCGATCAGTGAGTATCAAGGCCTTCCCCGTCAGGAGGCCTTCGATATCGAATACTGGGCGTTGGAAGAGGCAAAGCTCAAGCGTATGCCTGTCGAGAAAGAACTGGCCCGCAACGTGGTTGTCGTGATCGGGGCCGGGAGCGGGATTGGAAAAGCGACCGCCCACCGTGTCGCAAAAGAAGGCGCGCACGTCGTTTGCGCAGACCTCGACCAGGTTGCCGCCCAAAAAACGGCTCAGGAATTGATCGATATTTATGGGGTTGGGATCGGTGTCGCCGGTACGGGCATCTCAGCTTGCGGCCCGGCAATTGGGCTGGGTGTGGACATCACGACCAGGGACAAAGTGCAGGCAATGTTCGAACAAGTTGTGCTGGCATATGGGGGTATCGATAATGTGATTATTACAGCCGGTATTTTTGTGCCGCCTGATAAAGATGGATATATCCCTGATGACAAATGGTCCCTTACGTTCTCTGTGAATGTTATTGGGAGTTATATTGTTGCAGATGAAGCCAAGAAAATCTGGCAGGCTCAAGGATCGAAGGGCAGCCTGGTGCTGACGACCAGCGTCAATGCGGCGGTTGCCAAGCATGGTTCGGTTGCCTATGATACCAGCAAGGCGGCTGCCAATCACATGGTCCGTGAGTTGGCCATTGAGTTTGCTCCGCTGGTGCGTGTCAATGGCCTGGCCCCGGCTACCGTTGTTGAAGGAAGCAGCATGTTCCCCCGTGACAGGTTGATCAGCTCTCTGCAAAAGTACAATATTTCCTTCGAAGAAAGTGAGAGCACGGAAGCGCTCAGCGAAAAGCTTGAAAATTTTTACGCTCAACGTACGCTGACGAAATCTCCCGTAACCCTGGCCGACCAGGCCGAAGTTGCTTATTTATTGAGCAGCAGTAAATTCAGCAAGACCACCGGGCAGATCATCAGTGTGGACGGCGGTTTGCAGGATGCCTTCCTGCGCTAATGCGCAAGCTTTGAGATTAAAGAGCTGATTTTACGTATTTATCAGTTTTTAACCCCAAAGAGCTTTAACCACAAAGGACACGACACCTGCCACCTGCCCTGCAGCATCCCATGCGGGGTGCGCGGGCGGCGCCAGGGAGAGCACGAAGGAACACAAAGTTTTTAATTTTGCCCTAAATATCGGTTTTCTTTGCCTGCACCGACCGCAGGTAGGCGTGTGTTTTCCTTGGTGTTCCTTTGTGTACTTTGTGGTGAAAAGTTTTTTCTATACTAACTCTTTGCGTAACATCAGTGAATAAGAAGAGGTTAGGATGCTCCAGGCTCAAATTTTCATGACCTGTCTTGGCGACCAGTTCTATCCGGGCACGCTCCGGAATATGGTGCGCGTGTTTGAGCGCCTTGGCGTGGAACTGGTCTTTCCGCCCGAGCAGACTTGCTGTGGCCAGCCGCTCTATAACAATGGCTTCGAAGACCAGACGCGTGCCGTGGCGCTGAATTTCCTGCACGTCTTTGGCGAAAGTGCCGCGCCCATCGTGGCCCCCTCCGGTTCTTGCGTCAGTATGGTAAGACACCATTACCCCGAACTATTTCCTGCGGGAACAGCCGAGCATGAGCTGGCCGTTGAGATCGCCGCGCGCACGTTCGAGTTCAGCGAGTTCCTCGTCCACCAGCTCAAGGTCACCGAACTTGGCGCAGCCTATCCGCACAAAGTCACCTACCACCCTGCCTGCCACTACCTACGCGAGATGGGCCTGAAGACCGAGGCCAAACTCCTCCTGAATGCCGTGGATGGCCTGGAGTTTGTGCCTCTGAATGAGGAAGAGACCTGCTGCGGCTTTGGCGGCGCCTTCATTGTGACGTACCCTGAAGTCAGCCGCGCCATGATGGATGCCAAAGTCCGCAGTGTCATGGCCAGCGGGGCGGATACGGTCGTGATGTGCGAGCCGGGCTGCCTGATGAACGTGGCGGGCGGGCTGCGCAAGGCCGGTTCCAATATCCGTGCCATGCATATTGTTGATTTGCTGGCATCCGAAGAGAGCACAAAATGAGCGGCCTGGATCCTGCCTACATCGGTTTTGAAGAATATAGCGAGCATATTCCTGCCAATATTCCTGTAGCAGTACAGCAGGCAACCAGTCGCTTTGTCCACACGCGCGCAGCTCGCGTGGCGGAACTTCCCCAGTGGGAACAGATGCGCCAGATCGGCTCGGACATCCGCATGCACACGCTGGAAAACCTGGATGTGTATCTCACGCGCCTCGAAACGGCGGTCCAGGCTGCGGGGGGGCACGTGCACT
>Ga0209131_1001746_pt1 | contig 14999 bp, 14 predicted proteins | sample GraSoi_2013_40cm_FD_185826 | JGI IMG/M metagenome (GOLD analysis project Ga0209131, IMG submission 185826) | Grasslands soil microbial communities from the Angelo Coastal Reserve, California, USA - Sample 9_17_2013_40cm (SPAdes) (version 2) | ecosystem: Environmental > Terrestrial > Soil >...
GCGGGCCACGCGCTGGTCGACGTGCCGCGCGCGTTCGTCCCGCCGCACTACCCCAACTACCCGCAGGCCAAGCTGCTCCTGCAGGAAGGCGTGCGCGACCCGGTCACGCGCTCCCTGACCCTGATCTCGATCGTCGAGGGTTTCGGCGCGCGCATCCGCGACCTTCCCCTGCCCGACTTCGAGCGCGAGGTGGTCGGCGATCTGGGCGGCACGGCCCTGGCGCACCTCGGCAACGGCCTGTTCGAGGCGCACGCGCGCGACGAGGCGGGCTGGCGCGAGGAAGGCGGCCACAAACAGATGTGGGAAGCGGCGCGCGACCTTGGCCTCGCGAAGCCCGAGATCCCCGACGACGTGCTGCTGGCGATGATGATGGGCGGCGGGCGCCGCGAGCGCCGCCGGCTGTTCCCCGAGCTCGCGCCGCGGCTCGAGGACGCGATCGCGTTCATGGCGAACGTGATGGTCGTCGAGATCTTCGCGGAGGACGTGTTCGAGTGGGCGAAGCAGCTGCTCGGCGATCCGGAGGTGTCCGCGGAGCCGACGCAGGCGCCCGCCCTGGTGGCGCACATCCAGGCGGACGAGAAGCCGCACGTCGAGTATCTGCGCACGGCGCTCTCCGAGCTGCGCGCGCGCACGCTGCGCTCGGGCGACGGAAAGCTCGAGCTCTCGGGGCAGCTCGTCGTCGATCGGATCCTCGAGACACAGCTCCGCCAGATCGCCTCGACGCGGCCCGCGCGCGACCGCGCGGACGTGCAGCGCGCGATTCACCTGGCGCTCGAGGACACACCGGCGGCCGCCGATCTCGCGCGCCGCTTCGAGAGCCTCGACTCCGGATGGGTATTTCCCAAGAGCGACGACGAGCACCTCGAGCTGTTGCTGCCTTGAGGCGCATGCGCATCGAGCTCGAGCGCGCGCTGCGCGCTGCGCGCATCGGCTACACCGCCCTGTGTGTGTGGCTGCGCGAGAAGCTGCCGCTGTGGTGGGACAAGGCGCGCGGCGTGGACCCGGCCAAGCGCGACTACTCCGCGATCCACCAGCGCAACGCGGACCAGATCTACCGCACCGCGACGCGCCTGCGCGGGCTCCTCTTGAAGGTGTGCCAGGTGGTGGGCACGCGCTCCGACGTGTTCCCGCCCGAGTACGTGCGCACCTTGCAGCGCGCCCAGGACCGCGTGCCGCCGCGGGCCTTCGAAGTGATTCGCGGGGTGGTCGAGAGCGAGCTCGCGAAGCCGCTCGACGCGGTGTTCTCGAGCTTCGATCCGAGCCCGCTCGCGTCGGCCTCGCTCGCGCAAGTGCACCGCGCGCGGCTGCACGACGGTCGCGAGGTCGCGGTGAAGGTCCAGTACCCGGACATCGAGCACATCGTGCGCACGGACCTGGCGGCGCTGCGCCGCATCTGTCGCATCTACGAGCGCTTCGACCCGCAGCCGCTCGCGCTTCTGCCACTGCTCGACGAGCTGCAGACTCACTTGTCGCTCGAGCTCGACTTCCGGCGCGAGATCGAGAACGCGGATCGCATCCGCGCCCTGTTCGCGAAGGATCCGCAGGTGCTCGTGCCCGAGATCGACTACGAGCACTCCGGCTCGCGCGTGATCACGATGGAGCTCGTGTCGGGCATCAAGGTGAACGACCGCGCCGCGCTCGTGGCCGCTGGCATCGACCCGGTCGAGGTGGTGCAGGGAATCACGTCGCTCTGGAATCAGATGATCATGGGGCTCGGCTTCTTCCACGCCGACCCGCATCCGGGCAACGTGCTGATTCAGCCGGGTCCGATCTTCGTGATCCTCGACTTCGGCCTCGCGAAGCAGCTGCCGAAGGGCTTCGGCCTGGGTCTCTTCGAGCTGATGTTCTCGATGATGACCGAGAACGAGTCCGCGATGGTGCGCGCGTTCAAGGAGCTCGGCTTCCGCACCCGGAACGGCGATCCTGAGACCTACCGCCTGATCGCGCGCCAGATGATGAACTCGGCCGCGCGCGGGAACGTGCGCGGGGAGCTCACCGAAGAGCTGACCGACGAGCTATTCGAGTCGATCCGCAAGGATCCGATCGTCGAGGTGCCCAGTGACTTCGTGCTGGTCGCGCGCGTGTTCGCGCTGATGTCCGGGATCGCGCACACCCTCGGCGGCCGCCCGAATACGCTCGAGTCACTGGGGGGTCCGAAGCGGTAGGACGTCCGCCTTAGCGACTCGTCGTCCAGAAGTCGCTGAAGCGGCCGCAGTCGAGCGCCGCCAGCGGCTCGGCCGTGATCTTCGGGTCCGCCGGCACCGCAGTGGGTTTGCCGCCGGCGAAGCTGCGGTCGATCGTGCCGTCGAAATTCGTGTCCTCGTCCTGGCGGGCGGCCTGGCCGTCGACGTATGTGAGGATCACGTCGATCTTGCGATCCCCGTTGGTGTCGGCCTGGAGCGCGACCTTCTGGCCGTTCTTGTAGACCTCGCGCTGATCGACGCGGCCCTTGCCCTTCGTGTCGATCAGCACCTCGGTCACCGCCCCGTTCGCGACGATCGCGCGCGCGTCGAGCGTGCCGTTGCCGTCGGTGTCGACGCACTGCGCGGTGACTTGGCCGGCGGGATCGAGGAACAGGCGTTTGTCGGGGCGCTTGCGCTTGGGATCGGAGATCAGCTCCTGCTCCGACGGCTTCCCGTCCGGGCCGAAGACCGTGAGCACGTCCGCCCTGCCCGCGCCCTTCGTGTCTTGCCCCTGGCGCACGACGACACCGTTCGCGAGGTAGGTCCACGTGTCGATCTTGCAGTCGCCGTTGGTGTCCTTCTCCTCGCGCACGACGTTGCCCTGCGCATCGAAATCCTGGATCAGCGTCTTGCACGTCGCGCTCACTTGCTCGAGGCGCACGGGCTTGCCGTCGCGGAGCTGCACGGTGACGTCGGGCTTGCCGTCGCCGTCCTTGTCCTCCTGCTTCTGAGTCACGTTGCCGGCGCCGTCGAGCGTGAGCCAGGTGTCGATCTTGCCGTCGCCGTTCGAGTCGGCCTCCTGAACCTGGCCGCCGCCCTTCGCGCTCGACGAGCGTTTGTCGATCACGCCGTCGAAGTTCGCGTCCTCTTCCTGGCGGACGATCGCGCCGCCGGCGTACCACGCGAACACGTCGGGCTTGCCGTCGCCGTTCGTGTCCTTCTCGCTGCGCACGACCTGGCCTTTCTCGAGATAGCTCACCGTCTCGAAGCGGCCGTCTCCGTCGCTGTCGGACTCGGTGCGCTGCGCGGAGCCGTCCGCCGCGAAGCTGGTGCGCACGTCGGGCTTGCCGTCGTGATTCGTGTCTTCCGTCTGACTCGACTTCACGCCGTTCACGTACTCGGTGATCACGTCGGGCTTGCCGTCGCCGTCCGTATCCGCCTCGGAGTGCGCGGGCTTGCCGCCGGTGTAGGAGATGACCAACTCGAACTTGCCGTCGAAGTCGCGGTCCTGCTCCTCGCGCCCGAGCTCGCCCGCCTGGTACAGCTTCACGACGTCGGCCATGCCGTCGCCGTTGGTGTCGATCTCTTCCTTCTGCGCCTTGCCCTGCGCGTCGAAGGTGACCCAGAGGTCGATCTTGCCGTCGCCGTTGGTGTCGCGTTCCTGGGTCGCCTGCTGCCCGTTCTTGAAGGCGATGACCGAGTCGAACTTGCCCGTGCCCTTGGTGTCCTGCTCCTGGCGCACGGGCTTGCCTTTATCGAAGGTCGTAGCGACGTCGAAGTGACCCGTGCCCTTGCTGTCGCGCTCCTCGCGCACCTTCTGCCCGTTCACGTACTCGACGCGCAGATCGAGCTTGCCGTCGCCGTTCGTGTCCTGCTCCTCGCGCGCGACCTGGCCGTCGGGGCCGAACTCGCCGCGCACCTCGGGCTTGCCGTCGTGATTCACGTCCTCACTGAAGCGCGCCGGCTTGCCGCCGACGAAGTCGGTGACTCGATCCGGCTGGCCGTCCTTGTTCGTGTCTTCCTCGAGCTTCACGGTGACGCCGTTGGGGTCGTTCGTGCGCCAGGTGTCCGGCTTGCCGTCGCCGTTCGTGTCCTTGAGGACGCGCTGCTCCTTGCCGCTGGCGGGATCGAGCACGACCCAGGTGTCGACCTTGCCGTCGTGGTCGGCGTCCTGCTCCTGCTTCTCGAGCCGTCCCTTCGGATCGAAGAAGTTCCACAGGTCGACCTTGCCGTCGCCGTTCTCGTCGAGCTCGACGCGCACCAGGTGGCCCTCGCCGTAGACCTCGAGCCGCTCGGGCTTGCCGTCGCCGTTCGCGTCGACGGTGCGGCGCTGGAGCTCGCCGTGCAGTGACTCGCTGACGGTCTCGAAGCGCCCGTCGTGATCCTCGTCGAGGCTCTCCGAAGTGACTTTGCCCTCGGCGTCGAAGACGTAGATCGCGTCCGGCTTACCGTCGCCGTTGCGGTCCTCCTCCTGGCGCGCCTTCCGGCCGTCGACGTACGTCACGGTCGTATCGGGCTTCCCGTCGAAGTTCGTGTCGGCGACGCTCTTGGTCGGCTTGTCGCCCGAGTAGTCGGTCGTCTGGTCGAGCTTGCCGTCGCCGTTGGTGTCCTGCTCCTCGCGCACGCGCTGGCCGTTTGCGAACGTGCGCACGAGCTGCGGCTTGGTGGCCCCCTTGGCGAAGGTCTCCTCCTTCACCTTCACGCCCTGTGCGTCGTACGTGGCGACGAGGTCGGGCTTGCCGTCGCCGTCGAGATCGCGCGTCTGCTTCGCCTCCTTCCCGTTCTGATAGGTGGAGACGGTGTCGAGCGAGCCGTTGCCGTCGGTGTCGGCCTCGCGACGCAGAATGGTGTCACCCTGGTAGGTGGTGACGACGTCCGGCTGGCCGTCGCCGCTCAGGTCTTCCTCGACGCGCACCTTCACGCCCTTCTCGTAGCGGATGGTCACGTCGAAGCGGCCGTCGCGATTGGTGTCCTGCACCTCGAGGGTCTTGTTGCCGTCGGCGTCGAACTCGGCGCGCACGTCGGTCTTGCCGTCGCCGTTGGTGTCGTCCTCGACGCGGGCCGGCTTGCCGCCCGTGTAAGTCACCCAGCGGTCGATGCGGCCGTCGCCGTTGGTGTCTTCCTCGGAGCGCTTGCGCTCGCCGTTCTCGAAGTACACCACGGACTCGGCCTTGCCGTCGCCGTTCTTGTCGTCGCGCTGCACCTTCGGTTTGCCGTTCTCGAGCGCGAGCCAGCTGTCGACCTTGCCGTCGAAGTTCGTGTCGCGCTCCTGCGCGATCTCCTGGCCGGCGACGTCGTAGCGGATCCACAGGTCGATCTTGCCGTCGTGGTTGGTGTCGGCCTCGGCGTGCTCGGGGACGTCGTTCTTGTAGAAGATCGTCTCGTCGAAGACGCCGTCGCCGTTCGTGTCGGTCTTGCGCCGGACCAGGTGCTCGTTCTCGTCGTACTCGAGCACGACCTTGTTCTTGGGCTTCGCCTGCTGCGCGCGCGCCATCTCGGGCGCGAGCCACAGGAGCGCGAGAAACAGGAAGGAGAGTCGCCGCACTTCAGTTCACAGCAGAGGGCACGGTGAACGTTCCCGTCATGCCGTGGCGGAGCGCAGCGCATCGACCGCGGTCTGGCCGATCGCCGGATCGCTCGACGATTTGAGCGCGGCGTTCATGACCGAGCCGCTGGCATCGAGCGTGAAGCTGAGCAGGACTTTCTGTCCGCTCGGCGCGTCGTTCGGCAGCATCCAGCGCTGGTACATGCGCGTGCGGATCTGCTCCAGGTAGTTCTGCACCTCGGGGCGCTTCACGCAGTCGTCGAAGTTGCCGCCGCCGTCACCGCCGGTCCCGTTGCCACCGTCGCCGCGCATGAAGCCTTGACCGACGCGCGTGTTCACGTTCGCGAGCGGCGCGCCGTCGGGCGAGCCGAGCACGTCGCGATTGCTCGCGATGCCCTCACGCACCGACGATCCGCTGCCGATCACCGCCGCGCCCGTGCCGACCGTATTGCCCTCGGCGACGACCTGGCGCGGGCCGGCCGATGCGCCCGTCGGGAGCGCCGAATTGGTCTGGCCACGCAGCGCCGGCGCCGCGGCTGCGCCGAGGTCCACCTTCGCGACCTGCGCGGTGGCGACCGAGTCGATCGCGACCGCGCGCTCTGCGACGATCGTCGCGTGCGCGATGTCCTTGGGCGCGACGACGGCGGCCACTTCGTTCATCTGGATCTTCTGCGCCGCGAGCGAGGGCGCGGCGCGCTGGATCACGGTCGGGTTCACGATCTGCGGCGCGACGGCCTGCGCCTGCGGCGCGAAGTCCAGCGAGCGGCGTTCGGCCAACGCCTTCGGCGCCGGCGCGGGCTCTGGCTTGGGCTCCGGCTTCGCCTCGACCTCTTCCACCGGCGGCGGAGGGGGCGGCGCCTGCTCGCGGATGATCTGCACCGGCAGGATCTCTTCGCGAATGGCCGGCGTCATGTACGCAACGATGAGCAGCAGCAACAGCAGCGCCGCGTGAAGCGCCGCGGAGATCGTCCCGGAGCGAAAGCTCTCGCCGCGCGTCCTCGCGACCTCGAGGCTGATCCCGGGGAACGGCTCGCGGCGCCCGGCGGGGGTGCCGGCGCGGAACGCGGCGCCGATGCGACGGGTGCGCATCGGGCTGTGCCCGTGACGGCGGTGGATTCGCAGTGGCTGAGTCATGGTTCGAGCGCGCTCCTGGGTTTCGTGGTACTGCCACCTTCCCGGGTGTCGCCGCCACTACGTCGTGTCCCACTCGCGGCTCGCGCTGCATGCTCATGAGGCGGCAAGTTCTTGCCGATGTCTCTCATCGGACTGCGCAGCGTGCCGCTCAAGCGTGCGGCTGCGCATTGGACGCGGACCCGAAAGGGTCGATTCGGCGCGGTCTTCGAGCAGAGGAAGGCGTCCGGATGCTAGTCAAGCGCAGGGTGGGGAGTCAACGCGCGGTCGTGCCGCGCAACCCTGCGAGCCCGCGAGCGATCGGATAGCCTCCGTGCTCCTCGAAAAATGAAGGAACGACCTTGGACCCAGCCACGCAAGCAGCCATGAACGCAGCCGCCGCGCCCGCGACCACCACTTTCGACGCGGCGGCAATCCTCCACCTCCTGCACCAGGGCGGGCTCACCGTCTACCCGCTCGCCGCGTGCTCGGTGATCGCGGTGGCGGTGGTCATCCAGCAGCTCTTGCGGCTGCGCGGTCTGGACCGGCGCAGCCGCGCGCTCACCCGCGCCGTCATCGACGCCGTGGTGAAGCAGGATCTGCTCACCGCCCGCTCGCTGTGTGAGTCCGCGAAGACGCCGCTCGCCGGCGTGTTTCTCGAGGGACTGCGCTGGCGGAACATCGCGCTCGAGGATCTGAACGCCGTGCTCGCGACCTCGCGCAGCGAGGCGATTTCCGAGATGCGGCGCGGGCTGTGGATGCTCGGAACGATCGGCTCGCTCGCGCCGTTCATCGGCTTGTTCGGGACGGTGTGGGGCATCTTGAAGTCGTTCCACGACATGGCGATCCAGGGCTCCGGCGGCTTCGCCATCGTGGCCGCGGGCATTTCGGAGGCACTGGTCGCGACCGCGGCGGGTCTGCTCGTCGCGATCATCGCGCTCGCCGCGTACAACTGGCTGCAGGTGCGCAACGTCTCGATCGCCGGCCTGTTCGCGCGTTCCTGCGAGCGGCTCGTGCAGGCGTTGCTCTACATCGAGTCAGCGGGCCCGACCTTCGAGGACGAGAAGCCGGCGGAGGTTCGGCATGGCCGCCCGCTCCCTGCCTAACGGGGACGACGACGGCAGCGAGGGCATCGTCGCCGAGATCAACATCACCCCGCTCACCGACATCTTCCTCGTCCTCTTGATCATCTTCATGGTCACGACGAGCGTGATCTCGAATCAGGGCAAGGAAGTCGATCTGCCCAACTCGGAAGTCGCGTCGACGACACCGACCGGTGTCAGCGTGACGGTCACCTCGTCGGGCGAGGTCGAGGTCGACGGGAAGGCCGTGAGCGAACGCGATCTCCCGGTCGCCCTGAAGACCGCGCTCGACGCCGCCAAGGAGAAGATCGTGATTCTCCGCGGCGACAAGAAAGTGCTGCTCGGCCAGGCCGTGAACATCCTCGACCTCGCGCAGGAAGCCGGCGCGAAAGGCATCGCCCTCGCGACCAAGCCGCCCGCGCCGGGCGAGACTCGTTGACTTCGTTCCGCCTCGGTGTGCCACGGAGTCGAGGAGGGCGAGGCGAGGGCCGTCCCGAGCCGAGCCCGCAAGCGCCGCAGGCGCGCGCAGTGAGGCCGCAGCCGAACGAAGTCAGTCGGGAGGGGCGCGTGTCGATCGTGAAGCAGGTTTTCTTGTATCTGATGGCGGCGTTCTACGTGTTCGCGGGCATCCAGCACTTCCGTGTGCCGCACTTCTACCTGCCGATGATGCCGCCGTATCTGCCGTGGCACGCAGAGCTGGTGTTCCTGTCGGGCGTCGCCGAGGTGCTGTGCGGACTCGGCGTGCTGTTCCCGCAGACGCGGAAGCTCGCTGCTTGGGGCACGATCGCGCTGCTCATCGCCGTATTTCCCGCGAACATCCACGTCGCGGTGAACAACGTCCCACTGTTCGGCGCGACCGAAGGCCCCGGCGCAATCGGCTACGTCAGGCTGCCCTTGCAGCTCGTGCTGATCGCCTGGGCATGGTGGTACACCGAGGACGATCGCCTGAGCGAAGCGCGATCCCGAGCTTGTTGACTCCGCTCGCTTGAGCCGCTTGCGGGCTCGGCTCGGGGCGGCCCTCGCCTCGCCTCCGACTGACTTCGTTCTGCTGCTCAAATTGGACGGCCGTCCTGGCGCCAGTCACTCAGCCTTCGGCCAGGACGAGGGGGCCTGTGGGTCGGGGCGCGCCGCCGGCGGGCTCGAGAGTGACTGCGACGGAGACGGAGCCGCCGAGGGGGAGACGGCCGGTGTCGTACTTCGCATCGCCGCGCTTGTCGGCCGTCAGCAGGCCGGCGTTGACGGGCCGCTTGTCGACGATCACCCAGATCTGATACGTGCGGCCGTCGGGAACGGGCGGGAGGTTGTGCGCGTACACGATCAGCCGCCCGCTCTCGGGCTCGATGTACGCCTTCGCGATCGCGTTGCGGAACTCGCCCTGGCCGGCGAGCGCGAGCGTGCGCATCAGCGGCGCCTCGATCGCGGCCACGATGCGCGACAGGCTCGAGAGGTGGTTCTCGAGCGCGATGCGCTCGTTGCGCTCGGACTCGGCGTCGCGGAGGAGTGACCAGGAGATCGCCTCCTCGTACTCGAGCGCGTCCTCGAGGTCCGCGCGCGCGGACGACTCGCGCGCCAGGCGCGAGCCGAGCACGCCGGCGAGCGCCGCGAGACCGACCGTGAGCAGGATGCCCGCGGCCGCGGCGAAGGGCGTGCGCAGCGAGGTGCGCGAGCGCCTGCGCGTCGAGACGGAGTCACTCGGCGCGGCCAGCTCGCTCGACTCACTGCGCACGCGTTCCATGAGCCGCGCGCGCACGCTGGGCGAGGGCTGCAAGGGCGAGACGGCGAGCAGCAGCTCGTCGACCAGGCGCGCGCGGGAACGCAGCACCGCTTCGCAGGGCGCGCAGCCGTCGGCGACGTGTTCGGCCAGGCGCGCGCGCTCGGCCGGCGCGAGTCCGCCGAGCGCGTAGACCTCGGCCAGCTCCAGCAGTTCCTCGTGGTCGATCATACGCCCGTCTCCCCTGCCCGCTCGAGGCCGTGCTTCAGTCTCGAGAGCCCGCGTCGAATGCGGCTCTTGACGGTGCCCAGCGCCTCGCCCGTGGCGGACGCGATCTCGCCGTGCGAGAGGCCGCGAAAGAACGCGAGCTCGATTGCCTGGCGCTGGTCTCTCGGCAGCAGCTCGAGCTGCGCTCGCACTTCCTTCTGGCGTTCCAAGAGCACCGCCTCACCTTCCTGGTCGTCGCTGGACGCGAGCCGTGCGAGCTCCTCCGCCTCCGCACGCCGCGGCATGCGCGCGCTCGAGCGCAGGCGGTCGATGCAGCGATTGCGCGCGACGGAGAACAGCCAGGTAGAGAAGCGGCCGCGCGCCGGGTCGTAACACAGCGTGGACTTCCAGAGCTGCCAGAACACGTCCTGCACGACTTCCTCCGCTTCCTCGCGCGTGCCGAGGATGCGAAGCGAGATACCCATCACGTACGCGGAATAGCGCCCGTAGAGCGTCTCGAGCGCGTCGGACTCGCGCGCCTCGAGGCGCTGCAAAAGCTCCCCGTCGCTGCAGGTGGCCACCGATCCGACGGGGCTTCGCGTCAACCGTGGTCTCCTTGGGATTGTACGAGCGGGGACGCAACTCGGATGCGCTGGCAAAGCGCCGGCCCATTGTGAGACAACCGCTGGCAGACCCGCACGAAAACGTCAGGAGGACGAGATGCGCTTGGGACCGATCGGCGTCTGGTACTTCACGGAGTCCCTGTCGGCCGGCCAGTCGGCCGAGATGGCGCAGCGCATCGAGGCGCTGGGTTATTCGGCGCTCTGGTTCCCCGAAGCCGTCGGCCGGCATCCCTTCGCGCAGGCCGCTTGGCTGCTGGCGAAGACCGAGCGGCTGATCGTCGCGACGGGCATCGCGAACATCTACGCGCGCGATCCCGCGGCGAGCGCGTCGGCGCAGAAGACCCTGGCGGAGCAATCGAACGGCCGCTTCCTGCTCGGGCTCGGCGTCTCGCACCGGCCACTGGTCGAAGGGGTGCGCGGACACGTGTATGCCAGCCCGGTGAAGACCATGCGCGCCTATCTCGAGCGCATGCAGAAGTCGCCGTACACCGCGCCGCAGCCCGCGGAGCCGCCGCCGACCGTGCTCGCGGCGCTCGGCCCCCAGATGCTGAAGCTCGCGGCAACCGTGACGCAGGGCGCGCATCCCTATTTCACGACGCCCGAGCACACGGCAATGGCGCGCGCGAAGATGGGCCCGGACGCGTGGCTCTGCGTGGAGCAGAAGGTCTTGCTCGAGAGCGACCCGCAGAAGGCGCGCGCTCTCGGACGCGGCGCCGCCGCGATATATCTCGGCCTCGAGAACTACTGCAACAACTGGAAGCGGCTCGGCTTCACTGACTCCGATCTCGCGAACGGCGGCAGCGACGCCTTCATCGACGCCACGATCGCCTGGGGCGACGCCGGCGCGATTCAGAAGCGAATCCGCGCGCACCAGGATGCCGGCGCATCGCACGTCTGCATCCAGCCGATCAATCCCGCGGGCGTGCCGCTGCCCGACTGGCGCGTGCTCGAAGCACTCGCGCCGCGGCGTTAGGCAGGCCGTGGCGCGCGAGACCGTTCTCGAGTCACTCGCCGGCGGCGTCCTGAGACTCACCCTGAACCGCCCGGCGCAGAAGAACGCCTTCAACACGGTTCAGTGGCGCGAGCTGCGCGCCGCTCTGGCGGAAGCGCGCGCCGACGACGCGGTGCGCGCGGTCGTGCTGACCGGTGCCGGCGGCGCGTTCTCGGCGGGCCAGGACCTGTCGGAGATGGCGCAGTCGACGACTGCGCCGGCCGGCGGCGAGCACCCGTTCGGCGCGTTCCTCGACGAGCTGTGCGCGTTCGACAAGCCGCTCGTCGCGGCGGTGAACGGCGTCGCGGTCGGGATCGGACTCACGATCCTCCTGCACTGCGACTTCGTGTACGTGGCCGAGGGCGCGCGTCTGCGCGCGCCCTTCGTCACGCTCGGGGTCGTGCCGGAGGCGGCGTCGAGTCACTTGCTGCCGCTCATGATCGGCTGGCGCGCGGCGCAGGAGCTCCTGTTCGGCGACGGCTGGATCGACGCGAAGCGCGCCGCGGAGCTCGGCCTCGCGAATCGGATGTGCGCGCCCGGCGAGCTGCTCGCGGTGGCCGGCGAGAAAGCCGCCGCGCTGGCCGCGCTTCCGCCCGAAGCGCTGCGCCACACCAAGCGCCTTCTGCTCGCCACGCGCGACGCCGAAGTGCGCGCTGCGCGCGCGCGCGAGGACCAGGCGTTTCGCGTGCGCGTCGGCTCGCCCGAGAACCTCGAAGCGGTGCGCGCCTTCTTCGAGAAACGCTCCCGATCGACTTCGCTCGGCTAGCGCCTCGCTGCGCGCGGCTCCGCCGCTTGCCGGCTCGGGGCGGCCCTCGCCTCCCCTCCGTGACTCCGCTCGCCTGCGGCGTTTGCGGGCTCGGCTCGGGGCGGCCCTCGCCTCGCCTACCGTGGCTCCAAACGGAAGACGAGGGCGCCGTCGTCGGCGACGTCGGGGGTGATGGTGTATTTCTCGCGGTAGAGTGCGGCGACGTGCTCGATCTCGCTCCGCTCCGTCACGCGCACGGCTCGTCGCTCGTAGACGCCGTCACCCAGACGCACTCGGACTCGAGGGTCCGCGAGGGCGCGCCGGGCCCAGTCGCTCGAGCCCCCGAGGACCGTCGCGACCCACAGGCGCGATCCCTCCGAGACGAAATGCACGTTCACGGAGACGGGCGCGATCGGATCGGTCTCGAGCTCCAACACCCGGTTCGCCGCGCAGGGCCATTCGTCGACCGGCGCAGTCACGACCCGGCCCGAGAGGCGGCCGTCCGGAAAAGGCCCGAGCGGGCCGAAGCAGCCGAGTGCGACGAGCGCCGCGAGCAAGGTTCCGCGAGTCAAGGCGAAGTCCACGTCGGATCAGCGCGGGTCGAGGCGGAACTGCAGCGGACCGAAGGCGCCGTTCGGGTCGCGCTCGTAGTCGTACTTCTCCTCATACAGCGAGAGCACGAGCTCCACCTCGGCCGCGTCGGTGACTTGCAGGGCGAGTCGCTCATAGAGCTTGTCGCCCACGCGCACGCGCAGCCGCGGGTCCGCGAGCAAGTTCTTGGCCCAGGTGCTGGTGTGACTCCCGGCGGTGACCCAGAGGTTCGCTCCTTTCGCGACGCACCAGACGTTCACCGAATACGGGTCGTTCGGGCTCGTCTCGAGCTGGACGGTCTGGACGTCGTGTGTGAAGGACCAGTCGTCGACGGGCGCGCTCACGACCTGGCCGTCCAGCCGGCCGTCGTGGATCCAGCCGATCGGACCGCCGCAGGCGGCGAGCCAGAGCGCCGCGGCCACGAGCGAGGCGCGAGTCACTGGAGCTTGTGCGCCGTGGGCAGGTAGTCCTCCGCGAGCTTGGCCAGCGTGAAGCGCGCGCCGGCGGCGTCACGCGCGAACGCGAACAGGATCACCTGGTCCGCGCCGGCGCGGTGGTAGGCCTCGAGCTTCTTCGGGCTCATCTCGCGCAGGTACGGCGAGACGGTGATCTGCACGTCGGCGCGCTTCCGGCCGCGCTGGGCGAGGAAGCCGTCGAGCGCGCGCAGCCGCTCCGCGAGCTGCTCGGGCTCCACGTTGAAGCCGTACCAGCCCTGACCGATTTGCGCGACCCGGCGCAGCGCGGCGTCGCTCTCGCCGCCGAAGTGGATCGGCGGGTGCGGCTTCTGCACCGGCTTGGGGTACTGCCGGCACGCGGGCAGCTCGTAGAACTCGTCCTTGTACTCCGACACGTCCTCGCACCAGAGCCGCTTCATCACCTCGAGATACGAGACACAGCGCTCGCCGCGGCGCTCGAAGGGCACGGCGACGGCGCGAAACTCCTCGGCGAGCCAGCCGACGCCGACGCCGAGGTCGAGCCGCCCCGCGGACAGCCAGTCGACGTTCGCCGCTTCCTTCGCGGTGTACACCGGGTTGCGTTGCGGCACGAGGCAGATGCCGGTGCCCAGCCGGATCGTGCTGGTGCACGCCGCGAGATACGACAGCGCGCCGAACGGCTCGAGGATCCCCGACGCGCCGCCTGCGGGGATGCGTCCGTCCGCCGAATACGGGTACTTCGACGCGTACTCGTCGAAGAGCACCACGTGCTCGGCGACCCACATGGAGTCGAAGCCGGCGCCTTCGGCGGCCTCTCCGACCGCGCGCAGGAATGGACCGTCGGCCAGGGGAGTCGCGAACGGCAGGAACACTCCGAGCTTCATGGGCACCTCCGCGGGGGTTCGGGCGGCAGGCTATCATGCGCGGCGATGACGGGAAGAACGGTCTTGATCACGGGCGCGAGCGCGGGCATCGGCAAAGCGACGGCGAGTGAGCTCGCGGCGCGCGGTGCGCGCGTCGCGCTCTTGTGTCGCGATCCCGCGAAGGCGGAAGTGGCGCGCGGCGAGATCCGCGCGCGCACGCCCGCGGCGCAGGTCGACGTGCTGGCGCTCGACCTGTGTAGCCTGGCCTCGGTCCGGGCGTGCGCGAAGGCGGTGCTCGATGCGTACCCGCGGATCGACGTGCTCGTGAACAACGCGGGCGTGGTCCCCTCGACCTTGCGACTCACCGCCGACGGCTTCGAGGAGCAGATCGGCGTGAACCACCTGGGCCACTTCCTGCTCACGAGCCTGCTGCTCGAGCGGCTGGCCGCGAGCGCGCCCGCACGCGTGGTGACCGTGAGCTCGATGATGCACGCCGGTGGCGCGATCGACTTCGCGAGCTTCCGCGGCCCCGCGAAGTACAACGCGATCGCCGCCTATCGCCAATCGAAGCTCGCGAACATCCTGTTCGCCAACGAGCTCGCGCGGCGGGGCGCGGCGCGCGGAGTGACTTCGAACTCGCTGCACCCCGGCGGCGTCGCGACCGAGATCATGCGCGACGCCAACGTGCTCGTCCGCGTCGGCATTCGCTTGGTGGGTAAGACACCCGAGAAGGGCGCGCGCACCTCGGTCCAGCTCGCGAGCGCTCCGGAGCTCGAGCGCACGACCGGGAGATATTTCGTGAGTGGCCGCGAGAAACCACCGGACGCGGCCGCGCAGGACGTCGCGCTGGCGGGGCGCCTCTGGGACGAGAGCGCGAAGCTCGTGGGCCTGGACTGATGGACGTCGATCGGGCGCGCCGCTTTCCGTTCGCGGCGCGACCCGGCTCGGTGCCCCTGCGCATCGCCCGCGCCGAGGGCGCGTGGCTCTACACCGAAGAGGGCCAGGCGATCCTGGACGCCGCCGGCGGCGCGATCGTCGCGAACGTGGGCCACGGCAGGCGGGAGGTCGCCGAGGCGTACGCGCGCGAGGTCGAGCGCGTTACGTACGTCGTGCCGCCGTTCGCCACCGAGAGCCGCGTGCGCCTGGTCGAGCGCCTCGTATCGCGCTGGCTGCCGGCGGGACTCACTCGCGTCG
>Ga0209131_1001747_pt1 | contig 14985 bp, 20 predicted proteins | sample GraSoi_2013_40cm_FD_185826 | JGI IMG/M metagenome (GOLD analysis project Ga0209131, IMG submission 185826) | Grasslands soil microbial communities from the Angelo Coastal Reserve, California, USA - Sample 9_17_2013_40cm (SPAdes) (version 2) | ecosystem: Environmental > Terrestrial > Soil >...
ATATGGTGGATCTCGTAGCCGGAAAGAGCCTTCGCCAGACCTGTTCGCAAATACTCGCGTACACTCTTGTCCGCCCTCCTGTCCGCTCTCGGGAGGTCTAATCCAGAATGTGAGAAAATAAAATCGCCACAAAACACAGGTGAGCGTACTCAAAACAGAGCCCATCTCATCTTTTCCATTGTCCATCAGCGCGATCGCAAAGTTCTTCTCATTCACGACCCAGTCTAACACAAGCGCTCCATCTTCGAATTCCACCTTGTCCATTGTGGCCGCATCATGGAAGCGAAGGTTGAGACTACCGTTGGCGAACTCCCAAAGTCTCCCTTTCGGTGTGAGTTCATGGGCATGGCTTTTGCGAAGAAACATGCTAACATCTCCCTCGGTCTCGAATAAATGCTTTTCTACCAGGTGAATTATCAACTCGTTCGTGGTTGCGGTATTATCTGGGAGGACTGCAGGCTCCGTCAGCGTGGAATTATCGTCCTATGATCTAGCACATACCGCAAACCCAACTTTGCCTTTTTGGGTCATCAAGTTGGTAAAGGTGAATCCTGCACGTCTTCGCTGTGCGAGAATAAGATAGGGTTCAAGTGAAATATACGCCCACTCACGAAGTTTCCTTTTATTTCGTATCTCCTGAAGCTTGTGTTAGCGTGTGGTACTCTGTCGCCACTCCACTCACTGTAATCATTTGGTTCACTTTCATTGAGCCTTCTTGAAGTCGCCTCAACTTTTCGCTGTTTTCTCCCTCAAGGAGGTCACTAAACTCCTGGTAAATATCTGGGTGATGTGAAACATCTGGCATGCGAATCGTTCCGCCTTGAGCGTTGTGCGTTAAATTGTAGTCCCGTTCTGCAGCTCCAGCTTGAACCGTCTGATCGAACTCTAAAAGGTTAATCAGGCGCCTGATAAACCTTTCATTGTCCTTCGCCGCACTCTCGGCGATAGAATCCGGCCTTGAGATTGCCTCTGCGTCTTTAGGGGCTGTGGGCGGTTTACTGTCCCGCCGCCTTGGGGGCGGTATACTGTCCTGACGCCAAGGTTTATATCGCTGAGTAGTAGTGGCGGTCGGTATAGCTATTGGGGCTCCCGGAGGCGCAGTGACAGTGTGGGACTCCTGCGGTGCACTTGAATCGCCTAAAGATATTGTAGAGGCCCCTAGCTGTGCCTAGAGATGGAGGTGATTCAACTGCCACTCCCACCAGTAGCATGTATGTTACTCGCCCCAATGGTAGCGATCCGATTGTTGAGATTTATGAGTGCTGCAGACGTTTGGAAATGCCGGACAACATCGTACGTGTTACCTTCAGGCGGATCGTTGTCGATCGTTCTTTCGATATCCAAACCTACGTCGTCCAACTCGAAAGTACTGTCGGAGGTTCAGACAGAAGCTGATAATGGTCGAGGCGATCACTTACATTGCGGCCCGACTACTCAGGTTGGTTGAGCTACGAGAGCCGCTTGAGAACCATCTAATCAGCGCCGTGTATCGTCTCTCGACCACCTTGGCCAAGTTCTTGTTCGTGGCAGTATCTCGAAACCGCTGGATTCCTTTACTACTACCCTTCTTAAGGTCATTGTATGCCATGTTAGTAGGTCTGAGGTCGACGCGCGGATCAAGTGACACACTATGTTACCACCTAGCTTCACTCTTTAGACTGGAGAGACCCTCTGTTGGAGTTGGTGATTCCTCCAACAACTGACCGGGTAGCCACTCAGTGGTAGAGCGCTGCATGAAAAGGGGAAGTCCCGGGTTCGATCCCCGGTCTGGCCTTTCTTTTCTCTTCCTATACCCGCTAATTGAGAGGCAAGGCAGATTCAAGTACTCGTGGTTAATGCTCAATATGGATCTAATGGTGCAGGTACAACTCTTCCAGAGGAATCGCGCGGAGGGACATCGACGCGAGGTTGGAAAGGTAAGAAAGAAGATAAAACTACGCACATTATAAATCGATGACTGTGATGCAGGCCTGTATTTGCCACCCACTCACGCATAAATAGTACCCAGCCAGATGAAAAAGTTGCACATCCACGCGACAATAGACTGTGCATGTGTGAGAGTTCAGAGCACGCTGGAATCTGTCCAAGGGCGGTATCATTCGGAAAGAACCTGCAATTTTGAATAATGCTTGACCCGCGGTGTGAATGGCTGGGAGAGAAGACCACTTCATTCTTGAATAGATGAACGGAAACCTTCTCAGGATCGGATCAAAATTAAGTTCAACCCGGTGTCAATATTTGGTCATCGCAACTTGGACCTTACCGCAATTGTCGGGATGGTGGAGGGGCCGTCCACTGGGGCGATTGACACGGGGAATGTACGTCGAATCACGTCCGATCAAGTGGTTGTCTCTCTAAACGGAAGTCAAGGAACTCCTGGAAAATAGTCTCCAAGCTGGGAGTGATTACTATAGGTCATTTCACCATGCACTATATATTTGTGACTTATCAGTCTTACTGGAGGTTGCGGTCGAAGAGCCATCGAAGTCGTCGACAGCGGCCACGCATTCCCAAGGAGGAGACTACGACCTCGTTGCTATCATACGAACTGACGTCTGTGGGCCTGTAGCTCTCAAGCATCACACATCCGGGCTTACAGGTATTGAGGACCTCGCTGGAATTGAAACCTTTGGCTTTCGCGGAGACGTATTATCGTCCCTCTGTGCTCTATGTGCTCTGTCACAGTGATTCCTGCTATATCCGAAGACGTTCCTATCGCAACTTTTGTTGAAATTTCCGTGACTCCGATAATATGATGCAAGTAATCGTATTGCTATAAACCCGAGAGCTTGCCATGTGAAACCCAGGCACACCACATAAACACCGGACATATGACCCTGTCACACTGCATCCAAATTTCTGACAACTTTCCTTGAGTTTGACAGAACGGGCCGGGTTCTCAGTCGTCGTTCGATCGGTAAGTCCAAAATGCTGCTTAGACCCGCTCCTAATTCTCTGCTCTTTATCATAGCACGTCTTTTGGGAGTACTATAATATTACTACAGTTTTCTATGGCTGACTGAGTCTTACGTCGTTTGATTTTTTGGTACAATGCTAACAAATCTCCATTCCTCACAGTGACCACCACCTGGAGCAATCAACCCCATCAAATTATCTACTACCGGATAACCTGCAATAGATCGTTGTGTTTTCTCGCTTGCTCCACTCTTCTCCCGTACTCCTCTCCCTTGTACCCTATGTCGTCATTACTCACCGTCTTGCTATCAAAGTCGACAGTTTAATGGCCGAGTAAACGGCCCAATACTGACCTTTCTTCATACCGTTCCCAGTCACACAGGGCCTGCTTTGGCCGGCTGAGAGGGCTTACTCTTTCACGACTAATGATGGTATATGGTAGGAGTAATTCATGATGCGCCCTTGGGCGTGCCTGTCAAGGCCTAAACGACCATCTGCCGACCAACGCGGAGCTTGGGCATGCGATTCTTTCTGGATCGCAATAGCAGCTACGTTCCCTCCAATGGCCAAGTTTCCGGGTTCTCAAGGCTCAACACCAAAGCAGCTAGTCGTAGGACATCGAGGTGATTGGATACGACCCAAAAATTGGATCATAGCCTGTGCTTCCGAGTTCGATATGGTACTGGGGACTGGCGATATGAAATGACAAGCACGTTGTGGGTTGATAAAGATTATATGACAGAAGGGACGTGCTGATGATCCTCTTCCACGGAAAATGCAGAAACACCTGCTGGGCAACTCCGTTGGGAGCTTAGGTGGTCCACAAAAGGCTGTAAATTCCATGCCTACTTCGGTGATTCCGTGGCTGGAAGGATCGGGCCTTGGGCGGGGTGGAGGGGGTGGAGGTCTGAGGTACACTGCATTTGTAGTTACATCGGTTCCAATGGGAGTGGGGACTCCTTCCAAAAAGAACTAAATGGCCTATCGGTACATCCCAGTGGCGTTGGATGTTCGAACAGTTGGTGTACGCGAGACGGGACCGGATTCAAGTCACGACAGCGCCTGTCACAGTCAAGGCGATCCCTGTAGCCCTTTTGAGATTCACTTTCTCTCTAATACGATCCCATGCGTTGTCTGATTTGTCAGATTTCAACCACGCGTTCCTCTACCATCGAGCGACTCAATGATCTCAGTGAGTTCTAGAACAGCGCTTTATATATCGATGGTTAACGTGGTACCGAGGTGTGATCTTTTGGGTCGTTTTCAACAGCGCAGCCCACGGGTTAATTCTAAAGTCCTAAGCACTACATATTACACCTAATTTGAACGGGACTGGCGTACTTTTATTCGCCTCGCGGATCCTCCCTTACTTATATATTTACTCGTGATGGGTATGGATCCTTTCAGATGGAGCGACCCGAAGCAGCTCGGGTTGGTGACTGCGGCCACATCCAAAACTAAAGTATCCAGGGAGCTCTATCACCACTCAAGAGGCAACAAGCGGATAAAAATCAATTGGAAAGATCGTAGAGCAAAGAGAGTTGTACGCTCTGGTTCTATACTTGGTACACGGTCAAATCCTTGTGCGCAGCTTAACTACTAATCGGTGCTTGGCGGGCTGAAAGTTATGACGATGGAAGTGTTTCTCGGCCACCGAGTCGTCGTCAGGGTTTTCAATGTCCCTAATACGGTCTATCTCGTAGCCGGACAGATTCGTTGGCAGACATATCTGCAAATGCTCTCGTACACACTTGTTCTCCTTTGGGTTCATTTTCGGGAGGTCTAAATCAGAATGTGAGCAAACAAAACCGATACGGAACGCACCGTCACCGTACCAAAAACAGAGCCCATCTCTTCTTCTCCATTGTCCATCAACGCGATCGCAAAGTTCTTCTCATTCACGACCCAGTCTAAAACAAGGGATCCATTTTCGTATTCAACCTTGTCCATTATGGGCGCATCATGGAAGCGAAGGTTGAGACTACCGTCTGCCAACACCCAAAGTCGCCCCTTCGGTGTGAGTTGATGGGCATCGCCTTTGCGAAGAAAGATGCTGACATCTTCCCCGTCTTTGAATACCTTGTCTGCCACCAGGTGATTTACCAACTCGTTCATCGTTTTGACATCATCTGGGAGGACTGCAGGCTTCTGTCAGCGTGGGTTAATCGCCCTATGATCTAGCACGTACTACAAACCCAATTGTGCAATTTTGGGTCATCGAGCTGGTAAAGTTGGATCATGCAAGTCTCTGCCGTGCCTCAGTAAGATTGGGCTCAAGTGAAATATATGCTCACTCACGAAGATTGATTCCATCTCGTAATTTCTGAAGCTTGTGTCAGCTATTGGGACTCTGTCAATACCCCACTCACTGTAAGGATTTGGTTCATTATTATCGAGGTCTCTTGTAACCGCCTCAACTCTGCTCTGTCTCCTCCCTGAAGGAGTTCACGAACCGCCTGGTGGATAGTTTGGTCATGTGAAAGATCCGGCATGCGAATCGTCCCGCCCTGAGCGTTGTGCGCTAAATTAAAGTCCCGTTCTGCGGCTTGAACCGTCTTATTAAATTCCTCTATCGCCTTAACCAGGCGCTTGAGAATCCTTTTATTGTCCTTCGCCGCACTCTCGTCGATAGGATCCAGCCCTGAGATTACCTCTACATCTTTAGGGCTTGCGGGTGGTTGGCTGTCCCGCCGCCTTGGAGGTGGTAGACTATCCTGACGCCGAGGTTGATACCTCTGTGCATCTGTAGCTATCGGTATAGCTATTGGGGCAACCGGAGGCGTAGTGACAGTGGGGGACCGCTGCGGTGTACTTGAATCGCCTAAAGATATTGGGGAGGTGACTTGCTCAGCTTGAGAGTATGTTGTTTGCTGTCTTTGTTGTTGCTCAACTTGCGCCTAGACAGAGAGATAATCACTTGTCACTCCCAACTGGTAACGTGAAGGCTACTCGCCCCAATGATATCGATCTTATTGTTGATACTTATAAGTTTTGCAGACGTTTCGACGTGCCCGGGAAGATCGTACATGTTACCCTCGGGCGGATCGCCGTCTATCGTGTTATTCATATCTTCAACTAATTCGACCAATTGTGAATCACTATCGGAAGATCAGATTGAGGCTGATAATGGTCGAGGTGATCACCTACATGTCGGCCTGACTACTTGGGGTGGTTGAGCTACGGGTGGCCGAGAAACGCCTAATGAGCGCCGTCGCTCGCCTTGCGACCACCTTTGCCAAACTTTTGTTCGTAGTATTATCTCGAACCTTCAGGTCATTGTATGCCATGTTGGTGTTGACGCGCGGATCAAGGTGGCAGTGTCATTATCTTACCACCCAGTTCCTTCTTGAACTCCTCCCCTCCTCACGATTTCATAACATGAGTCTCAGAAGCTCCCCTGTCCCGATGCAAATGTGAATCTTTAATCTTGATGGCATACCCAGCAGATGCAGGGCACGCCAAAAGCCGTAGGAGACATACATAAATACAAGTCAGGCAGAAATCTGGGAGAAATCTGATACGACGCGGGGGGGGGCTTGCCCTGGCCCAGTGGAGATATATGAACGTGCCCTGAATCGTGAGTATTCCCAGCATAGATGACCTCCCAAAATCTGTCGTCCAGGCTCTCGATGGATGGAAGAAGCTTCGCAAGCAGCTATCATTGTAGGTTCTACCGTAACCTATTCGAATATTTGTAGTCCCCACTGACGATAATTTCCCAGACCGCGTTACTTCCAGTGGTGCAAGCCGGAATGATCGCCATCATCGAAACTTTGCGCGCCAGCGATAATTCACCCGTCTGGCGGACGTCCCGTGGTTTGTTTACGCTGGCCTATTCTTCGACCTCGGCGCAACGCTCTCCTCATTCAATATCACCGTCCGGGGCAGCGGAGCGCGGCGGAAGGCGATGGAAACAGGGGCCCCAAAGTCGGCTCCATTTCTCCAAATACCCGAACCGGATCATACGACACCTCGAGGTCATTTAGATGGGTGGCATGGTGTGCAGAAATTGGAGGAGTTTGGTATTAACAGATGTTGGAGGTACGTTGCCATCACATACTATGGAACTTTGTGATTGGGTACAATGCCTTATTATGTCGATCATCCTATGGGTCTGTGGCAAGGAGTCGACAGCGTTGGTCGTTCCGACCGTTGTTGTCGCTGTCGGTACAGCGGGACCAGTTTATAGGTTCCACTGCCTTTCTGGTACCCCGCTCTACGTGGTTCAACTTCTCTATGGTTCAGCTTCTGAATGCTTGAGGCTTTGGAGGATGATGACGATGTAAAACCTGCACTTAAACACCGCTTTCAAATAAGCCATGGCCGAAATCCCACATCGGTTCGCCCCGCTGACGCTTCCACCTCCTATTCCTCTAGTAGTGACGGCCCTATTATCTCTGATGGTGGAAGTACCTTGGGAAGGGGCAGGAGAAAAGGGGGCGGGCGGTACGTCCACCCAATCTATAGGGATCGTTAAGCTAACGATCCGCGCAGGACATCGTGTTACAGTACACGAGCACGATGAAACGTGCTGGCGAGCTCATGTTGTATCAGAGTGATTTCGTCCTACTGGATACCAAGTAAAAGCGCTCATGGTTTTGCTTCCTGTCTAACTGACATGTGAACCCAATCCAGACGCAATCCACAACTGCAATCCGCCGACTCTCTTCTACAAATGCCAGCCCCCAAAAACACCCAGAACGAGGAGGGTGATAAACAGCCACTACGTATCTCAAAGATTGATAATAATCGATTGGAAAAATCACAGAGCAGATAGAATTGTACGCTCTGTGTCTACAATTGGTACATGGTTAATTCCTTGTGCGCAGCTTGACCAATAAATTGTGCTTAGCGCTCTGAAAGTTATTTTAATGGAAGCCTTCTTCAGCCACCGTGTTATCGCTGGGCCTTTCAATGTCGCGAATATGATCGATCTCGTAGCCGGAAAAGTCCTCCCCCAGACGGGTCCGCAAATACTCGTGTACACTCTTGTCCGCCCTCCTGTCCGCCCTCGGGAGGTCTAATCCAGAATGTGAGAAGATAAAATCGACACAAAGCACAACGTGGGCGCACTCAAAACGGAACCCATCTCTTCTTTTCCATTGTCGATCAGCGCGATCGCAAAGTTCTTCTCATTCACGACCCAGTCTAAAACAAGCGCTCCATCTTCGTATTCAACCTGGCGCATTGCGACCGTATCATGATCGCGAAGGTTAAGACTACCGTTGGCGAACTCCCAAAGTCGCCCCTTCGGCGTGAGTTCATGGGCATGGCTTTTGCGAAGAAACATGCTAACATCTCCCTCAGTCTTGAATAAATGCTTTTCTACCAGGTGTATTATCAACTCGTTCGTGGTTGCGACATTATCTGGGAGGACTGCAGGTTCAGTCAGCGTGGATTCATCGTCCTATGATCCAGCACATATCGAAAACCCAACTGTGCCCTTTTGGGTCATCAAGTTGGTAAAGGTGAATCTTGCACGTCTTCGCTGTGCGAGAATAAGGTAGGGTTCAAGTGAAATATATGCTCACTCACGGAGATTCATTCCATTCCGTACTCCCTGAAGCTTATGTCAGCGCATGGCGCTCTGTCACCACTCCACTCACTGTAATTATTTGGTTCATTATCATCGAGGTCTTTGAAACCGCCTCAACATTGCGCTGTTTCCATCTTCAAGGAGTTCACGAATCGCCTGATGGATAGTTTGATCATGTGGAAGATCCGGCATGTGAATCGCCCCGCCCTGAGCGTTGTACGCTAAATTGAAGTCCCGTGCTGCGAATTGAACCATCATATTGAGCTCCTCTATCTGCTTAATCAGGCGCTTGAGAAGCCTTTTATTGTCCCTCGCCGCACTCTCAGCGATAGGATCCGGCCTTGAGATTGCCTCTGCATCTTTGGGGGCTGTGGGCGGTTGACTGTCCCGCCGCCTTGGGGGTGGAAATACTGTACTGACGCCAAGGTCTATATCGTTGAGTATTAGTGGCGATCGGTATAGCTATTGGGGCTCCCGGAGGCGCAGTGACAATGTGGGACTCCTGCGGTGCACTTGAATCGCCTAAAGATAGTGGGGAGGTGATTTGCTCAGCGTGAGAGTATGCTGCTTGCTGTCTTTGTAGTTGCTCAACTTGCGCCTAGACAGAGAGACAATCACTTGTCACTCCCAACTGGTAGCGTGTAGGTTACTCACCGCAATGATATCGATCTGATTGTTGATACTTATAAGTGCTGCAACGTGCCTGACAATATTGTACGTGTTATCCTCGGGCGGATCGCCGTCGATCGCTCTATTCATATCCGCGACTACTTCGGCCAAGCTCTTGTTCGTGGCAGTATCTCGAAACCGCTGGATTCCTTTACTACTACCCTTCTTAAGGTCATTGTATGCCATGTTAGTAGGTCTGAGGTCGACGCGCGGATCAAGTGACACACTATGTTACCACCTAGTATCATTCCTCATAAAAGATTAGCCGGTTTTATCCATAATATTATTCTAAATTCCAAAGCACCTTCACAACTAATTTGAGCATTGTCGTGTTTTTATTCGACTTGCGGACCCCCCTTTTATATATATACCCGTGATGGTATGGATCCCTTCAGGTAGAGCGACCAGAAGCAGCTCGTGTGGGTGACTGCGACTAATCCAAAACTCTTGTTTCCAGTGAGCTCTGCCACCACTTCTCTCAAAAGGCAACAAGCTGATAAAAATTGATTGGAAAGCCGTAGAGCCCATAATGTTGTACGCTCAGGATCTACAGTTGGTACACGGTCAAATCCTTGTGCGCAACTTCACTACTAATCGGTGCTTGGCGTGCTGAAAGTTATTATGATGGAAGCCCCTCTCGGCCACTGTGTTATCGCTGGGCTTTTCAATGTCACTAATACGGTCGATCTCGTAGCCGGAAAGGTCCTCCCCCAGACGTGTCCGCAAATACTCGCGTACACACTTGTTCATTTGTTTGTTGGGTTTTGGGAGTTCTGGACCAGAATGTGAGCAAACAAAACCGATACGAAACACTCGGTGACTGTACCCAAAACGGAGCCCATCTCTTCTTTTCCATTGTCCATCAACGCGATCGTGAAGTTCTTCTCATTCACAACCCAGTCTAAAACAACTGCTCCATCTTCGTATTCCACCTGGTTCATTGCGGGCCCAGGGAAGCGAAGGTCGAAAGTACCATCGGCCAACTCCCAAAGTCGCCCCTTCGGTGTGAGTTGATGGACCTGGCCTTTGCGAAGAAAGATGCGGACATCTCCCTCGTCTTCAAATAACTTGTCTTCCACTAGGTGACTTATCAACTCGTTCGTCGTTGCGACATTATCTGGCAGGACTGCAGGCTCTGTCAGCGTGGATTAATCGTCCTATGATCTAGCACATACCACAAACCCAATTGTGCTCTTTGGGATCATCGAGCTGGTAAAGTTGAATCCTGCAAGTCTTTGCTATGTGGAAGTAAGATTCGGCTCAAGTGAGGTACATGCTCACTCACGGAGATTCATTCCATTCCGTACTTCCTGAAGCTTATGTCAGCGCATGGCGCTCTGTCACCACTCCACTCACTGTAATTATTTGGTTCATTATCATCGAGGTCTCTTGAAACCGCCTCAACATTGCGCTGTTTCCTCCTTCAAGGAGTTCACGAACCGCCTGGTGGATAGTTTGATCATGTGAAAGATCCGGCATCCGAATCGTCCCGCCCTGAGCGTTGTGCACTAAATTGAAGTCTCGTTCTGCGACTTGAACCATCTTATTGAGCTCCTCTATCGGCTTAATCAGGCGCTTGAGAAGCCTTTTATTGTCCCTCGCCGCACTTTCGGTGATAGGATCCAGCCCTGAGATTACCTCCGCGTCTTTAGGGCTTGCGGGTGGTTGGCTGTCCCGCCGCCTTGGAGGTGGTAAACTACCCTGACGCCGAGGTTGACACTGCTGTGCATCTGTGGGTATAGGTATATCTATTGGGGCTTCCGGACGCAGAGTGGCAGTGGGGGACTCCTGTGGTGTACTTGAATCGCCGAAAGATGTTGGGGAGGTGACTTGTTCAGCCTGAGAGGATGTTGTTTGCTGTCTTTGTAGTTGCGCCTAGACAGAAAGACAATCACTTGCCACTCCCAACTGGTAACGTGTAGGTTACTCACCCCAATGATATCGATCCGATTGTTGATACTTATAAGTGCTGCAGATGTTTGAACGTGCCCGACAAGATCGTACGTGTTACCCTCAGGCGGATCGCCGTCGATCGCTCTATTCATATCCGCGACTACTTCGGCCAATTGGGAATTACTATCGGAAGATCAGACTGAGGCTGGTAATGGTCGAGGTGATCACCTACATGGCGACCTGACTACTTGGGGTGGTTGAGCTACGGGTGGCCGAGAAACGCCTAATGACCGCCGTCGCTCGCCTTGCGACCACCTTTGCCAAGCTCTTGTTCGTAGTACTATTTCGAAGCTTCTGGATGCCTTGACTACCATCTCCCTTAAGGTCATTGAATGCCATGTTGTCGATCTGGTGTTGACGCGCGGATCAAGGTGGCAGTGTCCTTATGTTACCACCTAGCTCCTGAGAGATACTCCAAGTTGAGAGGTTTATGCAAACTCAAACCACTTGGTTAATGCTCCATAATCCAATGGTGTGGTACCACCCCTCCAGAGAAATCGGACGGACATCGGCACGAGGTTGGAAATCCAAGAAGGTAGATAAAAGTATGTACATTATAAAAACAATGGATATGATGTAGGTCCTGTATCTGGCACCCACTCGTGTACAATTGGTGCCCAGCCAGGTGGACAAGTTGCACAGCCATGCGGCGATGAACTATGCTTGTGAGAGTCCAGAGCGCACCACGGTATCTCCAAGAGCTGTGTCATTTGGAAAGAAACTGCAACTTAGCTGTAAAATGGGAACAGGGGCGGGACGGCGATAAATTTGGAATAAAAACTGGACTATAACGACACATGCCACGGTAGTAGATAAAATTACCATACACGCAATGATAAAATGACGTGGAGATTCCTGCAAAAGGCGCCCATCGGGACATATGTACCAGGTGACCGATGACAGACGCTTGGGGGATTGATGGAGGACTGACAACTAGTGTGGTGTCCCAATACGGACCTTCTATGGTATTGTCTCCACTTGAAGATAGACGGTCCAGGAATGAAAGGTCAGACAAGAAACAAACAATAATATAAAGTGAGTTGAGTGGTGAAAGAGGGACACAAGCTTCAAGAAATACGAGATGGAATGAACCTGAGTGAGTGAGTTGCACCTGAGGCACTCGAATCCAGGGCCCCTCAGGCCCTGAGAAGGCGGACCCCCGCCCCGGGGGGAAATCAACCATGCGTCCCGTCAGCAGTCAGCATCTACACGACGCGCGTCACCTTCTCCATCCTCAGCACCATCGTGGGCCCCTCTGCGTGGGCCCTGCGTCTGTCGGTAGTGAGGTTTCTTGTATGCACTATATGATAGTGTGAAAAAAAAAATGGAAATTTATTGTATAATTTACGCCGTCTAGAAAGAAAACTGAAGCCGACGGCCATCACCATCAAGGTGACGGATGTCAGGACTGTCGGCGCAAAAGCTCGTATTATTATGCGTTTTAGTAAATTATAGTGAGGCTGGTACCGTGATATACATTCTCAGAGCACAGGAGGAATTGGGGCAATTTCTTCAGGCCGAAATGAGGCCCCTATTATGCGATACGCGTCAGGACGCCGTCTTCCTAACCACACGCCGTCAGGACGCGCCGTCCTCTACTCACACGCCGTCATGACCAGCCGACCTATTCAAGGTGACGCGTCATGCAACCAATAGGGACCCAATGCGGCCCGCACAAATATATAAATCAGCCTACTGTAATTTAGCCATGTAGTCTATACCGTCAGACCCACTACATCGGAAGAGGGGGTATCGTGACACCATCAGCTTATCAACTTCGTATTAAGGCGGTGACTCCTTGGGGCAGAATGGATTCTTCCCGAAATTAAAGTTTCGCTAACGGGTCCACTGAGTACTGATCCTGACGTGCGGGCTGAACGAGGAGGGACGAGAGGAATGAGACAGAAAAAGCTAGGGGCAGGAGCTGGCCCAATTCGATTTTCTGACTGGCGACTCATAGCAGCATCTACATGTCCTTATATACTGGTACATCGAGGATGGAAGGTGAAATGCATATAGGAATGCGATGTCAGACATCAGTCGAGGACACGATCGGAAGTGAATACAATGAATGTGAACTGAAATAGATCGTACCCGAAAGTAGGGAAACCGGCGGGATGACATATCTTGGTAAGTAGATGACATCGAGATCGAGGCGAGACCGTCGGGGAATGCTTATCCGGGGATCTCTCTCAATTGCCGCAGATAGCGTAAATTATAACATATAAAATAATATATATTTTATGGGACCATTCTACGACGCATAGGAGAAGTATCGCATGCAGAGCGATTACACAGGGGCGGGCAGTCGTCACACCGTTGGCTATAGCACGGACGTACCGTCGCCACCCTGACGACGTGTCGCGATGTTTATAAAATTTAATCTCATTCTGCATACGGTTTCAGGACGTGTTAACGTGGGCTGTCCGGTTCCGCCGCCCATCGCCGGTTCCATCCGGACACCGCTGTCACGGAGCTGCCGCACCACATCAGCAGCAATTGACTATGGTTGTGAGGCATAAGAACGTACTTCAATTTCCGTGAGATTAGATTGTGGCACTGTGCTATGGTTGAAACCAATTTGTAGCCCCCCCTCTCTCTCGACGTTTTTCCAGGTGGTGCTTTTGGGGTCCTCTAGCCCCCCAGGCATTTGTACTTGGGCTAAGCTTGAGCTGCCCTATAGACGTCTTGATTAAGCGAAGAATGCACGATGTCAGAGTGGCGATTAAATTGATTGAGTTGATTAAGTTGATTGAATTGATTGGCTTGAGGCTTCAAAACGGCGTTGCAGCCATAAGTTCCTCTCCCATTGCTGACTATGGGCTACTTCTATTCTCCATATTATGAAGTCGCTCTGGTAATTGCCCTTGTCCTCCTAGCCCTAGCCGCTCCTTCGCATTTCAGCAAACGCAATACTGGGACTATACTCTACATCTGTTGGACTTTCCTCGGCAATTTGTTCGTCCTCATCAATAAGCTGGTATGGCCCGACCACGTCCGCAATATTGCCCCAGTCTGGTGTGATATCAGTCAGTTCTGTCGCTTGCTTTGCTTCTTCGCTTGACAAGCGTTCTTCCTCGCCCGCGCCGTCCGTCTAGCCGTCCGCTTCATGGCTGGATGGAACTTTAGCGTTGGAGCCACGAACATCGTCATCAACAGACGATTGTACAAGGCTTTAAGAATGTGCCCTGATATTGATGTCACTCCTGCCCAGGTACGACCAACGACTGCACGATGGTCTCACTCTATATAAATGACTGACTCGCTCGTCTTGTCTCGTTGGCAGAAACGTAGGGATCTAATCATTGATCTCCTGATTGGCCTAGGCATTCCCGGACTCGGCATGTGTTTGCGTACGTGCGTTCCCCTAGCTCCTTTATCGTCGTCACTCATCTCCCTCCCTCTAGACTACGTCGTTCAAGGTCACCGCGCAAACATCATCCAAGGCTTGGGATGTACGTTCACCGTGTACAACACCACACTTGCATTTCCACTTTTCTGGATGTGGCCTAGCGTCCTCTCCCTCATCGCCATCACCTACGGAATGCTCTCCCTCCGCGCCTATGTAAAGCGCCAAAGGATGGTCGCGGAACTCCTCAACTGCAAAGCCTCTGTCCTCAACTGCAACGCCTCTGTCCTCGAAGCCGATCATCACTTTCGCTTCATGTGCTTCTCTGGCGCCGAGCTCACTATCGCTTTCCCACTCGGTCTCTTCGTACTTTTGAACCAAGCTATCAATGAACCCGTCTTCCCTTGGATATCTTGGGAAGACACCCACTCCAACTTCGACCGCATAGGCCAGTACCCCGCCATTTTCATCACCTCAGACCGCAGCAACATGATTCAGTGGGGCGTTCTGCTATGGGCCTACCCCTCTCTTTCCTACCTCTTCTTTATCTTCTTTGGCCTCG
>Ga0209131_1001749_pt1 | contig 14975 bp, 12 predicted proteins | sample GraSoi_2013_40cm_FD_185826 | JGI IMG/M metagenome (GOLD analysis project Ga0209131, IMG submission 185826) | Grasslands soil microbial communities from the Angelo Coastal Reserve, California, USA - Sample 9_17_2013_40cm (SPAdes) (version 2) | ecosystem: Environmental > Terrestrial > Soil >...
ACGCCGCCGCAATCGGCCACGCCACAGTCGAGCACGCCGCAATCAGCACCGAACACTGCTCCCGCTCCGACAACGCAGCCCCCGGCGAAGCAGCAGGCGCCTGCTCCAACGCAGCAGCCGAAGAAGCCGTAGTTTTGTTCATCGAGCGCGCAACGCGTCGCTCGAGGCAGTGGCTCAGTTTCCGGTTTAGCGCCTTTGATCGGGGCTTAGGCGATCAGATCAGTTCTCGACGATTACGGGCATTTGGTCAACCGTGATTTCCTGTGACAGAACTCGGATGTTGTTTCGCCAATCGCGGTACTTCGTTAGCTGCAGTTTATCGGGTATGCGAACCGAGCGGCTTGTTCCAGTGCCGTCCCACAAGATCCAACCCTCATAACCACCTGTCCGTTGTAACTCGCACGCCCAAAGGCCGTCTTCGTATCGGTCACAATGAGTAAGTGTGGCCCCAACGATCCAGCCCTGAACGTTAGCATAAGCCTCGCCAGACAGCCTGACCCCTTGCCAATTGTCTGACGAATCGCGACATGCGGGTCCCCATAAGGTTCCCCAAGCGCAGTTATCATAGGCATACCAAACGAAGCGCGACACCCCCGATACCGCCTGAGCCATGTGAAAGCGCATCAGCCATGATGCTTCTTGTTCCTGGTCGTTAGTTGTTGTGGTTCCCCAACTTGCCTCGGTGTCCCATAACTCAAGCTGTGACAACCCATGTCTCCCGAGGATTTCCCTTAGTTGAGCCACCCCTTGCACGATATCTTCGGGTTGTGTGTAGCCATAGCCATGAAATGAGGCAACATCCGCATACGGATAAGTCGCCCCTGCTGCAGCCAAGTACGTATCGAGCCAACTCAGATTGGGCCCGCTGATGCTGTTGATGGAGGGCAATAGGATCTGATTCGGATTGACTCCACCGCCAGGAGAGCAGGCGCCGTTAGTGCAGCCGCAATTCGCAGGGTCCTTCGCGACTTGATAGAGGGCGCTTGCAATGCTCACAAGTTGGGCGTCCGTTCCGTTCCAGAATACCTTAAGGTTCGGCTCATTCCAGGTTTCGTAATATTGCACCACGCCGCAGTAGCGTCGAACCAGATGAATAACGAATTCGTCCAAGTCTCTCATGTCGGGGGCATCGCATGATCCCAACCACGCTACCGATCCGCAGGGATCAGACGGATTCGTCGACGCCCACGTCGGCACGTAGCCAAGGGTGAAAATAAAGTCACTTACGCCATTTTGCTTAGCAGTGGCAATCGTCCCATCCATCGTGGTCCAATCGTACTGGCCATTCGCCGGTTCCAGCATCGCCCAGCTAGTCACATCCCAAAAGCGCAAGGTATGAATTGGAAATGCGGGGAATGGCACCGGCGCCTCCGACGACGCGGGGTTTGAGACGAGCCGGTGAATCGTCATCCCGAAGTACGCGCCAGAAATAGCCGCGGAATTATTCGGTGGAGCAACAGTAGCCGCAAGCGGGCTGCCGGTGTATCCGAAGTGTGTGACGGCAGAATCGTTCGGAGACGTCGAAGAGACTAACCCGCCACACCCGACGAGCGTTGCGCTTATCGCGAAACTGATTGGGATCAGCATCATTGCGGGGCAAAGGTTTCTCTTAACCTTCTGATTTAAATCATCGGGCTTGTCGGCTCCCTGCCAAGCGGCTTTGCCTTTGTCAGCATCCGCCAAATTCGGGGCAATCAAAAGCAGACGCCGACCATAGCGCAGGCTCATCGCAAACCTCTCGAACATCATTCGGCCAGACGACTCCGCTTCTGTATCCCGGTCGGAAGTACAGTTGTAGTTGCAGAGTTAACTGAACTCTCTGGGAAACCTAAGTCCTGATGGACGCACAAAGGATTTAGTGAAGATTAATCGGCAGACTGACCCAAAACGAAACAGATCTACCACCCAATGCGGGACAATGGTGCCGATACGAATCATGAGAGCCACCATCTCCCCTTCATTTCTTCCAAGCGATTTCGCCAAGTAAAATCAGTTCCGCGAGGAAGGGTAACTTTCGACGGTAGCTCACTGTGATTTTGGGCGGATGACGGGCAACCCGGGAGTAAATCCACTTGGAAGGAAGGATAGTTTGAATGATCGGAAAATGACCCACTAGCGAGCTAGGGCGAGCCTCGCAATTCGCGCGGGTCTCAACTATAATCAACACGTCTATGAAATGCGGTAGTGGCGGAACTGGCAGACGCACCAGCTTGAGGGGCTGGCGGTAGCAATACCGTGGAGGTTCGAGTCCTCTCTACCGCACCATTTCCATCGATTGAAAATTTATCCCGAGAGTTGTCTCTTGCCGGAAGGCTATTCGTGGGTCTCGCGAGTCTCAGCCAGCCATTTCTCCAGCACTACTTGATCCTTCTGCTCTACTTTGGTGAAGACCACTGCCATGCTGTTTCTGCGGACATTTACGATGGCCGAGAGCGGTGAAAATTGCGCCGCGGTGAATGATTCGGAGCCGAACCTTCGTGCCCGCCGGTAAGGGTTTTTGCGCATTCAGTTGGCAACCGAAAACACTGAGATTCGTAGTTTGTTCGCGGATTTCGCGTTCCGACTCCATTTCGACCAGATCGATGCTGGCGGTAAAGGGATAGCGACGGGCTCGAGGTCTTTCGATCAATGCCTTCTCCGAAATTCGATGCTGCGCGCACGATGACTCTTTTATGATAAATCAGCGGCGCGCACGTTACTACGTTATACAGACTCTTGGTGTTCGAAGGGGAACACACCTGCGATCTTGGCTACCTGGCTTCTCGCCCTTCCTGACTTTCCTGCTTGAAATCGCCGCGCGAATGTAATGTATTGAGAATGGAGTTGCCGGCCGCGTTGCTTCGCTCGCGCGGACGCGAACCCGGCGACGCGATGCAGAAGGCGCTTTAATTTGGAAGGGACTCATGTCCGGTAAAACGGCCACGCACGATACTGAGCTGATCGTCATTGACATTGGCGGCGGAAGGGGAGGCACAGAGCCTCCTGCCGGTAGCGGCGGCGGTGGAGACGGCGAGAAGGGCGGACGGCCGCGCAAACCGCCGCAAGGGCGCTATTCCACGGCCATCACGCTGGGGATGATTTCCATTTTCATGTTTTTTTTGGTGCCGTGCACAGTGTTTATCGTGCTCGAGCACACCAGCAAAGCATGGGTGCCGTTGCACCTGCCGAAAATCGTTTGGCTTAATACGGCAATTCTTTTGGTGAGCAGCTACACGCTTGAGAAAGCACGCCTGCGCTTATCGGAAGCTGATCTTTCGGGATTCCGAAAATTGTGGCGCGCTACGACAATTCTCGGCATCTTGTTCCTGGTTGGGCAGGTTATCGCGTGGCTGCAACTGGTTGCCTCTGGCCTGTATATCGCGAGCAATCAGGCGACCAGCTTTTTCTATATTTTTACCGCGGCACACGCGATGCATTTGCTTGGCGGAATTGCGGCACTCTTGTATGTGGCGATGCGCGACTTTGAAAAGGGTAAGATCTCGCTCCAGACCGCCGCTAAAATTACTTCGTATTACTGGCATTTTATGGACGGTCTGTGGGTTTTCCTAGTGTTGCTTCTTTACTTTGGCCGGTAAACAACTTCAGTCGGTAAGCAAGCCGGCCGATAAGCAACTTCTGTAGATACGCAGCGGTTAGTGGCGGACAAACTCGCTGACAGCTTCGGCCACGCGCGCCAATTGAGCGGGCCGCAACTCCGGATACATGGGTAACGATAAAACCTCTTGCGCGGCGTGCTCCGCGTGCGGGAAATCTCCGGCTTTGTATCCGAGAGATGCGTAGAGCGGCTGAAGATGGAGCGGCACGGGATAATATATGGCGCTGCCGATTTTTTTCTCCGCTAACACGCGCTGCAACTTGTCGCGCTCTTCCACGCGAATGGTGTACTGGTGGAAGACATGCTCGTACCCTTCGGGCACTAACGGGGGCATAATTCCTGGAATTTGTGAAAAGTGCCGCGTGTATTCCGCCGCATGCGCTTGCCGGGCGCGCTGCCACGCTGCAAGGTGACGCAGCTTCACGCGAAGGATCGCAGCTTGTATTTCATCCAACCGCCCGTTCCAGCCCGGCTCGCTGCTGACGTATTTTCCCGTCTGTCCGTGGTTTCGCAGAATGCGCAGACGCGCCGCTCTTTCCGCTGAATTGGTTACGATCATGCCCGCATCGCCGCACGCGCCGAGGTTTTTGGTCGGATAAAAGCTAAAGCATGCGACATCAGCGAGAGAACCGGTGCGACGGCCCTTGTAGGCTGCGCCTACCGCTTGCGCAGCGTCTTCGACAACCGGAATATTTTTCTTTCGCGCGAATTCCATGATCGGATCCATGTCTGCGCTGAGGCCGTACAGATGAACGACCACGATGGCGCGGGTACGCGTTGTCACGCGGCGCTCGAGCTGCGCAGGATCGATGTTGTAGGTATTGGGGTGAATGTCGGCGAAAACGGGCCTCGCTCCGAGCGCGCTCACGGCGCTTCCGGTGGCCACGAATGTGAACGGCGGCAGGATCACTTCGTCTCCTGATCCGACTCCGCATGAGCGCAGCGCGAGGACGAGAGCATCCGTCCCCGAGCCCACTCCGACACCGTGCGCGACGCCGCAAAGGCGCGCGATCTCTTCTTCCAGTGCAGCGCCTTCGCGCCCAAGGATGAATTGATGCGACGAGAGAACGCGGTCGACGGCATCGCGGATTTCGTCCCCAATTACAGCGAATTGCGCGGCTAAATCAAATTGAGGGATAGAACTGTAAGAGGTTGCGAGTGGATTAGAGCTCATGCGGAAACGGATCCGAGCTGCGGAAGGATACGCATCACTGACTCGCGCGGTGAGGCGCTATTTTTTCGGGAGCTTTGTGCAAACGGCGACAGCATTGTTGGGATTGATGGCGCTAGCCTCTTCCTCCACCGACTGAATCACGCCCTTCTTGTCGACGACAAAAGTAGTGCGCTGCGCCCAATCATATTCTTCTTTCTGGACGTTGTACATTTTCAGGATGCCGTATTCCTTCAGCACCTTGCGGTTCATGTCGCTGAGCAGAGGAAACGTGACGCCGATTTTTTCCGCGAAAGCGTTGTTGGCGGCGGGACTATCTATGCTAATTCCGAAGACTACAGCATCTGAAGCTTCGAGCTTGGCCATATCAGCCTGATAGGCCTGAAGTTCCTTCGTTCAACCCTCAGTAAAGGCAAGAACGTAAAAAGCGAGAACGACATTTTTCTTTCCGCGGTAGTCACTCAGGTGGATCTGCTTCCATTTATTGTCGAGCAGGGTGAAGTCCGGAGCCATATCGCCGGCCTTCAGAGAAGTGTGGTTGACTTTGACGTCTTCTTGGGCCCGAATCGCGCCTACGACCATGCTGCCGGCCAGGGCCGCGACGACGATCATGCTCGTGAAACTCATCCGACGCATAGTTGCCTCCCGCAGGTCCAGCGATTGGCCAGTATACGCCCTAAAGCCATGGTGCGCAGCAGCCGTATACGCGCGACAACAGAATTTACAAATTCTTTAAATGTGCCAAGCGGAACGGCGAGCCCAAGTTCTCGCGCAGTTCCAGCCAGTGCTCCTCGGGTATGGACATGAAAACATCGACTACCTTGGGATCGAACTGCGTACCCGCACAGCGCCTGATTTCTCCCCTGGCGTGCGAAAGCGGCAAAGCTTTGCGGTAAGGGCGGTCGCTGATCATGGCATCGAGCGAATCGGCGATGGTGAAGATGCGCGCGCCGAGCGGGATGTCGTCATTTTTCAAGCCGCGCGGGTAGCCGGAGCCGTCAAAAAATTCCTGGTGGGCGAGCACGATTTCCGCGGCATCGCGGAGGAACGGGATGCGAATGAGCATGTTGTAGCCGATTTCGCAGTGCTTGCGCATGATCTGCTTTTCGTCTTCGGTGAGCGGGCCCGGCTTGCGCAGGATCCCGTCTGGGATGGCCATTTTGCCGATATCGTGAAGGAAGGCGGCGCGCGCAAGCACTGCAAGATATGCGTCAGGCACCGGCATGGCTTTTGCGATAGAGATGCAGAAGGCGGTCACACGCTGGCAGTGGCCCTCCGTCTCGGCGTCCTTCAGGTCCAGCGCGCTGCCGAGCGCTTCCAGCGTATCGTCGTAGGATTGCTCGAGCTGGGCGATGGCTCCGGTGAGTTGCGCGGTGCGCTCTTCCACCAATTGTTCGAGATTTCGCTGGTAGGTGCGATTCTCCATGATCAGGCGGCGATGCTGCAACGCGCGCCCGACACCCAGGAAAAGCTGGTCCTTTTCAAAGGGCTTCAGAATGTAGTCGTAAGCTCCCCGGCGGATGGCCTCCAATGCTGTGGAAATGTCGTGAATGGCGGTAACCATGATTACCGGAACTTCCGGGTCATATTGGCGAAGCCATTCCAGAAGCTTGATGCCGTCCATTTCGGGCATGATCATGTCGCTCAGCACCAGGTCCGGAGTGGTCCGTTTGACTTGGTCCTGGGCGGCGCGGCCGTTGCTAACGGCTGTGCAGCGGTAGCCTTTAGATTCGAGCATGGTGGAAACGACTTCGCGGATGGCTTCCTCGTCGTCAACGACAAGTATATTTTCGACTTCCACGTTAGGTTGGCTCCCGGGGCTTATCCTGCTCAGAAGCCATTATAAGGGACAGCACATGAGCAAGTTGGGGGCATTGCCCATTGAGAAAACAGCATGTAGCTTCAAAGGTAAGATACCCCCACGGTTCAGGGCCCTTTCGTACGAGCCCGTACCCGTGCGTCTCAAAATCGCCAATCGCGTTAGCCGGAGGCGGCACAATTGTTGTTCGTTAACCAGGGCCCGCTTGCTATCGCCTTCTTTGAAGTGACGGCGCTCATCGTCCTGCTAGTGTTGTTTCTACTGCTTCGGCGAGACCATCCGGACGGATATTTTCGTCTGTGGCTGATGGGCTGGGTTGGCCTGACGGTTTCCGCGGTCTTCGAGCTCGGGCTGATCTTGCAGGAGGGCCCGGAGTTGCGCCTGGGTATTCTCGCGACGCAGGTAATAGCCTTGCTTCTGTTTCTTTCCTCGGCCATGCAACTGACTTTGGGTAGCGGCAGGCGCAACTGGCCGGTGCTGCCACTCGCAACCGCCATTCTGGCGGGGGTCTACTACGTGGAGCGCAGCACACTTGCGCCGTACTTCGGCAAAATCCATTGGGAGACCGCGGCGCTCGAGTCTGGCATCTGTTTATGGGCGGGATGGCTGTTGTGGCGGGCAAGAACTAAACACAAAGGGCACGGCGGGCGGTTGCTTGCCGGAGCGTTCCTGGTCAGCGGACTTCATAGCATCGATCGTTACCAGTGGCTATCGCATCCACTTTTTTTACTGCGGCTCGCTTTCGATCACTTGTTGAATGTTTCGATTGGCATTGCGATGGCAGTGTTGGTGCTCGAGAGCGCGCGAGCTCGCAGCGACGAGTTAAACGACAAAATGCGGCGGCTTTCTCTCCTCACCGCAGCCAGCACACAGACCCTTTCCGTCCGCGAAGTCCTTGAGCAGGTGCTCGGTCATCTTGTGGAGAGCCTGGGAGCAACGCACGGAATCGTGCGATTGCTGGAAGGCGAGGGGAACACGGCGAAGTTGGTCGCGCGAGCTTCGGTTGGTTTCCAGCAGACGTACCTCCAGAAGCACGAACGTGTGGCGGTGTCTGAGCCGTGGGTTCAGCGGGTTCTGCAGAAAGATTGCTTATTTGTGCGCCTAGAGGAAGGCGTGGACAGTAAAGAGCGCACCAGAATGGAAGAGAGTGGCGTTAGCGAGAGCATTTCTCTGGCCCTCCCTGGAAAAGACGGACCCATCGGAATTATCTCCCTGGGGTCGTTTCAAGCCGTTCGGTTTCAGCAGGACGAGATCACGTATCTGGTCAATATTGCCAATCTTCTGGGCTTGACCTTGCAAAACGTGCGGCTGTTTGAGCAGGTCGCCACAGTCCAGCAGCAATGGGCTTACACGTTTGATTCGATCGGCGATCCCATTTTCGTTCACGATCCGGAATTTCGGATTGTGCGGACCAACCAACGCCTTGGGAATCTGCTCGGACGCGATCCCGCTGCTTTGGTCGGGCGCATGGTTACCGATCTGCTTCCTCGCAAGGGGACAAACTACAAGAGCTGTCCTTATTGCGAAGGTCTCGCCGGGGAAGGCGATGACCCAGATCCGTGGCTCACGGGATATTTCCTGGCCTCAAATTCAACGTTCACAGATCCCTCCGGGCGCCAGCTTGGGACTGTACATGCCCTGAAAGACATTTCCGAGCGCAAGCGTGCTGAAGAGAAATACCGGACGCTGGTATCGAACGTTCAAGAGGGAGTGTTCATTTCTAATCCGCAGGGGCGATTCCTGGATTTTAACGATGCACTGATGCGCATCCTGGGATTTGAGCAGCGGGACGAGTTGCTGAACGCCGACATTCCGGCGATGTTCGTGAACCCTGCGGAGCGCGAGCGGCTCAAAAAGCTTCTGCAGGATCACGGGACCGTAGCGGATTTTGAATACGAAATTCGTCGCAAAGATGGGGAAGTTCGCGCGATGTTGGAATCTTCCATCGCTATTCGAGACAATGCCGGCAACTTGACCGCCTTGCAAGGGTTTCTGCTGGACATAACCGACCGCAAGCGAGCCGAGCAGGAGATCCGGCGGCGCAATCGCGAATTGATGGTGCTGAACTCCATTGGGCAGACTCTTACGGAATCCCTGGACCTTACCGATTCAATTCACCGGACTTTGCGGCAGATGACGGAGCTCTTTAGTTTGGATGCCTCGTCGCTCTACCTTTTGGATGAAGCGGGCGTCAAACTGCGGCGCATCGCCGCGGTTGGCCATCGCTCCGAGCTGGGCCGGCATGTTCCGCCAGTCACTCTGCAGCCGGAATTGCTGCAACATATCAAGGCTGTGCATGCCACGTTTTTATCAGCGCAGGGCCTGCCGATACCCGTCGTCTTGCGAGAAGCGCAGCGCAAGGAAGGGCTGCACTCCGTCTTTGTGGTGATCCTGTGGTCGAAGGACCGTGTGCTTGGCGGATTGGTGGTGGGAAGCCGAGCGCCCAGGGAGTTCTCGCCAGCGGACATCAACCTCTTGATCGCGGTTGGCAGCCAAATCTCCAATGCGATAGACCGCTCTGTTTTATATGAGGAGACGAGGCAAGCTTACGAGAATCTGCGGCGTACACAGGAACAGCTCCTACACAGTGAGAAGATGGCAGCCGTCGGCCAACTGATTTCGGGTGTGGCGCATGAACTGAATAATCCGCTGACCGCCATTCTGGGATATAGCCAACTGCTGCTATCGAGTGGCCAAATGCCGCCGCAGGGGATGGAATATTCGGACAAACTTTATAAACAAGCGCAACGCACGCATCGAATCGTGCAGAATCTCTTGAGCTTTGCTCGCCAGCACAAGCCGGAACGCGTCGCGGTGCAGCTCAACCAGATACTGGAGGATACGCTGGCGCTACGTGACTACGACCTCCGCCTGAGCAATATTCGCGTCCATTACGACCTCGCCCCCGACCTCCCGATGACCGCCGCGGACCCTCACCAGCTTCAGCAAGTATTTCTAAACCTGGTGAACAATGCCGTCGATGCAATGTTGGAGCACTCCAGTGAGGGGGACCTCTGGGTCAGCACTAGAGCGAAAGACGAACACCTGATTGTGGAATTCAAGGATAGCGGCCCAGGTGTGAAGGATGCGTCGCGTGTGTTCGATCCTTTCTACACAACTAAGCCGGTGGGCAAAGGCACGGGGCTCGGCCTGAGCATCTGTTATGGAATCGTTAGTGAGCATGGCGGCTCCATCCGCGTGAACAATGTGCAACCCTCCGGGGCGTGTTTCACTATCGAGTTGCCCTACCAGCGAGCGACCGCTCCGGACGACGCAATCCCCGAAGCTGGAATGTCCGCCACCCCCGGGGGGCGAATCCTCCTGATCGACGGTGATATTTCCGTGCTGGAAGCGGTGGAGGCTATCCTGCGGGACGGGAATCACGCAGTGCGAGCTGCTGCAAGTCTCCCGGAAGCACAGCGGCTGCTAGCCGAGCAGGAATTTGATGCGGTTGTTGCCGACGCAGAAGTGCGACCTGGGGTCGGAGGGGAGAGTTTGCAGAGTTGGCTGGCGGCGAACAGACCCGCATTGGCAACGCGAATGGTTTGGATGAGGGCCTCGGCCGGACATGCGCCAACCGAGATTTACGCAGCGGATGGCTTGCCGGTGCTGCAGAAGCCCTTCAAAGCTGCGGATTTACTGAGTGCGGTAGAGACGGTTTTGGATCAGCCCGCTTTAGGTGGCGTCCAGCCCGCGCCGATTCAGGGTTGAGGCCAGCTCCGCGGCGACGGCGGCACGCTCGCCAAGCTCCTTCATCGCGGACTCCATGCGAAACGCAAGCTCGCTGACCATCTGGCTCAAGCCGCCGAGTTGCGGCAGCAATAGAAGACCGGCATACAGTCCGAGCAGAATCATCTGATATCGCCAGAAAAAGCGCAGGGTGAGCCGCAAGCGCTCGAATTCGTGCGACGCGGCAATTTCCGGCGAGAGTACGGCAATCACCCGGGCCAGACGCAACAACTTTTGGAAATCAGCACGCAAATTCGCAAGGTAGAGCAGGGCAATACGCTGACGCTCCTTGTGGGCGCGCCGAACCAAACGGCCAGGGCCGCGGGCCGCAAGAAACTCAAAATCTTCGTCCGACATGGCCTGCCGAATCACACCGAAATAGGTTGCGTGCTGTCGTGCCGGTTCCTCGATGGATTCTAAGCAGGGTGCGCCAGATTGACTGTGTTGCCGCGGGTTGCGAAGAGCCCAGAATAGCAGCGCCAGCAGCGCAACCACCGCGGCAAAAATAAATATCGTGCTCACGTGCGGGGCGCCTCCAGGCGCCAGAATTCAATCAGATGCTCATTGAGAGAGCGCAATCGCAAATTTACTTCCGGGATGAGATTTAGGTATGCGGAACCACTCAAGAGCAAAGGAGCGCCACCTGCTTGCGGAGCCGACTTGCGAAACGCCCAACTCCATAGAAGCATGCAGCCAAGAAAGGTGGCCATACCAAGCGCATTCCAAAGGGACACATACCTGCTAAGCCAACGCTCCAGAATGGCGTCGTTGAGTGCCGAGACGCACGAATAAAGGCAAAGGCCCGTGGCCAGCAAGCGAAGCGGAGGGTCCACCGCGACATCGTAATAGCGGGCGAAGAGGAGGAGCACGACAATTACCGCGGCTGTGGCTAACTCCAGTCCGAGCTCCGCGGTGTTCAGCACGAGGCGCCACTGATGGTTTGCGGCCATTAGCCCATAAAGAAGCACGGCTGCACCGGAAGTAAGTAAGATCCAGCGTGCCAGGACCCAGATCCCTACGAAACGCCCCAGAACGTGACGGCAGAGTTCAGCAACGGCAAATGCGCGCGCTCCGAGGACCAGGCATTGTGTAGCCCACCCAACACCCCAGGAAACGGAGGAAGAAAATCCCCACCCTCTGATGGTCAGGTACAACAGACCGCTCTGTGCGAGCGTCATAAAGATGTAGGCGCTAAAGGCCGGATAACTGCTAAGATTTTTGCGAGCAAGCAGTAGACACAGGAGCACACTCTGCACGATCGCAGTGACCGCCCAGACCCACCGCGTAAACAATCCCAACTCGTCCATTGCTGGGCGAATCCTACCATAAACGTAAAAAGATAGTACATAGTGCTTGTGGCCCGTAGCGGTGGGCGGCCCATACTAAAGCAGCCGCGGGTCGAAAATATATTGGTGATGAGGGAACGGGCTTGAGCGCGATGGCGATTTGCCGCGGTCCAAGCCCGTCCAGGTTCGAGATTCTTTCGAGCCGTGCTTAGGCAGACAGGCTAGGAGGGTAAGGCGGTCGCGGACTACCGTCGAACGTAGCTGGTGGATATGGTGGCCTGGGACTGCCATCCACGATGAGTGTCGGTGGGTACGGCGGTCTCGGACTGCCGTCCGCAATAAATGTGCCTGCAAAATTTCCCTCGACAGCAGAATTACTTGGACTATAGTTACCTGAGGCAGCTACAGGAATGACGATTGCTGCAGCCAGTATGAAAAGCCCGAACATCACACCGATTTTCTTCATAGGTGACCCTCCTGAGGGGCACCTTGCTAGAAGATCGCGCAAATCGGGTTATTTGCTGCAAATCGTTCTGTTTTCAGAACAGGTAAGCAGATGGATACACTGACGCAGCTTCAACAGAATCGGCGTATCATCCACGATCTAACGTTGTCCACGCTGGCAAGAACCTCCTGTCCTTTTTCCCGACTGGCCTATCTGGCTTCGCTCCGCGATATTTCCACCAACGTGTATGAGCATGCCGGCTTGGCGGCCGTCTATCCGCAAGCGGCCGTACGTCAAGCCCTTGAACAATGCCATCAGGAGGTTTTTGAGCGGATTCTGGAGATGCCTCTGCTGGCGCAGGAAGAAGATCTGCGCGCGCACCTCCGCACCATGCCGAATGGCTCGCGCAATGCCGCGATTCAGTGGCGGAGGCTGGAGTCCTACCGCGCGCTATTGCCGGCCGACTCGCCGGAGTACCTCAAAGAGCTTTTTTGCTCGAATGTTCGCGCGATTCTGGAGATTCTCGAGAAAGAGTCTTCAACGGAACAGGCAGTCGGGTAACAACGCCCACGACGCGCCCCACGATTTCCGCATCATCCGGAGTTTTCCAGGACTCGGGCATGCACCGCGAGAGTGGATGAGGCTGCATGGCCAGGCGCGCTCCCTCCTGCTGAAACCATCCGCAGCGGTAACCATCATGCAATTCAACGAAATACATGGGCCGATCGTATTCATTCGACCACTCGCTCTCCTGCAATCGCCGCACAGACACGTCGACGAGAACCACGCTCCCTGGTCTCAGAATCGGCTCCATGCGCCGGTCGCGCAGACCGATGCACCCATAACGGTGATGATGACCGTTTTCGCTGTTGAGGATGTTTCCAAGGCCTGAGCAGTCCGCGACGCTGGGCGCCAGGAATTCGGTGCACTCCGGCGAAAGCGGCGCCGCGAGCTTTTCGGCACGTGAAAAACCGAAAGATGCCATCAGGTGCGTTTGCGGAGCGGTGAACGAAACCGCGTCACCAAGAAATCGATCGAGTGGCACGTCGTACCATTCCAAAATCTTCAACGGATTCAGATGATAAACCACGGCAAGCGCATAGAGCTTATGAAGGCTCGGTACGACTCCTCCATTCTCGATATCGGCCAAGCGGCTGATGTGCACCGTGAATTGCGGGCGTGTATGTATGCGGGCAAGCTCGAGGCTGGCCCGTTCGACGTCCCGGTAAGTCAGCCCGAGACGTTCACGGATATGGCGGAGACGAAACCCAGGATCCATTTGCCAGTGCAACGTAACTTACCACAATGTTAATTATCCGGAACTAGTCTATCTGAGGAAAACTGTGAGTTTCTTGTGATTCTTCTTTTCACATGTTCTGGAGGCGAATTGGGCCGTTTTTTCAGTGCGGTACCGTTCTGATTTTAATGAAGAATTCACGAGCGTTGCCCGTCAGAGTCGCCGCCACGGCATCGGCAGCGAACAGGGAATCTGTTATTCTGAAAATGTATGCGCTTTGTCACCTCCCGCTATCGTCGCTCTGCCGTGCTGCTGATCGTCACAATCATCTGTATAGCCGCGAGCTTCGCATCGCACACTTTCGCGCAGCAAGCCACCGCTCCGGCAACCCCGCCGAGCCCCACAGGGAAAACCAATGCTGCTGATTTCGCCGTTGCTGCCGACGAGGTGCTCGCGCAGATGAGTCAAATCACCGGCCTGCCTCTCCGCACCCCGCTAAAGAAGAGCCTGCGCTCCCGCCAAGAGATTCGCGCGCATATCATTCAGGAGATGAACGAAGACAAGGATGCTGCCGAGCGTTATGCGGGCACCAGAAGCGCGGAAGCGTTCGGCTTGCTTCCCAAAGGATTCGACCTCGATTCCTTCATGATCGATCTGCTCACCGAGCAGATCGCCGGCCTCTACGATCCCAAAGCGCACGAATTTTACGTTGCGGACTGGATTCCAGTGGACGACCAGCGCATGGTGATGGCCCACGAGCTGACCCATGCCCTGGAGGATCAGCATTTCCAAATCGAAGCATGGGCCAAAGCCGCGCGCCCCAATGACGATGGCGAACTCGCGCGCGAATCGGTTCTTGAAGGCAGCGCTATGGTCGCAATGGTGGAATATCTGCTCCAGGGTAGCGGGCGCTCTCTGCAAGATTTGCCCGATATAGATCCCGCCATGCTGATTGGCGATATGGCAGACACGCCCTTGTTGAAGAAGGCGCCGCCGTTTTTAAAAGACGCGTTAATTTTTCCGTATTTGGATGGCCTCACCTTCTCCGCCGCCATCCTCAAGCCCACGGGCTGGGAGGGCTTGTCTCGTATTTTCGCCAAGCCTCCAGTTTCCACGCAACAGATCCTGCATCCCGCTCTCTATACTTCTGGCAAGGCTCCTGCCGCTGTGTCGCTGCCTTCGATGGAAAAAGTCTTGGGCTCCGATTGGGTCAAACTGGAAGACAACGTGATGGGCGAATTCGGCTGGAAAGAAGTGTTGAAGCAATATCTAGGCGAGTCGCGAGCCAAGCCTCTGTCCGCAGCTTGGGAGGGCGATCGCTACGCCGTTTACGAACAAAAGCAGACGAAGCACCTTTTGCTGATCACCCGCGAACGACTTGCCACTCAGGAGCAAACCGCACGTTTTTTTGGGCAATATTCCGAAGCGCTGGAGAAAAAACACGAAACGCGCAGCAATCTTTTTCGCAAAACGGACTTCTTTTCGTTCGACACTCCGGACGGTGGCGTGTTCTTGCGTTGCATGGAAACTGAGTGCGTGACGCTTGAAGGTGGCGACCGCGCTCTTTTTCTCAGGCTTAACAAGGAACTGAATTGGCCACCGGTGCCGGAGCAGCCTAAAGTATTGGAAGATAGCGCAAAGGAAATTGCGAAACGCAGCCAGCCTTACAGATCAAATGAGTTGAGCGTGGAAA
>Ga0209131_1001752_pt1 | contig 14966 bp, 13 predicted proteins | sample GraSoi_2013_40cm_FD_185826 | JGI IMG/M metagenome (GOLD analysis project Ga0209131, IMG submission 185826) | Grasslands soil microbial communities from the Angelo Coastal Reserve, California, USA - Sample 9_17_2013_40cm (SPAdes) (version 2) | ecosystem: Environmental > Terrestrial > Soil >...
GCGATGCTGAGCGGCTTGATCTTGCTGACGTCGTGGCCGCGCGCCTGCAGCTCCTTGAACACGTCGTCGGGGATGTTCGATTCCAGATTCAATTTGTTGAAGCCGGAATCATGCGGCCAGAACGAGCCATAGAAATGCAGCGTCTGCACGCGCGGCCATTCGAAGGCTTCGTGCAGGTTGGGATACCAATCGGGCCAGAACTCGACGATGTTGAGGAAGGCCTGCAGGATGGTCTGCTCTTGATTGTCGCCGCCCGGCGTGCCCAGCGCCATGAAGGGCTGGCCGTTGCGCAGCACGATGCTCGGCGTCAGCGTGTAGCGCGGACGGGCGCGAGGCCTAAGCTGCGCGGCCCGCGTCTTGTCGAGCCAGAACTGCTCGCCGCGCACGCTCATGCCGATGCCGGTATCGCCCAGGATGACGGCGCCGCCGATCCAGCCGCCGCTCGGCGTGCTGTCGAAGATGTTGCCGTCATGATCGATGACGGAGATATGGGTCGTATCCTTCGCACCTGATACGCGCTCGGGGTCGGGAAGGCGCGGGCTGGGCGTGGCTTCCGCGAGATTCGCGGTCCAATAATTCCACTGCTTCACTTTGGGATCGAAGCGCATCGGATCGCCCGCGATAAACGCGCGCGATGCGGTTTTGGGATTGATCAGCTTGGCGCGCTCTTTGGCATATTCCTTCGACAGCAGGCCCACGCCCGGCGTGTCGACGAAAGCGGGATCGCCGTAATAGGTGTCGCGGTCCGCATAGGCGAGCTTCATCGCCTCGATCACGGTGTGGATGTAATCGGCGCTGTTGTGCTTCATCGCGTGCAGGTCGAACTGCTCCAAGATGTTGAGCGATTCGAGCAGCACCGGGCCCTGGCTGCCGAAGGAATGCTTGTAGACCTCATAGCCGCGATAGGTCGTCATGCTCGGCTGTTCGATCTTGGCGTAGAACTCCGAGAAGTCGCTGAGGTCGAACGGGGCCTCGTGCTTCTGCAGGAACGCGACCATGTCGCGCGCGATGTCGCCCTTGTAGAAGCGGTCCCGCGCGGCGGCGATGCCGGCAGCGCGGCCCTTGCCCTTGGCCGCGCGTTCGGCCTCCACCATCTTGCGCAGGGTGCGCGCGAGGGTGGGGAGCTTGATGGTTTCGCCCGGCTTGTACATCGAGCCGTCAGGCTTCAGCCAATAGGCCTGGTTGTCGGGCCAGCTCTGGAAGAATTTGAGATTCTCCTCGACGGCGTGCGCGGTGCGCGGCCGCATCGGGAAGCCTTGCTCGGCATATTCGATGGCGCGCGCCGAGACCTGCTCGAAGCTCATCGTGCCCCATTGCTCCAGCACGGTGAGGGCGGCATGAAGCGCGCCCGGCACGACGGCCGGGTCGAGACCTTCGCCGTTCAAATCCTTATGGCGCGCATTGTACCAATCGATGGTGGCGCCCTTTGGGGCCCAGCCTTGCCCGACGATTGCGACGACCTTGCCGGTGCTGCGCGGATAGACGAGGACCAAGCCTTCGCCGCCGAGGCTGTAGAAATCCTGTTCGACGACGCCGCCGACCAGAAGCGACGCGACACCGGCATCGAACGCATTGCCGCCGCGCAAGAGGACTTCGAATCCGGCCGCGGCCGTCAGCGGGTGACCGGCGGAGATGCCGCCATTGCGTCCTGCCACGGGCGGGCGTTCGGCGGCCCGGCTGTCGGTGCCGGGAAGGTCGGCCGCGACCAGCCCGATAGCGGCAAGAATGGCGAGCAGGACCCGGCGTGTCACGGATCGTGCAGGGCGGGCATCTGGGCGTTCTGAGCGGCGCATCGGTTTCATCCCATTGGCTCCAATGGCTTGGAGAAGTGCGTATGGCGTTGTGGAGCGAGCTTAGCCCAGTTCTCCCGCTCGCGTCGCCATTGTTCTACAGTCCATCTGGTGGCAATCCCAAGGGACACAGCGCGATGAAATCTGTATGTTTTGCGGCATTGGTCGCCCTAATTTGCGTCACACCAGCCATGGCCAAACAATGCTACGCCCCCGACGCGCGCTCTCAACAGCGCGGCTACTCGCGCGCCGTCGTTACCGAAGGCGGCAAGACGATCTGGCTCGCCGGAGAGACGGGGACTCCCAATCGCGACTTCGACACGCAGGTGAAGGAAGCCTTTGCGGCCCTCGACAAGACCATCAAGGCAGCGGGCGGCGCCGGTCTCTCGGACATGGTCACCATGACGGTGTTCATCAATGACGGGCGTCTTGGCGACCGCTTCATCGAGCTGCGCAAGCAGGCGTTCAAGGAATGCTATCCCGCGAGCGCGCTGATCACCATCACCGGCTTCGCGCAGCCGGGCCTCTTGATCGAGATTCAGGGCATGGCCGTCGTGGGGAGTAAGTAAAAGCACTGAAACCTACCCCTTGTGGGGAGGTCGGAGCGGCGTTTAGCGCTCCGGGTGGGGGGCGGAAGAAATCACCCCTCTCCCGGCGCGCCAAAAGCGCAGTTATGTGCGCGGCGCGCCGCCCTCTCCCCCAAGGGGAGCGGGGTGACTAAATCTTGAAGCTCTCCAGCGTCGCGGGATGGAACATCTCTTCGACGGCGACGAGGCGCGGCGAAATCCCCTGCCCATGATGATGGCGCAGGAACGCATCCAGCGTCTTGCGGTTGGGCTCGACGCCATAGGGCCAGAAATCTTCGCCCATCAGCTCGCGCGCGGCTTTCAATTGCTCTTCGACGAAGGGCATCGTCACCTTGGTGGCCGACACATCGGTAAGCTGTTCCAGCGCGGCCTTCTTCGATTGGTCGAAGGCTTTGAACACAGCGGCCGGCAGCCAGGGATGTTTTTCCACCAGCGTCCGGCGCACGCCGATGAGATGCATGATCGGGAAGATTCCGGTGCGCTGGAAATAATCCTTTCCCGCCGCCATGGGATCGGTGAACAGCCAGCCGATATTGGGCGAGGTCACAGCGGGCGCGCGCGGCGCGATGAAGCCGTCGATCTCGCCTTTCAACAGAAGCTCGGAAATCGTGCTGCCCTCCGGCGCATCGTCGAGCCGCACGCCGGGCGGAAGCTTGAAATTGATCTTCTCGGGGCGCGCCGCGTGTTCGATGCCGCCGCGGATCCAATGGATGTCGGATGGCTTCACGCCGAAATCATCTTCCAATATGGCGCGCGCCCAGACATTGGCGGTGAGCTGATATTCCGGTACGCCGACTTTCTTGCCCTTGAGGTCCTGCGGCTTCTTGATCCTGTCGGTGCGGACGAAGATCGAAGTGTGGCGGAAGCAGCGTGAGACGAAAGCAGGAACCCCGACATAGGGACAATTGCCCAAAGCCGTCTTCAAGGTGAAGCTCGACAGCGACAATTCGCAAATGTCGAAATCTTGGCTGCGGAAGGCGCGGAAGAAGATTTCCTCCGGCACGAGTTTCATGAAGACCGGATCGACCCCGTCGATCTTCACGGCGCCGTCGATCAAAGGGCGGTTGCGGTCATAATCGCCGATGGCGACGGAAAGGTTGAGCAGGGACATGGCAGGGCCCACGGGTCGCGTCGGCTGCGGTCATAAGCAAAACCGGCGCGCGACGCAAAGCGCGGCCGCGAGGCACCCGCTTGCAGGGCGATGAACCCCATCGCTATAAGGCGCCCATCTTTCATCAGGAGTTGGTCATGGCCGTCGAACGCACCCTTTCCATCATCAAGCCGGACGCGACCCGTCGGAACCTCACGGGCGAGATCGTCTCCCGGTTCGAGAAGGTGGGGCTTCGCGTCGTGGCCCAGAGGCGCATGCGGCTGTCGCGCGCCCAGGCGGAATCCTTCTATGCCGTCCACCGCGAGCGGCCTTTCTTTACCGGTCTCGTCGACTTCATGATTTCCGGGCCGGTGGTGGTTCAGGTGCTGGAAGGCGAGGGCGCCATCGCCAAGAACCGCGAAGTGATGGGCGCGACCAATCCCGCCAATGCCGCGCCGGGCACCATCCGTAAGGATCTGGCGGAGAACATCGAGGCCAATTCGGTGCACGGCTCGGATGCGCCCGAGACGGCGGCCGAGGAGATCCGCTTTTTCTTCAGCGACCTCGACATCGTGGGGTAGGCGCTCGTGTCATTCCCGCGAAAGCGGGAATCCGGGTTCATACACAATTTCGGATGCCCGCATGCGCGGGCATGACAGAACGCAGGTTTTACGCGCTTGGGTTTTGCAGCATGCCGTCCGTAGACGGACAGTCGTGAAACACGACCCGTCCGTTCTCGAGCCGCGCGCGCCCCTCCGCAATCAGCCTCAACGCGGAGGGATAGAGCCTGTGCTCCGCGTCCAGCACGCGCTTGGCCAGGCTCTCCGGCGTATCGTCCTCGCGCACGGCCACCGCAGCCTGCGCAATCGCGGGGCCGGAATCCAATTCCGATGTGACGTAGTGCACGGTGCATCCGGAAATCTTCACGCCGGCGTCGATCGCCTGCTCATGCACATGCGTACCCTTGAAGGCAGGCAGCAGCGAGGGATGGATGTTGATCAGACGCCCCTGCCATTTGCGCACGAAACCATCGCTGAGAATGCGCATGAACCCGGCAAGACAGATCAGCTCGGCGCCGGCTTTGGCGAGGCTTGCATCCATCGCGGCATCGAATGTCTCGCGGCGATCATAACCGGCATGCGCGATGATCTCGGTCGGGATGCCGGCCGAACGTGCGCGTTCCAAGCCCTGCGTGTCCGCGACGTTGGAAATCACCAGCACGATTTGCGCGGGGAATTTTGCGTCGGCGCAGGCGTCAATCAGCGCCTGCAGATTGCTCCCCCGTCCGGAGATCAGCACCGCGACTTTGAGCTTCGCACTCATGCGCCTTGCAGCACGCCGCGATAGCGCACCGCGGATTCTCCGCCTTCGCTCGCCACAAGGGTCCCGATGGCGAAGGCGCGTTCGCCTGCTTCGTTGAAAGCGGCGATGACGTCCATCCACCTGGCCGAATCCGCCACCACGATCAGGCCGACGCCGCAATTGAACGTGCCCAGCATCTCGGCATCCGGCAATCCCGCTTCGCGCTGCAGCCAGCCGAACACGGGCGGCAGCCGCCACGCCGACAAATCGACTTCGCCGTCGAGCCCCGCCGGCAGCACGCGCGGCAGATTGCCGGTGATGCCGCCGCCGGTGATGTGGGCGAGGCCTTTCACGCCGCCGCGGCCAATCGCCGACAGCGCGCTTTTCACATAAAGCCGCGTGGGCGTGAGCAACGCCGCCCCCAGACTCGTCCCGGCCGCGAAAGGCGCGGGCGCGTCGAGACCCAGCCCCGACCGCTCGACCACTTTGCGCACCAGCGAGTATCCGTTGGAATGCACGCCCGACGAAGCAATTCCGATCAGCATGTCGCCCGCGCGCATCGACTGCGTCTTGGGAAGGACCGCGTCGCGCTCCACCGCGCCCACCGAAAATCCGGCGAGGTCGAAATCGCCCTTGGCGTAGAGCCCGGGCATCTCCGCCGTCTCTCCGCCGATGAGCGCGCAGCCCGATTGCTTGCAGGCCCGCGCGATGCCCTCGATCACTTGCGCCGCTTCATCGACGTTGAGCGCGGCACTGGCGTAATAATCGAGGAAGAACAGCGGCTCCGCGCCTTGCACCACGATGTCGTTGACGCACATCGCCACCAGGTCCTGACCGATCGTGTCGAAGCGCTTGGCCTCGATCGCGAGCTTGAGCTTGGTGCCGACGCCGTCGGTGGAGGCGACCAAGAGCGGGTCCTTGAATCCCGCCGCCTTCAGATCGAACAAGCCCCCGAATCCGCCCAACGCCGCATCGGCGCCGGCCCGTGCCGTCGCTTTCGCCAGCGGCGCAATGCGATCCACCAAGGCGTCACCGGCGCCGATGTCGACGCCCGCGTCCTTGTAAGTCAGATGATTGCGGCCGGAACTCATGATCCAACGATTCGTGGCGTGGTCGGTGCGCCATGCTGTAGTCAGCGCCACTTGCCTTCGCAAGAGCCAGCGAATCAAGGATTTAACCCCTTGATCACCCAGATGTAACTGGAGCGGTGGATTGCGCGATTCCTGCCGCATCGGCCCAATTCTGGCGCAATTGGCTGCGAATCTGCCAGGCGGGAATTGCGGGAGACGGACGGCCCCTCAATGCGTTGTTAGCTCCGCCCGGGTGATCGTGGCGAGAGGAGAGGTTTACGAAATCGCTTGGTGTCTTCCGTCCGTCAAAACCTGTCCCTATATTCCGCGGTGAGAGGAATCATGTCCCGTTTTTGGCTTTTCGTTTTGTTGGCCGTGCTCGGTCTTGGCACCCCTGCCATGGCGGCGCCGGCCCCTGCGCCCGATCTCTTCACGGTCAGCGGGACCAAAGTCGATGCCAGCGCGGAATCGGCGATTGCCGCGCGCGACCTTGCCATGACTCAAGGCCGGCCGGCCGCCTGGACAAAACTGTACCGGCGCCTGACCGCGGCGTCCGCCTGGGGCAAACAGCCTCAGCTCGATGAGAACGCGCTGCTGCGGCTGATCCGGAGTTTCGAGGTCGTGGGCGAGCGGCGCAGCACGACGCGCTACCTCGCGGATGTGACGTTCCACTTCAACCCCGTTGCGGTGCGCGCGCTGCTTCGCCAATCCAACATCGCTTATACCGACACGCGGTCGCGCCCTGTTTTGGTGGTCCCGGTGACCTCCGGCAAAGCGGGCTTCGATCCCTTGAGCCCGTGGGCCATGGCGTGGACCGATCCGGCTTTGCAACAAGGCCTGGTTCCCTTCGTGATGCCGATCATCGAGGGAGCGGAGGCGGCTCTCTTGTCCCGCCCCGACCTCGGACAGCTCGATTGGGCGACGTTGGCGCCCTTGGCCCGGCGCTACAATGTCGGCGCGGTGCTTGTGGCCAGCGCCAGCGAAGACGCCAAGACCGTGCAGATGGTGCAGATTTCCGCGACCGGCAGGACCGCCGCGTCTTTCGCTTATGCCCAATCCACGTTCGCGGCCGATGCCGAAGTGATTGCCGAGAGGGCAGCCGAAATCTGGAAGAGCCGCACGTCGGTGGATTTTGCGACACGCGCGCGCCTCACCGCCGATGTCGCCTTCGACTCGCTGGATGATTGGTCCAAAATCCGCGACCGCCTCGGGGCGGTCAGGGCGATCACCGGATTCGATGTCGTCGGCCTCGCGCTCCACGAAGCGGAGATCAACGTGACCTATTCCGGAAGGCAGGAGCAGCTCCGGGATGCGCTGGCGCAGCAGAATCTGCAACTCAACAATAACAACGGCCAATTCAGCCTACAGATCGCCGGCGCGACCGCCGCCAATTCGCCGTGACCGTGATGCTCCGCCATTTGCCCAATCTGTTGACGAGTCTGCGTCTCGCGGCGGCGCCGACCACCGCCGGATTGCTGGTGGCGGGCCATTTCAACGCCGCCTTCGGGCTTTTTGCCGTTGCCGGCCTGTCCGATGCCGCGGACGGATTTCTCGCCAAGCGTTTCGGGTTGGATAGCCCGCTTGGGCGCGTCCTGGATCCGATCGCCGACAAAGCGCTGATGCTGGCGCTCTTCGTGACCCTGGCGCTGCTGGACGATGTCCCGGTCTGGCTTGCCACCATCGTCGTCGCGCGAGACGTGCTGATTCTTCTGGGTCTTGCCATCGCCATGGCGTTGCAGGCTCCAGTCGCGGTTCAGCCGATTCTGCTCGGCAAGTTCTGCACCGCGCTGCAGGTGATCTATATCGGGTCGCATTTGGCCTCGCTCGCCTTCGGGTTCCCGCTGGACGGCATATATCCGGCCGATGCCTATCTGGTCGCGGGCGTCGCCTTGGCCTCGGGGTTTGCCTATTCTGCCGTCTGGCTCAAGGCCGTGCGCACGGTCTGGATCGAGTACGGCCGTAGAGCTTGAAATGCCCGGACAACTGGTTTTCCCATTCGGGGTCGAGCCCGCTCTCGGGCGTGAAGATTTCATCCTCGCGCCGTGCAATGAGCAGGCGGTCCAGTTTATCCGCCGCTGGCCCGATTGGCCGACGCGCAGCGCCGCGCTTCATGGTCCAACCGGCTGCGGCAAGACTCATTTGGCCGCCATCTGGCGAAACATGGCGGATGCCCAGGCCGTACCGGCTCGCGATCTTGTGCCGGACCTGATCCCAATAATCGCGTCCCGGGCCCAAACCGCCATCGTGATCGAAGATGTCGATAGCGATGAGCCTGGTGAGGACCGGGACCGCGCCTTGCTGGCGCTTTTGGAGCGGCCGGCCGGAGCGCTGCTGTTGACCGGCCGCGCGCCGCCTTCCGATTGGCCGGTCGCGATTGGCGATCTGAGATCACGTTTTCTATCCCTCATCGGTTTTCGCATGTGGGGGCCGGACGACAGGCTGCTTTCCGCTTTGGTGCTCAAGCATTTCGCCGACCGCCAGCTCGAGGTAGGCGAGGGGGTGGTCAAGCGGATCGTCACCCATGTCGAACGGACGCCCGAAGCCGTGGCGGCATTCGTGGCGCGCGCCGACCGCAAGGCGCTCGCCGAAAAGCGTCCCGTCACTGCGAGGTTGGTGCTGGAATTGATCGACGCCGAAGGGGAGTCGAAGAACGTGCCCTAAAGCACCATATTCGCATTTCCTTCATCGAAGCGGCGGCATGCTGTGAGGACAGGGTCCCGCCTCCGCCATGACAGGTTGCGAGTTATTCTTTACACTCAAGGCGCAAGAAAGAAGCTCGGGTATGAATAGGCCTACGCTTAGGGAAGTCGGCTCGGGGAGCATCACCTCCCCCGGTCCGGAAGGCCCGCCGGATATGCCGGTGGGCGAGCCGACCCCGGCAACGATGCTGATCCCGGGCGTCGCAGCGAATTCGCCTGGCCGCTTCATCAACCGGGAACTTTCTTGGCTCGCCTTCAACCGCCGGGTTCTGGAAGAGGCGCAGAATTTGCGCCACCCGCTGCTGGAGCGGCTGCGCTTTCTCTCGATCTCCGCCTCCAACCTCGATGAATTCTACATGGTGCGCGTGGCCGGTCTCAAAGGCATGGTCAATGCCGGCATCGCCACTTTGTCCGACGATGGCCTGACGCCGGCGCAGCAGCTTTCGCGCGTCGATCAGATGGCAGGCGAGCTGATCGCCGATCAGCAGAAGACCTGGCTCGAACTGCGCGCGGCGCTTGCCAATGTCGGCATCGTGGTGATCGAGCCGGGCCAATTGGTGACCGAAGACCGGAGCTGGCTGGATGACGAATTCCATCAGCAGATTCTGCCGATCCTGACGCCGCTGGCGATCGATCCGGCGCATCCCTTCCCGTTCATCCCCAATCTGGGCTTCGTCATGGCCCTCCGGCTCACGCGCCGCGCCGACGGCAAGGCCATGACCGCGCTGCTCCCCGTACCCTCGCAATTGCAGCGTTTCGTGCGGCTTCCCGACCGCAGCGGAAAGGCGCGCTTCATCACCTTGGAAAATCTGATCGGGATGTACCTCGATCGTATTTTCCCAGGCCACGCGGTGCTCGCGGGCGGATCGTTCCGCATCCTGCGCGATAGCGATCTTGAAGTGGCCGAAGAAGCCGAGGATCTGGTTCGGCTCTACGAGACCATGCTGAAGCGCCGGCGCCGCGGCCAGGTCATCCGCCTGAAGTGCAGCGCCTCCATGCCGCCCGATCTCAGACGCTTCATCGCCGATCAGCTGAATATGGACGGACGCGAGCCCTTTGTCGTCGATGGGCTGCTTGGCCTGGACGAAACCAAGCAGCTCATTCTCGACGAGCGGCCCGACCTCCAGTTCGAACCCTTCACGTCGCGCTTCCCCGAACGCATCCGCGATCATGGCGGCGATTGTTTCGCCGCGATCCAGGCCAAGGACCTCATCGTCCATCATCCGTTCGAGAGCTTCGATGTCGTGGTGCAGTTCCTGCGCGAGGCGGCCGCCGATGCCGATGTCGTGGCGATCAAGCAGACGCTCTACCGTACGAGCAAGGACAGCCCGATCGTGCGCGCCCTGGTTGAAGCGGCGGAAGCGGGCAAGTCGGTGACGGCGCTGGTCGAGTTGAAGGCGCGCTTCGACGAAGCGGCCAACATCAAATGGGCGCGCGATCTGGAACGCGCCGGCGCTCACGTCGTCTATGGCTTCATCGAACTGAAGACACACGCGAAGGTCAGCCTCGTGGTGCGCCGCGAGAACGGCCGCTTGCGGACCTATGTCCATTTCGGCACCGGCAACTACCATCCGGTGACCGCGAAAGTTTACACCGACCTCTCGCTCTTCTCCGCCGATCCGGCGCTGGGACGCGACGCGGCGCAATTCTTCAATTACATCACCGGCTACGCGGAGCCTTCTCACCTGGAGAAGATCGCCATTTCCCCGCTCAGCATGCGCCAGCGGCTGATGGAAGGCATCCAAGCGGAGATCGAGCACGCGCGCGCGGGGCGTCCCGCGGCGATCTGGGCGAAGCTCAATGCTCTGGTCGATGCGCGCGTGATCGATGCGCTCTATGAGGCGAGTCAGGCCGGGGTGAAGATCGAGCTCGTGGTGCGCGGCATTTGTTGCCTTCGCCCGGGCGTCACCGGGCTATCGGAGAACATCCGGGTCAAGAGCATCGTCGGCCGTTTCCTGGAACATTCCCGTATCGTCTGTTTTGGCGCTGGGTTCGGACTGCCTTCGCCCAAAGCCAAGGTCTATATCAGCTCCGCGGATTGGATGACCCGCAACCTCGATCGCCGCGTCGAGGCCATGGTGCCGATCGACAACCCGACCGTGCATCAGCAGGTGATGTCGCAAATCATGGTGGCGAACCTGAAGGATCAGGCGCAGAGCTGGTTCCTGCGCGCCGATGGCTCTTATTCGCGCGATGCCGCCTTCGACCGGCCGGATGCGTTCTCCGCGCACACCTATTTCATGACCAACCCATCGCTTTCGGGTCGTGGGCGCGCGTTAAAGGTGAATACTCCACCCAATGTCTCGGCCGCGATTCGCGGCGCTTAAGCGCAAGGGGTCCCATTGGGTCTCGCCGATCTTCAGCCCCGTACAAAGCCCTTGATCGACAGCCGCTATCAGCCGATCGGCGTGGTCGACATCGGCTCAAACTCGGTGCGTCTGGTGATCTATGAGGGGCCGTGGCGACACGCCGCTCCGCTCCACAACGAGAAGGCGATCTGCGCCATCGGGCGCAACATGGTGTCGAGCGGCCAGCTGGATGAAAGCGGCATGGCTTTCGCGCTCGACACGCTGGCGCGGTACCGCGCGCTCTGCGAGGGCCACAATGTCGTCGACGTCGGCGCGGTGGCGACCTCCGCTGCGCGCGATGCCTCCAATGGCCGCGATTTCATCCGCCGCGCGGAGAAGGTGCTTGGCCGCCCCATCCGCATCCTCTCGGGAGAGGAAGAAGCGCGCATCGCCGCCGAAGGTACGCTTGCGGGAATTCCGGACGCCGACGGGTTGGTCGCCGATCTTGGCGGCGGCAGCCTCGACATGGTCACGGTGAAGGACGGCAAGACCGGGGCGGCCGCGACGCTTCCGTTTGGGCCCTTAAGATTGATGGACTCCGCGGGCGGCAATCTCAACAAAGCACGCAATGTCGTCGAGAAAGGCCTGGAACGGGTCGAGTTTGCCAAAGCACTGAAGGGGCGCGCTCTTTACGCGGTGGGCGGCATCTGGCGCGCGCTTGCCCATGTCGACATGGAACAGCAGAACTATCCGCTACGCGTGCTGCACCATTATGTGATTCCCGCCGGCCGGGCGGTGAAGCTGTGCCGCGTGGTGTCGGGGCTTTCGCGCAAATCGTTGGAGAAGATGCGTTCCGTGCCCAAGCGTCGCGCCGAGGCCCTGCCTTACGGAGCGTTGGTTCTCGAGGAGATGATCGAGGTCTTTGGCCTCAAAGAGGTCGTCGTCTCGGCCTATGGGTTGCGCGAGGGCGTGCTGCAGAGAAGGCTCAAGTCTGAGGAGCTTGCGAAAGACCCGCTCATCGAATTCGCCCGCGACATGAACGCGCGCGAGTCCCGCACCCCGGGCCATGCCGCCGAACTGTTCCGCTGGATGACGCCGCTGTTTCCCAAGGAGACGGCGCGCGAACGCCGCGTCCGCGAAGCCACCTGCCAATTCGCCGACATCGGCTGGAGACGTCATCCCGACGACCGCGCCATGGGCGCTTTCACTCAGGTTCTGCGAGGAGCCTATGGCGCTGCGGACCATCACGAGCGCGCCCTGATGGCGACCGCCATCTATTATCGCTATGCCGGTGACGGCGATTTCCCGGAAGAGACCGGGGTGGGCGGGTTGCTCGGCTCCGAAGGCGCCGTGTTGGCACAGCAGATTGGTCTGGCGGAGCGGCTCGGCTTCGGTCTTTCCGGCGCGCTCGAGGGCGAATTGCCGGAAATGAATCTGATCCTCGCCAAGGACTCGCTCGTGCTTGAGGTTCCGTCGGCCAAAAGGGCGTTGCTTGCGGAAACGGTGAACAAGCGATTAGCCGACCTCGCCGATGCGTTCGGCAGGAAGGCGCAAACCGCGGTGAACTGAGGCTGGCTCTAGGCCCTGGCAAGGCGTTGGAGGGTTATTTTCGGAAGACCAGTTTGCAGCCAGAACACATCAGAAAAGGCCGCCGCAAGAACAGGGTCCAGAAAGATCGTCCGCGTCTCTCCAGCAGGTGGTCGCATTTCGGACAGGGGTCACCAGCGCAAAATCGATTCAACATCGCCATCACGAGCCATTTTTTTACCCCCACGGATGATGTTACCCCCGAATGTCCGAGCCGGATGCAGGGCAGAGCCCTACATCAGGTTGCACAGACGCAAGTTTTCGCCGTGTCGCGCGCTGCGCGCCGTTAAGGTAAATCCCCTCAGGCCCTAACTTGCTGTTTGGGATCATTGGGCCTAACTAGCAGCCGAGACGCATTCGCAAAGGTTGCGTTCTGAGCCATCTATCCCGCCCATTTGCCGAGCCTGTCGACGGGCTCAGCCTGCGCGACGTCACGCGCCGCTTCGGCGCGCGCATGGCAGTGGATGGAGTTACTCTGGATGTGAGGCGCGGCGAGGTCCTGTGCCTGCTGGGACCCTCGGGCTGCGGCAAGTCCACGACGCTGCGCATTGCGGCTGGGCTCGAACGTCCCGATTCGGGGCTCGTCTTTGTCGGGGGCAGGCTGGTCGAAGGCGAGGGGCGGCACGAGCCGCCGGAGACTCGCCGGGTCGGCCTGATGTTCCAGGACTATGCCTTGTTTCCGCATCTCTCGGCGAAAGCCAATGTGGCTTTCGGCTTGGCCAAGCTGCCCCGTGCCGAGCGCGAGGCGCGGGCTGAGGAGGAGCTTGCCCGCGTCGACATGATTGCGTTCAAGGATGCCTTTCCGCACACGCTTTCGGGGGGTGAGCAGCAGCGCGTGGCTCTGGCCCGTATGCTGGCGCCCAAGCCCGACGTCGTTCTGATGGACGAGCCTTTTTCGGGCCTCGATGGGCGCCTGCGCGATGAGGTGCGGAGCACGACGCTCAAGCGCCTGCGCGAGGCGGGTGCCGCAGTCGTCATGGTGACCCATGACGCGGACGAAGCGATGCGGGTCGGAACCCGGGTGGCGCTGATGCAGGCCGGTCGAATCGTCCAAGAGGGCACACCCAGCGAAATCTACCTTGAGCCTAAGGACCCCCAGGCCGCAGCGCTTTTCGGCGGCGCGAACGTGTTTCACGCCCGAGTGATAAACGGTTGGGCTGCTTCACCTTTCGGTCAGACCGCGGCGAAATCGGTGGCGGAAGGGGACTGGGCCGAGGTAATATACCGGCCAGCTTCGGTGCGGGTGGCGGAAAAGGGCGTTCCCGCGCGCGTGCTGGCGGTCAGGCCCTATGCCGGCCAGCTCGAAGTCGAAGCGGCGTTTCTGCCTCGTGCCCTTCCCGAAGGGCTGGAGGCGCCGGCCATTGTCCGGGCGGCGGCGCCGCTGCACATGGCCCTCGCGCCGGGGGCAGAAGTGCGGCTTGCCGCAGAACCGAAAGATGCCTTTGTCTTTCCTTGCCGCGACATCATTTGTCGGGCTTGAACGATCAGGCTAAACAGGGCGCGAAAAATTAGGGTTGGGCAAAGAAAAACGCGCAAGTCCAGCGGCTCGCGCGGTATCATGGCCCCTCAAGGAGAAAGAGCCTATGGGCAGTTTTAGCATTTGGCACTGGCTGATCTTGATCATGGTCGTGGCGCTCCTGTTCGGTGGCCGCGGCAAGATTTCCGGACTGATGGGCGATTTCGCCCACGGCATCCGGAATTTCAAGGAAGGTCTCAAGGATCCCAACGATCCGCGGCCGATCACCGACAATCACGACACGGTCGACGCCAAGAAGACCGATGAGGTCAAACGGGGCTGAGCCCGGTCGTCATGGTCCTCGAACGGGGATCATCCAGGCAGTCATAGTGCCCGTCCGGCCACCTGCGGCCGGGCCGGCCATGACAATGAGAGACTGAGATGTTCGACATCGCCTGGAGCGAGCTTTTCGTCATTATGGTCGTTGCGCTGGTGGTGGTGGGTCCCAAGGACCTGCCGAAGCTGATGCGTGCCGCCGGCCAATGGGCCGGCCGCGCGCGCGCCATGGCCGATCAATTCCGCCGCAGCTTCGACGACATGGCGCGTCAGGCCGAGCTCGACGAATTGCGCAACGAAGTGAACAAGCTCAAAAACACGCCGATGACCGATCTCGATTATGAATCGTTCGGGATCATCGATCTTCCCGCCAAGCCCCTCGATCTCAGCGGCCAGGTCGAGGACGTCGGCGCCGCGCCGCCGAAATTGGATGAACCCGCAGTGGCGCCCGTGCCGGAAACGCCCGCAACATCGCCGGTGGTCCACGAAGAGGCTAAGTTGGAATCGCCTCCTATCCGGAACGCGGGATGATTTTCCGTTTCCCCAATACCGAGCTTTAGTTCATGGCCGCACCATCAGCCGACGAAGAAGCCGAACTCGAGTCGAGCAAAGCGCCGCTGCTCGAGCATCTGGTCGAATTGCGTTCGCGCCTCGTCAAATCGCTGATCGCGTTCCTCGTAGCCTTCATCATCTGCTTTTTCTTCGCCAAGAATATCTACGGCTTCCTGGTGCAGCCGCTGGCCGATGCTTTCGCCAAAGGC
>Ga0209131_1001753_pt1 | contig 14965 bp, 16 predicted proteins | sample GraSoi_2013_40cm_FD_185826 | JGI IMG/M metagenome (GOLD analysis project Ga0209131, IMG submission 185826) | Grasslands soil microbial communities from the Angelo Coastal Reserve, California, USA - Sample 9_17_2013_40cm (SPAdes) (version 2) | ecosystem: Environmental > Terrestrial > Soil >...
GCCATCGGCGGACCCGAGGCCGCCTTTAGCCCGACGCGTCCCGGCCACTGGCTGCTCGATCTCTACGCGGTGGCGCGTGCGCGCCTGCAGGCGAAGGGTGTGGCGCGCATCTACGGCGGCGACTTCTGCACTTACAGCGACCAGCGCTTCTTCTCCTACCGGCGCGATCGCACGTCAATGCGCATGGCTGCTGCTGTCTGGCTCACGTAGAATCCCGGCCCCTGCCTCTTTATCCCATATGACGTTGGGCTGGATCCTCGTGGCGAGCTTCGCCGGCGGCACGCTGTCGTGCGCGCTCGCCGCGTTCGCGCTTTTCGTGCGCGCGAGCTGGATACCGATGCTGGTGTCGTACGCGATCGGTGCGCTGCTCGGCGCGGCGTTCCTCGAGGTGATCCCGCACGCGTTCGAGAAAGGCCCGCCGCGCGAGGCCGCGATCTCGATCCTCGCCGGCATCTTCGCCTTCTTCGTGCTGGAGAAGCTCTTGCTCTGGCGCCATTGCCATACCGAGAACTGCGAGGTGCACGACCGGCACGAGCACGAACACAGCCGCAGCGGGTTGCTCATCATCGTGGGCGATACCGTGCACAACTTTGTCGACGGCGTGCTGATCGCCGCCGCGTTCCTGCAAAGCACCGAGCTCGGCATCATCGCCGCCGTTGCCATCATCGCCCACGAGATTCCACAAGAGGTCGGGGATTTCCTGATCCTGCTGCATTCGGGCTATTCGCGCGCCCGGGCGCTCGCGATGAATCTCCTGTCCTCCTGCGCCACGCTGCTCGGCGGTGTCGGCGGCTATTACGGGTTGCAGTACTTCCAGCAAGGGGAAACGGCGCTGCTCGGCGTCGTCGCCGCGAGCATGATCTACGTCGCGGTGGCCGATTTGATACCCGGCCTGCATCGCCGGCCGGAGCTGCGCGATACCGCCTCGCAGGCGCTCTTGATCGCGCTCGGCATCGGCAGCATCGCGGCAGTGCGCTTGCTGCTCGCGCACTAAGTAAAAGGAACTACTGATCAGTGGGTTAACCGGTATTTGACGCAGGGGGTTGTGCGTCGCAAAATCGACTAGTTTGGCTTCCCTACAGGCTTCTCCTCCACCGCAATCCGGCTCGCCCGACGCGCTGCTCGCAGCGATCGCGCAGTCGGGCAATGCCGTGACGCAGGGCTGGATGCGCCTGTTTACCGCGCCGCCGGACCTCGAGCGCAACAGCTCGCTGCAGGCGAGCTATCTCGACCAGCAGACGAAGCTCTGGACCGCGCTGCTTGCGGGGCGCAAGGAGTCGCTGGTCGAGGATGACGATCGGCGCTTCGCCGCGCGCGAGTGGCGTGAGAACCCTTACTTCGATTACCTGCGCCAGTCGTATCTGCTCGCCGCGAAATACATCGAGCAGGTGATCGGCGCCGCGCCGCTCGAGGCGGCGGCAAAGGAACGCTCGCTGTTCGCCGCGCGGCAATGGATCGACGCCATGTGCCCGGCGAATTTCGCCGCGACCAACCCGGCGGCGCTGCGCGCCGCGCTCGACACCAAAGGCGAGAGCCTGGCGCGCGGCATGGCGAACCTGCTCGCCGATGCAAGCAAGGGGCGCATCAGCCAGACCGACGAGAGCGCCTTCGCGCTCGGCCGCAACATCGCCACCACGCCGGGCGAGGTGGTCTACGAGAACGATCTGATCCAGCTGATCCAGTACCGGCCGCGCACCGAAGAAGTGGCGAAGCGACCGCTGGTGATGATCCCGCCGTGCATCAACAAGTACTACATCCTCGACCTGCAGCCCGAGAACTCCTTCGTCGGCTACGCCGTCGACAGCGGCCATACGGTGTTCATGGTGTCCTGGCGCAATGTCGGCCCCGAGCAGGGCCACTATGGCTGGGACGATTACCTCGAGTTCGGCGTCTTCAGCGCGCTGCGCGTGGCGCAGGAAATCACCAAAGCCGACCAGGTGAACGCTCTTGGGTTCTGCGTTGGCGGCACGCTGCTGGGCGCCGCCCTGGCGGTTCAAGCTCATAAGAAAGAAGAGCGCGTGGCGAGCGCGACTTTCCTCGCCGCGATGCTCGATTTCTCCGACACCGGCCAGATCGGTCTGTTCGTCGACGAAACCTCGGTGGCGACGCGCGAGGCCGCGATCGGCGCCGGCGGTATCCTGCCCGGCAGCGATCTCGCGTTCGTGTTCTCCAGCCTGCGCGCGAACGACCTCATCTGGCCTTACGTCGTCAACAACTATCTGCTCGGCGGGCAGCCGGCCGCGTTCGACCTGCTCTACTGGAACTCGGACAGCACCAATCTGCCCGGCCCGATGTACTGCTATTACCTGCGCAACACCTACCTCGAAAACAAGCTGCGCGTTGCGAACGCATTGACCAACTGCGGCGTCCCAGTGGATCTGGGTCGCGTGCGCCTGCCGATGTTCGGCCTGGCGACGCGCGAGGACCACATCGTGCCGTGGCGCTCGGCCTACCGCACCCTGAACCTGCTCGGCGGCGACGACAAGATGTTCGTGCTCGGTGCGAGCGGGCACATCGCCGGCGTGGTCAATCCCGCGTCCAAGAATCGCCGCAGCCATTGGGTGGGCTCGCCTTACCCGGCTGAGCCTGAGCAATGGCTGGAGCAGGCGACTGAACATAAGGGCAGCTGGTGGCCGCGCTGGTCCAAGTGGCTCGAGGCGCACGGCGGCGGCAAGCGCAAGGCGCCGGCGCGCGCGGGCAACGCGAAATACAAACCGATTGAAGCGGCGCCGGGCCGCTATGTGCGGCACCGCGTAGTTCACTAGGAGGTCATATGGAAGAGATCTATATCGTCGGCGCAGTGCGTACCCCGATCGGCAAATTCGGCGGCACGCTGGCGAAGACGCCGGCGGCCGAGCTCGGCGCGCTGGTGATCCGCGACGTGCTGAAGCGCGCAGGCGTCAAACCCGAGCAGGTTTCCGAAGTGATCATGGGCCAGGTGCTGACCGCCGGCATCGGACAGAACGGCGCGCGCCAGGCCGCGATCAAGGCCGGCCTGCCGGACATGATCCCGGCGATGACCATCAACAAGGTGTGCGGCTCCGGCCTGAAGGCGGCGATGCTCGGCGCGCAGTCGATCGCGCACGGCGACGCCGACATCGTCGTCGCGGGCGGCCAGGAGTCGATGAGCCTTGCGCCGCACGTGCTCAACGGCTCGCGCGACGGCTTCCGCATGGGCGACGCCAAGCTGGTCGACACGATGATCGTCGACGGCCTGTGGGACGTCTACAACCAGTACCACATGGGCGTCACCGCCGAGAACGTGGCCAAGGAATACGCCGTGACGCGCGAAGAGCAGGACCAGTTCGCCGTCGCGAGCCAGAACAAGGCCGAGGCGGCGCAGAAAGCCGGCAGGTTCTCCGACGAGATCCTCACCGTGGAAATTCCGTCGCGCAAAGGTCCGGTGATGTTCAAGGACGACGAATATCCGCGCCACGGCACGACGCTCGAAGCGATGCAGGGCCTGAAGCCGGCGTTCGACAAGAACGGCACGGTGACGGCGGGCAACGCCTCGGGGCTCAACGATGGCGCCGCTGCGGTGGTCCTCGCTTCGGCTCGCAAAGTGAAAGAGCTGGGCCTCAAGCCGCTTGCGCGCATCAAGGCCTTCGCCTCGGCGGGCGTCGATCCGAAATACATGGGCATGGGCCCGGTGCCGGCATCGAAGCGCACGCTGGCGCGCGCCGGATGGGAGCCGAAGGACCTCGATCTGATGGAGATCAACGAAGCCTTCGCCGCCCAGGCGATCGCGGTGAATCGTCAGATGGGCTGGGACCTCTCCAAAGTGAACGTGAACGGCGGCGCGATCGCGCTCGGCCATCCGATCGGCGCTTCGGGCTGCCGCATCCTGGTCACGCTGCTTCACGAGATGCAGAAGCGCGACGCCAAGCGGGGACTGGCGTCGCTGTGTATCGGGGGCGGCATGGGTGTCGCCTTCGCCGTAGAGCGTTCATAAAAGGAATGGCCATGGGCAAAGAAGGAGAAGTCATCGATCGACCGCTGCTCGAGCAGGAGACCTGGCGCGACAGTGCGCAACCGATCATCAAGCGCATCGCGTTCGTCTCGGGCGGCATGGGCGGCATCGGCAGCGCGATCTGCAAGCGCCTGGGCCAGACCGGCCACACCGTGGTCGCGGGTTGCCTGCCCGGCTACGAGAAGAAGGATGAATGGATCGGGGCGATGCGCGCCGCGGGTTATCGCGTGCATGCCGCCGAGGGCGATGTCGCCGACTTCGACTCCTGCTCGGAGATGTTCTACAACGTGCGCTCGGTGGTCGGCCCGATCGACATCCTGGTCAACAACGCCGGCATCACGCGCGACTCGGTGTTCAAGCGCATGACCGAGAAGGACTGGATGGAAGTCATCAACACCAACCTCAACAGCGTGTTCAACGTCACTCGCCAGGTGATCGACGGCATGGTCGAGCGCGGCTGGGGCCGCATCATCAACATCTCGTCGGTGAACGCGATCAAGGGCCAGTTCGGCCAGACCAACTACTCGGCGGCCAAGGCCGGCATGGCGGGCTTCTCGAAGGCGCTCGCCCAGGAAGTGGTGCGCAAGGGCGTCACCGTCAACACGGTTTCCCCCGGCTATGTCGAGACCGACATGGTGAAGGCGATCCGTGCCGAGATCCGCGAGCAGATCGTCGCCTCGATCCCGATGGGGCGTCTGGCGCGGCCCGAGGAAATCGCCGCGGTAGTGGCCTTCCTGGCCTCCGACGAGGCGGGCTACATCACCGGCGCCAATATCAGCGTCAATGGTGGAATGCACATGATGTAGACTTTCCTCCCCCCGAGGAGGAGTCATGGCAAAGCAGCGCATTGCCGTCGTCACCGGCGGCATGGGTGGTCTGGGCGAGACCATCAGCACCAAGATGGCGGATGCGGGCTATCGCGTCGTTGTCACGTACTCGCCGTCCAACACCAAGTACAAGTCCTGGCTCGAGGAAATGAAGAGCCGCGACTACAGCTTTTCCGCCTTTCCGGTCGACGTCGTCGACTACGAATCGTGCTCGCGCCAGTGCGCGGCGATCCAGCGCGACGTCGGCCAGATCGACATCCTGGTGAACAACGCCGGCATCACGCGCGACATGACCTTCAAGAAGATGACCAAGGCCGACTGGGACGCGGTGATGCGCACCAACCTCGACTCGTGCTTCAACATGACCAAGCAGGTGATGGACGGCATGGTCGATCGCAACTGGGGCCGCATCATCAACGTCTCGTCGGTGAACGGGCAGAAGGGCGCCTTCGGCCAGACCAACTACTCGGCGGCGAAGGCCGGCATCCACGGCTTCACCAAGGCGCTGGCGCTGGAAGTCGCGCGCAAGGGCGTCACCATCAACACCATCTCGCCCGGCTACATCGGCACGAAGATGGTGACGGCGATCCCGAAGGAAATTCTCGATACCAAAATCCTGCCGCAGATCCCGATCGGGCGCCTGGGCAAGCCCGACGAGGTCGCCGGCCTCATCATCTACCTGTGCTCCGAGGAGGCGGCGTTCGTTACCGGCGCCAACATCTCCATCAACGGCGGCCAGCACATGTACTAAGGCATAGGGTATTAAGGAAGGAGTAGACTAAGTCTGTGGCACTCCCCGAACCGAAGCCCAAGATGGAACACCAGCTCCGGCTGATCAAGAAGTATCCGAACCGGCGCCTGTACGACACCAAGACGTCGAGCTACATCACGCTCGCCGACGTCAAGCAGATGGTCCTCAAGCAGGAGGAATTCCAGGTGGTCGACGCGAAGAGCGGCGACGACCTGACGCGCGCCATCCTGCTGCAGATCATCCTCGAGGAGGAGTCGGGCGGCATGCCGCTGTTCTCCTCCGAGCTCCTGTCGCAGCTGATCCGCTCCTACGGCAACGCGATGCAGGGCATGATGGGCTCGTACCTCGAGCGCAACATCCGCGCGTTCCAGGACATCCAGACCGCGCTGCAGGACCAGTCGAAGCGCATGTACGGCGACAACTCGCGCGCCTCGCAGGAGCTCTGGTCGCAGTTCATGAACCTGCAGGGTCCGGCGATGCAGAGCCTGATGCAGGCCTACATGGAGCAGAGCCAGAAGATGTTCCAGCAGTTCCAGGATCAGATGCAGAACCAGGCCCGCAACATGTTCACCGGTATTTCCTTCCCCGGTTTCCCCTCTGGCCAGCAAAAGAGCGACAAGAGCGACACCGAGAAGTAGTCCCAAGGTAGGCTTCGTTTCCCTCGGATGTCCGAAGGCGCTCGTAGACTCCGAGCGCATCCTCACGCAGCTGCGCGCTGAGGGCTATGCCACTTCTCCCAGCTATGACGATGCCGACCTGGTGATCGTCAACACCTGCGGCTTCATCGACGCGGCGGTCGAGGAATCGCTCGACGCGATCGGCGAAGCGCTCGCCCAGAACGGAAAAGTGGTGGTCACCGGCTGCCTCGGCGCGAAGGAAGGCGTGGTCGCCAGGGTCCATCCCTCGGTGCTCGCGATCACCGGCCCGCATGACACCGAAGGCGTGATGCAGGCGGTGCACCAGCACCTGCCGAAGCCGCACGATCCGTACATCGACCTGGTGCCGCCGCAGGGAATCAAATTAACGCCGCGGCACTACGCCTATCTGAAAATTTCCGAAGGCTGCAATCATCGCTGCACCTTCTGCATCATTCCGTCGATGCGCGGCGATCTGGTCTCGCGCCCGATCGCGCAGGTGGTGCAGGAAGCCGAGAACCTGGTGAAGGCCGGCGTCAAGGAGCTGCTGGTGATCTCGCAGGACACGAGCGCGTATGGCGTCGACGTCAAATATCGCACCGGCTTCGTCAACGGTCGCCCGGTGCGGACCAAGATGACCGACCTGTGCAAAGCCCTCGGCGAGCTCGGCGTATGGGTGCGCCTGCACTACGTCTATCCGTATCCGCACGTCGACGAGGTGATTCCTCTCATGGCCGAGGGCAAGATCCTGCCGTACCTCGACGTGCCGTTTCAGCATGCGAGCCCGCGGATTCTTCGCCTGATGAAACGCCCGGCGAGCGCCGAGAAGGTGCTCGAGCGCATCCGCGCCTGGCGCACGCTCTGTCCCGACATCACCATCCGCTCGACGTTCATCGCCGGCTTTCCCGGCGAGACCGAGGCCGAATTTGCCGAGCTGCTCAGCTTCCTCGAAGAAGCGCAGCTCGACCGCGTCGGCTGCTTCGCCTATTCGCCGGTCGAGGGCGCCGCAGCCAATGCGCTGCCCGACCCGGTGCCCGAGGAGCTGAAGGAAGAGCGGCGCGCGCGCTTCATGGCGTTGCAGGCGAAAATCAGCGCGGCCAAGCTGCAGCGCAAGGTGGGCAGGACACTCAAGGTGCTGATCGACGAGGCGGGCGTTGGGCGATCCAGCGCGGATGCCCCGGACATCGACGGCGTGGTGCGTTTCAAAGGCGGAAAGAGCGGTGAATTTGCCGACGTGCTGATCCAGCGCGCCGACGAGCATGATCTACACGGGAGAAGGCTATGACGGAAGTAATGGTGGTCGCGGCGGCACGCACGGCAATCGGCGATTACGGCGGTGCGTTCAAGGAAGTGCCGCCGACGAAGCTCGGCTCGATCGCGATCAAGGAAGCGCTGTCGCGCGCCAAGCTCGATCCGGCCGGCGTCGGCCATGTGGTGATGGGCAGCGTGATCCATGGCGAGGCGCGCGACATGTACCTGTCGCGCGTTGCCGCGCTCGATGCCGGCATCGCGGTCGGCACGCCTTGCCTCACGGTGAATCGCCTGTGCGGCTCGGGCTTGCAGGCGATCGTCTCGGCCGCGCAGCACATCCTGCTCGGCGACTGCACCACGGCGGTGGCGGGCGGCGCCGAGAGCATGAGCCGCGCCGCCTACATGCTGCCTTCGGGGCGCTGGGGCCAGCGCATGGGCGATGCGCCGGCGATCGACGCGATGACCGCGGCGCTGCACGATCCGTTCGGTCACGGCCACATGGGCGTCACCGCCGAGAACATCGCCGCCAAATACGGCTTCACGCGCGAGCAGCAGGACCAGTACGCGGTGGAGTCTCATCGCCGCGCCGCCAAGGCGATCGACAGCAAGTACTTCGACAGCCAGATCGTTGCGGTCGAGCTCAAGTCGCGCAAAGGCGTCGAGCAGTTCACCACCGACGAGCATGTGCGCAAGGAAGCGAGCATGGCGGACATGGCGAAGCTCAAGACCGTGTTCAAGAAGGACGGCACGGTCACGGCCGGCAACGCCTCGGGCCTCAACGATGCCGCGGCGGCGGTCGTGCTGATGGAGGCGAAGGCGGCGCAAAACGCCGGCGCCAAGCCGCTGGCGAGGCTCATCGCCTATGCGCACTCGGGCGTCGAGCCGCAGCTCATGGGACTCGGGCCCATCCCGGCGGTGAAGCGCGTGTTCGAAAAGGCCGGGCTCAAGCCGTCCGACATGGACGTCGTCGAGTCGAACGAGGCGTTCGCCGTGCAGGCGATGGCGGTGACCAAGGACCTCGGCCTCGACCCGGCGAAGGTCAACCCGAACGGCGGCGCGGTGGCGCTCGGCCATCCGATCGGCGCCACCGGCGCGATCCTCACGGTGAAGGCGCTCTACGAGCTCGAGCGCACCAGGAAGCGCTACGCGCTGGTCACCATGTGCATCGGCGGCGGGCAGGGCATCGCCGCGATCTTCGAGAGGGTTTGAAGGTCTGAGCCGCAAACCCCGCATCGGTCTCGCGCTCGGCGCCGGCAGCGCGCGAGGCTGGGCGCACATCGGGGCGATTCGCGCCCTCGAAGAGCATGGCGTGAAGCCCGATGTCATCTGCGGCACGTCGATCGGTGCGCTGGTCGGCGCGGTGTACGCCTCGGGGCAGCTCGACCAGCTGGAGTCCTGGGTCACCGGGCTCGCGTGGACCAAGGTGGTGCGCCTCATGGACATCACCTGGAAAGGCGGCCTGATCCGCGGCCAGCGCCTGTTCAACCTGTTTCGCGCCACCTTCCAGGATCGCGAGATCTCGGAGCTGCCGATTCCCTTCGGTGCCATCGCCACCGAGCTCGCCACCGGCCGCGAGATCTGGCTGCGCGACGGCAAGCTGCTCGACGTGGTGCGCGCCTCGATCGCCACGCCGGGCCTGTTCACGCCGGTGATCCGCAACGGCGTGATCCTGGTCGACGGCGGCCTGGTCAATCCGGTACCGGTGTCGATGTGCCGGGCGCTCGGTGCGGATCTCGTCATTGCGATCGATTTGAGCTGGGGCAAGCTCGGGCATTACCGCCAGCGCCGCGCGCAGAACGGCGGCGAGGGCGGCGAAGTGGTGCAGCGCGAGGAGCAGGGCTGGTTCGACCGCCTGCGCCCGGGCTGGCTCGGCACGGTGCGCGCTCCCGGCGACGATCCGGTGATTCCCTCGATCTTCGAAGTTTTCAACACCGCGCTCGACATCGTCGAGCAGCGGGTGGCCCGCAGCCGGCTCTCCGGCGAGCCGGCGGACATCCTGATCACGCCGCTGTTGCCGAACTTCGGCACCATGGAGTACCACCGCGCGAAGGAAGCGATCGCCGAAGGCCGCGTCGCGGTCGAGCGCATGATGCCGCTCATCCAGCAGGTCCTGCTCTAGAGTGGAAATCAGCCTGCCGGTGACGCTCGCCGTGCTGGGAGCGGCGCTGCTGCACGCGTCGTGGAACGTGCTGGTCAAGTCCGGCGCCGACAAGGAGCTCGAGACGATCAACATTGCGCTCGGCTCCGGGCTGATTGCGCTCGTCGTCGCGATCTTTCTGCCGGCGCCGGCGCAAGTGTCGTGGCCCTGGGTCGCCGGCTCGGCGCTGGTGCACATCCTCTACTTCGTGTTCCTCGCCGGCGCCTACCGCTGGGGCGAGCTCTCCTATACCTATCCGGTGATGCGCGGCGGCGGACCGATGATCGTCGCGCTGGTCGGCGCGGTCGTGCTAGGCGAGGTGCTGCCGCTCGGCGCAAGCTTCGGCATCCTGATGATCTGCGCCGGCGTCTTCGGCTTCGCAGCGGGCAAGCACGACGGGCGCGCGACCGCGTTCGCGCTGGGCAATGCCGTGGTGATCGCGGCGTACACGCTGATCGACGGGCAGGGGGCGCGGCTCTCGGGCGCGCCGGTGAGCTATACGCTGTGGTTCTTCGCCGCCAACGGCGTCGTCATCCTGCTCTATGGCTGGCTGCGCCGCGGCGCCGCGGTCGGCAGCTATTTCCGCCGCAACTGGCGGCGCGCCATGATCGGCGGCAGCTGCGCAGTGGGCGCCTACGGCATCGCGCTGTGGGCGATGACGCGGGCGCCGATCGCCGTGGTGGCGGTGCTGCGCGAGACCTCTGTGGTCTTCGCCGCGGTCATCGCTTTTTTTGTCCTGAAGGAACAGCTGACGCGCCGGCGGCTCGTCGCCACCGGCGCGGTGTTGATTGGACTCGTCGCTCTGAAGCTTTAGACCGGCTGCAGCCTGCCCTCGTAGAGACGGACGCGGTCGCCCTGGTGCCAGAACGGCTGCGCTTCGCTTGCGAAGGTCTGCGTCGTGCCGTCGTCGTAGCGCACCGTCAATTCCCAATGCTTGGTGGCGCGCGCCTGCTTCTCGACCTGGTTGCCGACGAAGGCGCCGCCTGCTGCGCCCAGTATGGTGACCAGCTTGTTGTGATCGCCGATGTTGTGGCCGAGCACCGCGCCGGCAAGGCCGCCGCCGACTGCGCCGACGCCCTTGGCATCGCCTTTCTGCTCGACTTCACGCACTGACTGCACGATGCCGAGCAAGCCGGGGTTGACGATCGGCTGCGGCGCCTGCGCTACCGGGGGCGGCGGCGGCGCGTAAGCCGGCACTTCGGCGGCGGCGACGTGCTGCACCGGTTTCGGCTTCGCCGCTACGTGCTTCTTCACCGGCTGCGGAGCCGGCATGGCTTCCGGTGCGGGTGCCGGCGCGGGCTCGACGATCGCCGCGGGGGTCTGCACCGCGGCGACCGGCGTGGGCTCGCTCACGGCGCCCTTCGAGTGCGGGAGCAGCCCGGTGAGCGCGGCGATGCCCACCGCCGAGAAAAGGGTTAATGAAATCGCCGCCAGCGTCAGCAGCGGGTGCAGCTTCTTGGTGTTGGTTTCCATCGCGTCTTCCTCCTGTGTGTTTCGCGAATGTCCACAGGTTACGGACGCCGCCCACCCGCTACGGTGAGCATTGGTTACCAGATGTAACGAGTGTCAAGACTCCGGCCGCATGTGCGGGAACAGGATGACATCGCGGATGCTTGCACTGTCCGTCAGCAGCATCACCAGGCGGTCGATGCCCAGGCCCATGCCGCCCGCGGGCGGCATGCCGTATTCGAGCGCGCGGATGTAGTCGGCGTCGTAGTACATCGCCTCCTGGTCGCCGGCTTCCTTCATGCGCGCCTGCTCGAGGAAGCGCGCCGCCTGGTCCTCGGGATCGTTCAGCTCCGAGAAGCCGTTGGCGATTTCCTTGGCGTCGATGAAAAGCTCGAAGCGGTCGGCGAGCTCGGGGTCCGAGTCGCGCCGCCGCGAGAGCGGCGACACCTCGGCCGGGAAATCGGTGACGAAGGTCGGCTGCACCAGGTGCTTCTCCGCCAGCGTCTCGAAGAGCATCAGCTGCAGCGCGCCCCAGCCTTGCTGTCTGCCGTGCTCGACCTTCAGCTTTGTCAGCTGAGCGGATAGAAACGCGCGATCGCGCAGGTCGCCCTGCACGCCCTGCTGGCGCAGCGCTTCCGCGATCGGCAGGCGCGCGAACGGCTTGCCGAGCTCGATGGTCTTTCCCTGGTAAGTGACCTGCGAGCTGCCCGCGGCGGCACGCACCAGGCGCTCGGTCAGGTCCATCATGTACTGCCAGTCCTCGTAGGCGGCGTAGCACTCGAGCATCGTGAACTCGGGGTTGTGGCGCGTCGAGATGCCTTCGTTCCTGAAGTTGCGGTTGATCTCGAAGACGCGCTCCATGCCGCCGACGACCAGGCGCTTGAGATACAGCTCGGGCGCGATGCGCAGGTAGAGCTCCATGTCGAGCGCGTTGTGGTGCGTCTTGAACGGCCGCGCCGCCGCCCCGCCCGGGATCGGCTGCATCATCGGCGTCTCGACCTCGAGGTAGCCCTCGGCGCGCAGCACGTCGCGCATCGTCTGGATCACCTGGCTGCGCTTCAGGAACACGTCCTTGGACCCGGGCGTGACGATCAGGTCGACATAGCGCTGGCGGTAGCGCACTTCCTGGTCGGCCAGGCCGTGGAATTTCTCGGGCAGCGGGCGCAGCGCCTTGCTGATGAGGCGGATCGCCTTTGCGTTGACGGTGAGCTCGCCCTTCATCGTCCTGAACACCGTGCCTTCGGCGCCGACGATGTCGCCGAGGTCCCAGTGCTTGAAGTGCTCGTAGCCCGGCGTGTCCTGCGTGATGTAGAGCTGGATGCGGCCGCTGCCGTCCTGCAGCGTGGCGAAGCTCGCCTTGCCCATGACGCGCTTCAGCATCATGCGGCCGGCCACCACGGCGGGCGCCTGGTCTTTTTCCAGGGCGTCTTTGGAGAGCGCGCCGAAGCGCTGGTGCAGATCCGCCGCCAGGTCCTTGCGGCGGAAATCGTTCGGGTAGGCGAGGCCCGCGGCGCGCAGCGCCTTCAGCTTCTCGCGGCGTTCCTCGGTGAGCTTGTTGTCTTCTTGGTCCAGGCTAAACCCCCTGTTTCAGGCTGGCCTCGATGTAGTCATCGAGGTCTCCGTCGAGCACCCGCTGCGTGTCGCCCTTCTCGACGCCGGTGCGCAGATCCTTGATGCGCGACTGGTCGAGCACGTACGAGCGGATCTGGTGGCCCCAGGCGATATCGGTCTTCGATTCTTCGAGCTTGTTGTGCTCGGCCAGGCGCTTTCGCATCTCGAGGTCGTAGAGCTTCGACTTGAGCAGCGTCATGCACTCGGCGCGGTTGCGGTGCTGCGAGCGGTCGTTCTGGCTCTGCACCACGATGCCGCTCGGGATGTGGGTGATGCGTACCGCGGACTCGGTCTTGTTGACGTGCTGGCCGCCGGCGCCGGAGGCACGATAGACGTCGACGCGCAGATCGGCGGGGTTGATGTCCACCTCGATCGACTCGTCGACCTCGGGATAGACGAACACGCTGGCAAACGAGGTATGGCGCCGGGCGTTCGAGTCGAACGGACTTTTGCGCACCAGGCGGTGCACGCCGGTCTCGGTGCGCAACTGGCCGTAGGCGTAATCGCCGATGACCTTGAGCGTCGCGCTCTTGATGCCGGCCACTTCACCCGGCGTGTGCTCGAGCACCTCGGCGGTGAACCCCTTGCGGTCGCAGTACTTGAGGTACATGCGCTCGAGCATGGCGGCCCAGTCCTGCGCCTCGGTGCCGCCCGAGCCCGACTGGATGTCGATGAAGCAGTTGTTCGGGTCGAGCGGATTGGAGAACATGCGGCGGAATTCAAGCGCCGCGACGTCCTTCTCGAGCTTGTCCACGTCGGCGGCGACGCCGAGCACCGTCGCGTCATCGTTTTCGGAGCGCGCCAGCTGGAACAGCTCGGCGGCGTCGGCCAGGCTGGTGTCGACGCGGCGGATCGTGCCGACGGTGGCTTCGAGCGCCTTCTTTTCCTTGCCGAGGTCCTGCGCGCGCTGCGGGTTCTCCCACAGCTTGGGGTCTTCGAGCTCGCGGTTCAGCGCTTCGAGGCGCCGGGTCTTGGCTTCGAAGTCAAAGATACCTCCGCAGCTCCGCCGACCGCGCCTGCAGGTCGGAGAGGCTCGAGGCGATTTGATTGATGCGTTCCGCTTCCATTTATCTGGCTACCTTGTCTTCCCAATATAGGACCTCGCGGCGGAAATTAGATTCCGCCTCGGTGGCCTCGAGCGGCGCCACGGCCTCGCGCGCCGGGATCGACACCAGCGCCTTGCGCAACCCACCGCGCACCGTCGAGAGATAAAGCTGCACTTCGCCCGGCCGCTGCACCATGAACAGCACGTATTCGCCGTCGATGAACTGCGCGATGCGCAGCACCTCGTCCTCGCGGAAGCCGCGCTGCAGGGCATCGACCAGCTCGGCGCCCGCGGCGCGCGGGATGCCCATCGCGTCGGCAACGTCGGCGCCGACATAGCCCGGCACGCCACGGCTCTTCAGCCAGCCGGCGATCGAGCGCAGGCCGGTGCTTTCGACGGTAGTCGTCGGTACCGCCGGTGCCGCAACCGCGCTCATGCCAACGCACGCCAGCACGGCGGCAAGCAAGCCTCGCATGGCCCCTCCCTTTCTTGGGACCTATTTTACGGGCTTGGGCGTGTACTCTTCAGCGATCTTGTCGTCGAAGAAGCTGGTCGGGTTCGGTGCCGCCATGAAGCGCCGGTAGACCTCGGGATAGACCCCGACGTACTGGTTGACCTGCCCGTTCGACATCTCGACCTCGAGCGTTTTGGTCGCCTCGTCGTAGCCGACCGAGCGCAGCTTCGAGGAATTGACGCGCTTTCGCTGCATCAGATTTTCTCTACCCGGATCTTGGCGCCCGGCTTGATGCCGGCGAGCGCTTTCGCGTCGCCGACGATGCTGCCGAGCACGTTGCAGCGGCTCGCCAGCTTGGGGCGCTCGTCGGTCGAGATCGGCGTGCGGCCGAAGGGCAGCGCGAGCGCATCGCCCTCGGTCCAGAAGCACACCGTGCCCGGCTCTACGATCTGCCTGGCGTCGGATTCGAGCTTCGCGCTTACCGGCGTCGAGAAATACACCTCGTCGCCCCAGGTCTGCGCGGCGGCCTCGAAGGGCAGGGCGGCCGCGAGCGCCTGAACCGTGGGCGTGTCGCGCAGCTCCGCCTGGAGCACGACTTTACCTGCGGTGATGCGCAGCTTCATCCGCCCAGCGTTGCGGTCCAGGGGGTCTTGCCGTCGAGCATGCCCTCGATGGCGCTGCCTTTGACGGTGCCGGAGAACTCGCCCTTGCGGCCGGCGAGCTTGAAGGTCAGCTTGTCGCCGCGCAGCTTCACGTCCTCGAGCGGCACGTCGTGCCCGTCGAGCCGCACGCTGCCCGAGACGCGCGTCAGCTGCTGCTTGAGCGAGAGCGTCGC
>Ga0209131_1001754_pt1 | contig 14960 bp, 15 predicted proteins | sample GraSoi_2013_40cm_FD_185826 | JGI IMG/M metagenome (GOLD analysis project Ga0209131, IMG submission 185826) | Grasslands soil microbial communities from the Angelo Coastal Reserve, California, USA - Sample 9_17_2013_40cm (SPAdes) (version 2) | ecosystem: Environmental > Terrestrial > Soil >...
AAGGAGCATGCGAGTCATCTCCTGCGGCACGACATCAACCGGTGCGAGATTGCTGTCGAAGTCGTGCTCCAGCGTGATGTCGAAGTTCGGATCCTGCGCACGGGCACCGTGATAGGCGAGGTTCAAAGCCTCCTCGACGAGCACGTTCAGATCAGTAGCTTGCCGGTCGCCGCTGCCGCCACGTGAATGTTGCAGCATGCTTCGGACAATGCCGTCAGCGCGGCGACCGTGCGCGACGATTTTCTCCAGATTTCCGCTCAGCAGGCCAATTGTCTCGACAATCTCGGCGCGTTTGCCGGGGTCGAGGGCGCCGACCGCCTTCGCCGCTGCGTCCTTGAGCTCGTCCAGCAGTTCGACCGAGAGGCAGGCAAAGTTGTTGACGAAATTGAGGGGATTCTTGATCTCGTGCGCGATCCCGGCCGTCACTTGTCGGCTGGCTATGGCGTGGACCGTTTTTGCTTCCGAGCGATCGATGGCCATCAGTGGCCTAATTTGAATTTCGCAGTGGCCTTGCTTCAATTTGGCCGATTGAAATCGTGTCCTAGATTACACTTTTACGTCGGCTCTTGGACATATTTGCCGGTGTAGGGTATCTGATCACCGCCCCGCCCTCGGCAATCGTCGGTGACTGAGAGTGTTGCGCTCCCGCCTGAAACAAATGGAGTGCAACACATGCCCGAATCTCATTCCCTTGGCATGATCGAGCGGCCTCGCTGCCCCAAGTGCGAGATTCGCATGATGCTGGTCGGTGTCGAGCCCAGCTTTGCTGGTCCCGATTTGCGCACGCTTGAATGTCCTAAGTGCGAACTGGCCTACAAGGCGCTGGCAGAGGACCAATGAAACCGAGAACAAAGTCGGGCTGGCTCAAAAGCGAACTAGGCCGGGCCGAGTAAGGCCGCCTCAGTTGGCGGCCTCTGCGTTATCGGGCCGATAGAAATGCGATGGCCAGCGCGACAAGCCAGCCCACTATCACCAAAGAAGCCACCGCCCCGGCGGTTATTTTAGCTTTCTCTTTTGTGGTGTAAGGACGCATTCAACGCCTCAGTTGGCGGCCTCTCTTTCATATTCAGCCGTAACCGGCGCGAGATCACGCGTCTTGCGTCTGGGTGCATCCGGACGAGGAGAGGCGAGAGGGGGCCTATCCCCGCGAAGGGCCGGGACGGAACGCGCCAACCTCATCCACTTGGCCCTTTTCGAGATCACCATGGAGCCGGTTTAATGACGCTGCGTCGAGCCGGTTGATGACCTCCCGAAGCGTTGCGGTGTCCGCGTGCCCAGCTGCAAAATTTTCACCATAGCGTTCTCGACGATCGCGAACGAGCGTGCTTCCGTAGTTGCGGCTTATCTTCGCGTTTTCGATGAGGTTGCGATTATCCAAGTCCGATTCCATCATTCGGCCTCCCTCGCTCAGGGATAAACTAAACCCGCGAGACCAGCTGCCCGACCGACCCATCCCGGCGGGTTTTCTTGGCTTTTGCCGCGCGCCGCGCAATGTTGACCGGTGAGCCTTTCAATCCGACGCTTTTTGGTACGGCCGGGATTACCAGCGAAACGAACCGGGCAGCCCATCGCTGCTCGAAGCGTCTTTGAATGTGAAGAGGGATAATACTCATGGCTGAGGGCTCCCGTTCCGGGTCGCCCCAGGGCCAAAAGGTCCCTGGGGTCACGCCGATGTGCTTATCCAGACGATGAAACGGCCCCAGCGCGGGGGCGAGCTGAGGCTTCACCCATGTATACCACCTACCGCGCTCGGGAAAAAGGCAATTTGTCCTAATTTGGATATGAGAGTGTCCTAACTCGCTAATCACCGATTAATTTGTTTTGGGATGTGAGCGATATTGACCACCGGCTGGCAGCGCGTCGCGGCATCCTAGTTCCATCACCGCCCCACCTTCGGCATCCATCGGTGACTGAGAGTGCTGCATGCTCCCGCCCAAATGCAGGGGGAAGTGTCATGCCACAAGCTTATTTTTTCTCCGGTCCATCACTCCCGTCCATCGAGCGCCCGCGATGTTCACACTGCACGTCGCGCATGATGCTTGCGCGCATTAGCCCGGGTCCCATGGGGTTTGAGCATCGCCGGTTCGAATGCCCTAAGTGCAACTCCGTACAGAACGAAGCCGTTGCGAGCGACCCCATGAAATCGGCTTCCGTAGGGTGGCTTGCTGGGGAACTCAGGGCGCCGAACTGAGGGGAGCAAACATATGCTGGACACACAAAACCAGGGTCCGCAATGCACGGCTTGCGGTTCTCCGATGGAGCGCATAACGGACTCAAGTCGGACATCGCGCCATGTCCCGCTTTCGCACATTACTTCGGAGACGTGAGCAACCGGCTTTAGGCCCACTTGACGCTGGGAGATTTAATCCGGTCAATCGCCGCCGGAACAGCTTTCATCGTGTAGCACTTGCCACACTCGAACACGCGGTTCTCGAATCCTCTGATGCCGGGGTCTATACGTTGCAAATCCATGCGTTCCCGACAGGCCGGGCAGCTAGGACGTTCGGTCGGCAACAGTTGCGGCAATCCACTTCCGCGCATGGATGCACTCCGAGTCAGCTACGTCCATACTTAATATATGAAAGACGGCGTTGGCGTCTGTACGGTGTCCGACTGGAACTCCAATTTCTGCGATTGCGTTCTAAGCGACAGTGCTCCTTCGATGGCTTGCGGTCCACGTAGCCGCGTCTGCTTAGGTGCAACGGATGATCGCAAGCCAGCTTAGCGGCCTCCCCGAGGAGATTTTGGAGGCAATCGATCGCCCTCACTTACCGGACGACGGCGTCGATCGTCGCCCGCGCACGAGCCTCGTTCGGGAGAAGGTTGAGACGACGGGGCTGGTCGACGACCACCGATGCCGAGCTTATCCAATGTGCGGTTTCACGCCGCGGGCGTCTCGTCCAGCAAACCGTACACGCGCTCGGCTTTCGAAAAGCCTGCGATGGGAAACTCGCCCAAATCGGTCCAGCCGCCCGCGCATATTCCGGCAAATCCCGCGGATGCCACGATCGTGCGACTAAGCCGGCCGGCGAGTTTTTCCAGGCGCGCCGCTAGATTGACGGCGGGGCCGATGCAGGTGAAGTCGAGCCGGTTGCCGCCGCCGATATTGCCGTACAGGATTCGCCCCACATGCAGCGCAACCCCGAAGCGGAAACGTTCGACGACGTCGCCAATCGGGTATTGCATTTCTTCCACCCTGGCGCGGGATTCGCGTGCGGCCTCCAGCACGCTCGAGCAAACCTGCTGGATATCGCCGACATATTCGTCGATCGGAAACCCCGCGAGCAGCCCGTCGCCCATGAACTTCAGGACTTCCCCGCCATGCGTCCTGATCGAGGACACCTGGCAGTCGAAGTAGCGGTTGAGGATATCGACCACGGTTTCGGCCGGCAGCCGGTCGGAAAGGGCGGTGAAGCCGCGCAGATCCGACAGCCAGATCGCGGCATGCATCGTATCGGTGTGGCCACGGCGTATCTGCCCGCCGAGAATCCGCTCGCCGGCCCGGTTGCCGACATAGGTGTCGAGCAGGTTCGAAGCGGTGCGGCGCCAGCTAATGATCTCGATGACCCGGGCCAGCGGCGGCACCACTTTCCTCAAGCCCTCGATATGATCTTCCGTAAAGCCGCCAGGCCGTTTCGTGGTCCAGCTCGCCGAATGGATTGAGCCGTCGGTAAAGCGCAGGGGAAACACGATGTAATCGGTCACGCCCTCCTCGCGCATGTCGGCGAGGAACGGCGAATTGTCGATGGCCGCGCTATCGGACAGCCTGCGCCTGACCTCTTTTTCGGTGCTGTGAAGAACAGACAGCGGACTCGACCGGTATTCGTCCGAATCCCGCACATCGAAATTCGCCGACCCCATCACAACTTCAGCGCCGCGACGCCACACGAAGCTGCGGCCGAAAATATCCGGGTGAAGCGTGCGGACGAAGACGCCGACGCGCCAGAGCGGCAAGCCGGCTCTCACCAGGCGTTCGCCGGTTTCCACCATTATCTGGGGTGGGCTCGGTGCGGACCTCGCGCCGTCGATGAGCCAGTCGATGATTTTCTGCAGTTCGGGTGCGTTCATGGGGGCATTTGCGGCGCAAGCCCCTGAAACGTCAAGACGACACAAACCCTTTGCGTTTTGGTGTCGTAAGGGCAAAGTCAGAAAAACAACCAAGACGACTTCAGACATGCAAATTCATAAACAATTCGCCCCGACTTCATGGGCCTTCTTTTTGCGGTCATCGCGAGCCTGAGATGAACCATCACGATAGTCGGCTCGCGCGACGGCAAAGTAGTTCTCTGGACCGAGCGCAATTTCGAGATTGGGTGTCCTGTAGGGGCAGGCTTCGACTCGCCGGTTTTCGCCGCGCACATATGAAAACCAGAACAAAACGAAAACTGTCAATTCAGCGAATAGTTCAATTTGGGCGGAACAGGGCCGATTTTAGCCCGCCCACACTATTAAGACCCGCTCGCGAGCGTCGCTGCAAGCAGAGATCTTGACGCTTCGTCATGAACTCAACGTGCTGCGACGTAAATCGCCGCAGCGACTAACCTTCACCGGCATCGACCGTCTGGTATTTGCCGGGTTGTATCGGGTGGCACCTGACGCGCTGGACGCTTTGAAAATCGTCGGGCCGGAGACCGTGATCCGCTGGCATCGTGCCGGCTTCCGAGCGTATTGGCGCTGGAAATCAAGACCGGGCCAAGTTTCACCCCGGACGATGAGAGGTGAGGTAGCCAGCCACAGCATCTCGCAACCGCCTTTCGCCGGAAGTTTGGACTAACGCCGACCGAGTTTCGTCGAAGCGTCGCGTCTTGAGACCAGCCAGTGGGTCATTGCCTGACGCGACGGCAGGCCGCATGGGCGAGCGATAGTTTTCGGCGCGAGCCACCCCAGGTTTCGGTGACCTTGCGGCGCGCGACTGACGATTTCAACGCCTCTGCGGTGCAGTTCAGGATCTCGAGGGAGAGATGCTCGTCGTCGACTGATCGCGCCATCTTTCGCAGATCATCGGGTTCGACATCGCGCTTCGTTCAAGGGAAAAGACACCCAAACCGAGGTAGACTGCCTGCAACCTTAAAATTTGCGAGACGCAAATGATTGAATCGTAGGCCTAATTTTAGAGTTTATATTTGCGCTTGGTCTCGCGTAATATGCGCCCATGCAACGAAAAAGCTGGGCCGACGCCAATTGCCCGATGGCACGTTCTGTTGATCTAATTGGGGAATGGGGGAGCCTCCTTATCCTGCGGGAAGCATTCGGCGGCGTTCGCCGATTCGATGATTTTCAGAAGCGGATTGGAATCTCCCGCAATCTTCTGACGACGCGTCTCAAAAAGCTCGTAGATGGGGGCGTTCTGGAGCGGCGGCCTGTTCACAGTGATGCCAAACGTCATGAATATGTTTTGACGGAGAAAGGCGAGGATCTATTTGCGACAATCATTGCGTTGCGGCAATGGGGGGATCGGTGGCTGTTTCCGAAGGGAAATTATCCAGCCGACATGTTGGACGGCCGGGACCAATTACCCGTTGCTCGCATTGAGGTGCGCTCTGAACGGGGAAGAAAGCTCACACTGGCCAATCTGACCTTGAAGGCGCGCCGAGCCAACAAATCGCCGACGCGTTCGATCTCGCGGTCAAAGAAAGTCTGAGCTTCCGGGAGTTTCATTCCACTCAACAGCGTAAGAAACGATCGGATCAGCGCCAGGCCCCTGTCGTCGAGACCGACTGTTGGCGTCTATGTCGGCTGTGCGGTGGGCCGAACCACGATTTCGTTGACGTCGATATCCGCGGGCTGCTCGATGGCAAATGCGATCGCGCGGGCAATGGTCGCGGGTGGAATTGCAATCGCCTGAAACGCATTGATACGCTTCTTCAGATCGGGATTACTGATGGTTTCAGCGAGTTCGGTTTCCACCGCCCCCGGGCAAATCGTCGTGACGCGAATCTTGCTGCCGGCTTCCTGCCGGAGGCCCTCCGAAATCGCTCGGACCGCGAACTTGGTGCCCGAATAGACCGCCGTGGTCGGCGCTACCTGTAGGCCCGAGACCGATGACACGTTAACAAAATGACCCGATCCGGCTGCGCGAAAGACCGGCAATGCGGCCGCGATGCCATGAAGCACGCCCCTGATGTTGACGTCGATCATGCGGTCCCATTCATCGACCTTCAACTCGTCCAGCAATGAAAGCGGCATCAGACCCGCATTGCTAACGAGAACATCGAGCCGGCCGAACCGATCCTGCGCCCGCTTGACGAACGCAGCAACGTCGTCGCGCCTGGTGACGTCAAGCCTCAGCGGTTCGGCCTCGCCGCCCGCCTTCTCGAGCTCGGTGGCGAGCGCCTTCAGCCTGTCATCTCGTCTCGCGCCCAACACCACCTTGGCTCCCTGCGCAGCGAGGTGACGAGCAGTGGCTTCACCGATTCCGCTGCTCGCTCCGGTGATCGCGACGACCTTACCCTTTAATTCGGACATGACTTCACTCCTTTGGCAGCTCGATACTTCGACGGATCAATCGTCACGCATTTGCGATATTGGGAGACGCCGCGGGGATTGCCTTTTGAGCCGGCTTGTCCAGCTTCTTCGACCACGAGCGGTAGTACGCAAGACTTGTCATCAGCGCGATTCCGACGACGCTTACCAGCACCTGCATCCAGATAGCGTCCGAAACTTCAACAAGAATGATGTGTGCTGCACCAGCCAGGAAGATGCCGTAGCAGAAGACCTCAAGGGACTGCTGCCCGCAAAGGATCATCGGCCGAAAGACCGGTCGATCAAATCCGACCCAATCGCGCGGCACGTACCTGATGATGAAGAACGTGACAATCAGGAAATGAACGATGCGGGACGGGTCGAGGTTGGTCTTGTCGTTCGGAATAAACGCGATATAGAGCCAATGCGGCAGGATGCCCTCCAGGTCTAGGAAGCGTCCGCCCAGCGTGATGAACAGCGCAAACAGGAGATACACAGCTCCAAGGATCGTAAGCCAGCGCGATTGCACCAGCGGCATCGACTGCCTGGTGCCGCCCAATGCAAACCATGCGCCGATCGTGAAAAGGAACTGCCAGGTGAACGGATTGAAGTACCAGGAGCCGGCAGGATAGGCCGCCAGATTCCAGCCAAAATGGCGGGCAGCGAGATACAGCACAAAGGATGCGAACAGCGTCAGGTTAGGCTTGCGCAGCAGCGCCCACAGCACCGGCGGAAACACCACCATCAGGACGATATAGAGCGGCAACACGTCCATGTTGACGGGTTTGAACGCCAGGATAAGCCCCTGATACAGCGTCTCCGCGGGGTCTTGCATGAAGCCCGCCACATTGAATTCGTGCAGTAACTTCGGATCGTTGTATTTCTTCGCGAGATAGCCGACCTCGGCGATATAGATGACAAACAGCACCAGGTGTGCGACGTAAATCTGCCACGACCGTTTGAAGATACGCGTACCGGCGATGATGAAGCCGCGGCTGATCATCATTCGCCCATAGACGAATGCGACGGTGTATCCCGAAATGAAAATAAACAGATCGGCAGCGTCCGCGAATCCGTAGTTCCGTGTTGTGATCCAGTTGACCACATTGTTCGGAATGTGATCGAGGAAAATGGCCCAGTTCGCGATCCCGCGAAGCACATCGAGCCGATAGTCGCGCCCTTGCGGGGGCAGTTGGACCTGGGGTGAGACTTGCATCACGGATCTATCGGACGTCGACTTTTGCGGGCGTGATGATTTCGATCCTAGGCGGAGCCGCGAGACATTTGGCCACGATACGGACGAATGCCTTTACGTGTTCGCTGGCCTCGTGTGGAGCAAGCGCCTCGTAATTTTCCCATTGCTCGACGAATACCATCTTGGTCGGCTCGGTGACGCTTTCATGCATGTCGTAGGCGATGTTGCCAGCTTCCTTGCGGGTTTCCGCAACACAGGCTTGCGCGCCGGCAATCAGTTCGGCCCGCTTTTCAGGCTTTACGGTTAGCGTGGCAACGACGTAAATCACGAAATCCTCCCTGGATTGGAATCTTTGCGGGACGCGAGTTCTTCTGCTGTTTTAATTTGGCAGTAGTTTTTTCTTGTGGTTCTCGTGCCGCGAGCGACGCGACAATTGCCTCGCGGCGTGGGCGGGGTCGTGTTGGCAAGGCCTTGCGCCCAAACCGAATTGGACGCCATCACAGTCAGACCGGTGTCACAGCCATGGGTAATCAATTGAGGATGACCGCCGATCCGCCGCCATCGATCGCCAGGGCTTGGCCGGTGATGTGGCGCGAGGCCTCCGAGGCAAAGAAGACCGCGGCTCCCTTGATGTCATGCTCGCCACCAACCCGGCCGATCGGGGTGACCTTGATGATCCCAGGCGCGCCTTCGGCCATGCCAGCCGACAGCTTGGTCGGAAAATAGCCGGGGCACAGCGCGTTGACGTTGATATTGTACTTGCCCCATTCGGTCGCCAATGCCTGGGTCATCGTGATCAGCGCACCTTTGCTGGTGTTGTAAGCGACCGCGAAAATCTTGCCGTCCGGACGTGGACCGCCAAGTCCCGCAATCGAGGCAATGTTGATGATTTTGCCAGACTTTCGCGGCATCATCGATTTTCGTACCACCGTCTGGGCGACGCGGAAGCAGGCATCGACGTTCAATGCCATCATCCTGCCCCAGCTCTCGGGCGTCAGATCTATCGCCGCGCCGCCCCTAACCATCCCGGCGTTGTTGACAAGGATATCGACTGCACCGAAGCGATCCAGAACGGCGCTTACTAATCTCTCTTCGGGTTTGGAGTTGGCATCATCGCCAAGATCATTGGCGATGGTTAAAACGTCGATGCCCTTGGCAGCCAGATAGGACGATGCGGTATCGAGTTCGTCCTGCTTACGGGCGCTGATCGCGACCTTTGCGCCCATATCGCCGAGGGCTTCGGCCATTTGCAGGCCGAGGCCTCGCGAGCCGCCGGTGATCAACGCCACCTTGCCACTCAAATCGAACAATTCTTTGGTGATCATGGATAGTTCCTCATCCTGCATTAAACCTGATGTCGCGGGCTCACGCGGTGGCTGTCAGCAGCACCTTGCCAGCACGCCCGGATTGGTCGGAACGAGTCACCGCTTCCCTGACATCTGCCAAATCATATTCGGCTTCGACGCCAAGCTTGATCGTCCCGTCCTGCACAAGCCTTATGACTTCCCCGAGCACGCGCAATTTGTCCGCAGAACTCGCCCGTTCGATCCATTTCGCTCCCCAGAAGCCCCTCACAGTAATGCCGCCAAAAATCAGTTTGCCCGGATCGAGGACAATCGGCTTGCCCGACATTGCTCCAAACGAGAGAAACAGACCGCCAGGCGCAAGAACGCTGGCGAGCGGCAAGGCGATCGGACCGGAAACCGAGTCGACAGCTCCCTTGATCGGAGCGCCGCCGGTGATCTCCGGCACGCGGGCCATCCAACTGTCGTTTTGGGTTGAGAGCACGTGCTCAGCGCCCAGCGCCTCCATCTCGGCGATCCCGTCGTCGCGGCGAACGAGGCTGATCACATTCACCTTGCGCGATTTCGCAAGCTGCACAACCACGCGTCCAACCGCACCGTTGGACGCAGTCTGAATAATCCAGTCGCCCGGCTTGGCATCCAATTCCTCGAACAGGAGGTAACTATTGAGCGGCATCGCGAGCAGCTGGCACGCGATATCGTCCGGGATAGTCGGTGGGACTGGCACCGCGGTGTTGGCCGGTGCGGTAAAAAACTCTGCCCACATACGCGCGCCGGCAGGCACGGCAACCTTTTGTCCGACCGAGAATCCGCGAACGCCTGCACCGAGCGCATCGACCACGCCGAGTGCCTCGGATCCCGGAATCGCGGGCAGCGCGGGTTTGTAACCATAGATGCCGCGAATGATTGCCAGATCATGGTTGTGTATCGGCGACTTCAAGAGCTTTATGCGGAGTTCGCCTGCGCCCGGTTCTGGAATTTGCGCCTCCCCCAGGTGGACGACATCGGCGGGGTCACCGAAAGAATTGATCAGAACGGCACGCATATACTCTCCTTTGCAAATCGAAGCCGGCTGTCCGGCGGGCTATCGACGCTTGGTGGCAGGACTTGCATCATCAGGGCGAATTGCACCTCCGTTGCTGGAAGGCCGCTCTGCCAGCGTCTTTCTCAAGCGCTCTTTCAAGTTCCGGCGAAAACACGCGGCGAGCGGCTCGGCCCGGTTGCGACAAACGACTTGATTGCGGCAGTCGCATCGTTGCTCGCCATGACCGGACCGACCATTTCCAGGGTGGTCCGATCGGCGGCGGTCACGCCCTCCTTCTCCCAAGTGCGAAGGATGGCCTTCACAGCGTCGTAAGCCTTTGTTGGACCCGCTGCCAACCGGGTTGCGAAAGCTTCTGATTCACTCTCGAAGGCGTCGGCAGGGAACACGCGATTGACGATGTTCCACTTCTCGAACGTCTCGACATCGTAGAGTGCGCCGACAGTCGCAATTTCGAGCGCCCGTGCGCGACCGGCCCGGGAGGCCACACGCTGCACACCGCCGGCAAGCGGGAAAATCGCCAGCAGAGGCTCGAGAAAACCGATCTTGGTGCCTGCGGCCGCCCAAAGATGATCGAATGCGAGCGCAAACTCCAATCCGCCGGAGGAACATACCCCATGCACGGCAGCTATTGTCGGCAACGGAAGCGCTTCGATCGCCTGTATCAGCTCGATATATTCCCTGATGATCGACACCATCGCATCGCCAGGTTCCGACAGCATTTCGTGGACGTCCGCTCCAAGGGAGAAAACCGCTCCCTCCGCCCTCACAAGAACGGCGCGAACGTCGGGCTTCCTGGCTTGCGTGAGAGCTTCCTGAAGTCCGCGGAGCACGGCCCGGTTCATTCGGTTGCCGTCCGGATTTGCCAGCGCAACGATCAGGAGTCCGTTCTTGCGCGCGGTGCGTACTTGCTCAGTCGACATCCACGAACTCCCTGAAAATTATTTGAGGATCGCCCTCGATGAACGAGCGCATTAGACGACCAAGCTTCCCTGCGTAAGGGACATGCCCACGCACAATTTGCAGGAGCTACCACGCGACCTTTATAAATTCAATTTTAGGACTAAATCAAGTTCAATAACAAGACTAAAAATTTGAAACAATCTCGCGCACCGCAAGCAGGTTGATAAAACACCTAGCAATCTCAATGGATTGCTGGGCTTTTGTTTTTGGAGTTGGAACCCACTCAATAACATCAATGACTTAGCTTAAAGGCTCAACTCACCCCGCAACCACACCCGCATCGCAATGCGAGTGAGGCCAAAAGATCCCGCCAGCCCTCGCCCTCAAACTTGCCGACGCCGCTCGCAAGAACGACATCACTGTGGTGCTCGGTCTCTCGGAGCGCGACGACGGTAACCCTACATCTCGCAGTGGTTGATCGGCCCCGAAGGCGAAACCATCGCCAAGCGCCGCAAGCCGCGACCAACCATGCGGAGCGGAAAGTGTTCGGCGAAGGCGACGGTAGCCACATTGCGGTGCATGAACGACCCGACATCGGGCGGCTCGCCGCGCTTTGCTGCTGGGAGCATCTGCAGCCACTCACCAAATACGCCATGTACGCCCAGAACGAGCAGGTCCATGTCGCTGCGTCGCCGAGCTTCTCGATGTACGAGCCGTTCGCCCATGCGCTCGGGTGGGAAACGAATAATGCGATCAGCAAAGTCTATTCTGTCGAGGGGCCGCGCGTTATGTTGGCGCCGTGCGCGGTGATCTCGCAGGAGATGGTGGACGAAATGTGCGACACCGAAGACAAGTAGCCGAGAGGATTGGTCGGGGAGTCAATGAAAGGCCAGGCGCAGCGGCCGCCGCATCCGGCAAGGTCATAGGCATTGCGTCCATTGCGGAACTCGGTGGTTCCCGTCCTGCCATGCGGCGCCGAACTCTGCACTTTTTCTCTGTGATCGAGTAGATCCGGCTACCATTTCTCGATCCACGGCCGCAACACAATCTCGAACGCCCACGTCGACCTATGCTGGCGATGCAGTTGCAGATAGGTCTCCGCGATACGATCAGGGTCGGCCATATTGTCGTCGACCGTCGCGCCCGCCAGCCAGTGCGTGCGGGTCCCATCCTCCTGCGCCCGGCCGATGGCGGCATCGATCGGCACATTCGCCACGTGAATCCCCTGCGGCATCAGCTCTCGTGCCATGCTCTGCGCAAGTCCTGACTTGGCATGACACGCCATGGCAAAGGCGCCGCTCGACGGGAAGCCTTTGAGGGCCGCGCTGGCATTGGTGAAGATGATCGTTCCTCTTGCGCCGTTGGTGTCGGGCTCGTTTCCAAGCATCAGTCGAGCGGCCTGTTGACCCACCAGAAACGCGCTGAAAGCGGCGTTGCGAACGGTCTCGAGCGCCATGGCCGGGTCGGCTTCGATGATCGTCTTGCGGAAAATGCCGGGGACGCGGCCATCGATATTATGCACGACCAGCCTCGGCGTGCCGAAGTCGCGGACCACATGGTCGAATAGCCCCGCCACCCCCGCCGGATCGCTCGCGTCGCAGGCGTATCGGCGCACGCCGTGCTCCTTCTCAAGAATCTCAAGGACGGCTTTGTCGGGATTCCGGGCGGCGGCGGCAACACGCATGCCGCTTTTCGAGAACAGCCTGGCACAACTTGCGCTGATGCCCGGGCCGCCTCCGACAATAAGCGCAACGTCTTGGACAGAGGGGTTGTCGGATTGGACCATTGGATCCACGCTGTGTCTCGAGGGAATGTTTGTCGTTCCGCGCCATTGTGAAAGGCGGTGTCGCTTGTAAATTATATGATTGTTGTCATATTATGACAACGGGCCGTTGGGAGGCTGGACCTCGCGCGGCGTCAACCTGTACTCGAGGTTACGATGACCAGGCTGCGCATTTTCTCCTACCTGCCAAATCCGAGAGTGTGGAAGGCGACCATTACGGCACGGTTTTGTGGCGTGGAGCTCGAAATTCGCGGCGCGCCCGCTGGCGAATTGAAGGGATGGCTCTGGGACTATGATGCCCGGCCGCTGGCCGAGGGCGAAGCGGATGCCTCGATCGCGAGAGTCGGCCGGACCGGGCTCACCGGCGCGCAGCTCTTCAAGACGGACGCCTTTCTGCAAGCGCAGCCGTTCGGCAATGTTCCCGCAGCCTTCGCTCCGGACGGCAAGACGGGGATATTCGAATCCAACAGCATCATGCGCGCGGTCGCCCGTCTCGGGCAATCAAGCTTTCCGCTCTACGGGCGCGATGCCTTTGAAGCCTCACGCATCGACAGCTTTCTGGACGTCAGCTTGGTCTTCGCGCGGGACTCGCAAATCTACCTGCTCTCGCTGATGGACGGGAGCGTCAACGAGGCGATACAGGCGAGGGCGAGGGATGCCTTTGCGACCTACGCCTCCGGGATCGAGCAGGCGCTGTCGTCCGGCCGCCACGTACTGGTAGGCGAAGATATCTCCCTTGCCGACATCTGTTTTGCGACCGAGTTCGCGCTGTTCATGAACGAGCATCAGCGCGCGGACAAGTTGAAGACGCGCGGGCTGGAAAAGATCCTGCACCGGCACGTCGATCGCGACTATCCGTGCATGACCGCCCACTTCGCCCGGCTGTTGCAGCACGAGAATTTCAGAGCCGACCTGGAGCCGTACGTCAAGAAATTGTCGTCCGCAGCCGCGTCGAGCTAAGCCGCGGCCATTCTCCATTTCCGAGAGGTTATTCCATGAGCGATCAGGTTTGCGTCATCTCGGGTGTCGGTCCCGGAACGGGATCGGCGTTGGCGAAGCGCTTCGCCGAAGGCGGCTATCGCGTTGCGCTGTTGGCCAGAAGCGAGTCTCGGCTCGCCTCGCTTGAGCAGGAATTGGCCGGCGCCAAGGGTTATCCCTGCGACGTGTCCGATCCCGACCAGGTCGAGCGTGCGGCGGCCGCCATCGAGCGCGACCTCGGCCATCCGAGCGTCCTCATCCACAACGCGGTCGGCGGCGCCTTCGGGACATTCCGCGAAATCGATCCCGCGATCCTGAACCGCAACTTTCAGGTCAACACGATGGGGCTGCTCTATCTCGCGCGACGATTTGCTCCCGCCATGGTCGAGGCGGGCCACCGCGCCATCGTCGCCACCGGCAACACGTCGGCGTTGCGGGGCAAGCCTTCCTTTGCCGGCTTTGCCCCGACCAAGGCGGCGCAGCGCATCCTGGCGGAAGCGATGGCGCGTGAGCTCGGTCCGCAGGGCGTGCACGTTGCCTACCTCATCATCGATGCCGTGATCGACCTTGCCTGGACGAGGGAGCGGTTCAAGGGGCGGCCCGACGAGTTCTTCATCAAGCCTCAGGCGATTGCGGCAGAGGTCTGGCACATTGTGCATCAGGATCGCAGCGCCTGGTCGTTTAATGTCGAAGTGCGCCCCTTCGGTGAGGCTTGGTGAACGATTCGCGAGGCCTCAGACGTCGTGGCGATTTGAATTCGCCGGATCGAGACAGGATCGCTTCGGCGAATTACTTGTCGTCCTCGACGCCCGCACGCAGCATGGAAAGAATCTGCTTCGCGATGGCGGCAGGCGTATCCCGCTCCTTCTTGAACCAGAAAAGAGACCAAGACAGGGCTCCGATGACGGAGAGACGAAGATAGCGACGGTCGACCCCCTTGCGCAGAGGAAGATCGTCGATCAGCTCAATGAATATCTTTTCGTACTCGTCGCGTAATGCAATGACTCTTGCCTTGATGCTCTCGGGGTAGTGCCAAGGAGGCATCACGAAGAGCGCCTGGTTCGCTCTCCGCCAATCGAGCAAGCCGGTCGTATGCGCAATGCAAGCTGTCTCTATGCGCTGCCACGGGTCCGTCTTGTCCGCGATCGCACTTTTGACTCGATCGACTAGGGCCTGTCCTCAATTAAGCCAGATGATAGCAGCGGCCAAGTGGATCGCAGCGAGGAAATTTCGGGCTGTCTTGTCGTAGCGTGTGGCAATTGCCCGGTACTGCTTGAGCTGGCAGAAGAAGTT
>Ga0209131_1001755_pt1 | contig 14955 bp, 13 predicted proteins | sample GraSoi_2013_40cm_FD_185826 | JGI IMG/M metagenome (GOLD analysis project Ga0209131, IMG submission 185826) | Grasslands soil microbial communities from the Angelo Coastal Reserve, California, USA - Sample 9_17_2013_40cm (SPAdes) (version 2) | ecosystem: Environmental > Terrestrial > Soil >...
TGGTCGAGCGGACGGCGACGGGAGGCCAGGCCGGCCAGAGCTCCAGGATCGAGAACTACCTGGGCTTTCCTGACGGGGTTTCGGGCGCACAGCTCACCGACCGAGCCCGCCGCCAGGCCGCCAAGTTCGGCGCCGAGTTGCTGACCACCCGCGAAGTCATGGGCCTTGAGGTGAGCGGATCAGCGCGGCGGGTCCATTTTGGGGACGGCACCTCGGTCGGCGCCCACACCGTCATCCTCGCCACCGGGGTCAGCTACCGCCAGCTGACGGTGCCTGGCGTAGCCGACCTGACCGGCCGCGGCGTCTTCTACGGCTCCGCGCTGACCGAGGCGACCAGCTGCACGGATCATGACATTTTTATCGTCGGCGGGGCCAACTCCGCCGGGCAGGCCGCCGTCTACCTGGCTAGGACCGCCAAGTCCGTGACCATGCTGGTGCGCGGGTCGTCACTGGAGAAGTCCATGTCGCACTACCTCGTCCAGCAGGTGGCCGCGATGCCCAATATCTCGGTGCGCACCCGCACCGAGATTACGGCGGCGGACGGCACCAAGCACCTGGAGCGGCTTACGCTGTGCGACAGTAAGACCGGCGTCACGGAGACCGTCGATGCCCAATGGCTGTTCGTCTTCATCGGGGCAGCACCCCGAACCGACTGGCTGGACGGGGTGGTGCAACGGGACGAGCGCGGTTTCGTGCTCGCCGGGCCTGATCTGGTCGCCGCCGGCGAGCGGCCCAGGGGATGGCCGCTTGACCGGCCCCCTTACCACCTGGAAACGAGCGTGCCCGGAGTGTTCGTGGCCGGTGACGTCAGGGCGGAGTCGGCGAAGCGGGTCGCCTCTGCCGTGGGGGAGGGCGCGATGGCAGTCATGCTGGTGCACCGCTACCTGGAGAAGCTATGACCATGCCCGCCACGCCGGCCATGCCGGCCACACAGGCCAGGTGCAGCGCGGCCGAGTTGCGCGAGCTATTCCTGTTCGAGAAGCTGACCGACGAGCAGCTTGACTGGCTGTGCCGTGAGGGGCGGGTGATCACGACCGCGCCAGGCATGGTGTACGTCGAGGGTGACCAGGCCGACGCACTCTACGTCCTGCTGAACGGCACGGTCGTCCTGTCGCGCCGGATCGGGGGCGAGGACGTCGAGGTCAGCAGAACCTCAGGTCCCGGCGCTTACGGTGGTGCTTTCTTCGCCTACCTCGGCGAGCGGGTGCCGCAGGTCTACAACAACTCACTGCGGGCCACCGAGCCGTCCCGCTTCTTCGTGCTGGACGCGGCCAAGTTCGCCCAGCTCATGACCGACTGGTTCCCGATGGCTGTGCACCTGCTTGAGGGACTGCTGTTCGGGACCAAGAACACGCAGGAGGCGATCGGGCAGCGGGAGCGCCTGCTCGCGCTCGGGTCACTGTCAGCGGGGCTCGCGCATGAGCTGAACAACCCGGCCGCGGCGGCCGTGCGGGCGACCGGCTCGCTCCGGGAGCGGGTCGCTGGCATGCGCGGCAAGCTCGCCGCGATCACCGTGCGCGGCTACGACGGCCAGTTCATCGCGAACCTGGTCCGGCTCCAGGAAGAGGCAGCCGAGCAGGCAGCGAAGGCACGGTCAATGAGCCCGATCGAGGTCGCCGACGCCGAGGACGCGATGAGTGACTGGCTGGAGGCCCATGGCATCGCCCGAGGCTGGGACCTGGCTGCGTCCTTCGTCCAGGCGGGTCTGGATACCGCCTGGCTTGACCACGTCGCGCTCACGGTCGAAGGCCCGCCTGACGAGGCCGGCCAAGCGCAGGCGGTGCCATCAGGCGGGCTGGAACACGCCATCCGGTGGCTGGGCTACACGGTGGACACCGAACTCTTGATGACCGAGATCGCCGACTCGGTCACCAGGATTTCCGCTCTCGTTAGCGCGGCCCGGCAGTACTCGCAGCTGGACCGGGCTCCATACCAGGTGATCGACGTCCATGACCTGCTCGACAGCACCCTGGCCATGCTCGTGGCCAAGATCGGGCCGGGCATCCGGGTCGTCAAGGAGTATGACCGCACCCTGCCGCGCATACCGGCCTACCCGGCCGAGCTCAATCAGGTCTGGACCAACCTGATCGACAACGCGGTCTCGGCCATGGCCGGAACCGGCACGCTGACCATCAGGACGGCCGCGGATCGCGAGCGGCTTCTCGTGGAGTTCGCAGACACCGGTTCTGGCGTACCGGAGGAGATCAGGAACAGGATCTTCGAGCCGTTCTTTACCACCAAGCCCGTGGGCCAGGGCACGGGCCTCGGACTGGACATCTCCTGGCGGATCATAGTCGGCAGGCACCACGGCGACCTGAAAGTGGAGTCCGTGCCCGGGGACACCAGGTTCCGGGTCTGGCTGCCGTTTGACGCCGCCGATACAGCGAAGGAGCAGGACAGATGACCGCCCCCCTACCCGGCGTTGACCCCACGGTTCCGCCGAGCGGCACAGGCTGCGCTGACTGTGAGGAGAGCGGAGGCTGGTGGCTGCACCTGCGCCGGTGCGCTCAGTGCGGGCACATTGGCTGCTGCGATACCTCGCCATCGCAGCATGCCAGCGCGCACGCTAGGGTGACTGCTCACCCCATCATCCGCAGTTTCGAGCCCGGCGAGGACTGGTTCTACAGCTACCAGACCAATGAGCTATACGAAGGCGGCCCGGAACTCGCGCCGCCTGAGCATCACCCGCTCGAGCAGCCGGTGCCAGGGCCGGCCGGCCGGGTGCCCAGCAACTGGCAGATGTACCTGCACTAGGGATTAATCGCCGCCCTGGCCGTTGCTATTGCCGTGATCATGGTGATGGTCTCCGTTCGGCTGGGTCGCGGTGACGACAACGGTCGTCCCGGCCAGGACGTTGCCGCTGGGCTGCACCGACAGTACGGTTCCTGGCTTCTGGTCATGGCCGGGCTGCCAGGCCATGACGACCTGAAGGCCGAGCTGGCGTAGCTGGCTGACCACCGCGCTGACCGGCTGACCAAGCAGCGCTGCGGCATCGACCGTGACCGTGCGCGCGGCCGCTTTGCTCCCGTGCGACCGGGGCGCATGCCCTGGCGGCGGCGCCGATCCTGACGCGGTGGCGAATGCCCAGCCAGCCAGGCTGGCCACGACGGCGATCGACGCCGCAGCGAATGCGGCCCCCCGGCGGCGCGGGCGGCGAGCCAGCGGCGGCAGGCCACGCCCATCGTGACCGCCGGCCAGGCCGATGGCATCCCAGCTTCCCGCGTACGGGATGTCGGTCAGGGTGCGATCGGGCATCTCTGACGGCCTGCTGGGCGCCCAGCCGTCATTGCCGCTGAGGCCGGCATCGGCGCCCTGGCTGCCGGCGCCCGGCAGTGATCCGCTGATCGTATCGGCCAGCGCCCGTGCGCGGGCCGCAACCACCCTCGCGCTAGCCGGACGCCGCGCCGGGTCCCTGGCGGTCAGGAACGCGATCAGCTCAACGAGCTCGCGCGGGACGGCCGCCGGCAGCGGCGGCAGCGACTGGTGCTGGTGCGCGAGCGCGATCTCCACCGCAGTGCCGGCAAACGGCAGGCTGCCCGTGAGGCACTCGTAGGCCACCATGCCAAGCGAGTACAAATCGCTCGCCGGACCCGCCGCCTGACCGTTGACGCGTTCCGGCGCGAGGTAGGCAGGAGTGCCGATCAGCGTGCCGGTGCGCGTGACCGGCGCCGACCCCAGCGCGTAAGCGATGCCGAAATCGGTGATCTTAACTGTCCCGCTCCGGTCAACGAGCAGGTTGCCCGGCTTGATGTCGCGGTGCACCACCCCCGCCGCGTGGGCGGCGGCCAGGCCGGCGGCGACCTGGGCCACCACGTCAAGTACCCGGGCTGGCGGCAACGGCCCGCGGGCCAGGACCTGAGTCAGCGGCGGCCCGGCGATGAATTCCATGACGAGGAACGCGGGCCGCCCCTGCATGGCCTCGCTGAAGTCGTACACCTGGGCGATCGACGGATGAGAGAGATTCGCCGCGTGCCGTGCCTCGGCTCTGAACCGGGCCATCGTGCCAGAATCCCGTGCGTACTCCGCGTGTAGGAGCTTGACGGCCACCGGCCGGTCGAGAACCAGGTCCACGGCACGCCACACTTCACCCATGCCGCCAGAGGCGATCAGGTGATCCAAGCGGTACCGGGCGGCGAGCACCTCGGTGTTGACCGACACGGACATCCGGACCAGCCTACCCTCTTTTGCCCCGGCCATCCGGCGCTGCGGGCTTTGGCTGCCCTGGCTGAGACAATCATGCTGACAGGCAACCGGCGGAGGGCTATGCACCTGTGGCGATGGCTGGGCCGACACGACAGCGATTACGCCGCGCTGCGCCGCGCAAGCCGGACGGCGATCGTGATGCCTGGCCTGTTCGCGCTGGGCGACAAGGTCATCGGGAACCCTGACGTCGCCACCTTCTGCGCGTTTGGCTCCTTCGCTTTGCTGTTGCTCGTGGACTTCGGCGGTCCGCTGGCACAGCGGCTGCAAGCTCAGGCGGCGCTGGTCGTCGTGGGCGCCGTCCTGATCTGCATCGCCACGCTTGCCTCGGTCGAGCCCTGGCTTGCCGCAGCCGCAATGACCGTGGTCGGCTTCGGCGTGCTCTTCGCCGGCGTAGTGAGCTCCACCCTGGCCGGCGCTGCGACGGCCCTGCTGCTGGCGTTCATACTCCCGGTGTCGATGCCCGCCCCGGTGTCGGCGGTACCGGACCGGCTGGCTGGCTGGGGGCTGGCCGGCATCTCATCCCTGATCGCCATCGCGGTGCTGTGGCCCGCGCCGGCCAGGGACCACCTGCGTGATGCGGCCATCGACGCCTGCTGGGCCCTGGCCGGCCGGCTGCGGACCGAGATCGCTTTCCTGCTCGCCGATGATGATCAGCAGTTGGCCTCCGATCGCGACCGGGCGGCCGCCCTCGCTGAGGAGGCAGCTGAGTCGCTGCAACGCACCTTCCTGGCCACCCCGTACCGGCCCAATGGCCTGCGCACATCCGCCAGGACCATCACGCGGCTGGTCGCCCAGCTTGGCTGGCTCGACCTCGTGGTATTCAAGTCGCCGCACCGAAGCGCCGGCGTCGTCGTGAGCCGGCCGGCCATCGCGGTCAAGGCGGCTGCGGCTGCGGTGCTCGAACGCGGCGCGGAGCTGCTGGCCATCACCGGCGGCAGCGGATCTGACCTGCAGGCCGCGCTGACCGAATTGCGCGCCGCCTTGACCAGGCTCGAGGATCACGCGGCCACCGAGCTGCCGGCCAGGCCCACGGCAGCGGGCGGCCTGCCGGCCGGAGATGCAGCAGGAGAGGCAGCCGGGTCAGCGACCGCGGCAGCGGCTGGGCAGGTCAATCACGCCGGCATGCTCGTCAGCGCGCTTGACCCCGCGTTCAGGGCGCAGGAAGTCGGCTCCGCCGTCTCCCTGATCGGGGAAACGATCAGGCTGACGGCGGCAGCGGAACGGCGGAGCTGGCCGCAGCGCATGCTCGGCCGCCAGCCTGAGGGCCTGCCTGGCACGTTGTCTGCCGCTGAGGAACGAGCGGCAGCGCACGTCGAGCCGCACTCAGTCTGGCTGCGCAATAGCATCCGCGGTGCGGCCGGGCTCGGGCTGGCGGTGCTGGTCGCCAGGCTGACGGGAGTCCAGCACTCTTTCTGGGTTGTGCTCGGCACGCTGTCGGTCCTGCGATCGAATGCCCTGAGCACCGGGCAGGACTCGCTGCGCGCGCTGGCTGGCACAGTCGCCGGGCTAGTCGTCGGCTCTGGTCTGCTCGCCGTCATCGGAACCAATACCACGGCCCTGTGGATCGTCCTGCCGATCGCCGTGCTGCTGGCTGGCGCGGCTCCCGCCGCCATCTCCTTCGCGGCAGGACAGGCGGCGTTCACGCTGACCCTGGTGATCCTGTTCAATCTCATCCAGCCGGCCGGCTGGCGGGTAGGGCTACTGCGCCTAGAGGACATCGCTCTCGGCTGCGCGGTCAGCGTCGTCGTCGGGCTGCTGTTCTGGCCGAGGGGCGCGAGTTCGGCGCTCAGGCAGGCCCTCTCCGATGCCTACACCGACAGCGCCGCATACCTGGTCAGCGCCGTGGAGTTCGGCACGCTCAGGTGCTCGAGCCATGGGCCCGCCCCGGCCGTGCCTGTCGCGCAGGCCAGCCGCGCGGCCGCGGCGGATCGTCGGCTCGATGATGCCTTCCGCGCTTACCTGGGCGAGCGCGGTCCGAAGCCGGTCCCGCTGGCCGACGTTGCCAGGCTGGTGAGTGGAGCAGGCGGTGTCCGGCTGGCTGCCGCCGCGGTGCTCGACCTCTGGCGAAGTGATCAAGCAACGGCGGCCTCAGACAGGTCGGCGGCCTGTGGCGAGATACTTCAGCCGCTGACGCGGCTGCGGTCCTGGTACGACGACCTGGCGGGCAGCCTGGTCAGCGGGCAGCAGCCACGCGATCCGCTGCCTTACGATCAGGCCGCCGATGGCCGCCTGATCGAGGCAGTCAGGCTCGACCTCGACAGCGGCGACAGCGCCGCCGCGACCGCTGTCCGGCTGGTATGGACGGGCGACCACCTCGACGCGGCCCGCCGGCTCCAGGAGGCGATCGTCCCGGCAGCTCGGTCTGCCGTCGAGCGCCAGCGAGCGAGCAGGTTCGCGGCGGCCAGGACCCTCGGGTTTTCCCATGGACGCCCGACGAGCTGAACGGCCAGCGGCACGCCGCCGCTGTCATCCCTGGCGGGCCGCGTTCTGGTGCTTGTCAGGCGAATGTGGGTGGTACCGGACGGGCAGCCGTGTCGCGCGCCGGGATCGCAAGCATTGTGCGAAACTGGCCATCGAATGTTCGGGGCAGCGAATTGCGGCGGGAGGGAGGGCGCCAGGCCATGACGGCGTCAGGCCCGTCCGACATCACGGGGCTGCCCGACTCAAGACCGCCCCGCGGCGGCACGCCCCAGCCGGTGCTCACGCCGCTCACCGCGGCAGCGGTGTTCCTGGTCATGACGATCAACCACGGTGGCGAGCGCGAGGTGCGCGACCTGCTCGGCGATCTGGCCGGGCTGCAGCGGTCGGTCGGATTCCGGATTCCTGAAGGCATGCTCGCCTGCGTCGCTGGCATCGGGTCGCAGGTCTGGGACCGGCTATTCGCCGGGCCGCGGCCGGCCGAGCTGCACCCGTTCCGTGCGCTCACCGGTGACCGTCACCGCGCCGTTGCGACGCCCGGCGACCTGTTGTTCCACATCCGCGCCAGCAGGCTCGACCTGTGCTTCGAGCTGGCGACCCAGATCATGGAGCGGCTGGCTGGGTGGATCACCGTCTGCGACGAGGTGCAAGGGTTCAGGTACTTCGACGAGCGTGACCTGATCGGCTTCGTCGACGGCACCGAGAACCCGTCAGGCGCCGCCGCGGCCGATGCGGCGATCATCGGCGACCAGGATCCGGAGTTCGCCGGCGGAAGCTACGTCATCGTCCAGAAGTACCTGCACGATGTGCGGTCATGGAACGCGCTGCCCATCGAGGAGCAGGAGAAGGTCATCGGCCGCAGCAAGCTGTCCGACATCGAGATGGCCGATGATGTCAAGCCGGCTAACTCGCATGTCGCGCTGAACACGATCGTCGAACCGGACGGCACGCAGCGGCAGATCTTCCGGGCTAACATGCCGTTCGGCGCGCCAGGCCACGGCGAGTTCGGTACCTATTACATCGGCTACGCGGCCACGCCGGAGGTGACCGAGCAGATGCTCGTCAACATGTTCATCGGCAGGCCTCCTGGCAACTACGACCGGATTCTCGATTTCTCCACCGCCGTGACCGGCAGCCTGTTCTTCGTGCCGTCTGCCGAATTCCTTGACGACATTCCCGAGCCGCCAGGAGCATCGGCGCGCACTCTGGACGGTTCGCTGCGCATCGGCAGCCTGCAAAGGAGCGCCCAGCTATGAACAACCTGCACCGCGAGCTCGCGCCAGTCTCCGCCGCGGCCTGGGCCAGCATTGAGGAAGAAGCCAGGCGCACCTTCACGCTGCACCTGGCCGGCCGCCGGGTAGCGGAGGTCTCTGGCCCGGAGGCGGGCGCCGCGTCCGCAGTCGGAACCGGTCATCGGAGTGACGTCAAGCCGCCGGCGCCGGGCGTGCTCGCGTGGACGCGGACCGCGCAGCCGGTCATCGAGCTCCGGGTGCCGTTCGCCGTCAGCCGGCAAGCCGTCGACGATGTCGAGCGCGGCGCCAAGGACCCGGACTGGCAGCCGGTCAAGGATGCCGCGCGCACTATGGCGTTCGCCGAGGACCGCGCGGTCTTCGAGGGCTACCCGGCGGCAGGCATCGTCGGCATCCGCGAAGCTTCCGCGAATCCCGGGCTTACCGTGCCGTCCGACGCCAGGCAGTACCCGGACGTCGTCAGCCAGGCCCTCTCGTCGCTGCGGCTCGCCGGCGTCGGCGGGCCCTACGCACTGCTGCTCAGCGCAGACGCGTATACCGCGGTCAGCGAGACATCCGACCATGGTTATCCGGTGCGGGACCATCTCAGCAGGCTCATCGACGGGCAGATCATCTGGGCACCGGCCATCGACGGCGCGATCGTTCTGACAACGCGCGGCGGCGATTTCGAGATGTTCCTGGCCCAGGACTTGTCGATCGGCTATACCTCGCACGACGCGGACACCGTGCACCTTTACTTCACGCAGGCGCTGACGTTCCTCGTGCACACCGCCGAGGCTGCCGTTCCGCTCGGGGCCGGCAGCGCCTGACCCGCGGCCGGGCGCTCACGTTCGCGGATCGGTGCCGCCCTGAAATGGAAAGCCCCGCGCTCGCTGGCCGCGTGATCGCTCTGTGACAGAATGTCCCTGACACAAATCAGGCGGAGGCGGATGAATGGCCGAGACACAGCAGGATCCCGCGGGCATAGATGCGTCGAAACCGAGCGTGGCTCGCATCTACGACTGCCTGCTGGGAGGCGAGAACAACTTCGCAGTCGACCAGGCGGCCGCCGAGCTAATGAAATCCAGGGCACCAGAGCTTGTCGACGCGGCCTTCGCCAACAGGGGCTTTCATCAGCGCGCGGCGAAATGGATCGCCGAACAGGGTGTACGGCAGTTCATCGACCTGGGCTCCGGGCTGCCGACGGTCGGCAACACGCACGAGGTCGTGCGCAAGGTTCATCCGGACGCTCACGTCGTCTATGTCGACAACGATCCGATAGTCCAGCTGCACGGCTCCCGCCTGCTCGCGGGCGACGAGGCCGCGGCGGTCCTGCTCGCCGACATGAGGGAGCCGGACGCCGTGCTGGGCAGCGAGGCCGTGGGCCGGCTGATCGACTTCCGCGAGCCTGCGGCGGTCCTGATGACAGCGGTGCTGCACTTCGTGTCGGACGAGGATGACCCGGCAGGCATCGTCGCGCGCTATGTCGCGCCGCTGGCGGCCGGTAGCTTTATCTCGCTCTCGCACACGACCGGCGACCACAAGCCGCCCAAAGCGGTCGAGGCCATGAATGAGGCAGGCCGGCGTTCCGCGGGCGGCAATTACATGCGCTCTCGCGATCAGGTGCGCCAGATCGTCGGCCCGCTCGACTTGGTGTCCCCGTACCCGGGTGCCCCGCCCGAGATCACCTGGGTCGGCCTGTGGGGATGCGAGGACCCGGAGTCGGCGGACTCCGATGGCTCGCGCTGGCTCTACTGCGCCGTGGCTGGGAAGCGCGGCTGACCAGAAGCGCTAGCTGGCGAGTGAGCATCGGCGTAATGCCTGGCGAGTATGTCCGCCCCGAAGTCGCCGCGCGGCCGGCGCAACACGGTGTGCGCGTGATTGCCGTCGCCTGCCGTATTGTCGTACTCGATTAGCAAATCGTCGCCCTGGACCCGGTAGTAGTGCCGCGTGCCTCTCGCAATAGCGCCTTCCCAGGCGAAGTACACCTCGCCAGCACCGACCCGCTCCGCCTGGACGGCGGCAAGCTCGAGTGGCAGCCGGTCCAGGTAGAGGGCAACCAGCTGGCCCAGCAGGGCGCGTGGCGTGGGGCCCAGGCTCGCGGCGGCGATGCCAAGCGGCTCGATGGGCTGCCGGGCAGTTGATCTGGTACCGGACCTGATGTCGGGCGGCGCCTCGTCGGCGACCACGGCGACCGCACGGCCGCTCGGACCCAGCTCCTCGATCAGCGCATGCGCCAGGTCCTCCTCCGGCGCGAGCGGCCGGGACACTGCCAGGCCGGCGTAGGTGACGCGGGCCGGATTGGCACCAAGGAACACCGGTGCGGGAGAGACATCCTCCCCTCGTAGCGTCATGCTCACCGACAGGTGATGCCCCTCAAACCGCCACGACCAGGGCTCGTCGGCCGCAGGCTCACCGAACACGCTGACCCAGTAGTCACTGCTGTGCCGCCCGAACTGCCAGCCTTCCTGGCGGTCAAGCACTTCCTCAAGGGCGATGATTGCCATCGCCTGCGCGTACGCCCGGTCGCTCAGCGCCGTCGCGAGCAGGCGGTGAGCTGCCTTCCTCGCATTCAGGCTCAGCAGCCCCAGGCAGACTCCCGGGCGCCGGCTGGGCCGGTACTCCAGCCAGCGCCGGGCCGCCTCATCGGCGAACGGCAGCGCTGCCTGCGCGCGCTGCTCGTCGTCCAAGCCCCGCATCAGGCCCACGGCGGCGAATCGCATCTGCTCGGAAACGGTGCCGGTGGTCATGGTCCCGGTATATCAGGACAGGCCGGGCAGCAAGCCGACGATCAGACTTCCGCGAACGACCCATGAGGGTGAATCATCGGGGCTGCGGACCGGAAATCCCCTCCAGCGTCCGGTAGGCATAGCTCCGCGCCATCTTGCCCGCGAGGCTTGCTAAGGGTGGGGCGTGATACTGCAGGTGGCGGCCCGGCCGGAGGCCGGTGCAGCCTCCGCCGAGCCTACGAGCATAATGGGCGTAAACGGTCATAGGAATCCTGAGCGGCGCCATTGAAACACTGGTTAATGGCTATATGACGCGCTTGGCCGCCGGAACGATTACCGGCCAGGAGAAATTAGGTCCGCCGGCCGCCTAGCGGACAGGATCCCGACTGAACCGCCTGATCGCCCACAAGTAACTGAGCAGAGCTCGGCGTGGGCGAGATGGGCTACCTCGTCCCGAGGTCGTGGGCGCGCGCGACGACGACGGGCATGCCGTTGTCGACTCAGGTGACCTCGATGCGGCCGATGATGTCGCAGGTCTGGCCAGTGGGAAGGAGCCGTGCGGTCGCCGATCCGGCCGTGTCAGCGAACCGCACCAGCACCGGAGATGCTCGGCCAGGCACACCCGCGATCGCTGTGTCCCCGGTGTATTCGGGACACAGCCGGGAGTGGCGAAGGTCGCAGTGACGACACTGGCGGAGTTGAGCATGCGAATGCGTGTGGTCGTGGACTCGATGCCGGCTGTGATTGCTCACGCTCTACCGCGAAGGGACCTGCCGGACGTCATGGTCGCCGCGGACGCCGGGATGGTGAGCGAGGCGAACCAGAAGCAATCGAGGCCGCGGGCCTGTCGTTCATCCTCGGCATGAAGATCCCGCACGTCCGGGATGTGGTCGCTCAGTGGCGCCGCGAGCACCCCGGCCCGCAGATCCCCGACGGGCACATCTTCGCCCAGCCCTGGCCCGCCGGGCCAAACGGCGGCCGCCGGGACCAGGTGATCTGCTACCAGTACAAAGCTGACCGCGCCCGGCGGACCCTGCGCGGCATCGATGAGCAGGCCGCCCAGGCCGAGCAGGCCGTTGCCGGGAAGACGCCGGTGAAGCGGAACAGGTTCATCCGGCTGTCCGGCGGCACCAAGACCGTGAACCGTGAACTCGAGGCCAAGGCCAGGGCCTGGCCGGGATCAAGGGCTACATCACCAGCCTGGCCGCCTGCCCCGACGGAACCCCGGTCACCGCAAGCGCGACTCCATCGAAGCCCACCTCACCATCGTGTTCGCCGCCCTGGCGGTCAGCCGCTGGATCGAGCACCGCACCGGCCGGTCCATCCGCAAATTCGTCAAGACCGCCCGCCGCTACCGCACCATCCAGATCCAGGCCGGCCCCCGCGCCAGCACCGCCGCCGACCCCCTCCCCGACGAACTCCGCCAAGCCTTCGAAGCGATCAACGCCACGCGCTGACTTGCGCTAACTAGCGTGGCCGAGGTCGGACCGGGAAGAATTGAGATAACATAAATGTGTGTTATCTCAATTCTACCTGTAATCTCTGACGCATGCTGACTGACGCTGAGATCACGTTTGCTGACCACGCCGGCCGTTTCTATGCCCACCGCTACGGCATGGCGCCGATGGTGGGCCGGCTGCTGGGTTATCTGGCGATCTGCGACCCGCGCGAGCAGAGCATCGCGGAGCTGGCCGAGGCGTTGCTGGCCAGCCGGAGCGCGATTGCCGGTGCGGTCAAGACCGTGGACACTCTCGGCCTGATCCGGCGCTCGCGGGCTGCGGGCGACCGGATGGACCGCATCTGGATCGACATGACCAGTGCCCGGTCGACGGGCTTCGACGTGACCGAGTACCAGGAGCAGGGCGATCTGGCCCGCGAAGGCCTGGCGCTGTTGGCCGATGAGCCGCCCGAGCGGCGGGCGGTGCTGCTGGAGTGGGCGGCGTTCGCAGACTTCCTGGTGGCGCGGCTGCCGGAGCTGGAGAAGGACTGGAAAGCCCACCGTGAGTCGCTGCGCGCCGCGGGTGAACTCCCCGACCCCCCATCACATCACTGAAAGCGAGGAAACCCGTGACGATCAACCCGGCCAGGCCGGCGATCAGCGCCCAGGCTGTGCGTAAATCCTTCGGCGAGCACATCGTGCTCGACGGGGTCGATCTCACCGCTGCCGAAGGCACCATCTTCTCCCTGCTCGGGCCCAACGGTGCCGGGAAGACGACGATGGTGCGCATTCTGTCGACCCTGATCCCGGCCGACGGCGGCGACATCCGGGTCGGCGGGCACGACGTGGTCACCGATCCGGATGCGGTGCGCGCCCTGATCGGCGTCACCGGCCAGTTCTCCGCGGTGGACAACTATCTCACCGGCGAGGAGAACCTGCGCCTGATGGCCGACCTTCGCCACCTCGGCCGCGCCGCCGGACGCCGCCGGATCGCCGAGCTGCTCGAGCGGTTCGACCTGACCGGCGCCGCGCGCAAGCCGCTATCGACCTACTCCGGCGGGATGCGGCGCAGGCTGGACCTGGCGATGACGCTGGTCGGCAACCCGTCAGTGATCTTTCTCGACGAGCCCACCACCGGGCTCGACCCGCGCAGCCGCCGCACCATGTGGCAGATCATCCGGGAATTGGTAACCGACGGCGTGACGATCTTTCTCACCACCCAGTACCTCGACGAGGCCGACCAGCTGGCCGACTATCTCGCGGTGCTGGATCACGGGCGGATCGTCGCCGAAGGCACCCCCGCCGAACTGAAGCGCCGCATCCCTGGCGGGCACATCCAGCTCCAGTTCGCCGAACCAGACGCCCTGCGCGCGGCGGTCAGCATGATCCCGAACGCCACCCCGGACGACGATCAGCTGATTCTGCAGGTCCCCGGCGACGACAGCATCGCCTCGCTGCGCCGTGTGCTCGACGAACTGGACGATGCCCGAATCGACGTCGAGCACCTGTCGATCCACACCCCTGATCTCGACGACGTGTTCTTCGCCGTCACCGGCCACGCAGCCGCCGCCATCGAACCCACCACCCGCCAAGAAGAGGAAGTCCTCCAGCCATGATGCTGCGCCGCAACCTCAAACACCAGCTCCGCTACCCGTCACTGACGGTCATGCTCGCTGGCATCCCGATTGTGTTCCTGCTGCTGTTCGTCTACGTTTTCGGTGGCCAGCTCGGCACCGGCCTGGGCGGGCACGGCACCGGGGGCCGCGGCGCGTACCTCACCTACGTCGTCCCCGGCATCCTGATCATCACCGTGGCATCCGCCGCCCTCGGCACCGCGATCTCCGTCGCCACCGACATGACCGGAGGCATCATCGACCGGTTCCGCACCATGGCCATTTCGCGGGGCGCCGTGCTCACCGGCCACGTGATCGGCAGCCTGCTGCAAACCCTCGCCGTTCTCGTGCTCGTTCTCGGCGTTTCCCTGGCCATCGGCTTCCGGTCCCACGCCAGCGCCCTTGAATGGCTAGCCGCCGCCGGCGTACTCGCGCTGTTCGCGTTCGCGCTCATCTGGCTGTCCGCCGCGCTGGGCATGGCCGCCAAGAGCGTGGAAACCGCCAGCAACACCCCCATGTTCCTCACCCTGCTGCCGTTCCTGTCCAGCGGGTTCGTGCCCACCGCCAGCATGCCGGCCGGGCTGCGCCAATTCGCCGAGTACGAGCCCTTCACCCCGGTCACCCAAACCGTCCGCGGCCTGCTCACCGGCAGCCCCATCGCAGCGCATGCCATCCCCGCCATCGCCTGGAGTGCCGGCATCGCCCTGGCCAGCTACCTCTGGGCCGTTCGTCTCTACAACCGCCGCCGGGCAGCCGAGCCGAACTGACCTCGTGGTCCGCCAGGCGATCCGCCCGGCCGGCGCCGCGGGCGGGCTCAGGAACGCCGCGGACCATGTCGATGAGCGGCCCCAGCACAGCGCCGTTGCTCACCCGCAGCCCGACGTGCTCGTATTCGTTTCAATGGTGGCAGTCCTTCCGTGCCGAGAGGATAGCGCGCCGGTGAGGGCGATCTACCCGGCGCCGATGCGCTCGTCCTCGCGGATCAGTGCACGCACGCGTTGAATGAGCGCCAGGTGCGAGAAGGCGCACTAGCGTGGCCGAAGTCGGGTCATGCACCGTGGCCACGCCAAATGACGCCAGCTCATCGACCGCCGCGAGATCGGCGCGCGGGCAGCCGGTCACCACGACGTTCCTCATTGCAGCACCGCGGTTACCTGGGGATAGACGCGCATGTACGCCTCGGCCATTGTGTGGTGTGCGACGCCGAGGTTTGGCCGCGCGTTCCGCCGCAGCCGCCGCCGCGTCGCCTGGCGAGGGCGGTGTAGTACTCCCACATGTGCTGCTGGCCCACCAGGGCTTCCATGGCGCGGCGCTTGACGGCGCAC
>Ga0209131_1001756_pt1 | contig 14952 bp, 16 predicted proteins | sample GraSoi_2013_40cm_FD_185826 | JGI IMG/M metagenome (GOLD analysis project Ga0209131, IMG submission 185826) | Grasslands soil microbial communities from the Angelo Coastal Reserve, California, USA - Sample 9_17_2013_40cm (SPAdes) (version 2) | ecosystem: Environmental > Terrestrial > Soil >...
CTCGCTGCGGGCGGGCGGCAGATGGAGGAAGGCATCAACCTGCTGCTGAAGGAGCGCAACAACACGCTCGCCGGCCGCAAAGTGGAGATCATCTTCGCCGATACCGCCGGGCAACCGGCGCTCGCGAAGAGCAAGACGCAGGAGCTGGTCGAGCGCAACCGCGTGCACGTGATCATCGGGCCGCTCGCGACTTTCGAGGCGCTGGCGATCGACGACTACATGCTGCAGGCGAAGGTGCCGCTGATCACGCCGACCTCGGCGGCGCAGAACGATCTCGCGCAGCAGAAGAAGAGCGATTACGTGATCCACGTCTACGGCACCGCGGCGCAGCCGATGTACGCGCTCGGCGACTACGCGGTGAAGCAGGCCGGCTGCAAGCGCGTCGCGATGATCGCCGACGATTTCACCTACGGGCACGAAGGCGCAGCGGGCTTCCACCGGGTGTTCGAGGACGGCGGCGGGCGCGTGGTGCAGAAGCTCTGGCCGCCGCTGAATGTGCCCGACTACGGCTCGTTCGTCGGACAGCTGAAAAGCAACGTCGATTGCACCTATGCCGGCTTCGCCGGGTCCAATCCGCTGCGCTTCCTGCGCACCTACAAGGAATACGGCCTGAAGCTGCCGCTGTTCGGCAATCCGACCTTCGTCGACGAGGGCATCCTCAAGAACATGGGCGACGAGGCGCTCGGCGTGTATTCCGCGAGCTGGTACGCGGTCGATCGCGACTCGCCGGACAACAAGCGCTTCGTGTCCTCGATCCAGCGCGAGTACAAGGTGACGCCGGGCTTCTACACCGCCGGCACCTATACGGCCGGGCTGTGGCTCGAAGAAGCGCTGAAGCTGGTCAAGGGACGCGTCGAGGACCATGCCGCGTTCGTAAAAGCACTGCACGACGTGAAGCTCGAGCACGGCCCGATGGGTCCGATTCGGCTGGGCGAGCACGCCAAACCCATACTGAACATTTACATCCGCAAGGTCGAGCGCAAAGGCGGCGAGCTGGTGAACACCACCATCGCCACCTATCCGGAGGTGAGCCAGTTCTGGACTTACGATGCGCGCGAATTCATCGCCGGGCCGCAGTACAGCCGCGACTACCCGCCGCTCAAGTTCGCCGAGCCCTAGGAAGTTCTTGGAGAAACACGCATGACCCCGCTTAGCGTCAATGGCAAGCCCGTCTCGGTCGATGCCGAGGCCGATACGCCTCTTCTGTGGGTACTGCGCGATTTCCTCGACATGACCGGCACCAAATTCGGCTGCGGCATGGCGCTGTGCGGCGCTTGCACGGTGCATGTCGACGGCAAGCCGGTGCGCAGCTGCCAGACGCCGCTCTCGGCGGTCACCGGCCGGCGCATCACCACCATCGAAGGCATCGGCTTCTTCAAGGTCGGCCGCACGGTGCAGGCCGCATGGGTCGCCGAGAACGTGCCACAGTGCGGCTACTGCCAGTCGGGACAGGTGATGAGCGCGACCGCGCTGCTCAACGCGAACAAGGATCCGAGCGACGCGCAGATCGACGCCGCGATGGCCGGCAACATCTGCCGCTGCGCCACGTATCCGCGCATCCGTGCGGCGATCAAGCGCGCGGCCAAAGGGCTGGCATGATCACCAACGTCAGCCGGCGCGATTTCATCAAAGCCAGCGGCGCCCTGGTCCTCGCCGTGGCGTTTCCACCGGTGCGTGGACAAAGCGCCAGCCTGGAGGCAAATGCCTTCGTGCGCATCGGGCCGGACAACACCGTCACGGTGATCGTGAAGCACCTGGAGATGGGCCAGGGCACGCACACCGGCCTGCCGACACTCGTCGCCGAGGAGCTCGACGCCGACTGGTCGCAGATCCGCGTCGAAGGCGCGCCCGCCGATGCGAAACGCTACAACAACCTCTTCTGGGGCGAGGCGCAAGGCACCGGTGGCAGTACGGCACTGGCCAATTCCTACGAGCAGCTGCGCAAGGCGGGCGCTTCGGCGCGCTTGATGCTGGTCGGCGCGGCGGCCGAGCGCTGGAACGTGCCGCGTTCCGAGATCACCGTCTCGAAGGGCGTGGTCGAGCATCGCAAAAGCCGCAAGAAGGCCAAGTTCGGTGAGCTCGCGGCCGACGCCGCCACGCAGGTGGTGCCGGTCGACGTGCCGCTCAAGGACCCGAAGGACTTTGTCTATATCGGAACGGCATCCCTGCCCCGCACCGACGCGCGCGACAAGTCCAACGGCAGCGCCAAGTTCACGCAGGACATCAAGCTGCCCGGCATGCTGACCGCGGTGGTGCTGCACCCGCCGCGCTTCGGCGCCAAGCTGAAGAGCTTCGATGGCGCCAAGGCGCAGCAGATTGCGGGTGTCCAGGCCGTCGTCGCATTCACCACCCCGGCGCGCACCGGCGTCGCAGTGCTGGCCAAGGATTACTGGACCGCGAAGAAGGGCCGCGATGCGCTGGTCGCGGAGTGGGACGAGTCGAGCGCATTGCGCCTCGGCAGCGCCGAGATCATGGCGGAGTACAAGCGCCTCGCGGTGACACCGGGCACGGTGGCGTTGAAGGAAGGCGATGCCGAAGGCGCGCTGCGCGGCGCGGCGAAGACGCTGGAGGCCGCGTACGAGTTTCCCTATCTGGCTCACGCGTCGATGGAGCCGATGAACTGCGTCGTCAGCCTGAAAAGCGATGGCTGCGAAATCTGGAACGGCGAGCAGTTCCAGACCGTCGACCAGGCGATGGTGGCGCAGATGCTCGATTTCAAGCCCGACCAGGTGAAGCTCAACATGCTGTTCGCCGGCGGCAGCTTCGGCCGCCGCGCCAACCCGCAATCCGATTTCATCCTCGAGGCGGTGGCGATCGCCAAGGCGATCAACGGCAACGCGCCGGTGAAGCTGGTATGGGGCCGCGAGGACGACATGCGCGCCGGCTACTACCGCCCGATGTACTACCACGCGCTCGAAGCAGGACTCGATGCGCAAGGCGAGATCACCGCCTGGCGGCACACCATCGTCGGTCAGTCGATCCTCGCCGGCACCGCGTTCGAGCCGATGATGGTGAAGAACGGCGTCGACGCCACTTCAGTAGAAGGCGCCTCGAACCTGCCCTACGCGATCCCCAACCGGCTGGTGGAGCTGCATTCGCCGAAGGTCGGCGTGCCGGTGCAATGGTGGCGCTCGGTCGGCTCGACGCACACCGCGTTCGCCACTGAATGCTTCCTCGACGAAATCGCCCGCGCGACCAACAAGGATCCGCTTGCCCTGCGCCGTGCCTTGTTAGCGAAACACCCCCGGCACAGCGCGGTGCTGGAGCTGGCCGCGAAACAGGCCGGCTGGGGCAAGCCGCTCGGCAAGGACAGATCGCGCGGCATCGCGGTGCACGAATCCTTCGGCACGTTCGTGGCGCAAGTGGTCGAGCTCTCGCGCCGGAAAGATGCAATCCATATCGAGCGCGTGGTCTGCGCGGTCGATTGCGGCGTGGCGGTGAATCCGCAGATCGTGGCGATGCAGATGGAATCGGGCATCGGCTACGGGCTGTCCGCCGCACTGGCGGGAGCGATCACCCTGAAAGACGGGGTGGTCGAGCAGTCGAACTTCCACGACTACCCGGTGGTGCGCATCAACCAGATGCCGAAGATCGAGGTGCACATCGTGCCCTCGGCCGACAAGCCCTCAGGGGTCGGCGAACCGGCGACCCCGGTGATCGCGCCGGCGCTTGCCAACGCGATCCTGGCCCTCAATGCCAAGCCGGTCCGCGCTCTGCCTCTGAGCACCCAGGGGATTGCGATCGCCTAGAGTAAGCACACGCCTCAAAGGGTTATTTTTAGGGCACAATGCTGACCTTGCACGCAGACCGGGCAGGGATTTCTGAAGCCGTCGTCGATTCTGCCCGCTTCGTCCCCTAATCCGCTGTTGCACTTGAGAAAATCCAAATGCCAATGCTTGAGAGAAAGCAGTACAAGATCGGCAAATACGACATCGTGGCGCAGCCCGCCGCGGGCTCGATGCACATGCTGCGCTACACCGTGATGCTGAACGGCAAGCGCCTTGGCGCCCTGCTGTCGGTGCCGACCGAGTCGGATTGCCGCTTCCTGGAGGCGCCGCCCAAGGTGCCGCCGCTCAAGATCTTCTCGGTCACTTTCCGGCCCGGCCGGCCGCGCAAGGACGCGCAGCGCCAGACCGGCGGTGCCGAGGGCGGCGAGAGCGGCCCGGTCATCCCCTGGACCATCAAGGGACAGCAGCGCTACTAGCTGCGCCTTAGCACTGCTCCCGGCCGCGCGCCGGTTGCCTTGCCGTCCCGCCAGACGATCGCGCCGTTGACGATCACGGTGTCCATGCCCTTCGCCGGCTGGATCGGTTTGGCGAACGTCGCGCCTTCGTCGATTCTCCCGGCATCGAAGATCGCAATGTCGGCCGCCATCCCGCGCTTCAGCACGCCGCGATCCTTGAGGCCGAAGGTGCGCGCCGTGAGCCCGGTCATCTTGTACACCGCCGTTTCCAGGGGGAACAAGCCGAGTCCACGCGCGTAGTGCCCGAGCACCCGCGCAAATGTGCCCCAGAGGCGCGGGTGCGGCGCGGCGTCGTGCGGCAGGCCGTCGGAGCCGATCATCGTGTGCTCGAAGGACAGGATGCGCTGCACGTCGGCTTCGTCCATCGAGAAGTAGATCGCTCCCGCCGGCAGAAGCTCTTCCAGCGGAATCCTGATGTCGGCGAGGTCCATCCCCGCGACTTCCGGGTGCGGCTTCGACCAGGTCACCAGCGTCTTCGACGCCACCGCGGCGCGGCTCGCCGAGAGAATGGTCGACGAGGCGCAATAGGGGTAGCAGTCGAGCCCGATTTGCTGGCGCTTCATGCGCTCGGCGATCAGCGGCAGCGTTTCCTTCGAGCGGCCATGGTTGGGCTGCCCGGCGACCTTGTGGTGCGACACCACCACCGGCACGCCGAGCTCGCGGCCGATGCGGAAGGTCTCCTCGAGCGAGTCGAGCACCATGGCGCCCTCGTCGCGCATGTGGGTGACGTACAGGCCGTTGCGCTTCGCGAGCGGCCGGCAGACGTCGATGACTTCTTCGGTCGGCGCAGCACTTGCCGGCTCGTAGTACAGGCCGGTGGATACCCCGATCGCACCGGCGGCGAGCGCCTCATCGGCGAGCTCGCGCATGCGGCCGATCTCGGCCTGGCTGGCCGCGCGCTCGAGATTGTCCATGGTCTGCACGCGCAGCATCGTGTGCCCGACGAGCAGCGCGCAGTTGGTCGCCGCCGGATGCGCTTCGAGCTGCGCGACGTAATCGCGGAAGGTGCGAAAGCGGAACCAGCCGCCCTCCTCGTCCAGCAGATCGAGCGGCGGCGTCACCGGCGAGGCCATGCCATTCGGTGCCGGCGCGAGCGAGCAGCCGCAGTTGCCCGCGACCACCGTGGTGACGCCCTGGCTCACCTTCGGCGCCATGTCCGGCGACGAGAGCATCAGGCGATCGTCGTGCGTGTGCGCGTCGATGAATCCCGGCGCCGCGACCTTGCCGCTGGCGTCGAGCTCCTTTGCTCCATTGGGCAGGTCTTTGCCGATGGCCGCGATCTTCCCGCCGGTGAGAGCGATATCCGCCGCATAGCGCGGCGCGCGCGTGCCGTCGATGACGGTCGCGTTTCGAATCACGAGGTCGTAGTCCATGCCTGAATGCTACCCTTGCCGCCATGCGATTAAATGAACTCAGCGCCGCGCAAGCGGCGCGCCGGATCGAAGCCGGCGAGATCACCGTCGAGGCGCTGGCGAAGGCCTGCCTCGAGCACATCGGCGAGCGCGACGAGGCGGTGCGCGCCTGGGCCTACATCGATCGCGATGCCGTGCTCGCTCAGGCGCGCGCGCTCGACCGCGCGCCGCGCGCAAGCCGCCTGCATGGCGTGCCCTTCGGCATCAAGGACATCATCGACACGGCGGACCTGCCCACCGAGTACAACTCGCGCATCTACCAGGGCCATCGCCCGAAGGCGGACGCGGCCTGCGTGACGCTGCTGCGCCAGGCGGGCTGCCTGATCCTCGGCAAGACCGTCACCACCGAGTTCGCCAACAACCATCCCTCGCAGACGCGCAATCCGCACAATCCCGCGCACACGCCGGGCGGCTCCTCCAGCGGCTCGGCCGCCGCGGTGGCCGATGCGATGGTGCCGCTCGCACTCGGCACGCAGACCGGCGGCTCGGTGATCCGTCCCGCCGCCTACTGCGGCGCCTTCGCCATCAAGCCGAGCTTTGGCGCCATCAACCGCGCCGGCGCCAAGTTCCTTGCCGAGTCGCTGGACACGATCGGCATCTTCTCGCGCAGCGCCGAGGATCTCGGCCTGGCACTCGAGGTGCTCACGGGGCGCACGCCGTCAGCGGTGAGCGGCAAGCCGCGCATCGGCCTTTGCCGCACGCCGCGCTGGGCGGTTGCCGATGCTTCGGTGCAAAAAAACCTGGAAGACGCCGCGCGGGAGATGGCCAAGGCCGGCGCGCAGCTGCGCGACTTCGAGCTACCGACCGGAAGCGAGCAGCTCTTCGACCGTCACAAGGTCATCATGACCTACGAGACGGCGCGTGCGCTCGGCTGGGAATACTGGAACCACGGCGAGAAGCTCAGCCCGACGCTGAAGGCGCGCCTCGACGGCGGCTGGGCGGTGACGCGCGCCGATTACGACGCGATGCGCGAGCACGTGCGCCGCTGCCGGCGCGAGCTCGCCGAGTCGATGCGCGCAGTCGATTTCCTGCTGACACCGAGCGCGCCGAGCGAGGCGCCGGCGTCGCTCGCGAGCACCGGGGATCCGATTTTCAACCGCGCCTGGACGCTGCTCGGCGTGCCGTGCGTCACCGTGCCCTGCGGCAAAGGCCCGAAGGGCCTGCCGCTCGCGGTGCAGCTGGTCGGCGCGATGGACACCGACATGGCGCTCATTGGCTGGGCGGCTATGGCCGCCGGCTGCTTGCGGCGATAAGCTCGCGCCGGATCTGCCAGAGCTTGTCTTTCACGCGCGCGGCGTTCTCCGGTCCCATGCGCAGCAGGATCTTCTGCCCCGCCGAGCGCGTCTCGAGATCCGGGTCGGCGAACTCGTAGAGCACGCGCGAGCGCAGCACCTTCGGCGGCGTGGCGAGCTCGGGCGCGGCGACCAGATCGTCGATCGCCTCCATCAGCCGGTCGTTGAAGTACTTGCCGGGAAAGCCGAGCTCTTCGTAAGCGCGCTGGAACAGCGGATAGAGCCGCGCGTAGCCCTGCACCAGCGCGTGCGCATCCAGCGCCTCGATCACATGCACGTAAGGCGCGTAGCGCTCGAAGTTGACACCATCGAAGGCGCCAGGCACCGGATTGAACGGCATCGCACGCGTCGGCGCCGTGCTGCGCGGCAGGTTGTCGACCGTGGCGACGACGCGGCGCACGAGCTGCGTCGGGACGACCAGGTCGGTGAATGCCTGCTTGCCGATCAGACCCGCGGCTGAGTCACGCAGCAACGAATCGCTGTTCTCCAGTGTCGGCAACGAGCTCGACGGCGGCGTCTCCAGCGCGTGGCGCACCGCCGGTTCGGCAGTCGGTGCAGGCACGGCTAGCGGCGGCGCAGCCGACGGTGCCGGCGCGGTCGGCTGCTCGAGCGAGTAGCGGAAGTAGAACGCGCCGAGCCATGCGGCAATCCCGATCGCCGCGACGGCAAGCCACGGATTGAAGCTGCGAACCGGCCGAATGTAGGGCCGGTCGTCCTCGTGCGCCGACCAGGGGTCCATGGCTTACCGGTAGACGATGTCGCTGCGGCGGTTCTCCGACCACGAGCTCTCGTCGTGGCCGCCGGCCTTCGGCTTCTCCTTGCCGAAGCTCACCGTCTCGATGCGCTCCTGCCGGATGCCGAGCAGGCCCATGATCTTCGAGACGCCGTCGGCGCGCCGCTGCCCGAGCGCGACGTTGTATTCGGCGCTGCCGCGCTCATCGGCGTTGCCCTCGATCACGACCTTGAGCGCCGGATGCGTGCGCAGGTAGTCCGCGTGCGCTTCGATCAGCTTCCGGCTCTCGCCGGTGATCTCCGCCTGGTCGTAGGCGTAGTAGATGCTCCGCTTCGTCGGAACTGCCTTGGCGTCGCTGGCGCCGCTCGCCACGCTGATGCTCGACTGCGCCGGGTTCGCCGGCGCGGCCTGTGCCGTGCGGGCGTCGGCCTGCGCGCCGGCGCTGGCCGCCGGCTCCTGGGTCGCTTGCGTGGCGCAGCCGCACAGGATGGCGGCGAGCGCAAATACGGTGCTTTTCATGCTCCTCTCCCTATGGTCGGTCGGCAAAGATGCATTATGGCCTAAATTATATTTGCGCAAATATGTCGTACGTCGGCTGCACGGTACCATTCAAGGATGAATAAGCGCCGGCGGATGCTCGAGGTGCTCGAGCAGTTCCGCATCATCGTCAAGTCGATCCGGCGCCACTACCAGGACGTCGAGCGGCGCGCCGGGCTGAGCGGCGCCCAGCTCTGGGCGCTCGCGCAGGTGGCCCAAAACCCGGGGAGCAAGGTCGGCGAGCTCGCCCGCGCCTTGGCGATCCACCAGTCGACCGCCAGCAACCTGCTGCGCCGGCTGGAAGCGCTCGAGCTGGTGGCGCGCGAGCGCCAGAGCCACGATCAGCGGCAGGTGAAGCTATTCGCTACGAAGAAAGGGCTTCAGCTCCTGAAGGCGGCGCCGCGGCCGCTGATCGGCGTGCTGCAGCAGGCGCTCTCCGAGCTGCCGCCGGCGCGCCTGCATGCGCTGCATGCCGAGCTGGCGCGGGTCATCGCCCTGATGAAGCACAAGAGCGTCGCGGCAGCGCGCGCGCTGCCGCTTTCGGACATGTAGCGCCGCTCTAGTTCGGCGCGAAGCAGTAAAGCAGTCCGGCGCCGCCGGAGGCCTTGAGCTGGTCCTGGCTGCAGCCGCGCGAGCCGTGCGAGGAATTCCACGACTTCATGTGCCAGGTGTCCTTCAGCCCGGTGCGGTCGTGGTGCCCGACGATGGCCGAGCCGTCGCCGCTCTTGCTCCAGTTGCCGCAGGTGGTGTCGCCGCCGGCGGTGGAGAAGCGTCCCGAGGGATCCGAGCCGGTGAGGATGTCGTGCTCGTTCGGCGTTTCGCCGCGGCCCTTGATCGGCTCGCCCTTCTCGGTGAGCGCGGTCTGCTTCGTGATGTTCGCCTTGTCCGAATGCAGGTCGGCCACGTTCTTCGCCACCACCACGCCCTTGGCGTTGCGCCACGGGCCCTTGCCGATGCGATCGCGCGCGCTTACGCCCGCGTCCCCACCCGGCAGCGTGGTGCTCAAGTACGCTTTCCAGTCCGTGTGCTTCGAGCCCGCGGCCTTGGCGAGCGCGTTGCAATGTGCATCAGCGCCCTCAAGCCCGCCCAGGTCGGCGCCATTGCCCTTGCCGGCGCTCGTGACGAAGAACGTCATGTCGCCCTTGGCCGCTGCCTTGCCCTTCGCCTTGTCCTTGTCCTGCGCCTGTGCACCGCTCATCGCGGTGACGAGAATTCCTGCTGCCACCATCATGGGGAACTTCATAGATCTCTCCTCTGGTTTGAACTACGGTAGCGAACATCTGCGATCGCTGCTTAATCCATTACTCCTCGCGCAACGCGGGCGCGAGAGACGCGGCGTACGCCGCCAGGGCGATCATGTCCTCGAGCGCGAGATTCTCCACCGTCGGCTTCATCTGCTGGCTTTGCACGCCGTTGCGCCCGCCGTGCTTGAACTCGTAGAGCTGGCGCAAGAGGTACGTCGGCGAGCGCCCGGCGATGCCGGGAATCTCGCCCGCGCCGCCGAGCGCGCGGCCGTGGCAGCCGGCGCAGGCGACGGTCTTGCCGCCACCGGTCGCCGCGAGCGCCTCGCCCTTCTTCACGCTGCCCTGCGGCACATAGGCGATGAAGCGCGCGTGCGTGTCGCGGCTCTCGAACTGCTCGAACACTTCGGGCACCTCGACGATGCGCTGGCCGATCGCCTCCTGCTCGCCTTTTTCCATCAGCACCAGATGCCAGCCGGTGACGTAGGTGCGCGGGATGATCTCGCTCTCGACGACGCGGATCGTGGCCCGCGGCCGGATCGCGGAGAAATAGGCTGCCGCGGCCTGGATCTCGGCGTCGCTCGCCGCCTTGGCGAGCGAGATCATCAGGTCGACGTTTCTTCCCGGCACCGCGGTCTTGCGCGCGCCGCTCTTGTAGTCGGCCATCTGCTGCACGATGTATTTCGCCGGCAGGCCCATGAGGTTCGCGTTCTCCGGGCCGCCGGGCCCGTCGGCGCGATGGCAGAAGCCGCAGGCGAACACCTCCGGTTTTCTGCCTTGTGCCACGACATCAGGTTGCGCCGGATGCTCCGCCGGATGCCACACCGGCGAGATGAAGCGGTCGCGCAGCTGCGTCAGCGTGTAGCTCGCGCTGCTGCCGGCGACATGGCGCGCTCTTCCGTCATCGGCTTTCGGCTTGAATCCCGGCGGGTTCACCGGATAGGCCCACTCGGGCGGCCGCAGTGCATCCGTCTGCGCCGCGCAAAGGCCCGTGAACGCTGCGAACAGCAGTCCGGTGACGTGCTTCATCGCGCTCCCTCCCTGGGAACGCGAGTCTACTGCCAGGTCACACCGTCGGCACGGTGCCGCCGTCGATCACGTATTCCGCGCCGTGGATGGACGCCGCGCGCTCGGAGACCATGAATGCGATCAGCTCCGCGACTTCGTCGGGGCGGCCCGGTCTGCCGATCGGAATGCCGCCGAGCGAATCCATCAGGCCCTGGCGTGCCGCCTGCTGATCGATGCCGCCCTTCTCCGCGAGACGCTCGATCAGGCGCTCCGCGGCGGTGGTCTCGATGAAGCCCGGCGCCACCGAGTTGACGCGCACGCCCGCCGGCCCCACTTCCTTCGACAGCCCCTTGCTGTAGGTCGTGAGCGCCGCCTTCGCCGCGGCGTAGGCGAGCGTCGCCTCGAAGAGCGGCAGGCGCCGCTGGATCGACGAGATGTGCACGATCACGCCCGCGCGGCGCTCGAGCATTCCCGGCAAAAACGCGCGATCGAGGCGCACCGCGGCGAGCAGATTGGCGTTGAGCGTCTGCTGCCAATCATCGTCGGAGAGCGCGAGCACGCCGCCGCCCGGCGCGCTCGAGCCGCCGACGTTGTTGACCAGGATGTCGAGGCCGTCGAATCGCTCGTGGATCTGCCGCACCACCCTGTCGACGCCCTCGCGCGTGCTGATATCTGCCTGAATGTCTGCGGGCGCCGAGCGCGCCGTCGTCGCCACCCTCGCGCCACCCGCCGCGAGGCGGTGCACGATGGCCTGGCCCATGCCCTTCGTGCCTCCCGTGACGAGCACGCGCTTGCCGGCGAACTCCTTCGGATCGTACGAGAAGCGCAGCGGCGCGCTCATGGGTGGATCTCCAGGCGGCTTATTTTTCCGCCGGCGAGCGTGATGTCGTAGCGCAGCTCGATGGGGCTGCCGGGGAAGCTGCCGGAGACCCGCGTGGTCACCACCGCTTTGTCCTCGGCGGCGGCGATGGCCAGCGCCTCGACGCTGAAGGCGTATTTGCGGATCGTCTCTTCGATCCACTGCCTGACCGCGTCCGCGCCGCGCATCGTCTTGCCCTCGTCCTTGACGATGGCGGTCTTGGCAAAGCGCGCGAGCATCGCATCGACGTCGTGCGCGTTGGACGCGGCGAAATAGGCCGCGATGGGTTCGGGGAGCTTGATCGACATGAACAGAAGATGCGACTACGCTAACCAAATGACAAGAACGCACGAAAAAGTAAGTCACGCACCGCAAGGTGAGCGTTCTGAACTGACGGCGCTTGCCGCCGCGCGAGGCGTGGAGCATGCGGTCAGATTCCTCGAGGGCCGCTGGAAACTGCTGATCCTGTTTCATCTCTTTGGCGGCAAGGTGCTGCGCTTCTCGGATCTCGAGCGCGCGATCCCTGACGTCTCGCAGAAGATGCTGGCGCAGCAGCTGCGGCAGCTCGAGACGGACGGCATCGTGCAGCGCACGGTGCACAACCAGGTGCCGCCGAAAGTGGAGTACCGCCTCACGCAATGGGGCCAGGAGCTCTGCCCCGCGCTCGACGCCCTGCTCAAGTGGGCGGCGAAGCGCCCCTGATCAGTCGATCTTCGCCCCCGAGCGCTTCACCACTTCGGCCCACTTCGGCGTCTCGCGGCGCACCAGCTCGAGGAATTGCTCCGGCGTGCCGCCGTCGATGTCGCTGTCGAGCTGGCGATAGCGCTCCACCACCGCTGGCACCGCCAATGCTGCCTTGATCTCGGTGTTCAGGCGCATGACGACATCGCGCGGCAGCCGCGCGGGACCGATGACGCCGCCCCAGGAATTGGTTACGTAGCCGGGCACGCCGGCTTCGGCGATGGTCGGGATCTCGGGGAAGGAGGCGGCGCGCTTGGGCGACGAGACGCCCAAGCCACGTACGCGCCCCGCCTTCACGTGCGGCCCGATCGAAGGCACGTTGTCGAACATCACCTGGATCTGCCCGCCCATCAGGTCGTTGATCGCCTGCGCGCTGCCCTTGTAGGGCACATGGACGATGTCGGTGCCGGTCATCGCCTTGAAGAGCTCGCCGCCGAGATGTCCGGTGGTGCCGTTGCCCGATGAGCCATTCGTCAGCTTCCCCGGGTTGCGCTTTGCGTAGTCGATGAGCTCGGCGACGCTGTGCACCGGCAGGTTGTTGTTCACCGCGAGCATATTGAAGACGTGGGTGACATTGGAGATGAGCGTCAGGTCCTTCTCGACGTCGTAAGGCAGCGAAGGCATCAGCGAGCGGTTGATCGCGAGCGACACGATGTTGCCGTAGCCGAGCGTGTAGCCGTCGGGCGGCGCCTTCACCACGTCCATGGTGCCGAGGACGAACGAGGCGCCGGGCTTGTTCTCCACCACGATCGGCACGTTCATCTGCTGGGAAAGCTGCTGCATCAGTATCCGCATCAGCACGTCGGGCGAGCCGCCCGGCGCCGAGGGGACGACGACGCGGATCGGCTTCTCCGGATACGCGGCGTGCGCCGCAATCGCCCATGCCAGCAGGAGAACGAGGAGCCGCATGGCTACCTCCGCTCCGGCGGCGCGACGCTGACTTCACCCTGCAGCCCGGCGGCCTCGACCGCACGCCGCACGGCGCCCGAGCTCTTCGCTTCCTCGACGAACCGCGCCACATAGCGCGACGCCTCCGGCCGGTTCTTCGGCACCGCGAACGCGAGGTGCAGCCCGGCGAACGAGTCCTCGAGCAGCCGCGCGCCGGGCAGCGTCGCCGCCCGCGCGCGCAGCATGAAGCGGTTCTGCGCATAGCCCTGCGCCTTGCCTTCCCTCATCGACGCGAACGCCGCGTCCTCGTTCTCCGCGGCGAGCACGGTGGCGCTCTTCAGCGAGCGGGAAAGGACCATCTGCGTCGCCGCACCGCGCACCGCCGCGATGCGCATGCCCGGCTGGTCGATGTCGGCCATGCGGCGTGCGGCGGAGCCGGGCGGCACCAGCACGGTAAGGAAGCCGTCGGCGTTGAGATGTGCCGGCGCGAAGTCGACGATCGCGCGCCGCTCGGGATCGATCGCCACGACGGTGACGTCCCACGCGCCTTTGGCCGCATCCTCCATCAGCCGGTTGACCGCGCCGTACTCGATCAGCTTCACCGGCACGCCGGCGTGCGCGGCGAGCTCACGGCCAAGATCGGGCGTGGTGCGGTGGATGATCGGGTTGGAGGTGAGCACCGCGACGCGCAACTCGCCGGTCGGCGCGAGCTGCGACTTCACTTCCGGCGGCAGGCCGGTGCTCGCGCAGCTGCAAAGAATGACTGCGCAAAGCGCAACGATGGTGTTTTTCATGCGCTATTCTCGCGCAATGACCATGGCGATGGCGTCCTGCAGCGGCGGTGAAGTCCCCGGACAGGTGGTGCTCGTGCTGCAAGGCGGCGGCGCGCTCGGTGCGTATCAAGTGGGCGTGTACCAGGCGCTGCACGAGGCCGGCGCCGAGCCCGACTGGGTGATCGGCACCTCGATCGGCGCGATCAACGGCGCGATCATCGCCGGCAACCGGCAGGGCGAGCGCCTCGCCAAGCTCGACGAGTTCTGGGACAAGCTGCGCCTCTCGCCGACGCTCGAGCTGATGGCGGCGCCCTGGGCGCGGCACTGGTACGCGAATTTCGCCACCAGCGTGTCCGGCGTACCCGCCTTCTTCACGCCGCGCGCGATTCCCTGGGGCGGCATCTACGCGCCGCTCGGCGTCTATGCGTCGTCCTGGTATCGCACCGAGGCGTTGGCGCAGACGCTGGCGGGCGTGGTCGCGCCCGAGCTCTTCGCCGAGCGCGCGCCGCGGCTCACCGTCGGCGCGGTCGGCGTGACCAGCGGCGAGCTCGCGTACTTCGACAGCGCCAAGTGCAAGCTCGAGCTCGAGCACATCATGGCCTCCGGCGCGCTGCCGCCCGCGTTCCCCGCGATCCGCGTCGAAGGCGAGCCCTACTGGGATGGCGGCATCTACTCCAACACGCCGATCGAGGCGGTGATGGATGACCACCCGCGGCGCGACTCGGTGATCTTCAACGTGAACGTGTGGCAATCGCAGGGCCCGGCGCCCAACTCCATCTGGGAGGTGCTCGGGCGCCAGAAGAACATCCAGTACGCGAGCCGCGCCGAGAGCCACATCGCGCGGCAAAAGCAGATTCACCGCATGCGCCACATCATTCGCAGGCTGAAGCAGCACCTGCCGGCGGAAGTGCTCGATGACCCGGATCTCGTCGACCTTACCTCGCACGGCTGCGGCACGACGATGCATGTCGTGCGCCTGCTCGCTCCCGAGCACGATGGCGACGACTACACCAAGGACATCGACTTCTCGTCCGACGGCATCCGGGCGCGGCGCGAGGCGGGCTATGCCGATGCGCGCGCCATGCTCGGCCGCGCGCCCTGGCGCGCGCCGGTCGAGCCGATGGAGGGCATCATCATCCACCAGGACATGCCGATGACGGAGCGGCTGGCGAAAAGCTGAAGCCGGCTTGCTAGCAGCCCGCGCGCTGCTGCTGCTCGACGATCT
>Ga0209131_1001758_pt1 | contig 14943 bp, 9 predicted proteins | sample GraSoi_2013_40cm_FD_185826 | JGI IMG/M metagenome (GOLD analysis project Ga0209131, IMG submission 185826) | Grasslands soil microbial communities from the Angelo Coastal Reserve, California, USA - Sample 9_17_2013_40cm (SPAdes) (version 2) | ecosystem: Environmental > Terrestrial > Soil >...
ACGCGAGCAGGCGCCATTGTTCGGCGACGTCGTCCAGGAGAATCACGGAGCCCGACGCCGCGTCGACCTCGCGGGTCATCTCGAGCAGCACGCTGCCCAGAAAACTCATCAGGTCCGGGGCGCTCGCCAGGCGCTCCAGATTGGCGCGAATCACCGCATTCGCCTTGGCCAGCACGGCGACCCGTTCGTCGGCGACTCGCTCGCGTTCAAATCGTACCGCATCGATCAGGCGCTCGCGATGCAGCGCGGCGCCGATGACGCCGGCTGCCGTCTCTATGGTGGACAGCTCCGCCGAGTCGATGGCGCGACGCTGCCGGGTATTGTCGAAGCCGACTACGCCGACGAACTCGCCGTCGACGAAAATTGGCACGATGGCCTTGCTCTTGGTGCCGACGCCTTCGATGCCGTAGCAGATTTCACCGTCCGCCGTCTGCTCCTTGTGCAGACAGACGCTGTGTCCGGCGCGCAGCTCGACGCTGACCTGCGCGATCTTGCTCTCGTCATGCGTGCCCATGGTGGGATGGCCGAGGTGCGGCACGACGCCGTCGGCCACCCATTCGCTCGCGACCTTAAGCTGCCGCTCGCCATTGGGCCCGCTCTGCGCGAGTAGTACATTGACACGATCAACGCAGGCTGCCTCCCCGATCCGACGCAGGACCTCGGGGACAGCTGCCATGACATCCGGCGCTTCCAGCAGCAGGCGACTGGCGATCGCGGAGGCCACAAGGAGCTGCTCGCGACGGCGCAGTGACTCGTTGACGTGCTCCAGCTCCGCCGCGCGGATGCTCGCAGCCTCCGCTTCTGGCTCGATGCCGCCCTCGTCCGCCCGGCGCTTCGCCCATTCATTGCCGATCGCCATACACGTCTCCGAATTGGTCGATGGCAGTCTAGCGCGGCCGGCCGGCAGTGTCTGCAAGCGGGGGCGAGGCCGGCAATGGCACCTGTTCCCAGCCGCCGCCCAGGGCCTTGTAGACGGCGATCAGGCTGGTCGCGGCCTCGGTGCGGCCCTGCGCCAGACGATCCTCGTCCTCGAGTTGCGTGCGCTCGGCATCGAGCACCTGCAGAAAGTCGACCAAACCACTCTGAAAGCGCAATCGTGCAAGCTGTGCGGCGGCATGGCTGGCCTGAGCCGCGCGCTCGAGATGGTCAAGGCGCTCGCGGGCGCGCGCATGGGTGACGAGTGCGCCCTCGGTTTCTTCCAGCGAACGCAGAACAACCTGCTGGTAGCGTGCCAGCGCGGCCTCATTGCGCGCGCGCGCGCCAGCAATCCGGGCGCGAACGCGGCCCAGGTCGAACGCCGCCCAGGAAATGCCCGGCGCGATCAGGTACGTATCGGTCCCGGATTCGCCGAGCGAGTTCGCCTTCCCCGCGATGTATCCGACGCTGCCGGTAAAGCTGACCTTGGGGAACAGATCGCCAATCGCCACGCCGATGCGCGCCGTCTGTGCGGCGAGATCTCGTTCCGCGATCCGGATGTCCGGCCGGCGGCGCAGCAGACTCGACGGGTCACCGACCGCGGCGACAGCCGGAAGGGGCGGGAGGTCTTTCGTCGGAGCAAGCACCTCAGTCAGGGCGGCCGGCTCGCGACCGGTGAGTACGCTCAGGCGATAGATGGCCCGATAGGCGGCCGCGTCGAGAGGGCCGACGGTCGCGAGCGTGGCGCTGAGTTGCGCCTGGGCGCGCGAGGTATCAAGCTCGGTGCCGCGGCCGGCATCCAGCCGGACGGTGGTGAGCTGCAAAGTCTCCTGCTGGTTATCGACGTTGCGTCGGGCGACGGCAAGCTGGGTCTGCAGGCCACGCAATTCAAAGTAGGTGCGCGAGACTTCCGCCGTCACGATGACCTGCGCGTCGCGCAATCCGGCCTCGGCGCTTTGCACCTCGGCATGGCTGGCTTCAACACCACGCCGCACACGGCCAAACAGATCGAGTTCCCAGGAGGCATCGAAGCCCGCGTCGTACTGACTCTGATCGCGCCCGAACGCGGCGGCACTCTGTTCCTGCGAGAAGCGCTGCTTTGTGTAGGCGCCGCTTGCAGTGACGGTCGGTGCCAGATCAAGTCGCGTCTCCCGATGGAGCGCGCGCGCTTCCCTTACGTGAGCGAGTGCGATCCGCAGGTCGTGATTCTCGAGCAGCGCGTCGCCGACCAGGTGGTCAAGCGTCTCGTCGCCGAACTCCGTCCAGAAGTGGGCGATGGGGTACTGGTCGGAGTAAGTCACCGCCTTGGCGTTCACGAACTCAGCGCCGGTCTTGAGGGCAGGCCGCCGGTAGTCCGGACCTACGGCACAGGCAGTGAGCAGCGCGGCCAGTAGCAGTGTCGCAATGCTACGCATGGGGCACCTCCGCCGGCGTGGCAAGGAGGCCGTGGGGGAGTGCCTCCGGGGCGTGCCGGCGATGAACATATCGGCGCACAAGATTGTAGAACACCGGCGTCAGGAACAGACCGAAGGTCGTCACGCCAATCATGCCGAAGAACACCGTGGCGCCCATCGCGCGCCGAACCTCCGCGCCTGCGCCGTGGGCGGTGAGGAGCGGCACGACGCCCATGATGAACGCGATCGAAGTCATGAGAATCGGCCGTAGTCGCAGACGCACCGCCTCGAGCACCGCCGCCTCACGATCGCGCCCGTGGTCCTCGAGCTGCTTCGCAAACTCTACGATCAGGATTGCGTTCTTGCTCGCGAGTCCGACCAGCACCAGGAACCCGATCTGCACGAACACATTGTTGTCACCGCCCTGCAGGAGAACGCCGGCGATTCCCGCCAGCAGGCTCACCGGCACGATCAGAATAATCGCGAGCGGGAGATTCAGGCTCTCGTATTGCGCAGCGAGCACGAGGAACACGAATAGTACGCATAGCGGGAAAATGTAGATCGCGGTGTTGCCGGCGACGCTCTGCTGGTAGGCGAGGTCCGTCCATTCGTAGGTCATGCCATTCGGCAGCGTCTGATCAAGAATAGCGCTGATGGCTGCCTGCGCCTCACCCGAGCTGTACCCGGGCGCAGGACCGCCATTAATGTCGGCGGAGCGATAGCCGTTGTAGCGCTGCACGATATCCGGGCCATAGGTCTCGGACACCGAAAGAACTGATCCGAGCGGCACCATCTCGTCCTTGGCATTACGGGTCTGCAACGGCAGGATGTCGTCGACCTTGGAGCGAAAGGGCGCGTCGGCTTGCGCGACCACGCGGTAGGTACGGCCGAAGCGATTGAAGTCGTTGACGTAGAGCGAGCCGAGATAGACCTGTAGCGTCTGGAATACGTCAGTGAGCTTCAATGACTCGCGCTTGACCTTGACGCGATCAACGTCCACATTCAACTGCGGCACGTTGATCTGATAACTGGAGAAGATGCCGGCGAGATGCGGGTCCTGCCAGGCCTTGGCGAGCGCCTCCTGCACGGTCTTGTAGAGCGCGTCAGGACCCAAGTCGGCGCGGTCCTCTACCTGCAGCTTGAAGCCTCCCAATGCGCCCATGCCGCGAATGGCGGGCGCGGGAAAGACCACGACGAAGGCACCCTTGATACTGGCGCCGAGCTTCGCGCCAAGCGCGCGAGCGATGGCGCCGCTCGAGAGTTCCGGCGAGTTGCGCTTGTCAAAGTCAGTGAGTGGAAAGAATACGAGCGCTGAACTCGAGCTGGCGGCGAATCCATTGACCGACATGCCGGCGAACTGCACGGCGTGCGCCACGCCTGGCTGCTGCATGCCGATCGTCCCGATCTGCTTGGTCACTTCCATCGTGCGCTCGAGGGAGGCGGCAGGCGGAAGCTGCGCAATGGCGATGACATATTGCTTGTCCTGCGATGGGATAAATCCGCCGGGCAGGGCGGCAAATCCCAGGTACGACAGCACCACCAGGCCGCCGTAGACGGCGAGGGCGATCCCGCTGCTGCGCACGGTGTGACCGACCGCGCGGGAATACGCATTGCCGGAAACCTCGAAGCCGCGATTGAAGCGCCTGAAGAAGCGACCGAACAGGCCCTCGATGCCGCGCGAGAGACCGTCGGGCTTCGCGCCGTGCGGCTTCAAAAGTACCGCTGCCAGGGCGGGCGACAGGGTCAGGGAGTTAAACGCCGATATGACTGTCGAGATCGCGATGGTCAAGGCGAATTGGCGGTAGAACTGGCCACTCAGGCCGCTGACGAAGGCCACTGGCACGAAGACGGCGCACAGCACGAGCGTGATCGCAATGATCGGGCGACTCACCTCCGCCATGGCAGCCTTCGTCGCCGTGAGCGGCGCGAGACCGCGCGCTATGTGGCGCTCAACGTTCTCGACCACGACGATCGCGTCGTCAACCACGATGCCGATCGAGAGCACCAACCCAAACAGTGACAGCGTATTGATGGAGAAGCCGAAGGCGAGCAGTACGGCAAAGGTACCGATGATCGACACCGGCACTGCGACCAGCGGGATGATGGAGGCGCGCCAGGTCTGCAGGAACAGGATGACGACGAGCACAACCAGCAGCACCGCCTCCAGAAGCGTGCGCACCACTGCCTCGATCGACTGACGCACGAACACGGTGGGGTCGTAGACGATCGTGTAGTCGACGCCCTGCGGGAAGTTTTGCTTGAGCTTCGCCATCGTGCCACGAACGGCCGTGGAGAGTTCGAGCGCATTGGAACCCGGCGCCTGGAAGATGGGAATGGCGACCGCGCTCTTGTTGTCGAGCAGGCTTTGCAGCTCGTACTGAGAGGCTCCGAGCTCAATGCGCGCGACGTCTCGAAGCCGGACCACTTCGCCGCCGGCCCCGGTTTTGATGATGATGTCGCGGAACTGGTCTTCGTCCGAGAGGCGTCCCATGGCGTTCAATGCAAGCTCAAAGGCGGCGCCGGTGGCGGGCGCACCGCCGACCTGGCCCGCGGCCACCTGGATGTTCTGCTCGCGGATGGCCCCGACGACGTCTCCGGCGGTAAGGTTGCGGGCGGCGAGCTTTTGCGGGTCGAGCCAGACCCGCATCGAGTAGTCGCCAGCCCCGAACACGCGCACCTCGCCCATGCCCGGCAGGCGGGCGAGCACGTCGCGAATATTAAGGGCGGCGTAGTTGCGCAGGTACAGGGAGTCGTAGCGATTCTCGGGGGAGACGAGGTGAACCACCATCATCAAGTCGGCGGAACTCTTCACGGTCGTCACGCCGAGCGCGCGCACCTCCTCCGGCAGACGCGGCAGGGCCTGCGCGACGCGGTTCTGGACCTGTACCTGCGCCCGATCGATGTCGGTGCCGATGCGGAAGGTGACGGTCAGCAGCAGCGAGCCATCCATGGTCGTCTGCGAAGACATGTAGAGCATGTCCTCCACGCCGACGATCTCCTGCTCGAGCGGCGCGGCGACGGTGTTCGCGACGACCTTTGGGTTGGCGCCCGGATACGAGGCGCGCACGACCACGGACGGGGGAACGACTTCCGGGTACTCGCTGATCGGCAGTTTAAAGAGGGCGACGGCACCGGCGATCGTGATGAACGTCGACAGCACCGCCGCAAAGATTGGCCGATCGATGAAGAAATTCGAAAGCTTCATGGCTAGTTCCGTGCAACGACGCCCATGGTCGAGGGCTGCGGACCCATGGCGACCACCTGCGGGGTAACCGGCATGCCGGGGCGTACGCGCTGCAGACCGTTCACGACGATGGTATCGCCGGGCGCGAGACCTTCACGCACCACGCGCAGGCCGTCCACCACAGGGCCCAGCTTTACCGGCCGGTATTCAACCTTGTTGTGCGAGTCCACCGCGAGCACGTACTTGACGCTCTGGTCGGTGCTTACGGCGCTGTCATTAATGAGGAGTGCGTCGTGTCGTTCACTGCCCACCAGCTTCACGCGAGCGAACATGCCGGGCGTAAAGCGCCGATCGCGATTGTCGAAGCGTCCGCGGGCGCGGATCGTGCCGGTTGCGGGATTCAACTCGTTGTCGAGGAACACCATGACACCACGGTGGGGGCTGTCCTGCTCATCGGCGAGACCGACCCATACCGGATTCTGGGAGTCGCGGGAGCTGGGACGCAGACCCGCGCGCGCGAGGGCAGCGTACTTGAGGTACACCTGCTCGTCGCCCTCGAACTCGACGTAGATGGGATCGATCGACACCAACCTCGTGAGCAGCGTCTGATCCGCGGTCACCAGATTTCCCGCGGTGACCTCCGCGCGGCTGACGAGCCCGGAGATCGGGGCGTGGACTTGCGTGTAGGTCAGATTGAGCTTGGCGGCGTCGAGTGCCGCATCCGCGGCCTGGACGTTCGCTGTTGCCTGCTCGCTGCTCGAAACTCGCGCTTCGAATTCCTCCTTGGAGATGGCACGAGCCTCGAGGAGCGATTGTGCACGCACGTGCTCGGAGTGCGCGAGATTCAGCTGCGTCGTGGCACGGGCGAGCTCGGCCTCGGCGCGCTTGAACTCCGCCTCGTAGGGTCGTGGATCAATGACAAAAAGGACGTCCCCCTTGTGGACCTCGTGACCTTCGGTGAAATTGACCGAGGCGATGTAGCCGGAGACTCGCGGCCGCAGCTCGACGCGGTCCACCGCGGCGAAGCGACCCGTGAATTCGTCGAACTCGGTGATGGGCCTCTCAATCACCTTCGCCACGCTCACCTGGGGCGGCGCGGGCGGCGCCTCGGCGGCTTCGTTACGCGCACAGCCGGCGGCAGCGAGGGCGATTAGTGCAAGGGAGGCTAGCTTGAGTGAGCGGTTCATGCGGCGATCCTTCCTGTCTGGGTGACAAAGCCGGAGCCCGACCCCGGTATGGGGCGCAATTCTTCCCGCATTTCCCTGTTATCGATATTGCTCAGGCGAGTCGCCCACCGGTCCCAATGCGGGGGGGCGTGCGCTACCTCCTTGGAGAGAGCGAGTTGCTTGGATGGCATAAGCTCATGCGTGGGCGGACGCTGGCTCGCGTAGCCGGCTCCCAGGGCAGGCGGATTTTCACAGGGACCGTAAGGTTGCGGGAGTGTCGCGTGATTCAGTAGTCCACTCTCATGTGGTGGACGTCCCGCGGTCTGGAGCTAAGGCGAACTTTCACTCTCGCCCGGCGGAGTCCTTCGCCACACACTGCCATGACGCGTCGCCTGATATCCGTAGTCGAATAGCCTTCGCATATAAGAAGTTTCGAACATTTCGTGTCTGCTGGGCGGAAAGTCTCGACCGATGTAAGCCAGATTGAAGTCCACGTGATCCTGGTGCGCTGTGCGATAGACCCTGTAGACGTCGCCGACGCCCTCCGCCTGGATCAGTGCGTTGATCGCACGACTACCGATACTGAGCGTGCGGCGCGACGTGGCGGACCACTCGGGGTCCAGTCGTCCGTTCCGGATGACGAACAAATGAACCGGACGGTTCAGCGGCGTACCGGTCGCTTTCTCAAGTTCCGCCAGCGCGTGGGATGGATAGGCGAACAGCTGTGTGATCACGCCGCCATCGACGTGCATTTCCTGGTAGTGCTCGCTGCCCACATCCACATCGATCATGACTGGCGACACCGCGCCGGGAATGCTCATCGATGCGATCATGATGTTGCGAAAGAGCTCTAGTGCCTCCGGCGTGCCGCGTGCGGCGATCGCGCCCATATCCCAGGTGACCTGGCGACCGGCGTCGAGGTCGGTCGTGGCGATCTGAAGCGCACGTCCCTTGGCGTGCTCGCGTGCGACCTCGGCGAGCAGCTCCGGGGTCACATAGTGAGTGACAATTTGGCGGATCGGTGCGCTGCTGGCCATTCCGTCGCTCAGCAGGCCCTTCAGGCGGTTCCGTGCGCGGAACACGGCGCCGGGACTAAGGGAGGTCGCGACCTTGCGAATGACCTCGTCGTAGCCCGGGCCCAGGAATGCGAACGGGGCGATCAGAGCTCCCGCGCTGATGCCGGTGACGACCTTGAAGTCCGGGCGAGTCCCGCTGTCTGTCCAGCCCGCCAAGACGCCCGCCGCAAACGCACCGTTGTCGCCGCCACCGGAAATGGAAAGGAAATATATCGGTGGCAGCGGATCGGTCGGACGCCCGGCCTGCAATAGCGCGGAGCGTTCGCGGGCGTTGTCTTCAAGGACGACCTTGACGAAACTCGTCAGGTCACGGTCCATCCAGATTCGGCTGTCGGGCATTCCCGGAACGACCGCTTGCTCCGTCTGGCCTTCCGGCACAGGTCCGAGTCTCGGTAGGGGCGCGCAAGCCTGCAGCACGATGGCGAGCATGATTGCCGCCGCCCGCAGCGCCAGACAGCGCGAGGCACTGCCCGAAATCCGCAAGTTCATGGCCACCCCCTTCCCAGCGCCAGCCTAAAACCCATGACGCGAGGCTATGCCCTAGTGCTCAGTGATTCCAGTTTTTCGGACATCCCACCGTCGAGGGCGCTGGCGCATCAGCGGCGAGCGTCGCTACATCGGCGTTTGGCAGTAACGAACCCATTGCTTTACAAGGGCGGTGGTTGCGACGGGCGTGGTCCACTCGGCCTCCATTCGCGCTCAGGCCCGATAACCGCGCGCGTAGGCTCATGGCCCTACTCCTTGTCGAGGGCCGCGCGCACGGCGTCCTGGGTGGCCCGGGGCATGGCGGTACGGCAAGCGGCGGCCGCAGGGAAGCGCGGAAACGCACGCCAGCTGCCAAAGAAGATCCAGCTCAGGCACAAAAGTCCGACGGCTTGCCAGTAGCTGATGGTGGGCAGTCCGAAAACAGTCGGGATGACGCTGTTCCAGAGGTAGAGCACGGCATTGCCGAAGCCCGCCAGCACGATCGTGATGATGAGGGCGATGCCGAAGAGTCGAACAGTCCAGAAGCGAGCCATAAAGCCTCCGTCAGGTAGGGGTGTAGCGTTCATCGAAATCAGCCAGTGCCTGTCGCAGGCGCAGGACGGCGTAGCGTTTGCGGGCCAGCGCGGTATTCAGGCCAACGCCCTCGCGTCTTGCAATGTCGGCCATGCTCGCGCCCTCGATCTCGTGCGACACAAAGGCGCGGCGCTGTTCAGGGGGTAGTGCTTCCAATGCGGCCACCAGGCGGCGCACGAAATCGGCCTGGCGGTAAGTCGCCTCCGGATCGGCCGTGGCCGATGTAGGCGAGCTCGGCGTGCCACCGGCCGTAGGCCGGTCGGGCAGGGCGTCGAGGGCGAGCGCGCGGTTCAGGGGCTGGCGCTGTCGCAGCGCGTCGGTGATGCGGTGCCGCGCCACCTGAAACAGCCACGCGCCGATGTTCTCGATCTGGCGCGCGGCCCGGTTGGCCACCACAAGCTCCAGAAACAGGTCCTGCAGCAGATCGTCGATCCCCTGCCAGGCTGCCGCGTGGCGTCGCAGCCAGGTGCGCAGTCGCGGCGCCTCCCTGTGAAACGCCTCGACCGTGCGCTGATCAGGGCCTGCTCGGGCCATTGCACTGGGCGGAATGGAGTTCATGCAAGGGTGTAGACGGATGGCGTGCGCCGATATTGTAGTCAGCGCTTAACCACAATCGATAACGATCATCCGTCCCAGGCCGGCGCTGCCAAGGGCATGCTGTGTTTTTCCTTGGCATGCAGCACGCTCCTGTTAGCCCGGCCCGTAGGCGGGTGCAACGCTATCCGCCGCAGGACTCCCGAATGATCAGGTCGGTGGGGAGCCGCTCCGATGGCCCATGCTGCGCTCGCTCCAACGCGCGCATCACCAGCAGCCGTCCGGCCTTCTTCGTGTCCTGCTTGATGGTGCTGAGCGAGGGCGTGCTGAGGCGACTGAGCAGCATGTCGTCATAGCCAATGACGGAGACGTCCTTGGGCACCGAGTAGCCGGCCAGCTTGAGCGAGCGGATCGCGCCCAGGGCGATCAGGTCGCTCGAGGCCACGATGCCGTCGAATTGCACCTTGCGGCGGATCAATTGCGCTACGGCGGCCTCGCCCGACTCCAGCTCGAAGTGCACCGGCACGGTCAGCCGCGGATCCTGCTCGACACCCATTGACTGCAGCGCCTCGAGGTAGCCGCGGCGCCGCTGGGTGGCCTCCGGGTCCGTCTCGCCCAGGAACACGATGCTGCGCCTGCCCATGCGCAGCAGGTGCAACGTCGCCTTGCGCCCGCCCATGATGTTATCGGAGCCCACGGAGCAGTACTTGCGCCCGTGGATGTCCGCGCCCCACACGGAGAACGGCGCGTCGGTCGTGGCGAGACGGTTGAAGGCGTCGTGCAGCTCGCCCTGGCCGAGGAAGATCACGCCTTGCGCGCGGCTGGTCGTGACCGCGAGGTACAAGTCCTCGTAATTTGCCGGCGCCACGTGGCTCACGATGAAATCGTAGTTCCGATCGCGCGCCGCCTCGCCGATCGCGGCAATCAGCTCAAGGAAGAAGGGGTGCGAGAAGGGCAGCGCGCGGCCGTGAGTGCGTGGCAGCACGATCGCGATCGATCCCTCGGCGCCGATCGGCCCCGCCGGCATATAGCGGCGGAAGGGATAGTCGTGCTCGCGCGCGAGTGACCAGATGCGCTGCTTCGTGCGCGTGCTGATCGACGGCTGGTCGTTCAGCGCCCGTGAAACGGTAGAGACCGAGACGCCGGCGAGCTTCGCCAGGTCCTCAAGCGTCGTCGTACTTCCACGCTGGACATTTGTCATGGCATGCATTGAACTGGTACAGGGGCCATGCGACACAGAGCGTAGCACACGCCGGCCTCCCGGCTTCGAGGGGATAGCTCCGGGGGGAGAAAGCGCGCGATGAAACCCACAACCGCCACCGCGCAGTTTGCCACCATCGTCAATCTGTGCATCGGCCTGTTCGGCGTGCAGGTGGTCTGGGGGCTGCAAAACGCCAACACCAGCCGCATCTTCCAGTGGCTCGGCGCTGACGTCGGCCAGCTCGCGGTCCTGTGGATCGCCGGTCCGGTCACCGGTGCGCTGGTGCAGCCCATCGTCGGCTACCTGAGCGATCGCACCACCGGCCGCTGGGGACGGCGGCGACCTTACATCCTGTTCGGGGCATTGAGCACCGCGCTGGCCCTCGTGCTGTTCGTGAACGCTGCATCGCTGGCCGCTGCGGCGGCCATGCTCTGGTTCCTGACGCTCTCGGCCAACATCGCCATGGAGCCGCTCCGGGCGCTCACCGGCGACCTGATTCCGCCCGAACGACAGACGCGTGCGTTCACCCTGCAGGCGGCCTTCATCGGCTGCGGTGCGATCGTTTCCTCGGCACTGCCCTGGGCGCTCGGCGCGCTATTCGGCGACGGCCCCCGCCCCGGTGGCGGACTGCCTGGGCCCGTGCGCTACGCGTTCTACATTGGCGCGGTCACGATCGTGTTGGCCGTAGGCTGGACGGTGCTCGCGACGCGCGAGCCGCCGGCGAGGCCGACCGCTGCCGAGCCGAGCGCGCCCGGCGGGGCCCGTGCGCTGCGCTCGGCGGAGCGGCACGTGACCTACGGGAGCCTCTGGGTCGGGGCGGCGATCGGCGGCGCGCTCCTGGCCTGGTGGTTGCGGTTGCGTCCGGAGCTGTACGTGCTCGCGGCACTGGCGGCAGGGCTCGGCGTGGGTCAGGCGTGGGTCGGCTGGCTGCAGCGTCGTGGGCGCCAACCCACCGGGCTCCTCGAGATCGCCGAGGACATCGTGCAGATGCCGAGCGCCATGAAACAACTCGCGGTGATCCAGTTCTTCACGTGGCTCGGGCTGTTCACGCTGTGGGTGTACACCGTCCCGGCCATGGCGGAGACTCGCTTTGCCAGCCGCGACCCGACATCCGCCGCTTACCAGGCCGCCGCCGACTGGGTTGGCGTGTTGTTCGCGCTGTACAACGGCGCTGCGGTGCTGGCGACACCCTTCATTGCGCGGGCTGGCGAGCGCTTCGGTCATTTCCGCACGCACGCCGCCTGTCTCGCCCTCGGTGCTCTCGGCATTGCTGCGCTGGTGCTGCGCACCGACCGCTCCTGGCCCTGGCTGTCCGCCGTGGGAATCGGGATCGCCTGGTCCTCGATCCTCTCGCTCCCCTACGCCATCGTCGCCAGCGTGTCGCCGGCTCGAAAGATGGGTGTGTACATGGGCATCCACAACCTGTTCCTGGTGGCGCCCCAGTTGGTGGGCGCGGTATTTCTAGGTCCCGTGATGGACAGCGCGTTCCAGGGCCGCGCGCGCGGCGTACCCCTGTTGTCCGCGGCGCTGCTCGCTGTCGGTACGGTGGCCGCCGTGGCCTTCAGCCGCGGGCGTTACCCGAGGCCGCCTCGTAACGCAAAACTTGCACTATAAAATGAGCCCTGGCCTGGAATGAGCGCCTTGCCGCGGCCAGGCAGCGATCAGCTGAAGGCAGAACCCCATAATAATAGGCATATTGCCTAACAAAAGTCGGCCGCCCGGCCACTCCTTGCGCGTCATCTGGGCGTGCATGAACGCAAAAGTTGCATTACCATTCCGCCTGGGTTCGACACGCGGGAGGGTCTATGCGACGCACCAGAAGGATAATGGCGCTGGCGGCTGTGGTCGTGTGTTGGCTGTGCGCGCCGGGCGCGCAGGGCGCGAATGGGGCGGGCAAGGCGTGCGTGGATTCACCAGGGCAGGTGTTGCGCGCCTGCGTGGGCGTCGACGCGGCGGGCGGTGCCTACTACGACGTGACCCGCGGCGGGCGGGCGATCCTAACGCACTCCGCGCTCGGTCTGCGCTTCGCCGGCAAGGCCAATGGCCAGGTCACCCGCATCCAGCGCGTGCGCCGCTCCAGTGCCGATACGACGTGGGAGCAGCCCTGGGGCGAGGAGCGCGTGATCCGCGATCGCCATGAGGAAATGCGGGTTTCCCTGTCAGGCCCGCATGCCGTGCCCTTCGACGTCGTGTTCCGGGTGTTCGACGACGGCCTCGGTTTCCGCTACGACTACCCGGCCTTCGGCGCGCACGAGGCCGTGGCGATCGTCGATGAACTCACCGAATTCGCGCTCCAGGGCGAGTGGAGCGCCTGGTGGTATTACGCGCGCCAGCGCGAACGCGATGAGTACCTGTACCACAAGGCGCCCTTGTGGGAGGTCACGCTCGCCGAAACGCCGCTGACGCTGCAGGGCGACGGGCTGTACCTTTCGATCCACGAGGCCGAGCTCGTCGACTACGCGAGCATGAATCTGCGGCGAGTCGCTGAGCACACGCTCAAGGCCGACCTGATGCCCTGGTCTGACGGCGTGCTGGTGCGCCGTACCGGCCCGTTTCGCACGCCCTGGCGCATGGTGCTCGTCTCGCCCACGCCCATGGGCCTTGCCGACTCGCGCATCGAGCTGAACCTTAACGAGCCCAGCGCGATCGCCGACACCTCCTGGATCGAGATCGGGAAGTACGTGGGCGTCTGGTGGGGGATGCATATCGGCCGCTACACCTGGGCGAGCGGGCCGAAGCACGGTGCCACCACCGAAAACGTGGAGCACTACATGGACTTTGCCGCCGAGCACGGCTTCCACGGCGTGCTTGCGGAGGGCTGGAACACCGGCTGGGACGGCGACTGGACCGCCAATGGCCCGCGCTTCAGTTTCACGGAATCGACTCCGGACTTCGACCTCGCCGCGATCACGCGCTACGGCCGCACGCGCGGCGTGCGCCTGATCGGGCATAACGAAACGGCCGGCGCCGCGGAAAATTACGAGCGCCAGCTCGACCCGGCGCTGGCGCTGTACGAGAGCCAAGGCATGCGGACGGTGAAGACCGGCTATGTGCGACCCAACGGCTCGATCGAACGCACGCTCGCCGATGGCGGCATCGGGCACGAGTGGTTCGCGGGGCAATACATGGTTCGCCACGACCAGAAGGTGGTGGAGGCCGCGGCGGCCCACCACATCGCGATCGACGCACATGAGCCGGTCAAGGACACCGGCCTGCGGCGCACGTGGCCCAGCATGGTGAGCCGCGAGGCCGCGCGCGGGCAGGAGTACAACGCGTGGGCCCGGCCGACGAGCCCACCCGATCACCTCACGATCCTGCCCTTCACCCGCATGCTCTCGGGGCCGATGGACTTCACACCTGGCATTTTCGATCTGCAGTTCGGGCACACCGAGCTGCGCGAGCGCGTGCAATCGACGCTGGCGGTGCAGCTGGCCGAGTACGTCGTGCTCTACAGCCCCATCCAGATGGCGGCCGACCTGCCGGAGAACTACCGGGCCCGGCCCGACGCGTTCCGCTTCATCGAGGACGTGCCGACGGACTGGGAAGTCACGCGCACGCTGGCCGCCAGCATCGGGGAGTACGTCATCACCGCGCGGAAGGAACGGCACGGCAACGACTGGTACCTCGGTGCCATCAGCAACGAGCAGGCCCGCACGGTGGACATCGCGCTCGACTTCCTCGACGAAGGCGCGACCTACGAGGCGCAGATCTACCGTGACGGACCCGATGCCGACTACCGCACGAACCCGCAGTCTCTCGAGATCGTGCGCCAGAGGGTGCGCCGGGAGGACCACCTGGCGATCGCCCTGGCCCCGGGAGGCGGGCAGGCCATCCGCTTCCGCCGGCTCCCGGATTAAGCGGCTTAGCTCCCAACGGCAGTTACGCAAATTTACGCAAACCAGTATGCGGGCCATGAACCGCGTGCCTATACTCGATGAAAGCCGAGGGTGAAAGGGGCGAAAAAGCGCATTTGACAGCTTAACGGGCACAGCGGGGCGGCTCATTTAGGCCGCAAACTTGCGAAAACACTGCGACCGTAGGGACACGGTCGGGCTTGGCTACGACAACCAACGGGTTCACACAGGGAGTGGGGGCAATGAAGCGTTATCGAAAGACGAAGATTCTGGCCGGCCGTATGGAACGGGCGCGGCAACGGGCCGTACTGCGCGGCGGCGTGGCGCTTCTGGCGATGACGGCCATCGGCATGGCGGGCCCGGCGCTCGCCCAGCAAGCGCCGGCCGACGCCAGCGCCGATAGCAACGGCACGAACCTTGAGACGATCGTGGTGGTCGGCGTACGCCGTGCCCTCGAATCGGCGCAGCAGATCAAGAAGGACGCGGACACGGTGGTCGATTCCATCACCGCCACCGACATCGGTGCCTTCCCGGACAAGTCCGCCTCCGAGGCCCTGCAG
>Ga0209131_1001760_pt1 | contig 14921 bp, 7 predicted proteins | sample GraSoi_2013_40cm_FD_185826 | JGI IMG/M metagenome (GOLD analysis project Ga0209131, IMG submission 185826) | Grasslands soil microbial communities from the Angelo Coastal Reserve, California, USA - Sample 9_17_2013_40cm (SPAdes) (version 2) | ecosystem: Environmental > Terrestrial > Soil >...
TTCTTCGACTACGACAACGACGGCCATCTCGATCTCTTCGTAACTTGCTACATGGAGTGGGACGCCGATCACAACAAGATTTGCGGCGGCGATTGGCATACCTACTGCCCGCCGGCCGTATTCCCCGCGACAACCTGCCTCCTCTATCGGAATCGCGGCGACGGCACGTTCGAGGACGTCAGCGAGCGTTCAGGGATTACCGCAAAGAAGGGAAGAGCGCTGGGCGTCGCGTTTGCAGACTACGATGGCGACGGCTTCACGGACATTTTTGTCTCCAACGACGGCATGCAGCAGTACCTCTTCCATAACAACGGCGACGGCACTTTTAAGGAGTGCGCGCTTGAATCCGGCGCCGCACTCACCTCCGACGGCAAGGGTCTTTCGGGGATGGGCAGCGTCTTTCAGGATTACGATAACGATGGCCGCCCCGACGTCGTCGTTACGGTCCTGCCGCGCGAGATTTACGGCTTGTATCACAATGACGGCGCCGGTGCCTTCACCTATGAGAGCCTTGAGACCGGCCTGGGCGCACTGACCTCGGGCAGCTCGGGCTGGGGCGTGGGCCTCGAAGATTTCGACAATGACGGCTGGAAGGATCTTTTCGTCGCGCAGAGCCACGTGCTGGACAATGTCCAGCAGATTGACGCTTCCTTGCGCTACAAGGAGTTGCCGCTGCTTGCGCTGAATCACAACGGCCGTTTCGAGCGCGCCGATTCCGGCGTGACCACGCCGCTGGCTGCACGCGGTGCAGCCTTTGGCGACATCAACAACGACGGCTGGATCGACGTCCTCATCACGACTCTCGGCGGCCCTCCGGTCCTGCTCCTCAACCGCGGTGGTGGCAATCATTGGCTGTCCATTACTTTGCGGGGAACGCGCAGCAATCGCGACGGGTACGGCGCCCGCGTGCGCGTCAACGGCCAAACTCGCATAGCAACCTCCGCCGGCAGCTACGTGTGTGCCAATGACAAGCGCCTTCACTTCGGCCTGGGCTCCGCTGAGAAAGCCGCGGTCGAAATCCTCTGGCCTTCCGGCGCCAAACAAGTTCTGAAGGATGTTCGCGCCGATCAGTTCCTCGAAGTTCGCGAGCCGGAAACCTCATGATTCAGCTTCTCCTGTTTGCATGGCTTGCAGCGCAAGCCGCAACCTCCGATGCGGCGGCGGACCACATGCGCACAGGCCTGGAGGCGCGCAAGCAGCATCAGGTTGATGCAGAAATCACAGAGTTTCGCAAAGCTACGGAACTCGACCCCGGCCTCGCCGATGCCTTCGTAAATCTCGGCGCAGCGTACATGGAGAAACATGAGTACGGTTCGGCCATCGCCCCGCTGAAGCGCGCGCTCGAGTTGAGCCCCGACCTTCCGGTCGCTCACCAATTTCTAGGTTACGCGCTTCTGGCCCAAGGCTACGCCGCCGAGGCCATCCCGCATCTCGAGCGGGTCGGCGCACAGGACGCGCTGGGAATCGCGCAAATCGAAACCGGCCAATTGACCGAGGCGGTCGCGAACTTCCATGCCTCGCTCGCTAAACGTCCCGACGACCCTGATTTGCTCTACTATCTCGGTCACGCCAGTGGGCTGCTCTCCAAGAGCGCCATCGATACGCTTCTCGCCGCGTATCCGGACTCCGCGCGCGCGCATCAGGCCCTCGCCGAGAACTACTTTGTCCTGCGCCAAATGCCGCAAGCCGAAAAGGAATATCGGGAAGCGCTGCGCCTGCGCCCCGAACTGCCTGGCCTCCATATGGAGCTTGGTCAGGTGTACGCGAACTCCGCTCAGTGGCCGAAAGCAGAAGCCGAGTTTCGCGCGGAGACCGAGTTGCGGCCAGGCAATGCCGAAGGCGCTTATCGCTTGGGTGCGGCGTTGCTCCAGCAAGGGAAAGCCGCCGAGGCGCTTGAAGAGCTGAAGCGCTCGAATGACCTGAAGCCAGATATGCCGGAAACGCTGTACTCGCTGGGCAAGGCGGCTTCGTTGACCGGCGGTGCTCCGGCCGCTGCGAAAGCATGGGTGAGGGTGATCGAACTCGAGAAGGACACCTCGCTTGCCGCGCAGGCGCATTTCGGACTGGCGGGTCTTTATCGGAAGGAAGGCAAGACCCAGCAAGCGCAACATGAGATGCAAGAGTTTCAGCGTCTCCAGAGCACGATCGGGCCTCCCCGTTCTGAATAGCGCCTATGAGACCGTTCGGTTTCATTTATTCTATGCTAAAGTAGCGTATAGCGACCAGTCGGTCGCATCAATTACGCCGATGCGCCCGCAACCCGTGCCTCAACGAGGATCTATGGCTCACGCGCAAACGAAGGACGTTCCGGTAGCACGGCTAATCGGATTTGACGCGAAAGAGATTGCCGATGGACGTGCCGTTGTCACGCTGACCGCCGGACCACAACACGCAAATCCCATGGGAACGCTCCATGGAGGAATTCTTTGCGATATTGCTGACGCCGCGATGGGAATGGCGTTTGCCAGCACGCTCGCGCCCGACGAATCTTTCACAACAATCGAACTAAAGATCAATTTCTTCCGGCCCGTGTGGAAGGCTCACCTCCGAGCCGAGGGTAAAGTGGTGCGACGCGGCAGCACTGTTGGCTACATCGAGTGTGAAATCACGGATGAAGCTGGGCGCCTGATTGCCAAGGCGGCCTCAACTTGCATGGCCCTCAGAGGTGAGCGCGCTAAGGGACGCTAGACTCCCTCCCCATCGGTTACTTAGACGGAAGGCGGACTTCCGTTTCGAGATAGCTGTCGAGATGGGCTCGGACGGCGCGCAGTGCTTCCTCATTTCGTTCCAACCGGTAGACCATAACCGCACCCTCGAGCGAAGAAATTATCAGAGTGGCCAGCTTCTTTGCGTCGATTTGGGGGCGGATTTCCCGCGCCTTGATTCCAGCACTGACCATCGAACTGAGGTAGCTGCTCCAGCCACGCAGCGCCTTGCGAGCACGCTCGCGCAGAACTGAATTTCCATCGTCGGTATCGATCGCCGTGTTGAGCAATGGACACCCGCCGGGAATAACTCCGCGCCGTTCGACAAAATTAGCAACCAACTGCTTTAGTCTGTCGACGCTATTCGAGATGGCAGCAAGATCGTGGATCCGTGAGTCAAATGTTTCTCGCCAGGCATAGTCAAAGGCCTCGGCAGCCAGTGCCTCTTTGCTGGAAAAGTGCCGGTAAATCCCGCCCTTTTCAAGACCCGTCGCCCGCATGAGGTCGGACAAGGCCGCCCCGTCGTAGCCTCTCTGGTTGAAAATGGGCGCCGCCTTGCGAATGATTTCCTGCCGCGTCTGCTCCCCTTTGCGCATGAAGCCCCTCAAAACCAGCTATGCGACCAACTGGTCGCTAATTGCATTGTACCAGACATTGGATGAGACCGAACGGTCTCTTGCTGCATCAAAGCATCCAGGCAATTCCATGAGCGCTGGCGCAACTTCCATTCCTTTTCCGAATGTGGCTGCAACGCGGCCCGCTATCAACCCGTGGATCATCGCCGTCACCGTCACGCTGGCGACCTTCATGGAGCTCCTCGACACCGCCATCGCCAATGTCGCTCTACCCCACATTGCCGGCGGCCTCGCGGTCAGCTATGACGAGAGCACCTGGGTGCTCACAAGCTATCTGGTGTCGAATGCTGTAGTGCTTCCGCTCTCTGCGTGGTTGAGCCGCGTTTTCGGGCGCAAACGCTACTACATGCTTTGTGTCGTCCTCTTTACGTTGAGCTCTCTGCTGTGTGGCTTCGCTCCCTCGTTGGGTTTGCTCATTTTCGTTCGCGTTCTGCAAGGCGTCGGGGGCGGAGGGCTGGCTCCGGTGGAGCAGGCCATTCTCGTGGACACATTCCCTCCGCAGAAGCGGCCGGCAGCCTTTGCTCTCTACAGCATGGCCATCGTAACTGCCCCGGTGACCGGCCCGCCGCTCGGCGGATGGATCACCGACAACTGGAGCTGGCGGTGGATCTTCTTTATCAACATTCCCATCGGGATTGTGTCTCTCATCCTGACGAACCGGCTCGTCTCCGACCCTCCGGAGTTCACGCGTGAAGTCGAAGCTGCCCGGAAAGGCGGCAAACTTCGCATAGATGGCCTCGGGATTTTTCTTGTGGCCCTCGGCTTTGCGTGCCTGGAAGTGGTTCTCGATCGCGGCCAGACGGAGGATTGGTTCGAGAGCCGCTTCATTGTTTTGTTCTTTTCGATCGCTCTTGTGGCCCTGATTGCGGCCGCGTTTTGGGAGTGGCGCCATCCAGACCCTGTGGTCGAAATTCGTCTGCTCGCTGACCGGAACTTCGCCATTGCGAACGTCTACTATTTCCTTTTTGGCTTTGCTTTGTTCGGGTCGACCGTCCTGATTCCTCAGATGCTCCAAAGCCTGTACGGCTACACCGCTACCGATGCAGGACTCGTTCTTGGACCCGGAGCATTCGTCATCGTGGCTTTGGCTCCGCTGATCGTGAGGATCCTTCCGCGTGTGGGCATCAAGCCGCTGATTTTCACGGGCTACGTCATCTTCGCCATTGCCATGTGGCATTACGCCAGCATTGACCTGGGCACCGACTACAAGCATGTAGCGGTCACGCGCGCGATCCAGGGACTTGGAATCGCCCCGCTGTTTGTGCCGGTGAGTCAGCTGGCCTATTCCTTCTTGCCAAAGAATAAGAACAACAAAGCTTCGAGTCTCACCAATCTGTTCCGGAACCAGGGGGGAAGCGTTGGTATCGCGTTCGTTACAACCGTTCTTGCGCGACGGACGCAGTACCACCAGTCGGTTCTGGTGGCTCACGCCACTCCATTCCAGCAGCGTTACCAGGAAAAACTCGATGCCTTATCCCGGTATTTTGTGACGCACGGGTTCACGGCCCCGGATGCGGCTTTGCACGCGGAAGCGCAATTGGCGCGAATCATCCGGCAGCAAGCCGCCTTCCTCGGCTTTCTCGATTGTTTCTGGCTGCTGGGCTGCGCTTGCTTGATCGGAGCGCCTTTGGTTTTCTTCACGCGCAAGATCAGGTCGGCTAGTCCTGGCGCCGCACACTAAGGGCCGATCCGTAAGGTCTGAATAAAGGACGTTGCAGAAATGATTTGTGTTGGCAGTTGCCGACGAATCCCTTCATCGGAATCTATCTGTAAGAAGTTCGCGGCCCGAGAGCGCGCGCGGGGTCGCTTAGTCGCGTTGGCTCTGCGGTTGAGGACGGTTGGCGGAGCGAGTGCCGAGCTTTCGCCGCGTTTCTTCCAAATCGGCTGTCTCCTTCTCCAGGCGCACGAATGAGTCCAGCGCTTTGCGACTGTCTTCCTCCCTCCCAAGCCGACGGTAGACGTGGGACAGAACGTAATAATACGAAGAGGCTCGAGGATTTATGGAAATGGCGCGGTGCAGAGCATCGACAGCATCCATCAGCCGTCCCTGGCCCTCCCTCGCTTTTGCCTGCTGGAACCACGCGCCATCAGACTTAGGCTCGAGCTCCCACGCCGCGCGGGCGTAAGCGAGCGCTTTTTCGTAATCACTCTGCCGGTTGTAATAAGCGCTGAGGTTCACATGCGCCGACACGAACTTCCCCTTCCTGGCCTCGTTGATCGCAATGGCTTTCTCATAACTCGCGACAGCTCCCGCCCCATCGCCCAGAGCCTCCTGCGCAAAACCCAGACCATCCAAACTTTCCACGTACAAAGGATCTATACGGAGTGCCGTTTCAAATTCTTTTCGCGCGGCGCTCCAGTTATCCTGGATAGAAAATAGTTTGCCCAAGTTAAAATGCATCTCCGCGGATTGCGGGTTGTACCGGGTTCCTTGCTCGAATTCCGTCTGGGCAGCGTCGTACCTTCCAATAACCATCAGATCCCGTCCAAGAATTTTGTGCGCCTCCGCATTTCGCCTGTCGAGTTCGAGAGATTTCGCGAGCGCCCGAATGGATTCGCCGATCTTCTGCTGGGCGAACAGGCTGTAGCCCAAGGCATACCAACCCCAAGAATTGTTTGGGTGCTCTTTGACATAAGCAGCCAGGAGCGGATCGACCTCCTTGAATCGCCCCGCCCGGATGTAGTCCTCGAATTCGGCGACGCGCTGGGAGTCATCCGAGGTAGCTTCGTCCTTCGAGCGTGCCGCGGCCTTTTCTCTCGCGAAGACGTCACCGGGATTGAGTTCCACTGCCTTTCGATACGCCGCGGAAGCACCCCGGGCATCGCCTTCCTTTTCAAGCACCACTCCCAAAAAATGCTGGGCGTCTGAAGATTCAGGTTGGAGCTCAAGCGCGTGGCGAAATTTGGCGGCGGCTTCGTCCAACTCGCGCTTATCGAGCGCCGCACGGCCTTCCGCGATATCCAAATCGACGTTCTTTTTCCGGTCGTCGGAAGACGCCAATTCGCGACTCTTCTGCAACTCAGCCGCGGCCTCATCCTTTCGTCCTGCCCGCGCCAGAGCCAGCCCAAGCTGATAGTGAGCCCCGGTGCTCTGTGGCTCCAGCCGCACCGCCTCCCGAAGTTCCCCGATGGATTCCTCCACTTTCCCATCGCTGAGAAGTGCCTTACCCAAAGTGAGGCGCGCACTAGCAAAGGTTGGCTCGGTCACGATAACCTTGCGCAACTGATCGATTTCTTTAGCCGGCCCATAGCTCGGGTCTGCTCCGTAGGCCACCGCTAGATTGAACTGCGCTTTCACGAGTCCCGGGGCGAGCGCTACAGCCTTCTGGAGTTCACGCACGGCCTCTCCGCTGTCGGTCGAAATGAGAGCCGTGCCAAGATTCGCGTGCGCGTCCGCATAATCTGGCTGGATGCGTAGAGCCTCACGAAACTCGGCGATTGCTGCTTTATCATCGTTGCCCTGCGCTAGCACCAGCCCTATATTGTTGTGCGCCTCTGCGAAATCCGGGCGCAGCCGTACCGCCTCAAGGAATTCCGCCAGGACTTCCTTGCTGTCTGCACCCTTGCGCCCAAGCAGGAGCCCCAGCATATTGTGTGCTTCTGCGCGGTCCTGCTTCGCAGCCAACGCTCCGCGAATACCTGCGATTGCTGTATCCCAATCGGGCGTCGGACCAGACGACGCGGAGATATTGAGCCCGGCCTCGAATTGCGCCAGCGCTTTATCGAGATCGCCCGCGCGGAGATAAACAGTTCCGAGGTCGATGTATATGGCGGGGAAGGATGGGAAAAGCGCGATCGCGCGTTGCAGGTTCCGTCGTGCGCTCTCTAGTTGACCCGTTTCCCGCAGAGCGGTTCCCAGAAAGGCGTAGCTAGCGCCCGCAGCCGGATCAAGTCGAACAGCCTCTTGCAGCTCGGATATGCCTTTGGTTTTCGAGCCGCTATACCACAGCGCAACGCCAAGATTGTAGTGGGCGTCCGAAAGATCCGGCCGGAGCGCGACGGCCCGCTCCGAGTGGACCAATGCTGAAGGTAAGTCTCCCTGCTGACCCAATATAAAACCGAGCAGATTCTGCGCTTCGGCGTGACTATCATCTTTGGTTAGGGCTTCGCCCAGCAGCCCTTCGGCTTCTTTCAAGTCCCCTCGCGCCGCAGCTTGCTGTCCACGCTTGTAGAGGTCGTCCGCTGGACTTGCCGCAGGCTGAGGCGGCTTACGCAGTGACGCGGCCTGCTGTTTCAATGCCAGGCCTAGGGCGTAATAGCCTTCTCGGAACTCTGGATCGATGCGCACCGCGTTCTCGAACGTCGCAATTGCTCCGCGAAGATCTCCGCTCTGCTGCAAAGTCTGGCCGAGCAGGTACTCAACATTGACATTGTTTGGCTCGCGCTCCGCCACCAGCCGCAGATGCACAAGCGCTCCTTTGGCGTCCCCTTTTTCCCGAAGAGCCACGGCGAGGTTCACACGCGCAGCAGCGTTCTTGGGCTCAAGCACCAGGGCTTTGCGAAACACCTCAACCGCTTCGGCCAACTCGCCATTCTTGGCTAATGCCGATCCCAGGTTTGCGTAAGCCCGCGCGTATTTCGGGTCAAGTGAGATGGCTTTGCGAAATTCAGCGGCGGCGCCGGGAAAATCGCCCTTCTCCAATGTAGCAACGCCCAGCCAGTTATGTGCTTCGGCAGAGGCGGGGCCCAACTTCACCGCACGCTGAAAGGCTTCTAGGGCGTGCGGGTAATCATTCCGGTCCCAATACGCCAGGCCGAGCGCGACGTAGAGTTTGGGGCTGTTAGGATGTTGCTTTAACTCGCCCTCAATCTGACTGAGCGATACCGGATGATTCTCGTTTAATGCCGGAGGATTCCCGCTCACCTGTGCCCGGCCAGGCAGTATCGAACCCACGACGAAAACGGCAAGGCCCAGGATTCGAGTCGCTTTCGCCCGACTGTTTATTAATCCGGGTCCCACCGTCCCGGCGGCGAAGGAGAGGTGGACTCGTCCGTTTGGAGAGATTTCGCTCTGTATAATCTTTCCCATTCGCGTTAACGACCGAGCCACGTAGTTGTTCGCGGAAAGACGCCTTTCGAGGTTGTTTTCCCCGTCGGAAAAGGTGCGCACCCTTGGTCAGATCGCTCCAGGCCTCGTATCATAACTTACGAAGGTGTCGACCCCGAGTAAACGTTTACCACATCATACGCAGTCCAGCAAGCCACCTTCACTGGACCGGTTCGACCGCTTTCAACATTTGGCCAGCCTTAACGTTCTCGAATCTCTGGATAGCGCCGGAGGGCCAGCGGATTTCGACCAGCTTCGCAGTGGAATCGCCGCCAAGACCCGCGATCAGCCGCTTGTCGCTGGCCGAAAGGTACCCGACGGCCGTATTGACGGTGAAATACTGAGCCAATCCAGAGGCGGACACCACTTTAACGCGGCATCCTATCCCGTCACGGTTCGATTTCTTGCCAATGGTCTGTATCCCCAGCCAGTTTCTGCGATTGCCACCGTCATTTCGCAGCACGTAAGCCTTTTGATTCACGTTACTGACCACGATGTCGACATCACCGTTGTTGTCGATATCGCCGAACGCCGCGCCCCGGCCGGCCCATTCTTTTTGAAAAACGGCGCCGGGAAGTACTCTTACAAAATGGCCGGACTCATTTTTTAGCAGCAACGGCGGCTCGAGGTACTTCAAATTGGGCGAGGTTTGCTCGATGGTATCCATCACGTGTCCCTGCGCAACGAAGAGATCCTTCCAGCCATCATTATCGTAGTCGAACAGGTGCGTGCTCCAGCCGGAAAAGGCGATAGTCGCGGCGCCCAAACCCGACTGATTCGTGACATCGCGAAAGGTGCCATCGCCATTGTTGTGAAAAAGGAGATAGCGCTGGTTGGAAAGATCGGTGACGACAATATCCGGGCGGCCGTCATTGTCGAAATCGCTGAAGTCCGCGCCCATGCCTGCAAACGTTTTGCCGTCCTCGTTATAGCCGACGCCTGCGAGCAGGCCGACTTCGGTGAACGTGCCGTTTCCGTTGTTGTGGTACAAGAAACTCTGCACGGAATCGTTGGCGACAAAGATGTCCGTGAACCCGTCGCCGTCATAATCCGCGAAAGACACGCCCAATCCTTTGCCCTGGGGATTAGCGATTCCGGCCTTAGCAGAGACGTCGGTAAAGGTTCCGTCGCCATTGTTGTGATACAGGATGTTGGTGACGCCCGCAAAATTGTCAGGGTGACAGTAGGCGCGGAAGCCGGCTTTTTGTTCGCCGCAATAGCGATTGTTTCGGAAGGTCCAATCCACATATCGGGTCACGAAGAGGTCGAGCTTACCGTCGTTGTCGTAATCGAAAAACCCCGCGCTGGCGCTCCATCCGCCGGCAGCAACTCCGGCCTGCTTCGTTACATCGGTGAACGTTCCGTCTCCGTTGTTGTGGTAGAGCGTGTTGCCGCCGTAGCCGGTCACGTAAATATCTTGGAAGCCGTCATTGTCATAATCGCCTACGGCTACGCCCATTGCGTAGTAGTTCTGCGGCATTCCGGTGAGTCCGGCCTTTTCCGTCACATCCGTGAATGTGCCGTCGGCGTTCTGGTGATAGAGCCGGTTCCAGAACCGGCGATCAGACTTATCCGGCAGTTTGCCATCCGGCATGGGATCGTCGATCTTCGCGCCGTTCGTGAAGAAGATATCGAGCCGCCCGTCGTTGTCATAGTCGAGGAGGGCTACTCCTCCTCCCATGGTTTCCAACAGGTACTTGTTGGAAGTCACCGAGCTCTCGTGCTTGAAATCGACTCTGCTGGCCTGGGTGATGTCGGTGAACTGCACCTCGGGAGCGATTGCTGCACCCATCAAGCAGAAGAAAGATCCGTAGGCCATGATCTTGCGGCGCGCTGGGCAGCGTCTCCGCATGATTACCTGTCCCGGAATCTCCGGCTGCTGAGTATTCCCTTTGCATCTTGGAAGACGCAGAGACGATTGGCTGGCAAACTCTCGCATCTCTGCTTGAGGCTGGAAGGCCAACCGATCTTGATATTGTCTGTGCAGGTGGCGCGACGCAAACCGAAGTGCAGGCGGCAGGTAGGGGCCGCGTTCTGGAGGCTATTTTCCGCTTCGGAATACCCATGCGATCTCATGGTTAGGCTGCCCAAGGCCCGGTATGATAGCGCACGACCGCGATAGTGCCGAAGCAAATCCTCCGCGCTTCGTTTTGCCCTATTTTGCCTCACGTCGGCGGGGACTTCGCAGCTTCGGTAACAGCCAGTTCTTCCTCTTTCAAGTTCTAGGACTCCTCAAAGGGAGCGCCTAACTCGAGCGCGCCTACGCTTACCCGGAAGGCGTTCTCTAGGTTTCTTCTGAGCGTTCAAAAAAGTTTCTTTGTAGGTGCAAAAAATCTTCTTGACTTCGGCTTTTAAGCGTAGTACGAAAGCACTAGTTTTGGGAAAACGTTTACCGGGGTAACGTGAATTCTGCGTGAAAAATGGTCGAAATGCATCTGGAACGGAAAATTGCGGGGGCTCAGCTACCGGTTCCAAACCGCGGTTTTAGCAGGTTTTGCTCCAACCGAGTAGCCTTCCGAAATCAAATTTCAGAAGCGTTCCACAGCACACCGAGTAGCTTTCACGCGGGATTAAGGCTAAGCGCTTAAGTCTTTGGGGAGGGTGTGAAGATGAAGCGGACATTAGCGGTTGGCGTGTTCTTGTTCTGCGTTTTTGTTGCGCTCAGCGGACAGAGCCTGTACGCCCAGCAGGCCGACCGGGCTGTGATTACAGGCATCGTCACCGACGCATCCGGATCAGCGGTCCCCGATGCGAAAGTCACGATAACCAGCCAAGAGACCGGCACGAAAACGGTGGTGGGCACGAACAGTGCCGGCAACTACAGCACGCCACCCCTCACTCTCGGTACCTATACGGTCGAGGTCGAAAAAGACGGCTTCAAACTCTCCGCCAATCGTGGGATCGTGCTGACCGGCGCGCAGACCTACCGTCAGGATGTGCAACTCCAACTGGGTTCGGTGACTCAGTCCGTCACGGTCGAGGGCGGCGCAGAGCAGATTAACACCGAGAATGCGACGGTGTCGCACACGATTGGCGAGACCTACTACCGCGATCTTCCAGCAGTGATGGGATCCGACATCCGCTTGGCCGAGTCCCTGCTGCAACTACAGCCCGGATTTGTGCCCATGCAGCCGAACGGCGACGCCATTTTCCGCGGCAGCCAGTTTACCTCCCGGATTAACGGCGGGCAGACGATGGCCACCGAAAATTGGTTTGACGGCGCGGCCTTCGGTTATGCGGAAGGTCACCAGGGGACGCAGGAAAGCTCCGTGCCATATACCTCTGTGCAAGAAATGACGGTCGTCGAGAACACCTTTTCCGCGCAGTATGGGCACACCAGCGGTGGTTTTATCACCTATACGACGAAGTCTGGCACAGACCAGTTTCACGGGAATGTATACAATTTCTTTACAAACGATAAGCTGGACGCGGGGAATTTTTTCTTTGCCGGCATACCAACAATCCCCAATAAGAAACTTCCTTTGACCCAGGACAACTGGGGGGCCGCCGTGGGCGGGCCGGTTCCGAAGATTACCAAGTGGGGCAAGACGTTCTGGTTCATCAACGTGGACGGCCTCGACTACCACAGCACGGTCAACACCGGATTCGTAAACACGCTTCCAACACCCCTCCAGCGGCAGGGCGACTTCAGCGAATTTCTGAACACAGCCGTGATCGCCGGGCATGATGCGTTGGGGCGGCCTATCTATCAAGGTGAAATCTTTAACCCAGCCACCACACGCGTAGTCAACGGCGTACCCGTTCGGGACGGCTATGGATTCAACACCACGACGGGTCTGCCAATTCCCGGCCAAGCCAATGTGATTCCCGCGAACGACCCGCTGCGGAGTTCGCTGGCTGCCTTTGCGATTCCCAACATTCCGGCACTTGACCGCAACCAGCTGAAACAGAACGGCTTTGGCGGCAACTCGGACGACAACAACAAGATCAACGTCAGAACTTGGCTTTTCCGAATAGATCACACATTTAACAGTAAGTTCTCCATCAGCAACACCTACTATCAGAACAACCGGCCTCGCACTGCGCACTGCGGCGGGCCGCAGGGCTGCACCACGGCGCATAACGGACAAACGGATTCTGCCGCGAACGATACGTATATCGGCCAGGGCTTCTTCCAGCGCATCACCAACCATTTCGAGCACCTGCAGATGAACTGGGTGATCAAGCCCAACCTCTTCAATCACACCACGGTGGCCTATGACCGCTGGCATATGACTGGCAACCAGTTAGCTGGAGGAGTGGGTTGGAATAAGAAGCTCGGACTTGGACTCCCAGACCAACCTGTTTTCGACGCCGCCGGCTTTCCTCAACTCAACTTCAATGGCCCGAATGGCTACACGCACTACGGGACGCCTTGGGCGAGCGGAGGGAGCGACATTAACAATCGTTACCAATTTCTTGACGACATCACTTGGATTAAAGGCAAGCACACGATCAAGGCCGGAATCGAATACCGCTACATGACCTTCCCGCAAACCGGCTGGGCTGTAAACACTGGCGGCAACTTTAATTTCGATTCCCACGAAACTGCCGGCTACGACGCGTCGGGGGCTAACTTGAGCACGGCGACCGGGAACGAGTTCGCGTCCTTCATGTTGGGCCAGGTGGATAGCGCTAATTTCTCCGCGCCGTTCAATTACATGCCCAAGATGAAGTACTCCTCTCCCTGGATCAACGACGACTTCAAGTTGACGCCGAAGCTGACGTTGAGCTTTGGTCTGCGCTTCGACTGGCAAGGGGGCCTTTATGAGCAACACGGCCGATTTTCGACGTTTGATCCGACAGCCCCCAACCCCGTCGGTCACCTTGGGGCCACGATATTTAACTCTTCCAAGGCAAACGGCAACAGCAGTTGGTCGACCGGACCCAGGTTTGGATTTGCCTATAACTTAAAAGAAAAAACTGTGATCCGTGGTGGATACGGAATCTACTATGCTGGCGCCCAGGCCGACTCTTGGGATCCCTACCCGGTGGATGGTTACCAAACCAACCCCACCGCACCAAATAACACCAATGGGAGATTCCCGGCGTTCTATTTCAACGGGAACCAACCTTGCCCAGCTCAGGTGACAGCGCAAACTGTTTCTTGCGGGTGGCCGGCGGGTTCCATTGTCCTCCCGCCCCAACTGCGGGCCGACGTAGCGAACAACGGAAACCCTGTGGGCGTCGATCCCAAGACGTATACTATGCCCCGGTATCAGAACTGGTCGGTTTCGTTCCAGCGCCAATTGTCGCAGAACATGGCCATCGACATCGCCTACGTGGGCAACCACGGGACGCGCCTTATTGATGGTCGTAGCTCCGTGGGAGTTTATGACAACATGAACCCTGGCAGCGTACTCTCCCTAGGCAGTACGGTCCTCGGGGCCCTCTTCAACAACGGTGTGCCTGACGCGACAGCAGCCGCCGCTGGATTTACGACTCCCCCTTACCCTGGGTTCACCGGAACAGTGGCCCAGTCTTTGAGATCGTGGCCACAGTACCACCAGATTAACTGGCGCTATTTCCCCGATGGTAAGAGCCACTACAACGCCCTCCAAGTCAGTTTTGACCGGCGTATGAGCAATGGCTTGCAATTCCGTGTCGCTTATACGTATTCCAGACTCATGAACAATGGCTCGGAAACCGGCCTGGGATCCGGCGGACCTCCCGTTCAGAATCCCAGTGATATGCGCAATCTCTACACGGTCAGTTCCGACGACGTGCCACAGATTCTTTCGTTTGGTTGGGTCTACCAGTTGCCGTTCGGGAGAGGCAAGTGGATCGGAGGAAACTCGCCGGGATTTGTTAACAAGGTCATCGGCAATTGGCAAATCTCGGCAACGCAGACCTACCAATCCGGGAGGCCGCTGTCTATCACCACAGATAACGGTACGCTTGGCGGGTTCCTCTTCAACTACAATAAGTTCCCCAATAAAGTTGGGAGCGGACTGACAGGAACCTTTAGCGATCCCAACTCCAAAACCAACGGCACTTATCTCAACCAGTCGGGATGGGCCGACCCTGGCACGCTCGCCTTTGGGAACGCGCCCAGGGAAGATGAAAATGTACGCGGCTTTAAGTACTTCAACGAAGACTTCTCGATTTATAAGGACACCTACTTCGGCGAACGCCGGTACGTGCGGTTCCAAGCCGATGGAGGCAACATCTTCAACCGTGTTTTCTTCTGCCCAGTGGACACGTTCTGGCTGCCGAATAATGGCAACAGCAACTTTGGACGTACAGGCAGCCAGTGCAATATCCCGAGGCGATTCCAGCTAGGCCTACAAGTCTTCTTCTAGGCTTGAACCCGATCTAACTGCGGTGTGGATGGTCCGCGAGGTGCGGACCATCCATCCGGTTTCTCCGTGAATTCCGACCACACCCTCCCCTATGTTTTTCATAAGTGTTGATTCTGAAGGCAGTTAAAGTCTTTTGTTTTGATACACTTTTGCAAGTGTTGATTTTAAAGATAGTTAGACGTCTTCCCTTTTAGTCGATTTCCACAGGTAATCGATTCTGGGTCAGTCCGAG
>Ga0209131_1001761_pt1 | contig 14920 bp, 10 predicted proteins | sample GraSoi_2013_40cm_FD_185826 | JGI IMG/M metagenome (GOLD analysis project Ga0209131, IMG submission 185826) | Grasslands soil microbial communities from the Angelo Coastal Reserve, California, USA - Sample 9_17_2013_40cm (SPAdes) (version 2) | ecosystem: Environmental > Terrestrial > Soil >...
CGAGCTGCTTCTTTGTCTCTTCCTGGCCGATAACGTATTCGTCGAGGAAGGCCCTGATTTCCCCCGGCTTGGGCAGCGGTGGACGAGAGGCTACCGACTCAGCCTGCTGATCGTCGGTAATGATCTCGTTGCAGATGTCGATGCACTCATTGCAGATGTAGACTGTGGGGCCCGCAATGAGTTTCTTCACTTCGTTCTGAGATTTTCCACAGAACGAGCAGCGCAGCGTGTCGTCGGTTCGTCTTACCATAGTCTTGGGGAACTCCGTTGAGACTGTAAGATTTGGGTAGCGCAGCTTGTTAAGTTGCGCGCGCAAGTTAACAACTTGCGCTACATCTACTCGCGGTGCGCGATCACCTCGTCTATTAAACCATACTCTTTGGCTTGAACGGCAGATAAATAACGATCGCGTTCGACGTCGCGCTCAATCTGTTCCATGCTCTGGCCGGTGTGCTTGGCGAGGATCTCGGACGTCAATTCACGAATGCGGATGAGTTCTTCAGCATGAATGCGCACGTCAGTGGCCTGCCCCTGCATGCCGCCCGAAGGTTGATGAATCAGGATGCGGGAATTCGGCAAAGCAAAACGTTTGCCTTTAGCTCCGGCGGTCAACAACAGGGCGCCCATCGATGCGCACATGCCGACACAGATCGTGGTCACGTCCGGACGAATGAATTGCATCGTGTCATAGATTGCCAAACCCGCGGTAACTGAGCCGCCGGGCGAGTTGATATAGACGTTGATGTCTTTTTCGGGATCCTCGGCCTCGAGGAAAAGTAGTTGCGCGACGATCAGATTAGCAATCTGATCGTCGATCGGCGTGCCGAGAAAAATGATGTTGTCTTTAAGAAGTCTCGAGTAGATATCAAACGCCCGCTCTCCGCGCGACGTTTGCTCGACTACCATGGGGATCAGTGCCATATCAGCTCTTTAATTTGAGATTGAGATCAAAAACTCAGAGGGTTGGATTTCGTCTTTTTCCATGTCCCATTTGTCATTTTTCATTTGCCATCTAAAAAAAATGTCTCGCCGTCAAAGAATGCCAAATAAGAAATGGAAAATTATTTCAGCTCCCGCGTATCGTCGTCAGACTCTTCCGGTTCCTTCCACTCTTCATCAGTCACGCGCGAATTTTCGACTAACAATTCAAGTGCTTTACGGTTGCGCAACCTGCCAGCGATGCTACGTTCGCCACCTTGCTTTGTCAAGATAGCGCGCACTTGATCTGCGGACTGTCTGGAGGCTTCAGCGATCGCATTGATCTCGTCTTCAACTTCCTGATCGCTCACTTCAATTTTCTCTTCTCCGGCGATGTGTTCGAGGAGAAGTGAACTGCGCAGATCATAGCTGGCCTGCTCTTTCAAAGACTCACGCGCCTTGTCCCATTGCAATTCAGGATTGCGCGGATCGAGACCCTGGCCAATCATGTCGCGCACTACCGACTCAAGTCGGTGCTCGGTCTGATGTTCGACCAGACGCTCGGGCAATTCAAACTCGTGCGCCTCGACGAGCTGTCGCATCAATGCGCCCCGCATCTTGTTGTCGGCTTCCTGCTTGACCTGCTGTTCCAGGTCGGCGCGAACCTTGGTGCGCAACTGCGCGAGCGATTCGATCTCGTCGCCGAGACTCTGCGCCCACTCGTCATCAAGGTCGGGCAATTCCTTGATCCGAACCGCGCTGACCTTCACGGTATATGCGACCTCTTTACCGGCGAGACCTCTTGCGCTGAAATCAGGCGGATAATTTATGGTAAAAGTCTTTTCGTCATCGGGCCTCGTGCCGGTGAGCTGGTCTGTGATCTCCTGCACGACGCCTTCGCCACCGAGCACTACGTCAACGTCCTCAACCTTGATAGGTTCGGCATCGGGTTCGCCAGGAAACGTGCCGTGAAAACTGGCCGTGACAGTATCGTTTGGCTGGGCGCCCCGATCTTCCACCGGCTCAAGCGTCGCGGATCCTTCCCGCAGAGATTCAATCACCCGATCGACATCTTCGTCTTTGATGGGACGGGAGCTGCGCGCGACTTCGAGACCTTTATACTTGCCTAGCTTGATTTCGGGCAACACTTCGACGCTGACGTTGAACGAAATCGGTTGTTGGCCGAGCTGGTCGAGCCCCTCGGAGTTTTCCAGATTGAGCTCTGGTTCGCCCAGCGGTTCGAGTTTGTGCTCTTCGACAGCCTGTTGCACGGCCTCCGGGAGCAATTCGCGCAGGACCTCGGTGCGAATCTGATCTTTGAAACGCGTGCGCACGACAGCCCGCGGTGCATGTCCCGGCCGAAACCCGGGGACGCTCGCCGCTTTGGCGTAGTTGTCACTGATGCGGTCGTAGACGGTACGCACAGCAGCGGCGTCAATCTCGACGTCAATCTGCTTTCTGGTCGGTGAAATATCTTTGATTTCAGTTTTCATAAAAAGAAAAGTAAGCAGTACTGCTGCCTGCTTACTGTCTTATGGTGCGAAAGGGGGGACTCGAACCCCCACACCTTTCGGTACCAGATCCTAAGTCTGGCGCGTCTGCCAATTCCGCCACTTTCGAATTCATTCAAACCGAAAGCGAGAAATAACACACACTTCGAAGTCGATGCATCCGACGCCCAAAGTGCTTCATCCGAGCACCCAAACTGATCATCTGAGCACTAAAGTCCGAATTTGGGGACGCCGCTATCGGGTCTGCCGCTGGCGAGAAGACAGGAGACGCACCACCAGATAGATAGGAACGCTGACAGCCAGAATAGCGAGGGCAAACAGACTGTGAGGTCGATCGCTAATCACGGCTCCGACGAGAAACGCGATCGCGCCCAGTAGAACTATTCCCGTAATCCACGGATATCCCCAGGCGCGATATGGGCGCGGCAGATCAGGTTCGCGCACGCGCAGCACGATCAGCGAAAGGTAGGCCATCGTGTAATTCGCCACAAAGAAGAAAGCGAGCGCCGCCATAACCTGCTCGAAACTTCTGAAGATAAAAAGCACCGCTACGAGAGTGCTGATTAGCAAAGTGATGGTTGGCGTGCCGCCTTTGTTTACTCTGGTGGCATGATGCGAGAAGAGCTCGTCGCAACTCATCGCGTAAAGAATCCGCGGCGCGGTCAAAGTGTAAGCATTGATCGTGCTCAGCAGTGAGAGAATTGCCAGCACCCGAATTGTCTTGTCGCCATAGACGCCAAAGATCTTGTTGGCAACTGCGCCGGCCGCAAACTTTTCACCTGCGAGCTGTGACATCGGCAGTACGTAGACATAGGCGAGGTTTACGATCAGATAGATCGCGATTATCAGCAGCACGCCGCCAATCATCGAACGAACCACGTCGCGTTTGGGATTGCGAACCTCTTCGCCAAAGTAGATGACGCCGTACCACCCGTCGTAGGTGTACAGGACACCTTGCAACGCGATAATCAGGGCCCCGAACATCGCAAAGCCGCGAGGCACGGCCAGAGAGGTCCCGGTGCTGGAGTTCCCGCCATAGGTAAACGCGGCTATTGCAATGACGGCGAAGACCAAAGTCTTCAGCAAGCTGGTTATGTTTTGGGTGAAGCTGCCCCAACGAATCCCTCGCCATTGCAGGGCCGCGAAGACGAGCGTGACTCCGAGTGCGACAGATTTTTCGTGGCCGGCGAGCCGCGGAATCAACACCGCAGTGTATTCGCCAACCACCATCGCGATAACTGCCAGAGTCCCGCAGGTCGAGAGCCAATCGCTCCAACCCACGACAAACCCCGGATAGTTTCCCATCGCTCGATGAACGAAGACATACCAGCCGCCCGAGCGAGGAATCATCGTGCCCAGTTCGGCGACCGTGATCGCGCCGAGTAAGGCATAAACACCGCCGAGGATCCAGACGCCGATGAATAATTTTGCTGTCGGAAGTTGGGCGGCGACCTCGCCGGGAGTACGCAGGATACCCATTCCGATCGTGCCGCCGATCGTCACGGCGAGACCAAAGCCCACGCCGAGGATTCGCAAAAGCTTTCCGCTATCGGACGATGATTGGTGTTGGTCTGATTGTAAGGATGGACTGAAGTCTGTTGGGTTGACCGGACTCACGAGGTCAGAGTGTAACCGTGATCCAGTCCTATGCCAACTTTGTCTCGAGTTGCCTTATTTTGTCCTCAGCGTCGCGAATGTCCTCACGATCTTCAAGCAGAAATTTGAGGATTAGATCGAGCTTCTGCTTTATGTCATGTCTTAGTTCGCGCCGTACGTCCGTGAGTTCGTTCTTTATTCCTGCATAGCCGATCTTCATACCTGCAACTTCGGTCTTCACCTCTGCAACTTCAAATCTTACGCCTGCAACTTCGGTCTTCAATCCTGCAACTTCGGTCTCGATCATCGCAACCTTGGTTTCAATAACTCCAACGTTGGACTCAATGGTTCCAACCTTCTTCTTTATTTCGCCAATCTCCAAACCGGTTTCCATGATTTGCGCCAATGCTCTTTCCCAGATGGGCTTGGTGTCGTACGAGTGTGCCTCAAGTTTCTCAAGGCGCGCGTCAACCGTATCGAACCGCGCGTCAACCGTATCGAACCGGGCGAATACCCTCTCTTCGAATGACCTCTTATCAGGAAGTTCTTTAGTTGGATCTTCGTTCATTGACGGCCTAATTATCGGCCTGTCTTACATAACTTTCAAGCACAAAATCCAATCGGCTCGCTACGTTCAAACGCAAGGCTCTAGCTCCTTTTGCAAAGCGACGCGAGCAGGTTCGAGGTTTCGCTACAGACGAGACGCAAGTTAACAACTTGCGCCACAAACGGCGGAATCACAGCGTTCTCGTAACTTTTGACAATGATCTTGGCGCGTCCGGATCCAGGCCCTTCGCTTCAGCCAGTAACGCCGCGAACAGCTGCGCGGGAATGATGTAAGGAATCGGCGCGAGAAACTCATCGATCTCACGAGGCATGATGATCGACCGTGAGCACGAGGCGGCCGCTTCAAGGTCACCGGTAATCCCGAGGGTATCGGCGCGCAGCTCGCGCAAGCGCCGGATTAAATCTTTCGTGCCTTCCAGCATGACACCGGGTGGAGCAAAAATAATTACCGGGAAGTGGCGTTCGATCATCGCCACTGGCCCGTGCAGAAAGTCTGCTGACGAAAATCGCTCGGCCACGACGTAACACGTCTCCATTAGCTTCAAAGCAAACTCATACGCATTTCCATAAGCCAGGCCGCGCCCGACCACGACACAGTTTTCCATGAACACATAGCGTTGGACCAGCTCGACTATTGCCGGCCGCTGTTCGAGAGCACGCGCCGCCAGATCGGGAATTAGCTGATAGTCAATCGCGCGTCCATCGTTCGCGAGGGCCGCGGCCAACAGATAGAAAAGCAACATCTGGCCGGTAAAGGTCTTGGTGGCGGCTACTGAACGTTCCTTACCGCCATGCATTAACAGTGTTTCATCAACGACGCCGACCATCGATGACGAAGACTCGTTGGTAATTCCGATCGTGAAAGCGCCACGCGCGCGGGCGATCTCCAGAACTCGATTGATGTCTTCTCCTTCACCTGACTGGGAAACGCCTATGACGAGGGCTCGTCTGAGATTCAGCTTTGCCTGATAGAGCGTATAGACCGAAGGCGCCGCGAGTGAGACGGGGATACCCGTGGTGATTTCCAAAAGGTAGCGGCCAAACAGAGCGGCGTTGTCCGAGCTACCACGCGCCACCAGTACGATCAGATCGATCTCGCGCCGGCGCAACGACTCGCCAAGCCGCGCAACTTTGGCGCGCTCCTCGGTAATTGTCTTCGCCAGCGCGGCTGGTTGCTCGGCGATTTCCTGAAGCATTAAGGACACACATCTCTCCCTTGCCGTTTACAAGGCGGACTTTTCCGCCGGTCGTGAGGTCGGCACAAGTGCCGACTCTAAACCAGAATGTCGAACACAAGTTGAGCCTCCGAAGCACTCAAAAAGCAGATCGTTATTGTATTCGCCATCAATATCGGGTAAATAGTCGTCCGGCCATCACAACTGTATCAACAAAGCTTTATGAACTTCATAACGAGATCGGATTAATGACTTCAACTCTAACACGAACTTTAAAGTTGAGCATGGCGATTGTTTGCGTGTCCGCGGCTACGTTTATGGTGACAGCGGCGCAGCCGGCGCACGTCCAGGTTATTCCAGCGCCAAAACAAGTCTCCCCTGGTGAAGCACAGTTCTTGATCGGTCGTGAATCTCACATTGTGATTGCTGATGGAAGGTCTTCAGATGATCGATTCGCGGCCCAGGATTTTGTAGACGATGTGAAGCAGGCTGCGGGTGTCAGCTTGAGAATTGGGGGCAGCTCTCGCGGCGAGATCCTGATCGGCTTAATCGATCTACCGAGAATTCAACAAGCTCTGAAACACGACGGTCTCGACCCAGGCATTCAAAACGTGCCTGACGAAGGATACCTTTTGTCTGTCAGTCGGGATCGGGTTGTGGTGGCGGGAAAGACAGCGGCCGGCACTTTCTATGGGCTGCAAACTCTCAAGCAACTTGTTCGCGGCGACGGAGCAGGCGCGTTGATCCCGGCGGTCAAAATCGTCGACTGGCCCACCATGCGTTGGCGCGCCGTGTCGGATGACATCAGCCGCGGACCGGTACCGACTCTTGATTACATCAAACGACAGATTCGCACTGAGGCGTTCTTCAAACTCAACATGCACTCATTTTATATGGAGCACACTTTCCAGAGTGAGTCGCATCCGCTGATCGGGCCGGCCGGAGGATCGTTAACGCCCGAGGAAATTCGCGAGCTGGTCGCTTATGCTAAGCGCTATCACGTCGAGTTGGTGCCGGAGCAACAAACCTTCGGTCACCTGCACAAAGCCCTGCGCCTGGAAAAATATGCCGAGTTGGCCGAGACGCCTTACGGCGACGTGCTTTCGCCACAGCAGGAGGGGTCTTATAAGCTCATCGCTGATTGGTACAAAGAGCTGAACGAATTATTTCCTGGCCAGTTCTTTCATATCGGCGAGGATGAAACGTTTGAGTTGGGCGAAGGGCAGAGCAGGGACGCAGCCAGGACGCGCGGAGTCGGAGCGATTTATTTCGAGCACCTTAATCGCGTGCGCGACATCCTGAAGCCTTACAACCGGCGGCTGATGTTCTGGGGCGACATCGCTCTGCACCATCCGGATCTGATCGGTAACATTCCGAAAGACATGATTGTCATGAACTGGCAGTATGGCGCGCGCGATGAGTTCGGGTCATCAATTCAGCCATTCAAAGACGCGGGCCTGGAACAGTTCGCCTGTCCGGGCGCTCAAAACTGGAACCAGATTTTTCCGAACCTGGAGGCGGCGCGGAAGAACATCACGAACTTTGTGCGTGACGGTCAGAAAGCGGGCGCGATCGGAATGATGAATACCACCTGGGACGATGACGGCGAATCGCTGTTCGAAGACACCTGGTACTCGATTGTTTTGGGCGCGGCTGCTTCATGGCTGGAGGGCCCGGTCGATTTGGACGAATTCGATCGGAATTTCGATTGGGCATTCTTCCGCAACGATGGGGATCAGTTTGTAAAAGTCGAACGGTCGTTAGGGAACGCCGGTGCGCAGATGGGCATCGGTGGCCCTACTGATGAGCTCTTCTGGCGAGATCCCTTCACGGCACAGTTTCAGAATCAGACTCGTAACTCCGCCGATCGAATTAAGCAAATGCGGCTGAGCGTCGAGGGAGCGGCTGAGTCCCTGGCGCGAAACGAAGGCCGCGCCCGGCGCAACCTCACCGCAATCGCGGCGATGAAGTTTGCCGCGCAAAGATTCGATCATCTCGGCCGGCGGATGGAGGTAATCCAAGGATTCAGCGATCAGTACTGGGACGCCTATCTGAATCTTGGTGATCGCGCGAAGATTCGCAAGCTCCGTCGGTACAGTGGCGCGATCTACAACAACCTCCGCGAAATGGCGGAAGAACTGTCAATTCTGAAAGAAGGTTATCGCGCGCAGTGGCTGGCAGAGAATCGGCCTTACTGGCTGGATAGTGTCACAGCCCGTTACGATCAAATGATTTCAATGTGGTTGACGAAGGGCCGGGCGATGGACGAAGCGTTGCGAAGATACGAGGTGACCTCAACGCTGCCCAGTCCGGAAGATTTTGGATTGGGGCCGCGGCCGGTCGCGCCGAGTCAGAACCGGTAGCGGCCGTTATCCGCAGATTACACAGATTACGCTGATAAGAAATAAGAAACCGTCAAGGCGCACAACGACTTCTTGATCGCATCCGTACGTTTTTTGCATCTGGGTAATCTGCGGAATCTGTGGATGGAACTGATTTATGCCAAACGAATCTAATCGCTTGATCTTTCTCGATGTCTTCCGCGGCATGACCGTAGCCGGCATGGTGCTGGTGAACAATCCCGGGTCATGGGCACATATCTACTGGCCTTTGGAACACGCCGAATGGAATGGTTGGACGCCGACTGATCTAGTCTTCCCGTTCTTTCTGTTCATTGTTGGTGTGGCTATCCCGCTCGCCTTCGGCAAGCGCATCGAGCGCGGTGACAGCCGCCGCGCGCTTTTCCTCAAAGTCGTCTATCGTTCGGCGATCATTTTTCTGCTGGGCGAATTCCTCGCCGGCTTTCCCTATTTTCATCTTTCCACAATTCGAATTCCCGGAGTGCTGCAACGCATCGCCGTCTGTTATTTCTTTGCGTCGATAATCTTTCTAAAGACGCGGCCGCGCACCCAGGCGATCATCGCAGTGGCTTTGCTAATCGTCTACTGGCGAGTGATGAAGCATTTTCCCGCTCCGGGCTACTACGCGGGCGATTGGAGCAGGGAAGGCAGTCTCGCTTCCTACATCGATCGCCGCGTTTTTGGCCCGCACATTTGGAAGCAGGGTATTGTCTATGATCCGGAAGGAATCTTGAGCACCATGGGCGCGTTGGCGACGACGCTGTTCGGCGTGTTGACCGGTCAGTACCTGCGCGATAAAACGCGAACACCGATTGAGAGAGTCGCGCACATGTCCATTGCCGGCGTGTCCTGCGTCATCGTGGGATGGATCTGGAACGCCTGGTTTCCCATCAACAAAGCGCTCTGGACCAGTTCGTATGTGTTTTTTACTGCCGGGTTGGCGCTGCAGTTTCTGGCTTTGTGTTACTGGCTGATTGATATCAAAGGCTACAAGCTTTGGACGAAACCATTCGTGATTTTTGGAGTGAATGCGATCACTCTGTTCGTGGGTACCGGCGTCATGGCGATCCTAATGGGACTGATAAAGGTGCCACGGGCTGACGGAACTCGTCCGTCAGTACACGGCTTGATCTACGACAACGTGTACGCGTCGTGGTTGCCGCCCAACAAAGCATCGCTCGCCTTCGCGATATCTTTCGTTCTTTTGTGGCTGTTCTTCATGTGGCTGCTGTTCAGGAAGAACGTCCTCATTAAGGTTTAGTCAGAACCACCTGCGGTAGCGGGGGGTTGATCCATAGAGGTCTCGATGTTCGACGATCAACCGCCCGCTACCGCAGGCGGTTCTGATCGGTATATCCCGGGCCGCGCAGCACTCGCCCCCCCAATGCCGGCGTGCGTTGGCCGTTGTCCACTTCGATCTGTCCATTGACGATCACAAAGTTGATGCCCACAGGGTATTGATTCGGCTCTTCAAAGGTCGCGCGATCGATTACCGTCCTGGGATCGAAGATCGTGATATCCGCAAAATAGCCTTCGCGGATCAGGCCGCGATTGGTCAAGCTCAGATTGCCGGCCGGCAAGCCCGTCATCTTATGAATTGCCTGCTCCAGCGTCAGCAAATGCTGATCGCGCACATAACGGCCGAGGATGCGCGGGTACGTGCCCCAACCTCGGGGATGCGATTTCGATCCGGCCAGCGGCCCATCGGTCGCGCGCGCGCCATTGTCCGTACAGATGCTGACGAACGGTGATTTCAAAGCGGCCTGCATATCACTTTCCTTCATCATGAAAAAGATGGCTCCCGTCTGGCCGTGATCCGCAATGATGAAATCAAAGAGAGCATCCAAAGGATCTTTGTTTTGTTCGGTCGCGACTTGCGAGAGCCGCTTGCCCTGCGAACTATCGAGATCGCTATTCACCACGGATGCGATCAGAATCCCGCTGGGCCCGCCGCTTCCCAGGTAAATGTTCTCCCAATCTTTTGAGTCGGTGGTTATCTCCTGCTTCAATCGCGCGCGAGTTGCCGGATCCTTCAACCGCGTCACCATTCGATCTGTTCCGCCTTCGATCGCCCACGGTGGCAGACAGGCACTTAAAGAGGTACTGCCCGCGACGTAGGGATAAACGTCGGCGGTGATCTTGAGTCCTTGCTGTCTGGCGGTCTCGATGCGGCGCAGCATTTCGGGCATGCGCCCCCAGTTCTTCTGATAAGCGGTTTTGAAGTGCCAGATCTCCGCCGGAATGTTTGCCCGGCGCGCGATCTCGAAAACTTCTTTCATCGAGTCGTCGATTGCGTTCGCCTCGCTGCGCTGATGAGTGATGTAAATGCCTCCGTATTGATGCGCGACTTTGGCCAGTTCGACTATTTCATCGGTCCTGGCAAAGCGGGCCGGCACATATTGAAGTGAAGTCGAGACTCCCAGCGCGCCGTCTTTCATCGCCTCGGCGACCAACTTTTTCATTTGTTCCAACTCAGCCGGCGTGGGCGGCCGATTGTCATAGCCGATGACGTACTCGCGCACCTGGGTCGCGCCGACAAAGGTGCCGAGGTTTACGCCCGAGCCTTGCTTTCCCAGTCGATTGAAATACTCACCGAGCGTGCGCCAATCTACTGTCAGGTGGTAACGACGGTTGAAATCTTCCTGCTCTTTGAGAATGCGATCGTTAATCGGAGCGATTGATTCTCCTTCTCCGGTAATCTCGGTAGTCACTCCCATCATTACTTTGCTCATCGCGCGCGGATCGACGAGCAGATAGGTTTCTGACTGGCCCAGCATATCGATGAAGCCGGGCGCGACAACCTGGCCGGCAGCATCGATGGTTCGCTTGGCTCTGGCGCCTTGCAGATTCCCAATGCGGACGATGCGATCGCCTTTAATGGCCAGGTCGGCTCGAAAAGCAGGCCGTCCCGCTCCGTCGACTACGCGACCGTTCGTGATGATCAGATCGTAGTCCGAAGCCTTGCTTAAGGCCGAAGTGACTGCCGTCATAGTCGATAAGATAAGCGTCAACGCGACTGCAATTCTGACATTCATAAGAATATGCGCCTCGGGTAGGATTCAAGACACGGCATCGTAAACGGAACCGGAAATTCTGTCCAGACTCAGCTTGTCGTGTCCAGCAAGAATCATAATTGAAATGACTCTAGCTTTGGCGTAGTATGCGGCTCGATTAAGGATTCTTTACATTAGGGGTGACCGCGCTCTCAGAATCCCGCGGCATCGTCATCTCATTCTCTTTTAACGATGCTGAATCAAAATAAATGATCGGCCAGGTAGTTTCGCATTACCGCATACTCGAAGCCCTCGCCAAGGGAGGCATGGGCGAAGTCTATCTGGCGGAAGATACGAACCTGGGCCGGCGCGTGGCCATCAAGTTTCCCATGCTCGAATCTAATGAACGCGATTTTCGCGCGCGCTTTCTGCGCGAGGCCCGCGCCGTTTCCGAGTTGAGCAGTCCTTATATCGCGACGGTTTTCGATTATGGCGAGACCAGCGAAGGCCGGCCCTTCCTGGTAATGGAATATGTCCGCGGCCGCACGCTCAGCAGGTTAATGCGGAAAGGACTGACTGTCTCGCGGGTGTTGGAAATCGTAGAAGCAGTCGCCTCGGCTCTGGATGAAGCCCACTCTCGCGGCATCGTTCATCGCGATATCAAACCGTCGAACATCATGGTTAACGATCGCGGTCAGGTTAAGGTGCTCGACTTTGGTCTCGCCAAACAGATGAATGAAGACAAGCTTCATGAATCGGAGCCCGAAGCGCAAACACTGCTCGCCGTGCACACCCGTAGCGGCGCCATGGTCGGAACGCCGGCATATCTATCTCCCGAACAGGCGATGGGCGGCAACGTTGACGGGCGTAGCGATCTGTTCGCGCTCGGTGGAGTCTTTTATGAATGTCTCACGGGCCACGCGGCCTTTCCCGGAACCAGTTTGATCGAGATTGCCGCCAACGTGATTCACTTCGAGCCACCGCCCCCATCCTCGGTTAGCCCGGCGGTTCCGCCCGAACTGGATTCCATCATTCTCAAGTCGCTCGCGAAGAATCCTGAAAAAAGATATCAGTCGGCAGCCGAACTGATCTCAGACGTGCAATCAGTTCGCGGCGTGTTGCAGGAAGACCTGGGCAATACTCTGATCCAGCCGATATCGACGATGTCGAGCACGCGGCAAACGACGCTGACCAATTTCTCACAAATGCTGCGCCGGCCACGGGTGCCCGTCTGGTACATTCTGGTTGGCGTGGCGATTGTCGCGGTCGCGTCATTGATAGTTTGGCGATGGTGGAGGCCGGCGGCACACATTCCGCCCGCGGAAGCTCAAAATTGGTACGAGATTGGGTCGAACGCTTTGCGGGACGGGTCTTTCTATCAAGCCAGCAAGGCCCTGGAGCAAGCCATTTCGATCGATAATAAGTATGCCCTGGCCCATGCACGTTTGGCTGAAAGCCTGATCGAATTGGACTATCTCGACAGGGCCAAGGACGAGCTCCTGACCGCCGGAGCGCTAGCCGCCGATCGCTCGCTGCCCAAAACTGACGCGTTGTACATCGACGCAATTTCCGCGACTGGAAGGCGTGACTATTCCGCGGCGATCGATTCTTATGCGGCCCTCGTGAAACAGTCTTCTGATTCAGAAAAGCCTCGCGTGCTCGTCGATCTGGGCCGCGCTTACGAAAAGAACGAAGACATTAAGAAAGCCATCGAGGCTTATACCGAAGCGGCGAATCGAAATCCACATTACGCGACTGCGTTTTTGCACCTCGGCGTTCTCTATGGCCGGCAGCGCGATCTTCCGAACGCGATCACAGCGTTCGACAAAGCAGATCAGACGTATCAGGCACTGGGCAATCTCGAAGGGCGCACGGAAGTCGCCTACCAGCGCGGCGCGTTGTTTAATCAATTGGGCAAGTTGTCCGACGCGAAAGCTCAATTGGATCAGGCACTCACCCTAGCCGCTGCCAGCAGCAATACGTCTCAGAAGATCAAGACGCTGTTGCAATTGAGCACCGTCGCCGTAGACGCCGGACAAACAGCGCAGGCGACCGATTACGCTCGAGACGCCGTCGAGCTGGCGCAGAAAAATGGAATGGAGAATTTGAGTGCGCAGGGATTGACTGATCTCGGATACAGCTTTCTTGTGCGGGGCCAACCCGATGAAGCTGAGAAATATTTTCTGCAGTCACTTGAGTCTGCTCAGAGAGTCAAAGCCCGCAGTAACGAGGCGAGAGCGCGTGGCGCGATGGCCAGCCTGCGCCAACAACAGAACAAGCCCGACGAAGTGATTCAATATCTCGAGCCGGCACTGACATTTTATCGACAGGCCGGCTATCGATCAGCAGCTTCCTCGTGTCTGGCTCTGTTGGCGCGGGCTGATCTGCAAAAGGGCGATTACGCGGCCGCGGACAGAGCCCATGAACAACTACTAAAGTTGGGCCAGGAGGTGAACGATCAGTCGATTATTGCGCTGGCGCATGCTGAACTGGCTTCGGCGCTGGCCCGCCAGGAAAAGTTTACCGCGGCCCTCGATCATCTCACGCAGGCCTACGCGATTTACAAGTCACAGGGAGTTCAGCGGAGCATGGGTTACAACCTGGTCGAACGCGCTTTTGTGCTCGGGAGTATCGGTCGCTACGGCGAAGTCGAAACCCTGCTGAGCCAGGCAGCGGCCATTGCGGATAAACCTGGCGGTGAGATCAAGCGACTCTCTCTTGAAGGACAGCTGGCGAGTGCAGAGATCGCTTTGACTCAGGATCACAATCCCGAAGCGAGAGACAAGGCCGAGAGATTGCTGGCGCTGGACGCCGCCAAGTTTCCCGAAATTTCAATGAATGGCACCTGGGTGCTGGGAATGGCTTTAGCGTATGGCGGAACTCCGAGCGGGAAACAGAAATGCGCCGAAGCGGTCGAATTGGCGAGGCAGTTAAATGATCGCTGGCAGTCGGCCAAAGCGCAACTCGCGCTCGCCGAAACGTTGTTAGTGTCAGGTGATTCACAAAGCGCGGCGAATATTGCCCTCCAGGCGCACCAGGTGTTTGCCCAACTGGGCCACCAGGCATCCGAATGGCGGGCGCTTGCGTTGGTGTCGCTGGCGACAGAAAAGTTAGGCGACAAAAGTAAAGCGCAGGAGTATGCTGTGCAGGCAAACGAGGCATTGTCGAAACTTGAACCCATCTGGGGTAAAGACAATCGCGACGGTTTCCTCTCACGCCCGGATGTGCAGCGACTAAGAAAACAGCTTGAGCACATTACCGGAACGGCCAAATGATCTTTTGCGGTTCGCGTTATCTTTGATTTTCAAGAACGGATATTGCAGGCAGTTTCAGACTTGCGCGGCCAGTCCGCGTCATTACAGTTAACCCCCAACAAGGAGAGAAACAATGCGCAGCTTTCGCCTACTTATCGTAGCCCTCGTAACGATTTTGGCCCTCGCCCTCGGCGTCTTTGGACTGATTCATCCGCCGGGCCAAATCACAGTGGCGCCCGGTGACGACATCATTATCAAGGGCGGTTCGATGTCTATTCAGTGTGGCGCCAATCACGGGAAAGATTGTCTCCAGCACACCGCCGGCAGCTACACTTACACGCACACCAAAGGCACCGCTCACATAACGGGCGTGGTGATTAAAGACGATGCGGGCACTGTGCTATACAGCAGTTCATTTGTCCCGGCGCATCAACCGACAGTCGCAGTGACGTTCAAGTAGTCACTGGCCGGAACATTATATCTTTGCGCTCATCGCGCGGGTTCGGCGAGACTGTTTTGTCTCGCCGAACGAGGCTGCCTTATCCT
>Ga0209131_1001766_pt1 | contig 14912 bp, 12 predicted proteins | sample GraSoi_2013_40cm_FD_185826 | JGI IMG/M metagenome (GOLD analysis project Ga0209131, IMG submission 185826) | Grasslands soil microbial communities from the Angelo Coastal Reserve, California, USA - Sample 9_17_2013_40cm (SPAdes) (version 2) | ecosystem: Environmental > Terrestrial > Soil >...
CAGGGGATCGCGCGGCGTGGCCTGATACACAATGAAAGCCAGCACCTTCGTCGCAAGCAGACCCAGAACCAATCCAACCCCCGAACCAATCGCCAACAGTTTGAACGCACGTCCCAGCGCGGCCTGCAACACTTCCTTGCGTTGCGCGCCGAGAGCCACGCGAATTCCCAACTCCTTGAGCCGCTTGCTCACCGAGTAGGCAGCCATTCCGAAGATACCCGTGATCGAAAGCATCGCGCCCATCATGCCCAGCACACCCAGCGATACTGTCGCCATGCGCGAGGGGAACAAAGTTCCGCCTAGTTCTGTGCTCCACGGGCGAATCGCCAGAACCATCCCAGGATCGATGTCCCGGAGCACACTTCTCATGGCCACGGCAAGTTCCTGCGGGTCGCGACTCGAGCGCACCACCAGCCATGTCCAACTAGCCGGCGACTGCAGGAGGGGGAGGAACATCGCGGGCTGTTGGTCTTCGGTAAGGTTCTTATATTTTCCGTCTTCGACCAGACCCACCACTCGCACGCGCGTTCCATCCCTCATCTTGAAATACCGGCCGATAGCGTCCGGTATGGAGCCCAGTATCTTGCTTGCGAACTCCGGGTTCACCACTGCTACGCGCGGGGCGTTTGTGTCGTCATTCCATGAGAAGGCTCTGCCCGCCAATAAAAATGTCCCGGATGCGCGGAAGTAGTCTGGAGATACGTTGTACATATAAGGGTCGGCCGCGGCATTCGATGGGCTCAGATCCGCGGTTGTGTCGGTATAGACGACCCCTTGCCAACTACCGGGAGGTTCTAACGGCGGATAATTCACCGATCCTACGGAATCTACGCCAGGAATCGCTTGTATGGCATCGATCATGCGCCGTTGCATTGCGGGTACTCTTTCGCCGCTGTAGCCTGCTGTCGTCAGATCAGTATCTACCAACATCGCGTTCCGCGGCTCAAAACCGAAGTTGCTGTGCATGGAGCGCATGAGTCCACGCACAGCAACCATCGATGAAGTGACCAGCACGGCACAGATCGCAATCTGGACGACAAGCATTACGTCCCGCACGGTAATTCGGCGCCCGAACGCGCCTGTCGATCCCGCTTTGACGATCTCATACGGATTGGCCCGGAGGATCTGGCGTACCGGAACAATTCCGAATAGAACTCCGCTGACCAACGCCAAGACCAAAGCTACCAAATAAACGTTAGCGTCCGGACTTACCGGCACATGGAGGGGGAATCGCGGAAATGGCTGCCACACGCTCAACCGGCGCAAAAGCACAATGCTTCCCATAAGTCCCGCTACGCCTCCAGCGAGCGAAAGCAGCACGGATTCGGTGAACAGCTGGCGCAAAATGCGATTGCGGCTCGAACCAAGAGCCAGGCGCAAGGCCACTTCGCGAGAACGGTCGGCGGCCCGCGCGGCAAACAGGCTGCCCAGGTTGGCACAGGCCGCCAACAGTATCAAACCCGAAAGAAGCATCAATCCGGTGAGAAAAGCCCGCGTTGCCCCCCCCAAATAGTCGCCATGAAGACCAGGCCGCGCCAGCGTATAAGGCTCATTACCTTCTTCTTTGGGATAGCCTCTTTTCAGATACGAATCCACGGAGTTCAGATCGGCAGTGGCCTGCGCCGGAGTGACTCCCGGCTTCAGATGTCCCACCATCTCAAACATCCAATGGATCTCGCGCGCGTTCAAGATCTTCTCGCCGGATAACTGCTCATGGTTCACGATGGGCACGAAGATATCCGAAGCGAAAAACAAGACGGTCCCCTGGAACCCTGGAGGCGCCACGCCAAGGATGGTGAATGGATGCCTGTTGAGCCGAACAACGCGGCCCACCACGCCGCGATCGTTCTGAAAATGGCTGTGCCAATATGCGTAGGAGAGCACGACATAGGGCGCGCTGTTTGGGCCATGCTCATCGGAATCGTGGAAGAATCGGCCAAGGTACGGTTGAATGCGCAATACGTCGAAGTAGTTTCCGCTGGTTTCGTACTGCCAGACATTGGATGGATCTTTGCCCGTATCCAGTCCTGACTGACGGATAGCAAAAACAGCCACATCGTCGAAGCTGCGATTGCGCTGGCGAAGATCGAGATAATCGGGATAGGAGTGGGACCCGACGTCGCTCCCGTGCTGGACTATGAAAAGGCTCTCTGCCTGAGGCACATTCAGCGAGCGCAGAATTAACGCATTCAATACCCCGAAGACGACTGCGTTTGCGCCGATGGCTATTGCCAGCGTCGCAACAGCCACCGCGGTAAAGCCGGGAGATTTGCGCAGCAGGCGCAGGGCGAAGCGCAGATCCTGTAGAAAATCTTCGATCAATGGCAGTCCTCGCTCGGCTCGATAATCTTGTTTCATCGCCTCCACCCCGCCAAACTTCAGCATGGCTTGCCGGCGGGCCTCAACGGGAGGTAAGCCGGCGCGAAGATTTTCGGCGGCTTGCAGAGCTATATGTTCCTCAATCTCTTCCCGCAATCGTTCTTCTTGTGTCCGCCTTGTCGCAAAGCTGACGAGCCGGGTGAAGAAGCGCCTCAAAGATTTCATGAAAAATCCTCCGCTTTCACTTCGAAGAACCGAGCGATGATCGCTGCCGTTTGTTCCCAATCTTGGGTCTCGACCTGCAACTGCTTGCGTCCTTCGCGCGTGAGCCGATAGAAGCGCGCCCTGCGGTTATTCTCTGAAGCGCCCCACTCGGACGCGATCGCGCCTTCTTGCTCAAGCTTCAGCAGCACGGGATACAGAGTCCCTTGATTCACGGCCAGCAGATCTCCGCTGATCTGCTCGATGCGCCGCGCGATGCCGTAGCCGTGCAGCGGTCCCAGGACATCGAGAGTCTTGAGGACCATCAACGCCAGCGTGCCCTGGAGAACGTCCGTTTTTTGCTTCATAGTATTAACGATGCACCGCCATTTTGGTTTCCAACAGGAAGGATGGCACACTTCCTTTGGGAAAACAACAGGTCAGTGCCGAGCGTGCCCCTGTGTGGATCGATGATGCTGTTCCAACCGAGCGGAGAAGGTGCTTATAGCCGAATCGCCGGATGGAAACTATAGCAGGCGGAAAAACGCCGGGCTTATGCCTGGTAGAGGCGCTACCCGCAGAAGTGGTCGCACTTGGCATCTCGATCTGCGACACCACGCGAGATGGCTCCCGGATTGGGAGTAAAACGGAGAAGGGTTAGGCTTGTACGAAGCTCAATGAGTACATTGGCGATTTTGAGTCAATCGAGGAAGCGTTCTGTTGTCGAGATTTCAGAGTCACGACCTGGGCACTTTGCATCGATCCGCCGCTTGCCAAATTGATTCGGGGTAGCTGGTTTGCTAAGGTCGTCGTCATGTCCGAGCGTTCCACCGAGCAGATACGCGAATTGCTCGACTCCCTTTATCGCGTGGATTCGGGACGAATCCTGGCAACTCTGATCCGCTTGCTCGGTGATTTTGATCTTGCCGAGGAGGCGATGCACGAAGCCTTTGCGGCTGCGCTGAGCCTGTGGCCGAGGAGTGGAGTAGCCGATAACCCGCGACCTTGGTTGATTTCGACGGCCCGATTCAAAGCCATTGATACTCTGCGTCGACGGGCAAGATTTGATGCGTCTCAAGACGAGCTCGTGCGATATCTCGAAGCGCAATCGAGTTCGGCGGAAAACTCCAATGAAGAGGACAGCCTTGAGGATGATCGGCTGCGCCTGATTTTTACCTGCTGTCATCCATCTCTCGCGCCGGAAGCGCACGTTGCGCTCACCTTGCGTGAGGTGTGTGGGCTGACCACAGAGGAGATCGCAAAGGCCTTCCTCATCACTCCGCGTACGCTGGCGCAGCGCATTGTGCGCGCCAAGGCAAAGATTCGAGAGACACGGATTCCCTACGAGGTGCCGACGCCGCAGGAATTGCCGGAGCGGCTGGGCGCGGTGCTTCAGGTCGTCTACCTCGTCTTTAATGAGGGTTATTCGACCGCGGCGGGAGCGGAGGTAACGCGGGCCGAGCTAACCGGCGAGGCGATTCGACTGGGCCGGTTGCTGACCGAACTCCGGCCAGAGCCGGAAGTCATTGGGCTGCTTTCCCTGATGTTGCTACACGAATCGCGTCACGCCGCGAGAACCTCTCCGACCGGAGAGCTGATTTTGCTGGAGAACCAGGATCGCTCGCTCTGGAACCGGGAGCAGATCGCGGAAGGAGTGGCATTGCTGGAGAAATCCCTGAAGTCCCGCCGCTTCGGTGCCTACACACTGCAGGCTGCGATTGCGGCCGTTCATGCGGAGGCGGAATCGGTCGCTGTGACCGACTGGCGGCAGATTGTTGCGCTTTACAACCAATTGCTACGAATTCAGCCTTCGCCGGTTGTACAACTCAATCGTGCCGTGGCAATTGCCATGCGCGATGGTCCAGAGGTCGGTCTGGCGCATATCGACGCGGTGCTGGAGCATGGCGAATTGGCGAATTATTACCTGGCGCATTCGGCGCGTGCGGATATGTACCGCAGGCTCGGCAGGACAGCTGAGGCTCGGTCCTCTTATGAGAAAGCTCTGGCGCTGACCCAACAGGAACCAGAGCGGCAATTCCTGCAAGAGCGGATTCGGCAGCTAAAATAGAAACTCGAGGGGCGATACGCTACGCGAAAAATTCGTAACTCGCGTGTCGATCCTCGGCCACGCCGTTCGACTAGTAAGTGGAGCCGCACCGCGCACCCGGCGCCTCGCAACTTTCCAGGCCGAGCGCGGTCCAAGCTGCTATATAAGCGTAGCGGCCCTGATACGGGTCCGCTCAACCTTCAAGGAGAACACCATGCGTTACATGATGATCATGTTTGAGAAAGGCTACGAAAACGCAAAACCCGGCTGGGTACCGGATCTCAAAGACATGGAGGTAATGGGCAAGTACAACGAGCAACTACAGAAAGCCGGTGTGCTGCTCGAGCTCGACGGCCTAACCCCGCCCGCGACGATGAGCGCGCGCGTCACTTTCAAAAGCGGAAAATCGCAAGTTACCGACGGTCCGTTCGCCGAAACGAAGGAAGTGGTCGGCGGCTACTGGATCATCCAGGTGAAGTCGCGCGAAGAGGCGCTCGAATGGGCCTCGCGCATCCCCGGAAAGGATAACTTAATGGTTGAAGTTCGCCGGATGTTTGACGCAACCGACTTCGATCCCGAGACCCAAAAGGAGATCCAAAAGAAGTACCCTGACGCCTGGCGCTGAGCTGGGCCAGCAGTAAAAAAACTCTCCGCGCTTTGTCGATTTCGCGACGCCTCGTGCGACGTCTATGTAGCCGCCACCGGAGAATGGAGAACTCATGAGCCAGTATTTGGTTGCTATTCACCTCCCCGACGACTTCGACCCGTCCGTCGCGACCGAAGCGATGGTGCGCGATATTGACGTGCTCAATGAAGAGATGGACGCTGCCGGTGTCAGACTTTTCGCCGGTGGCCTCTCCGCGGCCAGCGATGCGAGGTCGCTGCGGGCGCAGCCCGATGGCAAGGTGCTCGTCACCGACGGGCCATACTTGGAGACCAAGGAGCACGTAGGCGGTTTTTGGCTGCTGGAATGCGCGAACCTGGACGAGGCACTAGCGTGGGGGCGCAAGGCTGTGGCCGCCTGTCGGGCGCCGGTCGAGGTACGCGCGTTTCTCCGCATTCGGCCGGGTGGCCCGGGCCTTTGATCTTGTGGGCATCACGCATCAGTGCCCTACAGACTCCTCTGGCGAGGCTAAAAAAATGGAGCAGCTGTCGATTTTCGGTCTCCCGAACGACTATCTGATAACAGAACGACGAGCTATGGCTCTCTGAGTCACGGGAAACAAGGAGGAGTTTATGAAATACATCGTTTTGGGATATTTCCCGGAAAAGTTCGAAGCCATGTCTGAGAGCGAACGCAACGCCATGTTTGATGACTGTTTTACCTATGACGACGAGCTGCGGAAAAACGGGCATTGGGCGGGCGGCGAAGCTCTTCAACCCGCCAACACGGCGATGACCGTGTCCTGGAAGAACGGAAAGGTTGCAGTGACAGACGGTCCGTACGTGGAGACGAAGGAGCAATTGGGTGGAATTCTGGTGCTTGAAGCGCGAGATCTGAATCACGCAATTCAGCTCATCTCCCAACATCCTGCAGTGAGGTATGGGACGCCGTTCGAGATTCGGCCAGCGGGGGACATGAACGAAATCATGAAGGCAAGCGAGCAGCGGCGGCGAAAGGATGCCTCACGAGGAGAAGACGCATGTCATTTTTCGGCGATCTAAGAATTGCGTTCCACTCGCTAATGCGCAGCAAAGGGCTTGCGACGATTGTGATCCTCACGCTGGCGCTCGGCATCGGCGCGAACGCCGCGATCTTCACGCTGGTGCGCGGAGTGCTGCTGAAGCCGCTCGTCAACCGCGACGAGAACCGGCTGGTGTACATCCGCCAGAGCGCCCCCAGCGGCGGACAAGACAACACCACGTTTTCCGTGCCCGAAATCAAGGATATCGAGGGCAGCGTCCGCTCCGTGAGCGAGTTCGGCGATTTCTCGACGATGGACTTTACGATGGTCGGACTGGGCGAACCTCGCGGAGTGCAAGGTGGGGTCGTCAGCGGCAACTATTTTGAAGTAATGGGCCTGCGTCCTGTTCTTGGACGCCTCATCGGACCTCAGGACGACGGCGCCGATGCACCTGGCGTCATCGTTCTCACGAATCGTTTTTGGTCCACCGTTTACAAAAAAGATCCCAGTGTGATCGGCAAGACCGTTCGCCTCAGCAGCCTTGGCGATCGTCCGGCCACGGTGATCGGCGTCCTCGAACCCAGTGTGCCGTATCCCGCGGATACAGAAATCATCGGCAACATCGTCATCAGTCCTCACCATCTCTCCGCCACGATGGTCACGGGCCGCATCCATCGCATGACCGAACTCTTCGGTAAGCTCGCTCCCGGCGCCACTCTCGACCAGGCTCGCACCGAGTTGCGCACCGTGTACGCCTCTATGGAGAAGGACCATCCCGATGCGTATCCCGATAACGGCGGCTACCGTATTGATGCCAAGATGCTTCGCGACCAGATTACTTCCGGCGCGCGTACCGTTCTCCTTGTGCTTCTCGCTGCTTCGGGCCTGGTCTTCATCATCGCCTGCTCGAACGTTGCCAACCTGATTCTCGCGCGGACGGTTCGCCGCGAGGGCGAACTGTCGATTCGAGCCGCGCTCGGCGCCAGCACTGGCGCGCTGCGCCGCATGTTGCTAGCCGAAAGCCTTCTGCTGTGCGGTGCGGGAGCGGTAATCGCTTTAATTATCGCGCAGCCATTGGTCACCATCCTGGCTCGATACGCCTCGCGCTTCTCCGTTCGCGCGCTGGATTTGACGGTTGATTTCAGCCTGCTCTGGGTAGGAGTGGCGCTGGCACTAATCGCCGCGGTGATTTTGGCTTTTGTGCCGCGCCTGCCCTCGGCTAACGCGTCGAATGGCATGAACCTCGCGAGCGGCGGCGTCCGCATCACCAGCAGCACCAGCCGCCGCCAGCGCATCTTCGCCGTCACCCAAATCGCCGCGTCTTTCGTGCTGCTGGCGGGCGCCAGCATGTTGATCACTACGCTGATCGCGTTGCAAACGACCCAGAGCGGCGTTGATACGCGTCACGTCCTCGTCATCGACGTTCCGGCACTGTACAACGGAAAAACGCCGCAGCAAGTCCTCGATTTTTACAACGAGTCGATACGTCAAATCGATGCGCTACCCGGCGTCAGCCAGACGGCTGTGGGTATGATCGCTCCCTGGCGTGATGCCGGAGGAGGCTTCGGTATAGGTTTGCAATTTTCTGGTGATGGTCACGTCCGTGGCAAAGACGATCCTCGCGCGCTGTGGCGTACCATCTCTCCCGGCTTTTTCACCGCGCTTGGCGTTCCCATTGTTGCCGGGCGCGATTTCAACGCGCTCGATGACTCGAATCGAGAGCCGGTCGTGATCGTCAGCGCGACTCTGGCACAGAGCATGTTTCCTGGTCAGGACGCGATCAATCGGCATGTATATTGGACCGATCCGGTGCTCGAGTTCATGGAGGGCACTGCAAGCGAAAAGGCGCGATTTACCTCGCCACACCGCATTATTGGGGTCGCCGCCGATGTGGACGACGAACATATCGTTCCTTCGCCCACTTCCACCATTTATAGCTCCTATGCAGACGCCTCAATGTTCGGTGGTCACCTCTTCATCCACACCACCGGAAATCCTTATGCGCTAGTAACGCCGGTAACAAAAATTATCCGGCAGATGTCCGCCGATGAACCCGTTGAGCACGCCGCCACTCTCGAAGACATTCGCGCGAAGGTGCTTGCGCCGGATCGATTGAACTCCCTGGTCTTTGGCGTGTTCGCCGGGGTCGCGTTGCTGATTGCCATCGTTGGCGTCGCGGGGGTACTGGCATTTTCTGTCAGCGCGCGGACACGCGAATTCGGCATCCGCTTGGCGCTTGGCTCTCAGCCGGAAAGTCTCCTCAGAGGTGTGGTCACCGAAGGCGTCGTGATAGCTGCCATTGGCGTTCTGGCGGGCGCGGCGTTCGGGTTGATCGCGGCGCGGGTCGCCGGCAGTTACTTCGGCGACTTGAAAATACCCGGCGCATTACCGGTGGTCGTCTCTGCGTTCGTGCTTCTCGGTGCTGCAGTCGTCGCGTCCATGCTGCCGGCCGCACGCGCCGCCCGCGTGGACGTCATACAAGCGCTTCGCTCGGAATGATTTTCCCGGCGAGCCCAGGTTTCCCGTAAGCCGGCGAATCGTCGAAGTGGAACGACTCCGGGGCCCCTCATCAAGATTTTCTCTGACCGTCAATCGGTGGCTAGATGTGTCTTCTGACAGCTCGCCTTCCAATTCCTGTCAAGTAAGCCCGAGTCCTAGCGGATGGAGCACGCCGTCGAAGATTGCGCGGCCTCCGGAGTGGTCTACCCAGCGAATTGTCGGCGATTCGGAAGTAATCCAGTTGGGCATCGTGCGGATAAGTACCGGGAAGCGTGCAACTCGTTGGCCAGACAGGATCAAACCCTGGACCGATTAGGTACCGAGGAGATTTGGGTGGAGGCGGGTGTAGCCGTGTTCCTGGGCCCATAGCGATAGGGGGATTGCGGCTAGGTCGTCTACTAGTGGCACGGCATTTCCGTCTTTGGTTAGATCGATTGTTGGGACGTAGACTTTGCAGGTTTCGCAGATTTCTACGCGAATGTGGGGAAACTGCCCGGCTACGTACACGGGTAATTTATTTTCGTCTTGTTCACCACAGGCCGGGCAAAAAATCCTGCGATAATCCCACTCCTGCAAACAAAACGAGCACATCATGCGGCGCTTGCCGCCATCGCCTTCCGGGCGGAGCACGCCGAGCATGGGCTGGCCACCACAGAGCGGGCAATTGTGGACCGTGGTGACGGCAGGGGCCGCGGTCATGCAGGCGGCTAGGAGTTCGGCAAGCGGCTGATTGAAAGCTCGTGGAACGAATTGCGCGAATGCGCCGATGAGCTGATCATCGATTCCGCCCAGATCCCAATGGGCGTTCAACAAAAAGCGGTGGGAGAGCGCGTCCAGCTTGGAAATGTCTCGAGCCGCTGCAGCGAGGGTTGGAGGGCCAGCCTGCGCAACTAAAGAGAGAAAGGATTTCAAGCGCGAAAGGAGCAAATCGGCATCGACGGAGGGCATGAGCGTTCGAAGGGAGCCCGGGGGGCGGCTGGTCAATTGCGAGGCAAGGGCTTTCTTAAGTTCTGTGTAGAAGGTCTTCTGGAATTCAGCGATTCGCGAGTAGAAGCGCAGGACTTCTGCGGCAAACGGATGTTTGGACGCTAAATCGTCGGCGCGGCGAATCCGGGCGTCGTACTCAGACGCGCCAACTTGTGCGGCTTTCATTTCCGGCGCGGAGCCGATCCAATCAATTCCTTATACCAAGCAGGGTGAAAGCGTTTTGCAAAGTCTTCGGTTACGTCGCCATAAATTACAGAGTCAAAGGCGCCGCGCTCCGCGAAAACGCCCATGTAGACGTGAATCAGGAAGAGGCCAATGGTGAGCAGCGCGGTGGAGGCGTGGGTCACAATGGCGATGTAGCGGAGCCAGCGCAAACTCCACGGGATATATTCGGGGAACCATAAGACCAGGCCGCTGAGGAACAACAGGATGCCGCACACGAAGAAGCCCCAGAAAAGGAGTTTTTGTCCGGCGTTGTAACGGCCGACCGGCGGCATTTTTTCATCTTCGTTACGGATGTAATAGCGCATAGAGCGGAACCATGCACGGTCCTCGTCGGTGATTCCCATCTGCCGTGCCCATAGACCGTACATCTGCAGCACTCCGGCGAAGAAGAGGAGACCGATCCAGGGATGCAACATGCGCGAAATCTGGCCACCCCCGAGCGCGATGGCTAGCCAGAAGAGCCACGGGGACCAGAATGCGAGGCCGGTCAGGAGGCAGTAGATGTAAGAGAGGGCGGCTAGCCAATGGACAATGCGCTCACGAAAGGTGTAACGAAGAATCCGGCCACGAGGCAAAACCTGCTCGCTGGTGCTCACGGCTGTTCTCCTTCGTGTCTTTTCTCAAACTCTTCTTCGCGCGACTTGGGTCCGAAGCGCAAATAGTGGACAAACAGACCGATTAGGCCACCGACCATTGCCAAGTTGCCAAGCCACTTCAGCGGGCCCTTCCACAGCCTCACGCTCATCGGAACGTGCGGATCCTTCGGCAGCCCGCCGTAATTTTCTGGCTCGGTGACGTCGTGCAGAACGTAGATTACGCCGGTGCCGCCGACTCCCGGCGGATCGTACACGCCTGCCTTCGGGAAATTGTAATGATCGCGAAGCTGCGTGGCGCGTTTCTCCGCGAGGAATTTCATGTCGTCCTTCGAGCCAAAGTGCAGACAGCCGGTGGGGCAAGATTTGATGCAAGCCGGCTCGAGACCTTCGCTGACGCGATCGGCGCAGAGAGTGCATTTGTAAACGCGTTTGGTTTCGGAATTGAACTTCGGGATGTTGAAAGGGCAGCCGGTGATGCAGTAGCCGCAGCCGATGCAGTTGGCTTGCTGAAAATCTACGATGCCATTTGTGTATTGGACGATGGCGCCATCGGAAGGGCACGCGGCGAGACAACCCGGGTCGGCACAGTGCATGCACTGATCCTTGCGCATGAGCCACATCAAAGAGCCGTCTTCCGTTTCGTGCTCGTTGAATTTGATAAGGTTCCAGTAGTTCCAGCGCGTATCCGGCATGGTCTGGTAGGTGTTGTCGAAAACCGTAGCGCCGAAGGGGAGGTCGTTCCATTCCATGCAGGCGACTTCGCAGGCCTTGCAGCCGATGCATGTGGTGGTGTCGATGAGCTTGCAGACCTGGAATTCGCGCTGAGTGCCCTCGCCGGGAACGGCGCCGGCGTGGGCCGAAATTTTTTGGATTCGCAAAGTTTCCTGGCTCATGAGCGCACCTAGGCCTTCTCGACCTTGACCAGAAAGCCCTTAAACTCCGGGGTGTATGCGTTCGGGTCGACGACCGTCGGAGTGAGAAGGTTCGCCAGCGTCCTGGCGTCCTTGCCCTCGTCCTCGGCGATACCGCGATAACCCTGATGAATGGGAAGGCCGATCGGGTAGACTTTCTTGCCGTCGATCATCAACGGCTTGATGCGCTTGGTGACCATCGCTTTCGCAATGTAGTCTCCACGGATGCTCGAGACTTTTATTTTTTCGCCGCCGGTGAAACCCATTTCGTTGGCCATCTCCACCGAAATCTCGATAAACGGCTCCGGAACGAGCTGAACGTTCATGGGATTGTTCTTCGTCCAGTAGTGATAAAGCTCGGTCAGGCGATAGGTCGTGCAAACGACCGTGTAACCGTCCTTGGGCGTGCCATATTTATCGTCCGGCGTTTTGAAGCGCTTGACCACGGGATTGTGGGTCTGCTGCGGATGGAAAGGATTGTCAATCGGACTTTCGATCGGTTCGTAGTGTTCGGGGAACGGTCCATCGGCAAAGGCTGAGAGCGGCGCAAAAATTCGCCCTACGCCCTCCGGGTTCATGATGAACGGTCCCATGTGATCTTTCGGCTTGGAATCGACTTTGAAGTCCGGCACGTCGTTGCCAACCCATTTTTGCTGGCCTTCGTTCCACCAGACTTGCTTTCGCGTTGGATCCCAGGGCTTGCCGTCGACGTCGCAGGACGCGCGATTGTAGAGGACGCGGCGATTTGCGGGCCAGGACCAGCCCCATCCTGGATGCACACCCAGGCCCGAAGGATCGGAGGGATCGCGTCGCGCCGTCTGGTTGCCCGCTTCGGTGAACGAGCCGGAGTAAATCCAGTTGCCGCAGGAGGTCGTACCATCCTCTTTCAGCCAAGCAAAGCCAGGAAGCTGCTGGCCGGCCTTGATTTGCTGCTTCGTCGCGGGATCCTCGAGATCCGCCAGCGCCTTCCCGTTGACTTCCTTCAATACCTCGGCGAGGGGCGGGCTCGATGGGGCGCTGTAGTTCCAAGTCAGGTTCAGGATGGGATCGGGGAATTTGCCGCCTTCCTTCTTGTACAGCTCGCGGATCTTCAAGAAAATTTGCGCCACGATGGCCTGGTCCAGCCGGGCATCTCCGGGCGTTGGCAAGGCCGTATTCTTCCATAGCAGCCAGCGCGCGGAATTAGTGAACGAACCGTCTTTCTCGGCAAATCCCGCGCAAGGCAAGCGGTACACGGTCGTTTGAATCTGTTTCATCTCGTCGGTGGTGATCCCGGGCGATTTCCAGAATTCACTGGTTTCGTCCGGGTAGATTTCCCCGACCACCAGGAAGTCCGCTTTTTTCAGCGCGTCGATGTTTTTCTTTGAGTTGGGACCAATCGCTACGCCATTCATCCCAAAGGCAAGCATGCCTTTGACAGTCCCGTTGTACATGTCGTCCCACATCTGCACCCACGAATAGTTGCGATCCACTTTCGGCAGATAATCGAAGGCCCAGCCGTTTTGTTTAGTGGCCGCATCACCATAGAGGGCTTTCAAATAGCTGACCGCGAATTTCGGCGTGTTGCCATAGTAGTTGAACGAATCCCACGGGGCGGGCTTCGAGGGTGTCGGCGTAATGCGTTTCATCCAGGAGTCGAAGGAAGTGTCCGCGGGCGTGGGAACTTTCAGATAGCCAGGCAAAGAGTCGAAAAGGCCGGCCATGTCTGTGGCGCCCTGAATGTTGGAGTGCCCGCGCAACGCGTTGACGCCACCGCCCGCGCGGCCAACATTGCCAAGCACTAGTTGCAAAATCGCCGCGGTTCGTATGATTTGCGTGCCAAATGAGTGTTGCGTCCATCCGACGGCGTAAATAATCGTGCTGGCCTTCTTCATGTCGCCGTCTTTGCGAATCGAAGTATAGAGGTCGGCGGCCTTGAGGAATTGTTCTTTGGGAATCCCGGTGATGCGCTCGACCATTTCCGGCGTGTACCGCGAATAATGTTTCCTCAGCAGTTGGAACACGCAATTGGGATTCTGCAGCGACAGATCGAACTCGACTTTTTCCGGCAGTTTGGGAGCGGCCGGAGCGCTTCCGCTTGGTGGATGCGGTGTGTCAGCTCCTCCACCTCCTCCTGTCCCCGCATAATTCCACGTGGACTTGTCGTAGCTTTGCGTCTTGACATCGAAGCCGGAGAAAACACCGTCCCTATCGCCCGGCAACTGAAAGCCGGGTTTGACGATAAATGCTGCGTTCGTGAAGTTGACCAGGTAATCTTTCGCAATGCGATTATTTTCGATCGCATAGCGAATGACGCCGCCGAGGAAGGCGATGTCTGACCCGGCGCGAATCTGACAGTGGAGATCCGCCACGGCAGCCGTCCGGGTGAACCGCGGATCGACGACAATCATTTTGGCGTTGCGAGTGCGTTTCGCTTCAATGGGCCACTTGAATCCGCAGGGATGGTTCTCGGCAGGATTACCGCCCATGATGAGCATCATGTCGGTATTCTTCATGTCGACCCAGCCGTTGGTCATTGCCCCGCGTCCGAACGTTGGTCCCAAACTTGAGACCGTGGGGCCGTGTCAAACCCGGGCCTGGTTTTCTAAATGCACGACCCCCAGGGCGTGCATCGCTTTCACAACCAGATAGTTAAACTCATTGGTATCGGTACAGCCGCCGATCCACGCGAGCGATTCCAGCCGGTTTACCGTGTGTCCCGCCGCATCCTTCTCGATGAAGGTCTCATCGCGGGTCTTTTTCACACGCGTGGCGATTTCGTTGATCGCATCGTCCCACGAAATGTCCTGCCATTCGGTCGCGCCAGGGCGTCGCACCAGGGGCTTCAGGAGGCGCCGGTCGTTCATGATCTCTTGCTGCAGCGAGGAACCCTTCGGGCAGAGGGTGCCGCGGTTGGTCGGATGATCTGGGTCGCCCTCAACGTGGACTACCTGGGCGGTCACATTCTTCGCGCGGTCGCCAATTGTGTAGATGATGGTGCCGCAGCCCACCGCGCAGTACGGGCATGTGGAGCGCGTTTCAGTGGCACGCGCAATTTTCAGCGTACGCAACTGTGCGTAAGCGGGCTGCAGGTCAAAGCCAAAAAACGCCGCAGCTGCGCCACCCACCGCTGTGTACTTAAGGAAGTCACGACGTGAAGGATTCATGGGGAACCCCAGTCCGCGAGAAGAGAAGGCAGGCCGCGTCTCGCAGAATGCTATTCATAGAACTTCAATAGGAAACTGTCAAGCACACATTTGATGCAGAAGAGATTGGCGACGGCACAGCGGAACGAGGTGTCAGCCGGCTGACGCTGAGGTTATCGTACGCGGCAATTCGGGCTCGGTAGCGGCTCCGGCGGCGCGATAACGCACCAGGAGGAGCGTCAGGTCGTCTGCCTGGCTGGCGCCGCGCGCGAAATTCTCCACCGCTTCCAGCAGGCGTTTCTGCAATTCGTCGAGGGGCGTTTCATTGTGCCCGGTCAGGAACTGCTTCAGCCGCGGTATACCGAAGAATTCTTCCT
>Ga0209131_1001770_pt1 | contig 14903 bp, 11 predicted proteins | sample GraSoi_2013_40cm_FD_185826 | JGI IMG/M metagenome (GOLD analysis project Ga0209131, IMG submission 185826) | Grasslands soil microbial communities from the Angelo Coastal Reserve, California, USA - Sample 9_17_2013_40cm (SPAdes) (version 2) | ecosystem: Environmental > Terrestrial > Soil >...
GTCCAGGCTCCCGGCGGCCGGTGGTCACGTGTCCCGGCCCCGGCGGGCCGGTCACCTTCTCCCCGGCAACATACGTGATACATCACGTAACCGTCAACATGATATGTCACGTAAATATCGACTGGGAAGGCTGACGGCGTGCCCGGTTGCCTGCCTGTGCCGCTGCCGTGGGCATCCGCGGGGCCGGCGCAGGCGCTTCGCGGCGCTTAACAGGGGCCGTGCTTCCGCCAGATCCGCCGGCAGCATCGGCGATCTTGTCGAAGGGACTGGGCCGCCGGATTTCGGCTTACAGGCGCCCAGCATGGGCGCGGCAGGCGGGATCTCCGGTCACGGTGCCCGGCGGCGGCGCGCGGATGCCGACCGGGTCGGGCTTGCCGGTCGCGCGGCGGGACGCGGCACTGGTCCAGGCCAGGCGGGCGGCGACGTCCACCTCGTCTTTGCTTTGCTGCGATGACGACCAGGACGCCGTGGGTGAGCGCCCCCAGGCCGGAGTGGTAGCGGCCGTCTGACGGCCGGGGAAGGTGCGTAACTCCTTATGCTCAGTCGCCGCCGGGAGCGTACGCCGCCACCCGGATTACGAGGACCTCGTTGCCCACCGGCCGCAAGCGCGAGCGCTCCAGGGGCGGCCGGGACTGCGAGGCCGGCCCGGCAGCGGCGGTATTAGCAGCTGGCGCGTCCCGCGCCGGTCCCAGGCGCGGCGGTTGCCTGCCGGCGCAGGACCGAGACGGCAGGGCGGGGCCTTTTCAGTCCTCCGCCGGGTGCCAGTCCACCGGCGGGGGGAGCGAGCCCTGCTTGATGATGTTGGCGTACACGCCTTCCAGTGCCTCGCTCAGCGCCCCCACCAGGCCCTCCGGCAGCCCCCCGAAGAACAGGCGCCGGACAAGATCCACGTGCCCGGGCGCCGCCTCCTCCTGAGCCTGCCGCCCGCGGGCGGTCATGGTCACCTCGGTGACCCGCCTGTCCGCGGCGGACAGGCCGCACGTCACCAGGCCCCGGGCGCTCATCCGCCGCACGTGGTGGGACACCCGGCTGCGCTCCCAGCCGATCTGGGCGGCGAGCACCGTGATCTGCATCCGCCCCCCTTCAGCAACGCTCAGCCCCGTCAGCACGTCATAATCGGGCAACGACATGCCGCTATCGGCGAGGAGCTGGCGATTCATCTCGTACGCCAGGCGCAGCTGGACCCGGATATAGGCCAGCCACGCCCGCTGCTGGTCCCCGTCGAGCCATCCGCCGGCGGGCGCCGAGACCGTCTTGCCGTTACGTGACATATCACCTGAGCTTACTGCTCGCGGCCGCCGCGCGCATTGTTGCGGTGCAGGCCACCCTTCGGGGGTTCCTCCGGCATGGGTGCGGGCCGCCCGGGGGTGAACGGCTCGGGCAGGAGGCTGGTGCAGACCCGGCACCGCGCAGCGGCGCCGCTAATCTTCTATCCGGGCAGATTCGGCAACGCAGCACTTACGCGACCACAGAGCATCGACGTCGCCTGTACCGCCCACCGCGGTGAACATCTCGGGCATAGCGTCACCCGCGCAGAACCGCATAATCTGCGCACGCTCACAGCAGCCCCCGCCCAGGCAGGTTTGCTCACTCTTCGTAACTACCGCTGGCTCGGCTCAAGGCTTCCATCGGGGGCGGCCTGGCAGGCGTGATGCTCACGAAGTTGTCGCCGACAGCCAGACAATTACGGTCCCAACCATGCTCACAATCAACGACGCGGCGTGCTCATGGCGAGTAACGCGTAACACGCAGATCGAGATCTCCGGCCCTGACGCGTTCACCTTCACCAACATGATGACCCCCGCGATCTGAACAAGTGCTCGGTGCGCCAGGCGAAGCACGAGTTCATCACGCTGCCGGACGGCGGCATCGCCACAGACCCGGTGCTGCGGTGGCTGGAGGAGAACCGCTTCTGGCTCGCTCGCGGACTCCGACATCGGGCTGTCGGCCCAGGGCCGTTCATCGACCCAGACAAGGAGATCCCCAAGCGGTGACCGGACTGGCCCCCTCCCGGCGGGCCCGGCCGGGCATCGTCGGCCGGCCGGCGGCGCCGCTCTCCGGGGTGATTCCACTCGCCGGGACCCGGGAAGCGGGTGGCGGCCGTGCTGCCCGCGGAGGCGCCGGTGACCGAGACCTGGTCGCCACGCCCAGCAGCTCCTCGGCCCGGCCAAGCTCGCGGCGACGCTGAACGCTGTGATCTGCGACTGTTTCGCCTGAAGGCCGGCCGAACTGAAGGCCGGTCAGGGCGGGCAGAGCGCACGTAGGGTGCAGGCATGAATGCCACAAGCGGGCCGTACACAAAGGCGCATGGGGCGCGGGAGCCTGCCCGTGGCCAGCTCCCCAAAGGCGGCGGGACGATCCTGGACGCGATCGGCAATACGCCGCTGGTCATGGTTGACGGGATATGGGCCAAGCTCGAGTTCCTCAACCCTTCAGGGTCGATCAAGGCGCGGATCGCCAAGTACATGATCGAGCGGGCGGAACGGGAAGGGCTGCTGCGGCCGGGTGACACCATCGTGGAGGCAAGCAGCGGCAATACCGGAAACGCGATGAGCATGGTCGCCGCCGTCAAGGGATACCGGATGCTCGTCGTAATGCCGGACGGGATGAGCGGCGAACGGCTGGCGATCTCGCGGGCCTTCGGGGCGCAGGTGATGACGCTCGGCGACTTCCACGTCAATGATGCCCTGGCCAAGGTCGCTGAACTCGGCCGCCAGCCGGGATACTTCGCGCCGCAGCAATTCGATTCGGAGTGGAATGTTGAGGAGAACCGCACCTGGCTCGGCCCCGAGACGCTCGCCCAGCTGCCCGACGGCGTGGTCCCGGACGCCGTGGTCGGCGGGGTCGGCACCGGGGGCACCATCGTCGGCGTGGGTCAGTGCTTCCGCGAGCGCAGCCCATCGTGCCAGGTCGTCGCCGTCGAGCCCAACGAGTCGTGCACCCTGATGTGCGGCGAGGTCGGACGGCACCTCATCGAGGGCATTGCCGACGGTTTCGTACCGGGCATCTTCGCCAGGCACCGGCACATCATCGACGAGATAGTCGCTGTGGACAGCGGCGCGGCGATCAGCGAGATGCGCCGCCTGGCCCGCGAATTCGGGCTTTTCGTGGGCCCGAGTTCCGGGGCGCACCTCGTCGCCGCCCGCGAGCTGCGAGCGCGGCACCCGGGCCTCCGGCACGTCGTCACGTTCTTCTGCGACGAGGGGGAGAAGTACATCAACGACTACTTCCTCAGCCCCTGACCAAAGCGTCAGCGTGCCCGCACCGGCACGCGCAGGTCCTGGCACCCGGCATGTTGGACGACTTCCTGCCACATAGCTAAGGCCTAGTCGGCAGGGCGGGCGCGCTCGAGGGCAGGAGGGCCGTCCAGTGGGGGAACGCCAGCGCAGGCCTTTCGGCGTGCAGGCCTTAAGGGGTTATCGCACCGCTGGCGTCGGCACCTGCCGCTGGAGGCGTGCCGTCGACCGCGAGGACAGCCAGGACCGCGCCAAATGGCGGGCTTGCTGCTGGCCGGTTCTGGTAATGGGAGGTGCGCCTGGATCTGGCAGCGGTTGCGGCGGCGGTCCTTCTGCTTGAGGATGTACCGGCTGCGGCCAGGTCGGTGACGATGCTATGGGCGCTCCGCTCCATGATGCCCAGGCCGGCAGTGATGTCGCGCAGCCGCACGCCCGGGTCACGGGCGATGCACGCTACAGCAGCCAACCAGGCAGTGAACCTCTTCGCGCGCAAATCGAGCCGTCGTCGTGCTCCCCGGCGCTTCTGGGCTGGCACGCCGCGGTGCTGCACCGGATCGCCGTCGCCGCAAGCGGTGTCCCGCGCGGGTCCCGGTACGTGCACCCCGACGCGAGCAGCACAGGGCCTCCCGCGACCCGCGCCGGCCGGGGTGGCCTGGCCGATAGCGACCCCCATAGTGCATGAGATTATCCCAGACTATGCGCAAAGATCCGCGGGAATCCCCTGAGTACGCCGCGGTCGCCGAGCATATCCGGCGGCTGCACGAGCCGGCTTTCGGCAAGCCGCACCATGTCACCGACCTCGTCACGACGACCGACGCCAGCCGTATCGTGGTGACCGGATCGGTCTATGACGAACTCGACGGGCTGCCACGCACGGCCCTGTACGAGGTGCGGGACGGCGCGCTGCGCGCGCTGACCTCCGGCGGCGGGTCAGCCAGGGCCGCCCGGCTCGCGCCGGACGGGTCAGCCCTGGCCTTCTTGTCCGACCGGGCCAAGGCTGACGTGTTCCAGCTCTACCTGCTGGCCGGCGGCCAGCTGGGCGAGGCCCGGCCAGCGCCTGCTGTCCCCGGCACGGTCGAGTATCTCGGGTGGTCACCGGACGGCACCCGGATCCTGGTCGGGGTCGCCGGGCTCGGAGCCGAGATGGCTGACGCGCAGGGATCGGGAACGGTCAGCTCGGGCGAGTCCGGGCTGCCGTCCTGGTATCCGGAGGTCGAGGCCGGGACGGCGGAGGATGCCTGGCGCAGCCTGTGGCTCTACACGCCGGCCTCCGGCGAGCTCGCTCGGGTCTCGCCCGACGGCCTGAACGTCTGGGAGGCGGCCTGGTCCGGCCCCGGGCATGTGCTGGCAATCACCAGCGAGCAGCCCAGCGAGGACGACTGGTACTCCGCGGTGCTCAGCCGGCTCGACATCTCGACGGGTGAGGTGATCGAACTGCTCCGCAGTGACGTCCAGCTCGGGCTGCCTGCCGGGACGTCCGACGGTAGGAGGGCCGCTGTGGTGCAGGCCGTGTGCAGCGACCGGTGGATCGTGGCGGGTGACTTGATCCTGCTGGACCTGGTGGCCGGCACGAGGTGCGCCGTAGACACCGGCGGGACAGATGTCACGGCGGTCCAGTGGATCGACCGAACGCGGCTCGGCTACGTCGGCCAGCGCCATCTGGACAGCGTGGCCGGGATCGCCGACGCCGGGGAGGGACCCCTGCCGGAGACGATCACCGCCAAGGAACTGGTCGCGTCCGCGCAGTCGTGGGCGAGCTGGTTCTACCCGGCCGGCGCCTTTACGTCCGACGGCCGGGTCGTCGTGATCCGGGACGACTACGACGTCCCGCAGGAGATCGCGATCGTCGGCACGGGCGCCGGCCAGGTGCTGGCTTCGCTGGCCCATGCCGGCACCGACTACATCCGATCGGTCGCGGGCTCGGCGACGAACGTCGGCTGGAGCGCACCCGACGGGACGCCGATCGAAGGAGTCCTGTGCACGCCTCCGGGAGCAGGGCCGTTCCCGCTGGTCTTGCACGTCCATGGCGGGCCGGTCGGGGCTTACCAGCCAAGCTGGACGATGCGTGACTACGCGGTACCCCTGCTGGTCTCCCGCGGATATGCCGTCCTGCTCCCGAACCCGCGCGGTAGCTCCGGGCGGGGTCAGGAGTTCGCCGCCGCGGTCGTCGGCGACATGGGCGGCGCGGACACCTGCGACTACCTGTCCGGTATCGACGCAATGATCGAGCGCGGGATCGCCGACCCGACGCGGATCGGCACGATGGGCGTCAGCTACGGCGGGTTCATGTCGGCTTGGCTGGTGACCCAGGACCAGAGGTTCAAGGCCGCCGTGGCCGGCTCGCCGGTGACTGAGTGGTACAGCTTCACGTTCACGACCAACATCCCCCGCTGGGGACTGTGGTTCCTGGACAACGCCGATCCCGAGGAGATCGGCAACCAGGTGCACACACGCAGTCCGGTTATGCACGCGAGCAAGGCCAGGACGCCGACCCTGCTCACGGCGGGCGCGAAGGACCGGTGCACGCCGGCAGGCCAGGCCAGGGAGTTCTACCAGGCACTGATCGGTCATGGCGTCGACTCCGAACTGGTGATCTACCCCGGGGAAGGACACGGCGTCAGCCGGTTCCCGGCCATCACTGATTACCTGACCCGGCTCGTGACCTGGTTCGAGAAGTACATGCCGGCCTGATCTCGTGCCACGCGTGCGCGCCGGATACCCAGTTCGGGCACGGCCCGGACGCCGACGCCGAGGACCTGATAACGGCCCACAACGGCGGGAGGGCGCGCACCGCCACATCGATGAGCGATCACGACCCGTGACCGCTGGCCGAGTCGGCGCACCGAGCCGAGCGCCGAATATTTACGCCATGCTTGCTGACAGAGCCCGGTGGTGGAGGCGGCTCAGGGCGTCGGCGGGGTCGCCGATCAGGATGGGCCCGAACGGCGCGCGCCGCCTCGTCGGGGTCGGCGGTGACCGCCCACAGTTCGGTGCCTTGAGGCAGGTAGTCGCCCTCGATTTACTCGTGGTACACGAAGATGGCCGCGCCGAAGGCGACGACCAGGTCATGGCCGGTGAAGTGGCTGGCCACACCGGGTATCCCCGCGGGAAGGATGCCGCGGAAACCCGGATGACGGGTCGGGAACGGGCAGCGGGGCGGGCTCGGAGCCACGAGCACCGGCATTGCCAGCTTCTCGGCCAGCCCGACCGCGCCTCCCATCCGGCCTCGGTGTCGATGCTGGGGCCCGGCCACCATGAGGGGTTGCGCTGGCGACCCGGTCGCGCAACCGGCTCAGCGACTGGTCAGGGGCGACGGGGTCCCCGTCGACGGCACGCGAGGTCAGGTGGCCCAGCGCCGAGACATCGGCTTGCTGGTCCCAGTCGTCCAGCGGCAGCGAGATGTACACCGGCCCGGCAGGCGCCGCGGACGCCAGCAGGATGCCCTTCGACAGCGCCTGCGGGACGTCCTGCGGACTCGCCGGCTCATTGCTCCACTTGATCAGCAGCTCGGCCAGCTTCGGCGCGTCGACGCTGGTCAGCATCGCGTTCCCGGTGCCTGCCGCCGCGTGCAGGTTCACCAGCGCCGGGCGACCCGTTGCCTGGGCGAAGCCATCCGCCATCCCGATGGCGGCTCCCTCTTGCAGGGCCAGGATGTAGCGGAACTCGCCGGGGAAGTTCTGCAGCAGCGGCAGTTCGCTGGAACCGGGGTTCCCGAAGATCGTGGTGATGCCGTGGGCGCGCAGCACCTCGCAAAATGTGTCGCGGACGTTCATGCCTGAACTCCTCTCCTGGGATTTCCTGCTGCGCCGCCTGGGAAGGGCTACCGATCTGGCTCCCTGGCCGGTGCTGCGGCCGTCGCGGGCCGTAATAGAGGTCCACGGCGTGGCCGCCGCAGAATCAGGCTCAGCGGCGCGTCCTGCGGCGTCATCCTGGCTTCGATGAAGACGAGGCTGTCGTGCGACGCGTCCAGTGCCCGCTTAAGGTCCTCGGCGGTCGCCGCGATGAACGACCTCGACTCCCTTCCCGGGGTGAGGACCTTCGGCAGTGCCGCGTAGTCCCAGTTGGCCACGTCGTTGTAGCGGGCGGTCCTGCCGAGGATCGTGCGCTCGATGGTGTAGCCGCGGTTGTTGACCAGGAAGATGCAGGCTTGAGGTCGTGCCGCCGGATCGTGCTGAGCTCCGGGGCGGTGAGCTGGAACGATCCGTCTCCGATGAACAGCAGGTGGCGCCGCTGCTGCGCGCCGACGAGGCCGAGCAGGGCGCGGCTGATCGGCCGGGGTGATCTTCTCCCTGCTTTGGATCGCGCGGCGGCGGGGAAGGTGACGATCATCTCGGCTCCGGCCGGCAGCCGGAAGACGTGCCTGCTGCGCGCGTGGGCCGACCGTCCGGGGCAGTCGCGCCGGCTCGCCGTCGTGCAGGTGCAGCGCGACCAGCACGACGCCCAGCAGTTCTGGCTTGCCCTGCTCGACGCGGTCCGTCACGCTTCGGCCACGACCGGCCGCGCGGAACCGCCAGCAGCGACACCCGACTTCAATGCACCACCGATGGTCGGCCGGGTGCTCTCGGAGCTCGCCGATGCTCGCGACGGCATCACGTTGGTTATTGATGATCTGCATGAGCTGAATTCGCCGGACGCGCCGACCGAGGCAACTGCCTAGGAGCAGGTTTACGGCGGGACGGGATGGGCGGCATCCAGGGATTCCCGGTGAGGGCGTCGCGGATGACGGTGCGGACGTGTGCGCCGTGCTTGCGGGCAGTTTCGATGTATTCGCGGCGCCGATGGCTTAGCGGTCGCGGGTGGCCTGCTCGCTGCGGAGCCGGCCGGATATTTCTGCTGGGTCTGGCCGGCCGCAGGTGGCGTTCAGCCTGGTTGGAGGTCGGCGGGATCTGCAGGTTGGTGCTGAACCGCAGGACATCAGCCTGCCGGTCACACTCCGGCACCGCGTCCTGCTCGGCCGGGGAACTTGTCGTAGTTCTGGTGCCTGTCGTGAACAGCGATCCTGCGCAGCACGATCAGCTTCGGGTTAGATGATCCCGTGGGCCGGTCAACCAAGGACGCTGATGAAGAACTAGCATGCCTGGTTCTGCGGACTGTTCTCGCCACTCGTGTTGAGCGCGTCGATAGGAGTCCCCTGCAGGGGCATCATGATCTGGAGATCTACTACCCAGACGGCCGGATCGGCGCAGGCGAGGTGGTCTCGGCCCGAGATCCGATATGGACAAAGCTAGAAGCTGCACTTTCGCGCCGCGGCTATATGGAACACGCCGAGCTAACTCGCCTCTGGTTTGTGCTCGTCAGGCCGGGGCGATCTCTGAAGAGAATGCAGTCGCATGTGCCTTCACTCTTGCGCGAGCTTGAAAGCCAAGGAATAGACAAGGTAGCTGATTCTGGCAACGGGAACATGCAGGTGACGCTCAAGAGGCTTGGCATCGAGTCCTGCTCATCCACGCAGCCGACGGCGATGCATCCGCCTGGCTTCTTCCTGATGCCGAATATCCTGACGGCCTGGGTTGGCAACGGGGACGACGTGATGCAGTTCTGCGAGAGTTTCCTGGCTGATGATCTCGGTAGCTCCAAGGCCGACAAGCTACGCCGGGCGGAAGCAGCCTGCGAGCGGCACGTGGTGATCATCCTTACAGCCGACCAGTCGGGGCCGCATACCGCAGTCGATACAGGAGAGCTACCTACACAATCGCCAGATCTTCCGCAGGAGGTTGACTGGCTATGGGTGATCGCGTCGAAGTCGCCGCCGATCCGGGCTATCTACTGGAGTCCCGCAGGCCGGTGGTCAGAGGCGGTCGTCGCTTAAGTGTTCTGGGTCGTTCTACTACGCCGCCCACCCACATTCGGGCTAATGCCGTGAAAGGTGGGCCAACCAATGCATTGACTCGATCAGTCATCGGCGCGGAGCCTCCTGGGCGCCTTAACCACGGTGATGTTGCTCCCGACGGTACGCTCGCTACAGATGACGATCAGCGGCAGCGATCCAGAGCGCTCGGTCGACTTGGCGCAAGCTGAGGTGGCACTCCTGGGCCAGCTTCCGGCACGCAGCTCGCTGAAGACGCACGTCAACGTGCCCAGAATTAGAGAGCTCTATCCGCGGCCAGCAAGCGGACCTGGCATAGGCTGCATTGGTTCGCCTGCGGCGCGCCCCTGGTCGGCCGAAGGACGGCTAATGCGGCCGGCGGTGAATGCTGCCCCGGCGTCCGCTCGGCCCGTGCCGGTCGCGACCGGCTCACTGGGCGGTGTCATCGGGTCGTAGTCGGCGTCGTGTCGGTAGTCGTGGACGTGGCCCAGGGCGATCGGACGCAGCTGGGCCAGCGTCTGTGGTCCGTGGAGTTGCCTGATCGTCTTCGGCTCGCCCCACGATGAGGGGTGGGCGATGTACACGGGCGTGCGCGCCCGTCCGCCGAGTGCGGCGCGGAGGACGTACGGCGGTTCGGGAGCCAGGGCAGCCACGCCGTCAGGCTGGGGTGGGCCTGGCGCCGCGCGATGCGTTGCTGCGTCCTGGGGTCTGCGGGACCTGCGGTCGCGCTCGGCCCTGAGTTCCGCATATGTGAGTCTGGCATGGTGCCCGGATATGCACCTTGACCTGACCCTTGTCTGTGAGGGTCAGCCCGTTCGTAGCCAGTGATGAAGGGACCTGGCGGTGGCAGGTCACCTACAGCGGCGACGCCAACAATGTCGGCACCACCTCGGCGTGCGGCGTCGAGAACTTCACCATCACCAACAAGTAGCCGCCATAGGAGAACAGAAGGGAAAGGGAGAGGCCTGCCTGAGGGCCGGCCCCTCTCGCGGTGAAGCCGATATCCGGCATAGCGGAACCTCTCACCGGAGCTGCGGCAGGAGGCCTGGGAGCGCATCGAGGTAATCGTCGAGGATGACTCTGGCGACGGGGTAGGAGGGCACGAGCGGATGGGCGAGCAGAGCGCCGAGCGCCGCGTCATAGGACCCCTCGACCGCCGCGGCAACGGTGAGGCGCTCGAAGACCTTCACCTGCTCGATCAGCGCAAGCGGCAGGTCAGGCATGTGCCCCTGGGCGATCGGATGTGCTCCGTGCTCGTCGGCGAGGCACGTCACCTCGACCACGTCATCGTCGCGCAGCCCGCCGATTGCCCCCCGGTTCGGGACGTTCAGGATCAGGGGAATCTTCCTGCGGCGCACTGCCGCGGCCATCACCGCGGTGGCGACTCCTTCGTAGCCCTCCCCCTCGAACACGTTGCCGGGCTCATCTGCCTCGACCGGCACCGCCGTTCCCCGTTCGCGCGCGAAATACGTCGCGTCACGCTCGCTCATCGCACGCTCCCACGCCAGCCGGGCGCCGGGCAGGTCGCCCGCACGGACCAACTCCTGCAGGGCCGGCCAGAGCGCGTCGTTCAGGTCCTGAAGCTGGCGTCCGCGAGAGCTGCCCGAGCCGCGGATGTGCGCCACGGCCTGGTCACGGTAGTAGTAGAAGTACAGGTACTCCATAGGCAGCATCCCGATAGCTCGCACCAGCGCCGGATCGAATGGACGCCACTGGTCATCCGCGGCCTGGAGCTCCTCGAACCGGCCGAGCAGTTCGGGCAGGCGGTCGCGGCCATCGACGAGCAGGCGGTGGATCCACCCGCAATGGTTCAGGCCGAAGTAGTCGGCGTGCACCTGCTCGCGGGGAAGGCCAAGGAACTCAGCCACGCTCCGCTGCATCGCGATGGGCCCGTCGCAGATCCCGACGGCGCGGACCCGGGAATGGTCGTGCAGCGCCTGCATGACGATGCCGACCGGGTTCGTAAAGTTCACGAGCAGCGCGTCCGGCGCGGTCTCCTCGATGATCCGCGCGTAGCCCAGCATCGCGGGGATCGTTCGCAACGCCATCGCGAAGCCGCCCGGGCCGGTGGTCTCCTGTCCGAGGACGCCGTGCTTCAGCGGCACCTCCTCGTCTACCGCCCTGGCCGCCTCCTGCCCGGGCCGGATGGCCGAGAAGACGAACCGTGCGCCTGCAATCGCTGATCGGGGGTCGGGATCGCCGCGGACCGTGTACCCGGCTCCCCACTCGGAGGCCAGGTAGCCGCCCAGAGCGGTCATCAGATCCAGGCGCCCGGCGTCGGTGTCGTGCATGACGACCTCGTCGAGCCCGAGGTCGGCGCGGCTGGAAGCGAGGCCTCGCAGCACGAACGGGGCCCGCACGCCTGCGCCGAGCAACGTCATCTTCATATCGGCTCTCCCTGGGGTGAGGTTTCCCGCCGCGGCAAGGTGATGCCCCGGGCGGCAGCGATCGCGCGGAGCTCAGCTTCCCGTGGGCAGCCGCGATAGCCGCCGATGTCGCCGATCGCGCGGCTGCCGCAGATCACGCCGAGGGCGAGCGACTCCTCGAGTGGCAGCCCGCCGAGCCATCCTGCGAGGAAGCCGGCGTTGAAGCAGTCACCGGCACCGGTGGTGTCGCGAATGATCGCCGGGTCGGCCGGCACGGCCCGCACCTGCCCGCCGGCGAGACCGATCGCGCCGTCAGCGCCGCGCTTGATCACGACGCAGTCGCAGTGCTCGGCGGCACGTTCGAGTGCCCGCCGTGGGTCGGCCTCGCCTGTCATGGCCGCGGCCTCCGTCTCGTTCGCGAAAAGCACGTCGGCGTGCGCGAGCGTCTCAGCCAGAGGCCGTGACGAGGACCACCACGGACCGCCCCACGCGTCGACCGAGACCGTCATTCCTCGGCGCCGGGCGGCCGCCTCAAGCTCGGGCGTCTCATCCACATACGCATGCAGGTGGCGGGCGTCGATCCGGTCCACCATGTCGAGCGCGCGCGCCGCCAGGTCGGCGTCATAGGCGTCGCCCGAACCCCAGTGCGTAACAAAGCCCCGGTCGCTGTCGAAGTTGAGGGCCACCGAGATTGCCGGGAGGGGCCGGTCCTGCATCTCAAGGAAGTCGGTGGATAGCCCTTCTGCGCCAAACTCGTCGCGGATCAGCCGGCTCCATGGGTCGTTCCCTAGCGTCGCCACGTAGGCGACGCGCATGCCAATGCGGTTGGCGGCGGCCGGGGTGTTGAAGGACGTCCCAGCGCACACGCCGAGCTGGCCTGATTCAATATCCCTGCCGAGCGCTGGCCATTCGGGCAGTCCCGAGAAGATCACGTCAAGGGACGGCCGGCCGGCCACCATCAGATCGAACGAATTGCTCATCCCTCGCCCCAGGCCGCGCGGTCGACGATCACAGTTACTTCGGCCTCCGCCGTCCGCAGGAGCGACGCCGGGACCTCAGGTCCCACGGGGCCTTCGAGCGCGCGGTGCACGATGGCTCGCTTGACCCCGCCAGAAACGACCAGCACGACCTGGCGCGCCCTCAGCAGGTGGCGCATGCCCATCGTCACGGCCATAGTCGGGACGTCTGCCACGCTGCCCCAGTACCGGGCGTTGTCCTCGAGGGTGACCGCCGACAGCTCGACCACCCGAGTCGGCGATTCGGCGGCGGAAAGCGGCTCGTTGAAACCCAGGTGCCCGTTACGTCCCAGGCCCAGGATGGCGATGTCGAGCGAGCCGCGCGCCTCGACGGCTCGATCGAAGGCCGCACAGGCTTCCCGCAGATCGCCGTCTGATGGTAGCGGGACGACGCGATCGCAGCTCACGCCCAACGGCCGCAGGAAGCTGCGCCGCATCCATCCAAGCAGCGACCGCCGGTCGCCCGGCGTGAGGCCGAGGTACTCGTCGAGCTGGAACACCGTGACCGCGTTCGTCTCGAACATCCCGGACCTGTAGCGCCCCGCGAGCGCGGAGTAAAGGCCCATCGGGCTCTCGCCTGTCGCCGCGGTGATCGAGGCCGCCGGGCTCCTGGCGATGGCATCGGCCACGAGATCGGCACCGACGTGGCCGATGTCGTCAGCGTCCTCGACTATCACGACGCGGGGTGCCGTCACACCCTCAGCTCCCACGCTCGAGCGTCGCCCGGAGTCGGTACCTGTCACCCCGGTAGACCATGTCGCACAGCTCGATCTGCCGGCCGGTCTGGTCCTGCGATTGCTGTCGGCACAGGAGCAGCGGCTGGCCTGGCTCCAGCCCGAGGAGGCGGGCACGCCGTTCGTCGGCTGGAATCGCCTCGACAGTCAGGCGCGCACGGGTAGGACGCATCCCGAAGTTCCGTTCAAGCACCTCGTACAGCGATCGCCCATCCAGCTCCATCTCGTACAGGCCGGGTGCCAGGGACAGCGGGATCCTCGTCCGGTCGATCAGGATCGGCACGTCGTCTAGCGACCGGAGCCGCTCCAGCTCGAACAGCGGCGCACCTGGCGCCAGGCCGAGCGCCTCCGCCTCGTCGATCGTGGCCGGTCGCTGGCGGCGGTCGAGCACCCGCCCTCCTGGCTTGAGGCGCCGCGAGACGGCCATCTCCGAAAAGCTCATGAGAACGTTCGGCGGCTCGCCGATGGCTGGTGACGCTACCATCCAACCCGACCCCGAACGCGCGACCGTTCCGGCCCGGGCCAGCTCGTCCAGAGCCCGCCGAAGCGTCACCCGGCTCACCCCGAAATGCTCAGCGAGCGCCCGCTCTGGCGGTAGTCGCGAACCGACCGGGCGCCGCCCGCGCTCGATCTCAGCCTCAAGCTCCTCCCGGACGTGCTGGTAGCGAAGCTGCAGCCGATCCAGCGGGTGGACGTCAGGGCTCTGCGCCATGGGTGCCATGATAGACCGTTTAGGTAATTAATCAAACCCAAAGCAGACCATGGCTTGACTCGTGCCGAAATGGATCCTAAAGTCGAGGCGTCATAGATCCCAGGCAGGGAGCTCGCGATGGACGCATCATCACCAATCGCATGCCGAGCGAAGCTCTGGCTTTGGATCGCCCTCATCACGCTGATCGGAGCCGCCTGCACGCCCGGCGGCAAGGCCGCGCAGCCGTCGGCCCCTCCGGCGCCGGCCAGCACCGGCGTGACCGAGAAGGGCCCGGTCACGCTCACCGTCTGGGATCAGGAGTCGGGGCCGGTCAGCCGGGTCTGGGACCGGCTCAACACCGAGTTCGAGCACAAATACCGGAACGTGACCATTAAGCGCGTGAACCGGGACTTCGGGCAGCTCAAGACACTTTTGAAGCTCGCGATCTCGGGTCCGCACGCCCCCGACGTCGTGGAGGCCAACCAGGGATGGCCGGACATGGGGCAGCTTGTCAAGGCCGGGCTGCTGCTGCCCCTCGACAACTTCGCGAAGGCATACGGCTGGGACAAGCGGGTCCCCGCGAACGTGCTCGCGGTGAGCTCCTGGACTCCGGACGGCAAGCAGTTCGGCAGCGGCAGCCTGTACGGCTACACGACCATGGGCGAGATCCTGGGCGTGTACTACAACAAGAAAATGCTCGCGGACCTCGGTCTCGGCATTCCGACCACATTCGGTGAGTTCCGGCAGGACCTGGCTGCCGCGAAGCGAGCGGGGAAAGTTCCGATCCAGTTCGGGAACAACGACGCGTTCCCCGGAATCCATGAGTTCGCGGTCATTCAGGACCAGATGGCCTCGAAGGAGAGCCTGACCGACTTCATCCTCGGACGGCGCGGCAACCACCTGTCTTTCAGCACCCGGCAGAACGTGCAGGCCGCCGCCACGTTGCAGGACTGGGTGAAGAAGGGTTACTTCACGCCTGGATTCGGCGGTGGCGGTTACGATCGCGCGGTCGCCAACTTCGCTAAGGGCCAGGGTCTGTTCATGATCACGGGTA
>Ga0209131_1001772_pt1 | contig 14894 bp, 10 predicted proteins | sample GraSoi_2013_40cm_FD_185826 | JGI IMG/M metagenome (GOLD analysis project Ga0209131, IMG submission 185826) | Grasslands soil microbial communities from the Angelo Coastal Reserve, California, USA - Sample 9_17_2013_40cm (SPAdes) (version 2) | ecosystem: Environmental > Terrestrial > Soil >...
CCGCGCAGGCACCTGGTGGAAGCAACTGGAACCTCAATGTGAACAGCGATCAGCGCAGGCGGCTGGCGCTCGGCGCGGGGATCAGGTTCCGGTGGTCTGACGCCGGCGCATGGAACCGGAGCGGGAACGCCAGCATCACGATCACGCCGTCGGATCGTGTCAATTCGCCGCGGCCAGTTGACGCAGCGTCGGGCTCCGAGGTAGAAGACCGACAACAAGAGTCGCGTCAGGTGTCGGGAAGCCGGTGAGAATCCGGCGCGAGCCCGTCGCTGTGACCGGGGACGAACGCCGAATCAGGCCACTGAGAGAAATCTTGGGAAGGCTCGGCGCGAGGATGATCCGGGAGCCAGAAGACCGGCCTGGCGCGTTTTTAAACAACTGCTCCGCAAGCGAGTAAGGAGTTGTCCATGCGAGCCATCGCGCTCACCGCTCTGTGTCTTCTGTCCTTCTCTTCCGCCAGTCGCGTCTTCGCCGCGTCGTTCGCGAGCGAGGTCGTGAGTTATACCGCCGGCGCGAACGCGACCGCCGGCTACACCAACCCGGGAGTCGCGCTCGGCTCGCCCGGGCGCGCCACCGGCAGCGGCCCGTTCGACGGCGACGTCACGCCCTTCAACGCGCCCTACGCGTCGAGCGACGTGGTCTCGATCGGCGCCGGCGGGTCGCTCGTCGTGCGCTTCGATCACCAGGTCTCCGACGACGCGGCGAATCCTTACGGGATCGACTTGCTCGTGTTCGGCAACGCGTTCCTCGGCATCGACTTCGGCACGGGCCTCGCGAACGGCGTCGTGTTCGGCGAACCGGCTCGGATCGCGGTGAGCCAAGACGGAGTGACTTGGTTCGACGTCGTCGGCGTGTTCGCGGACGATCTGTTTCCGACCTTCGCCTACCAGGACGCCACCGATCCATTCGCGTCGGGCGGGACGATTCCGACGAGCTATACGCGGCCGGTGAATCCGGCGCTCACGGCCGGCGACTTCGCGGGCAAGACCACGGCCGAGATCGCCGCACTCTACGGCGGCTCGGGCGGCGGCACCGGCATCGACCTCGCTCCGCTCGGCCTGCCCTGGATCGAGTACGTGCGCGTGTCTCAGCTCGCCGGAGACGCGTACGCATCGGACGTCGACGCCTTCGCCGACGTGCCCGAGCCGGGGCTCGTGACGCTGCTGGGTGTCGCGGCGCTGGGACTCACTTCGTCTCGAGCGCGAAGATCGCGTCCCAATCGGGCGGCGGAGGCAGCCGCTCCAGCTCGACGCGCGCCCGCAGCCGGCGCGCCGGGCCGTCGTCCGGCGCCGCCGCGAGGAGCTGGTCGAGAACGCGCCCAGCCTCTGCGAACGCGCGCTCGCGGTACGCCCCGAGCGCGCGTTCGTAGAGCTCGCACGTGCTGCGCGCTCGCGCGTCGGCCGACGCGGCCAGTGACACGAGCTCGAAGAGCCGCACCGGTTGCCTGCGACCGACGACGCGCACGTGATCGATCTCGCGCACCAGGAACTCGGGGCCGAGCGCGGCGCGAGTCGCATCGGAGATGAGCACGCGCGTGCCGTACAGCTTGTTCGCGCCCTCGATGCGCGCGGCGAGGTTCATGCCGTCGCCCACGATCCCGTACGCGCCGCGCTCCGCCGAGCCGATCTCGCCCGCGACCAGCTCCGCGCTGTGCAGCCCGAGCCGATACCCGGGCGCCGCCGCCCCGACCGCGAGTGCGGGGCCCGCCGTGCTCCCGCGCGCCACCCAGCGCGCTCGCAGCCGTTCGAGACGCGCGGCGATGGCGAGCGCGGCGCGGCTGGCGCGGGCCGCGTGATCGGGCTGCAGGATCGGCGCGCCCCAGAACGCGACCACGCCGTCGCCCTGGAAGTCCTTCACGGTGCCGTCCTCCTCGAGCACCGCGCCGCAGACCGCGTCGAAATACTCGTTCAGGTGCGCGACGACGACCTCGGGCGCGAGCTCTTCCGCCAGCGACGTGAAGCCGCCGAGATCGACGAACAGCACCGTCAGCTCGCGGCGCGCGCCTGCGAGCGCGACCCGCCCGGGATCGCGCAAGAGCTCCGCGGCGACGTTCTTGCTGACGTAGCGCTCGAGCGTGCTCTTGATCAGCTCGCGCTCGCGCAAGCCGGCCGCCATCTCGTTGAACGCATCGCCGAGTGACTCGAGCTCGTCGCCGGTGGCGATGTCGACGCGCGCGCCCAGGTCGCCGGCGCCGATGCGGCGCGCCGCGCGGCCGAGCGCCGCGACCGGGCGTGTGATGCCGCGCGCCAGCGCGTAGCCCACGGCGAGCGCCGCGGCGAGCACCAGGAGCCCGACAGCGAAGAGTGTCGCTCGGAAGGCGCGGAGCGCGGCGATCTCCTGCGCCAGCGGGGACAGCAGCAGAAACCCGGCGTCGGCCTCCGGCGTGCCCGGGTCGAGCTCCGAGCGCAGCGCCAGGAACCGCTCCGAGCCGAGCCGCAGCTCCGCGATGCCGGCGCTCGCCGGCTCCTGCGCGGCGCGCCGCGCCAGGCGCTCCAGCGCGCGCGGCAGCAGGCCCGCCTGCGCCGTCGAAAGGGTGGTGGCGAGCACCTGGCGGCGCGAGAGGAGCGCGAGGTCGACCCCCGTGATCGCGCGCAGCGACTCGAGCAGCTCGCGGTCGAGCGGCTCGCCGAGCAACACGATTCCGTGTACCTCGTCGCCGAATACGACCGGCTCTCCCCGCACGAGATACAGCGCGGGCGACGGATACGCGGGCGCCAGCCGGGCTTCGCCGACCCGCGCGTCCGAGTCGAGCCAGATCCAGGTCGCACGCGCGCCGCCGGCGACCTCGCGCACGAGCCCGAGCGCGTGCAGCTCCTGGCCGTAGCGCTCGGGGTCCGCGCGGCTGTAGAGCAGGCGCCCCTCCGCGTCGGCGAGCGCGAACACGACCAGCTTCGGGTCGAGCGCGAGCGAGGGCAGCGCCGACTGCAGGCGCAGATTGGCGTCGTGCAGCGCGTCCTCGGGCTTCGCGTCGCCCAGGCCGAGATCCGCGCCGGCGAGCGACGCCGTCGACAGGATCGTGCGCAGCTGCGGGTTCGCGCGCGAGAGGGCAGCGATCTCGGCCGAGGCGTAGCGCGCGCGCAAGAGCTGCAGCTCGCGAAACGCCGCGAGCGTCCGGTCGAAGCGCGCGCGCGACTCCTCGCGCGCGCGGCGCAGCGCCGCGTCCTGCGCGACGACCAGCGCCACCGCCAGCGCCGCCCCGACCAGGCCGCACAACGCGATCCAGATCTTCGTGCGGAAGCGCAGGCGCAGGCGCAGGCGCTCCGCCATCAGTCGTTCCCGTAGTCCGGGGGCGGCGGGTAGGGCGTGCCGTCCTTGCGCAGATGCGGCGGAATCGTCTGTGTCTGCTCGAGCACCAGCTCCGCACTGAACTCGCCGCCTGGCGCGAGCTCCAGCGCCTCCGTGACTCGCTGCGCGCCCGGCATCCAGGCGTTCAGCGCGAGCTTGCCGGGCCGCACGCCGCGCAGCTCGAATGCGCCGTCCTCGCCCGTCACCGCGAACGCCCGATTCTCCAGCACGACCACGTACGAGATCATCTGCGGGTGGATGTTGCAGTAGACGGGCACGAGCCCCGGCTTCTCGAAGCGCTGCGCGCGCGGCGGGTCGGTCGACTTGTACTGACCCAGGTCGAAGGAGAGAGTCGGCGAGACGGAAAAGACGTTGTGATACAGCCGATCGCGGTTGGGGAAGCTCACCGTCTGGCCGGCGACGATCGGCAGGATGCGCGGCGCGAAGCGCTCGTTCTGCTGCGCGAGGGCGGCCTGCTCGTTCGGCGGCGGCTCCTCGTAGCCGGTCACGTATACGACCACGCCGCTCCTGTCCTCGCTCGCGCCGATCTTCCCGAAGAAGCCCTTCTTCATCACCTTGACCGCGCCGCGGATCGTGGCCGGAGCCGGGTCGGCGGCGCGGACGAGCCCGGGTGTGGCGAGCGCCAGACAGAGGAGCGCTGTCGCGGGGCGCCGCATCGCCTAGATCACTCCGCGCCCCCGCAGCGCGGCGCGCTCCGCGGCGCCGACGCCGAGCTCTTCGAGCACCGCGTCGGTGTGCGCGCCGAGCGCGGGTGCGGCCGAGCGAACCCGGAGCGGCGTGCGCGAGAACTTCGGCGCCGGTCCGACTAGCGGCGCGCGCTGCCCGTTCTCGAGCTCGACCGTCTGCAGCATGTCGCGCTCGAGCACGTGCGAGTCGGTTGCAGCGTCGGCGTACTGGCGAACGGGGGAGACGGGCAGCCTCGCCGCGACGAGTGACTCGACGACTTCGGCCACGCTCTTGTCGGCGAGCCAGCCCTCGACCAAGGCCTGCAGCTCTGCGCGGCGCTTCACGCGCTCGCGACCGGTCGCGTACTCGGGCCGCTCCGCGAGCTCCGCGTGGCCCATGAGCCCGGCCAACACGCGCCAGTGCTGGTCCAGGAGCACCCCCAGCATCACGTAGCCGTCCGTGCAGCGGTACACGCCCGCGGGCGCGGCGACGACGAACTGACTCCCCATGCGCGGCAGCTCGACACCGAGCGCGGCCAGCATGGGATAGCCGTTCGACTGGAAGAGGAGCGCGTCCTGGAGCGCCACGTCGACGTGCTGCCCCTCGCCGGTGCGATCGCGGTGGCGCAGCGCCGCGAGCGCCGCGAGCGCGCCGTGGAGGCCGCCCAAGTCGTCGCCGATGAACGTCGGCGCCTTCACCGGCGGCCCGCCGGGCTCGCCGTTCAGCGACAGCCAGCCGCTCGCCGCCTGCGCCATCGGGTCGTAGCCCGCGCGCTCGCGGTCGGGACCGAACTGGCCGAAGCCGCTGATCGAGACATACACCACGTCGGGTCGCACCGCGCGCACGTGCTCGTAGCCCAGGCCCCAGCCGTCCATCGTCCCGGGGCGGAAGTTCTCGACGACGACGTCGGCGGAAGCCGCGAGCTTCAGAAACAAGTCACGGCCCTCCGCCTGGCGCAGGTCGAGGGTGAGGCTGCGCTTGTTGCGGTTCACGGTCGTGTGCATGAACGAGAGCGCGGGCTCGGCGCCGGGCAGGAACGGCGGCAGGTGGCGCGCGACCTCGCCTTCCGGCAGCTCGACCTTGATCACGTCGGCGCCGAAGTCGCCGAGCACGCACGCGCACATCGGCCCGGCCCAGGTCGTGGTGGCTTCGACGACGCGCACGCCGGCGAGCGGCCCCGTGAGATCCGGTCGCGCGCGGCGGAAGAACTCGTCTTTCGTCAAGACACGAGGAGACACGCGGCGGCGCGGCTCGAGATGCCGACCCCGCGCCGGCCCTGACGCATCGTGTTGCGGTCGTGGCCGTTGGTGCAGTAGCCGAGGGAGATGCCGGTGTTCGGATCCGCCCAGGCGATCTGCCCGCCCGCGCCGCCGTGGCCGAACGCGAGCTCCGAGTTGGTGTGGCCGAAGCCGCGGTACGTGCGGTCCGCATCGCCGGCGATGATCAGGCCGAGCGCCCGGTTCGCGCGCTTCTTGAACAACAGGTCGCGCAGATCGCCGGAACGGATCTCGCGCGCCGAGTCGAGTGTCTCGGGCTTCCAGATCTCCCGACCCGCGAGTGACTTCCCGCCGTCCAGCAGGGCTTGATAGAAGAGCGCGAGCTCGGCCGCGGTCATCGTGCCGCCACCGCCCGGAATGCCGGCGACGCGCACCTCGGGCCGGTTGAAGCTGGTGATCGCGTCCTCCGTGACCTCGGTGACGGGCGGAACGGGGACGCCGAGCTTGTGGTAGTCCTCCTCGGTGAGCGCCTCGCCGACGTGCACGCAGTCGGCGAGCCGGCCGTGCAGCTGGGGAGGCAGGCCGACCCACAGGTCCTCGAGCCCCAGCGGCTGCGCGATGCGCCGGCGCACGAACTCGCCGAAGGGCTCGCCGGCAAGTCTCTCGACGATGTCCGCGATCACGTACATCGACGAGCTGGGGTGGTACTCGAACTTCGAGCCCGGCGCCCAGTTCAGCCGCCACGCTTGGAAACGCTGGCGACGCTTTGCGGTGTCGAGGAAGTCCGCCGGCACGAACGGCGCGTGTGGGAAGCCGGCGGTGTGCGTGAACAGCTGCTCGATCACGACGTCCTGCTTGCCGTTCTCGCGGAACTCGGGCACGAGCTCCGACACCCGGCGGCGCACGTCGAGCTTCCCCTCCTGGATCAGCAGCCACGCCGCCGCGGAGGTGATCGCCTTGGTCGACGAGAAGACACAGTAGAGTGTCTGGTCGTCCGCCTCGTCCACGCGCGGGCCTTTGCGCACGCGGCCGAAGCTGCGCATGCCGGCGATCCTCCCGTTGCGCGCGATCGCGATCTGCGCGCTGGGCAGGAGACCCTCGCGCACCTCTTTCTCGGCGCGCTCGAACAGCGCGTCGAGCTGTTTGGAGTCGATCCCCACGTCCTCGGGCGTCTTGGCGACGAGTCTTTGGTCGAGCATCGCGCGAGCATACCATCAGGGCTCGGGGTCGGGTTCCTCGCCGCGCTTGATCTGGAACGAGAGACCGACTCGGGCGACCTCGCCCTCGGCGCGCTCGAGCGCGCGCGGACCGAAGCGCGCGCGGATCTCGTCGAGCGCGTGGTTCAGGCGCGCGCGCTTCTCGCGCTCGACCTGGGTTTCGGCGAGCAGCGAGAGTTGCTCGGCGCCGAGCTCCTCGAGGCGCTCGGCTGCGAGGCCGACCAGCCGGATCGGCTCCTCGAGCGCGGCGCGCGCGAGCAGCGCGCAGCCGGCCTCCGCGAGCGCGCGCCCGTCGTCGCTCGGCTCGCGCAGCGTCTGCGAGCGAGTCAGGATCGGGAACTTTCCGCGTCCGAGACCGCGCGCGAGCTTCAGCTTCAAGCGCACGCCGCGCGCGCGCACGCGGTCGACGCGCAGGCGGCGCGCGACGGCGTCGGCGTGCGCGCGGATCGCGCGCTCGATCACTCTAGGATCGGCCACGTCGCGCTCGAAGGTGTTCTCCTCGGAGTACGACCTCGCCTCGCGGTACGGCTCGACCTCGCGCTCGTCGTCGCCGCGCGCCAGCCGCGCCGCGGCGGGGCCGAAGCTGCCGAGCAAGTCTCTGAGCTCGTCGTCGCGGCGCCGCGCGAGCTCGCCGATCGTCGCGATGCCCGCGCCCTCCAGGCGCGCCCGCGCGACCGGACCGACGCCCCAGATACGCCCTACCGGCAAGGGCGCGAGAAACGCGGCGACCTGGCCGGGCGGGACGACCAACATGCCGTCGGGCTTGGCCAAGTCACTCGCGATCTTCGCGACCAGCTTCACCGGCGCGAGCCCGACCGAGATCGCGAGCCCCGTCTCGGCGCGCACCGCTTCGCGCAGCCGCTGGGCGGTGCGCTCGGGCGCGCCGAAGAGTCGCTGCGTGCCGGTGAGATCGAGAAACGCCTCGTCGAGCGAGATGCCTTCGACGGCCGGCGTGAAGCGCTCGAAGACGGCGAAGATGCGCCGGCTCTCGCGCTTGTACACCGACATGCGTCCCGCCACGAAGATCGCGTCGGGACACAGCTTGCGCGCCTGCGCGGACGGCATCGCGGAGTGGATGCCGAAGGCGCGCGCCTCGTAGCTCGCGGCCGAGACGACGCCGCGCGCCGACGCCCCGCCGACGACGACGGGCTTGCCGCGCAGGGACGGATCGTCACGCTGCTCGACCGACGCGTAGAACGCGTCCATGTCGGCGTGCAGAATCGCGCGCTCGGCCTCCACGGCGCGAGCTTGGCGCGCAGGTCGCGCGCCTGCAATTCGCCGGAGCGGCCGCCGGACTAGGCGATCTGGCGGCGCAGGGAGAGCGCGACGAGCGCGCCGCCGAAGGCGTACAGCAGCACCGTGCTCGGCTCGGGGATCGGGCTCGTGTGCCCGAAGAAGAGCTGGTCCTGTCTGGTCGGGCTCACCGCCCAGATCGCGCTCGTCTGGTAGTTCGCGAGGTCGGCGGCGCCCAGCTGCCCGAGGAACTCGCGCGACAGGTTCATCACACCATCGCTCGCGCCGCCCTTGGCCAGTGAGAACTCACCGCTGTAGAGATCGTAGTTGCCCGGTGTCTCTGAAACGACCTCCCAGACCGAGACCTGCAGCGCCGCGATCACGGTCTCTTTGGTCACACCGAACGCGAAGCTGTCGCCGGCCGGATGCAGCAGCGTGCTGACCTGCGGCTGGAACGTGTCGACGAGCCAGGCCGCGCGAGTTATCGCGTCGGACGTCGCGGGCGAGCGCATGTCCCAGCCGGTCGTCGTGCCGACGCCGATCGTCTGCGCGAGGTCCACGCAGTATCCGAAGCCGGAGTCGTTGGTGGTCGCGATGTTGAGCTGCGCGGTCGCGACGCCGCCCGTGTGGGCGGCCGAGATCACGCTGACCGACTCGCCGAGCGTCCAGCCGGTCACCGCGAGGCTCGCGGCCGAGGCGTCGCCCGCCGCCGCGATCAGACACAGAATTGTGGAGGTCACCCAGAGACGCAGCGAGAGCGAGGTATTCATCGAGCGCGGAAGTTTGCAACGCGCGTGCCGCGCCGGGAAGCGCGCTGCGGCCCCCGCACGGGGACGCGCGGAAAAGCCACGGATGGAGCTGCGCGCAAGTTGCGGGGCCGCTGCCGATACGAGGGAAACATTATGGCGTCTACACCGGAGCCCGAGGCAGCCGAGCTCGCGACGCTCGTGGCGGGCATGGCGCACGAGATCAACAACCCGATCAGCTACGTGATCGGGAACCTGAACGAGCTCGCGGTGATCTCCGCGACGCTGGTGGACACGTTGGCGCGCTATCGCGACGCGCTGCGCGCCGTGGGCGGTGACTCGGCGGCGGCGCGCATCGCCGAGGTCGAGATGAAGCTGCACGAGCTCGGCGGCTTCGCGCTCGCCGAGGAGCTGCTTGCCGACGCCTCCGAGGGCGCGCACCGGATCCGCGATCTGGTGCGCGACCTGCTCTCGGTTTCGCGCTCCACGCACATCGTGTCCGTGCCGCTGCGCATCGACGAGGTGCTCGACCAGACTCTGCGCCTGGTCGCGCGCTCCCTGGCCGCGCGAGCGGAGCTGGTGCGCGACTTCTCCGCGGCGCGCACCGTATTCGGGGACCCGGCGCGGCTCGGCCAGGTGTTCCTGAACCTCTTGACCAACGCGATCGACGCCTGCGCCGCCGCGCCCGAGCGCGCGCACCGCATAAAGGTGCGCACGCGCGACCTCGCGCGCGCAGTGCGGGTCGAGATCGACGACAGCGGCGCGGGCATCGAGCCCGGCGCGCGCGCGCGCGTGTTCGCGCCGTTCGTCACCACGAAGCCGGCCGGGGCGGGGACCGGGCTCGGGCTCTACGTCTCGCGCCGCATCGTCGCCGCGCACCGCGGCGAGATCGGCTTCGAGGCCCTGCCGGGGGGCGGGACGCGCTTCTGGGTGGAGCTGCCCGCGATCCCCGCGGCGAAATGAGTCAGTCGCTCTCCGCGCCGCGCCAGAACGGGAAGAAGTTGAACCACTGGTAGGGCGTCTCGATGCAGCCCTGCTCGAGGAGCCCCGCGAATTGCTGCGCGAGCTGTTCGGCGTGCTTTGCGCGCTCGCTGCGCGGCACGACGCCGGGCGGCGCGAAGGCCCGCGTGCGCGCCACGTAGCGCCCCGGCCCGGTGCGCACGCAAGTCGTGAGCAGCATCGGGCAACCGAGCACGCCCTGCAGCAGATAGGGCCCGAGCGGCAGCCGCGCCTGTCGCCCGAGGAACGACACCGACACTGTTCGGTGTTGCTCGGAGGGCCAGATGCGATCGCCCAGGATGCCGACGAACTCGCCGCGCGCGAGCGCGGCGCGCATCTCGAACGCGGTCGTGAGGGAGCCCGGCTCGACCCGGATCAGGCGCAGCTCGCGACCGGCCTGCAGCCGTTCGAAGAACGAGTTGATGCGCTGCGCGTGGCGCGTGAACATCAGCACGTTCAGCGTGATGCCCGTCTGCGCCGAGAGCTCGCGCAGCATGTCGAAGCTGCCCAGGTGCGAGCTGAGCAAGATGGCGCCGCGCCCCTCGCGCACGAGCGCGTCGACGAGCTCGCGGTCGCTGTTTTCGATCGCAATGCTATCGACGTTTCCGCTCCACAGGATCATCCGGTCGAGCAGGTTCTCCGCGAACGCAAAGAGATGCCGGAAGACATGGCGCAGCCGGGGCCGCGCGCCGAGCCGGGCGCGCCCTTCCGGCGTCGCCCAGAGCGCGCGCAGATACTCGAGCGAGGCGCGCCGCGCGCTGCGGCCCGTCACGAAGAAGTACGTCACGATCGGGACCAGCAGCGCCACGGACGCGCGGCGGCCGAAGATCCGGTACCAGCCGCGCAGCAGGAACAGCGCGCGCACCGACCCGCGCTCCGCCATGCTGGCCCATGTGCTCTGCTCGCCCACCTTGCGTCTCCGTAGCGAAGCGCGCGCGAGTATGCACGAAGCGGCCCCGCCCGGGTCGGCTCGCGTCGGCTATGCTCGGGCGAATGGCGGTCCTGCAGGCGCTGGTCGTCGTCGCGTACCCGGTCACGGTGTATTTCGCGCTCGGGGTCGCCTCGCCGCGCGCGGTCGCGCTCTGCACTCTCGCGCTCCTGGCCGCACGCCTGGCCGTGATCAGTCCCGAGCGGCTCGCGGCGTTCGCGCGCGTCTTCGCGCCGATCGCGGTCGCGTACGCGGCCACGAGCCTCGCCTCGCTCGTCTGGGACGATCCGCTCGGTCTCTTGCTCGCGCCCGCGGTCTTCGACTTCGCGCTGCTCGCGGTCTTCGCCGCGTCGTTCGCACAGCGTGAGACCGTGGTCGAGGCGCTCGCGCGCGCCCAGGTCGGGACGCTCGGCGCGGAGGAGCACGCCTACTGCCGCCGCGTGACCGCGGTGTGGTGCGTCTTCTTCTTCGCGAACGGCGCGGTCAGCGGGTTTCTGGCCCTCGCCGGCTCGCGCGAGAGCTGGGCGCTCTACACCGGAGTCATCGCGTACCTGTGCATGGGCGCGCTGTTCGCCGCCGAGTATGTGTACCGGCACTGGCGCTTCCGCCGCTACGTCGGCGCCCCGACCGACACGCTCCTGCGCCGGCTGTTCCCGCCGAGGGCGCCGTGATGGCCGGGCCTCGCTCGGCTGAGCACGCGCGCCTCGAGACTTCGCGCGCAGAGAGCGCGGGTGAGTGGAAGCGGCTCGGGCCGTACGTCAGCGAGCGCGAATGGGGCACCGTGCGCGAGGACTACAGCGCGGACGGCCGCGCCTGGGAGTATTTCCCGCACGATCACGCGCGCTCCCGGGCGTACCGCTGGAGCGAGGATGGGCTCGCCGGGATCTGCGACCTCGAGCAGCGCATGTGTCTCGCGCTCGCGTTCTGGAACGGCCGCGATCCGATCCTGAAGGAGCGCATCTTCGGTCTCACCGGCAACGAGGGCAACCACGGCGAGGATGCCAAGGAGTATTGGTGGTACGTCGACGCGACGCCGACGTCGTCGTGGCTGCACTGGCGCTATCACTACCCACAGGCCGAGTTCCCCTACGCGCGCCTGCGCCAGGAGAACGCGCGGCGCGGCAAGCGGGACCGCGAGTTCGAGCTCGTCGACACCGGCGTCTTCGCCGAGGATCGCTACTGGCAGATCGAGGCGCAGTACGCGAAGGCGGCGCCGGACGACGTGTGTCTGCGGCTGCGGATTCGCAACGCGGGCCCGGACGCGGCGGAGCTGCACGTCCTGCCGACGCTCTGGTTCCGCAATCGCTGGTCGTGGGACCCGGGCAGCCCGCGGCCCCAGCTCCGTGCCGACCCGACGCCCGATGCCGAGCTCGGCAGCGTGAGCGCCATCGCGCAGGAGGGCCGGCTCGGCACTTGGCGGCTCTCGGCGGGACCGCACCCGGACGGACGGGCGCCCGAGCTCTTGTTCTGCGAGAACGACACCAACCTGCGCCGCGTCTTCGGCGCCGGCCCGGAGGTGCCGTTCCCCAAGGACGGGATCAACGACCATGTGATCTCGGGCGCCGCGACGGTGAATCCGGCGAAGCGCGGCACGAAGCTGGCGTGTTGGTACCGAGTGACCGTGGCCGCGGGCGCGCAGGTCGAGCTGCGCCTCCGCCTGGCGCGCTCGAGCACGAGCGCGGCGCTCGACCTCGGCGCGGGCTTCGCGAGCACGCTCGCGGAACGCGAGCGCGACGCCGACGCGTATCACGCCGCGCTCACGCCCGCGGACGCGAGCGCCGACGAAGCGTCCGTGATGCGCCAGGCCTTCGCGGGGATGATCTGGAGCCAGCAGTTCTACCACTACGGCGTCGCCCGCTGGCTCGACGGAGACCCCGCGCAGCCGCCCCCGCCGGCGTCGAGGAAGTCGGGCCGCAACGCCAGCTGGCGTCACCTCAGCAACCGCGATGTGATCGCGATGCCCGACAAGTGGGAGTACCCCTGGTACGCATCCTGGGACGTCGCGTTCCACTGCGTGACCCTGGCCCTGCTCGATCCCGCGGCCGCGAAACACCAGCTGCTCCTGCTCTGCCGCGAGTGGTACATGCACCCGAACGGCCAGCTGCCCGCGTACGAGTGGTCGTTCGACGACGTGAACCCGCCCGTGCACGCCTGGGCCGTGCTCACGGTGTTCAACATCGACGGCGGGCGCGACTTCAACTTCCTGGCGAGTGCGTTCCACAAGCTGTTGATCAACTTCACCTGGTGGGTGAACCGCAAGGACACGTTCGGCGACAACATCTTCGAGGGCGGCTTCCTCGGCCTCGACAACATCGGCCCGATCGACCGCTCGGGCATGCCTGCGGGTGGGGTGCTCGAGCAGTCCGACGGCACCGCGTGGATGGCGAAGTTCTGCCTCAACATGCTCGAGATCTCGCTGCGACTCGCCAATCGCGACCGCGCCTACGAAGGGGTCGCGGTGAAGTTCTTCGAGCACTTCGCTTCGATCGCGACCGCGATGGAGGAGCTCTGGGACGAGCAGGATGGTTTCTACTACGACCGACTGCGCTGCAGCGACGGCTCGATCCTGCCGCTGCGCGCCCGCTCCATGGTGGGACTCCTGCCGCTGTTTGCGGGGGTGCGTCTCCCGGCGCATCTCTGGGAGCAGCTCTCGGACTTCCGCAAGCACACGGGCTGGTTCTTGCGGAACCGGCCGGAGCAGTCAGCGTTCCTGCACTACCACGCCGTGAACGGTCGCCCCGGGCTGATCGCGCTGGTCGACGAGACGCGCCTGCGCCGGCTGCTCGAGCGCATGCTCGACCCGGAGGAGTTCCTCTCGCCCTATGGGCTGCGCTCGCTCTCGCGCTACCACCGCGAACACCCGCTCGTGCTCACGCTCGGCGGCCACGAGGCGCGGCTCGACTACGAGCCGGCGGAGTCCATGACGCCGCTCTTCGGCGGCAACTCCAACTGGCGCGGCCCGGTCTGGTTCCCGCTGAACTTCGTGGCGCTCGAGTCACTCCGCAACCTGCACGCGGCGCTCGGCGAGCGCTTCACCGTCGAGCTGCCGACCGGCTCCGGCGTGAAGGCGAACCTGGGCGAGGTCGCGAACGAGCTCGAGCGCCGGCTAGTCCGGCTGTTCCTGCTCGACGCGAAGGGACACCGCCCGGTGTACGGAGAGAACGCGCTCTTCCAGCGCGACCCGGCCTGGCGCGACCACGTCCCCTTCCACGAGTACTTCCACGGCGACACGGGCGAGGGGCTCGGCGCCTCGCACCAGACCGGCTGGACGGCGCTCGCGGCCGTGCTGATCGCGCGCCGGGTCGAGAGACTCCCCGTGACATAATGTCGCCCGGCGCCGCCGTGCGCGGGAGGACTGAACGTGGACGCCGAGCGAACGCGGCTCGAGGAAGCCCGAGCGGGGCGGCAGCCGTGGAAGAAGTGGGGGCCCTATCTCAGCGAACGCCAATGGGGAACGGTGCGCGAGGACTACAGCGAGACGGGCGAAGCCTGGGACTACTTCCCGCACGACCACGCCCGCTCTCGCGCGTACCGCTGGGGCGAGGACGGACTCGCGGGAGTCTCCGACGACCGACAGCTGCTCTGCTTCGCGCTTGCCTTGTGGAACGGCCGCGACCCCATCCTGAAGGAGCGGCTCTTCGGCCTGACGAACAGCGAGGGCAACCACGGCGAGGACGTGAAGGAGTACTACTTCTATCTCGACTCGACGCCGACTCACTCGTACATGAAGTACCTGTACAAGTATCCGCAGTCGGCGTTTCCGTACGACGACCTGGTGGCGACCAATCGCAGCCGCGGGCGCCACGAGCCCGAATACGAGCTGCTCGACACCGGCGTTTTCGACGCCGACCGCTATTTCGACGTGTTCGTCGAGTACGCGAAGGCCGCCCCCGAGGACCTGCTGATCCAGATCACCGTCGCCAACCGCGGCCCCGAGGCGGCGGTGCTCGAGGTATTGCCGACGCTCTGGTTCCGCAACGTCTGGTCCTGGGGCGGCAGCGCTGCGCGGCCGCTGCTGCGGCGGGCCGCAGCTGGCGAAGCCGTGATCGCGGCCGCGCATCCGGAGCTCGGAGAGCGCTTCCTGTTCGCCGAGCGCGCGGCCGAGCTGCTGTTCACCGAGAACGAGACGAACCACGAGCGCTTGTCCGGCGGGCGCAACCGCGTGCCGCAGGTCAAGGACGCGATCGACGCGTACGTCGTCCACGGCCGGAAGGAGGCGGTGAACCCCGAGCAGTGCGGGACGAAGGCGTCGGCGCGGTACTCACTCAGGGTGCGCGCGGGGGAATCCGAGACACTCCGCCTGCGGCTCAGCGATGTGGCGCCGAGCGCGCGCTCGTCTCCGTTGGAGAAGGACTTCGACGGCGTGATGCAGGCGCGCCGCGAGGAGGCGGACGAGTTCTACGCGACGGTGATCCCGCCGGCACTCGATGCCGAGGCCGCGAGCGTGATGCGCCAAGCGCTCGCCGGCATGCTCTGGTCCAAGCAGTTCTACAACTACGACGTCGACCGCTGGCTCACCGAGCACGGCGCCGATCCCTTCGCGCCGAAGCCCCGGGCGCACCGCAACGACCACTGGCACCAC
>Ga0209131_1001776_pt1 | contig 14880 bp, 11 predicted proteins | sample GraSoi_2013_40cm_FD_185826 | JGI IMG/M metagenome (GOLD analysis project Ga0209131, IMG submission 185826) | Grasslands soil microbial communities from the Angelo Coastal Reserve, California, USA - Sample 9_17_2013_40cm (SPAdes) (version 2) | ecosystem: Environmental > Terrestrial > Soil >...
TTCTTCCCTGAACTCAACGCGACTCTTGCTGATGCACTGCTTGCGCCACATCGTTCCTATTATTCTGTTCTCTATTCTCTGCTCCCTGAAATCAAAGCACTTGCGCATCTCACCGGCGGCGGATTTATCGAAAACATCCCGCGCGTGTTGACGGATGATCTGGACGCTGAAATCAAATTGGACTCATGGACGCCGCCGCCGCTCTGGAAGTTGATTCAGTCCGAAGGGCAGATCGCCACCGATGAAATGTACCGCGTCTTCAACATGGGCATTGGCATGATCGTTATCGTGGATAAAGATTCCGTTGCCGAAGCTCAAAAGCACATCTCTGAACCAACCTTTGTGATCGGTCAACTGGTCAAAGGCGAAAAGAAAGTCTGCCTCATTCAATAGAAGGAATTATTTATGTCATCATCTTTACCCCTCCGTTACGGCGCCAATCCTCAACAAGCTCCTGCACGCGTCTTCATGAAATCCGGCGCAGACTTGCCGATCATGGTGCTCAGTGGTTCGCCGGGTTATATCAATTTGCTCGATGCGTTGAACTCGTGGCAGCTTGTGCGTGAGTTGAAGTCTGCTATTAATCTGCCTGCTGCGGCTTCATTTAAACACGTCAGCCCATCAGGGGCGGCAGTTGCGACTCCGCTTTCGGAGGTGCTCAAGAAAATCTACTTTGTCGATGACATCGAACTCTCTCCATTAGCCACTGCCTATGCCCGCGCCCGTGGCGTGGACCGCATGTCATCCTTCGGCGATTGGATCGCCCTCTCCGAACCTGTCGATGTGTCTACAGCAAAGCTCATCAGCCGCGAAGTTTCTGACGGTGTCATTGCACCTGCGTATGAACCAGAGGCGCTGGAGATTCTCAAAAAGAAAAAGCAGGGCAAATATGCGGTGATACAAATTGACCCGGCGTATGAACCGTCTGATCGGGAGACACGTGATGTTTTTGGTATCACCTTTGAGCAGCGCCGTCATGACCGCCTCGTCACGCCCGCGGATTTTGCCAACGTTGTTACCAAGAACAAAGACCTGCCCGAAAGCTCCGTCCGCGATATGCTGATTGCGTGGATCACGCTCAAGTACACCCAGTCTAATTCGGTGTGCTACGCCGTGGATGGACAAGTTATCGGCGTCGGCGCAGGACAACAATCGCGTGTGCATTGTGCTCGTCTCGCCGGATCCAAAGCGGACTTGTGGCGACTGCGTCAGCATCAGCAGGTCTTGGCGTTACCGTTCAAACCCGATATCAAGCGTCCCGACCGTGACAATGCCATTGACCAATTCCTGCAGCCCGATGTGACCAAAGCCGAAAAAGCCAATTGGAAGAATGTGTTCATAGAATCGCCACGCCAGCTCACAGCCGAAGAAAGACGTGAGTGGCTGGACGGTATGTCCGAAGTAGTGCTGGGCTCTGATGCCTTCTTCCCTTTCCGCGATTCGATCGATCGTGCGGCTGGCAGCGGCGTGAAATATGTGTTGCAGCCTGGCGGCTCGAATCGCGATGAAGATGTCATTGCCGCGTGCGATGAATATGGCATGACGATGGTCTTTAGTGGCGTGCGTTTGTTCCATCACTAGGAAATGCAGAATGATGAATGCAGAAGTCAGAATATTCTTCATTTTTCATTCTGAAATTCATCATTTATGAAACGTCTTGTTGTTCTCATCTCTGGTAACGGCTCCAACCTGCAAGCCATTCTCGATGCCTGCGCGTCAGGGGAATTGGATGCAACCGTTGTGTCTGTGATCAGCAATAAGGCTGATGCTTATGGATTAACGCGCGCGCGCAACGCTGGTATCGAAGCGATCTATTTTGCCAAACAGGGAAACGAATCTCGCCAGGAATATGACGCACGACTTGCCGGGCTTGTAATCACAAAGCAACCTGATTACGTTGTTCTTGCTGGCTGGATGTGGATTCTTTCTTCCTCATTTCTTTCCTCTTTCCCTAACCGTGTCATCAATTTGCACCCGGCTCTGCCCGGAACATTCCCTGGTACGCATGCCATCGAGCGCGCGTTTGAAGCGTATCAACGTGGCGAGATACAACATACAGGTGTCATGGTTCACCTCGTCCCTGATGAAGGTGTAGACAACGGTCCCGTGCTGGCAACAGAAATTGTCCCTATCAACAAAGACGATGCCTTGGAAACACTTGAGCGACGTGTTCATGATACTGAACATCAATTGCTTGTAAGGATATTGAAGAAATTGATATTGGAGGAAGTGTGAGCAATTTCATTTCCACAATACAAAAGGGATGGTGGTCATTCGGTCTACCAGGCTATCGCCCCAGAACTTCAACTTACGACTTATATTCTTATCATGAATTGCCTGATCTCAATTTAGATTTTGACAATGATTTTTCTTGGCTACGGGCGCAGTCTTCAAAAAAACATTCTGTAGCTGAAGACACATATCCAACTGGCGAAAAACTGGATTTATCGAGAATTGAAGATTTCGAAAAGGATCGGAAAATCAATTTGCCAAGAGATTTTGTTCTATTTATACGGGATGTTAATTTACATGCTAAGGTTCGCTCATGCACAGATTGCTATTTAGAATTGTCTGATTTTGCTGTAATGACTCTTGGCTCTGAGGACGGTTTCTTGATTCACTTTCTATCTGATTCACAATATGTATTACATTGGTTTTTATATCTAGGTTTGAATAACGAGCATTGTGTTCTAGTTTCCAGAAATCCATATGGTGTTCAAGGTCTTGATATTCCAAAATCAATAGATGTTCAAACTGAGCCAATATGGTTTTGTGCGCCATCCTTCAAAGAATTTATTTATCGCTTTTGGCTTGAGAATGAAATTTGGTTTACTTTAGTAGATAAAGATCGTTCATTGACTTCGATAGAACAATCTTATCTTGAACATTATTCAAAATAAGGAGTTAGTAAATGCCCACTGCCATCCTCTCCGTTCACGACAAAACTGACATCGTCGAATTTGCCAAATCTCTTGCCGACCTTGGCTGGACCTTGCTCGCCTCTGGCGGCACTGCAAAACTTCTGCGCGATAACAATATCCCTGTCACTGAAGTTGCAGACTACACCAAATCGCCAGAAATCCTTGGCGGACGGGTTAAGACTCTCCACCCCGCTATCCACGGCGGCTTGCTAGCCCGTCCCACGGATGCTGACCACCAGCAGCTGCTGGACCTCGGCTGGGATTACATTGACCTCGTCGCTGTCAACCTCTATCCCTTTGAAGAGACCATTACCAAACCCAACGTCACCTATGCCGATGCCATCGAAAATATTGATATCGGCGGCGTGACCCTCATCCGCGCCGCGGCGAAGAATCATGAGCGCGTCACACTGGTTTGTGACCCCACCGATTACACTCACGTTCTTGAAGTGCTTCGCAAAGGCGATGTTCCTTCCCCCATGCGCAAGCACCTCGCCATCAAAGGGTTTCAAGCCACTGCACATTACGACACAGCTATTCATGAGTATTTGAAAAAGCAGGCTTGATAAACGAAAAATTCGATTATCGTAGGGGCGACCCGCCCAGGGAAATCAGATTACCTTGATTTCGGCTGACGGGTCGCCCCTACTTCACAAATAAGGAGATAACCCTATGAACGAAGAACTTTTTAACCGCTACGACTCCCTCACCTTCGACGACGTCCTCATCGTCCCTGGTTACACCGAAGTATTGCCGAATGAAACAGATGTAAAAGTCCAACTCACGCCGACGATTCAACTCAACATCCCTATCCTCTCCGCCGCGATGGATACTGTAACAGAAGCGCGACTTGCCATTGCACTTGCACGCGAAGGCGGACTCGGCATCATCCACCGTAACATGCCACCCGACGCGCAAGCCGCCGAAGTGGAAAAGGTCAAGCGTTCGCAATCGGGGATGATTGTTGAACCGATCAGTTTGCAACCCGATGCGCCGCTCAGCAAAGCCGAAGAGATCATGTCCACGTATCACATCAGCGGTGTGCCAATCACCAATGAAAGCGGAAAACTTGTCGGCATTCTTACCAATCGCGATATCCGTTTTGTAGAAGCAGAAGATTACAACCTGCCCGTCAGTCAATTCATGACGGGAGAAGACAAACTCGTTACGGCAAAAGTTGGTATATCTGCAAAAGAAGCACGAGATATTCTCCAAAAACATCGCATCGAGAAACTTCCGCTCGTCGATGAAAACGGAATGTTGAAAGGCTTGCTCACCGTCAAGGATATTCAAAAGGCGCGTGATTATCCCAGCGCCTCCACCGATTCAAAAGGACGCCTGCTCGTTGGCGCGGCAGTTGGTGTTGGCAAAGACCTCGAGACTCGTGTCGAGCTCATGGTCAAAGCTGGCGTGGACGCTGTTACGATTGACACCGCCCATGGACATTCCAAAGGTGTGCTCGAAGCCGTGCAACGCATCAAGAGTGCATGGAAAGACCTCCCCGTCTTCGCAGGCAACGTGGTCACAGCTGAAGGAGCAGAGTCGCTTATTAATGCTGGAGCAGATGCAATTAAAGTCGGAGTCGGTGCAGGTTCCATCTGCACTACGCGCGTCATTTCTGGCGCGGGCATGCCGCAAATCTCCGCAATATTTGAGTGTGCCCAAACAGCACGCAAGCATGGCATATCCGTTATCGCGGATGGCGGCATCAAGTTCAGCGGCGACATCGTCAAGGCAATCGTTGCGGGCGGCAATGCGGTGATGCTTGGGAGTATGCTCGCAGGACTCGAAGAAGCGCCTGGCGAAGTGATGATGTATGAGGGGCGGCGTTTCAAGGAATATCGCGGCATGGGCAGTCTCGGCGCGATGAAAGGTTACGGCGTTGACCGTTACGCAACGGGTCAGAGCGGTAATGGCAAACTTGTGCCCGAGGGTATTGAGGGTCGTGTGCCGTATAAGGGCGCGCTCGGCGAATATGTGTATCAACTCGTTGGTGGTCTGCGTTCGGGCATGGGCTATGCGGGCGCGGCGTCGCTCAATGACCTGCGCACCAAAACCCGCCTCACGCGCATCACCAACGCGGGACTCATCGAAAGTCATCCGCACGATGTTATCATTACGAAGGAAGCTCCAAACTATCAACTGAGTCAACGCTAAATGACCCTACATCTTCTTTCTCCTCTGGATGGACGTTATGCAGAAACTACTGTGCCCCTCACGGATTACTTCTCCGAGTTTGCTTTCCTGCGCGACAGAGTCCGCGTCGAACTTAACTTTTTGCTGGCTCTTTCCAAAATGGACTTGGTCCGCCCCTTGAGCGATTCTGAATCCGCCCAAATCGAATCCATCATCACAAACTTCTCCGATGCCGATGCAGAACTGATCCTCGAAAACGAACGCAAAATGCGACATGATGTCAAGGCGATTGAATATTTTCTGCAAGAGAAATTAAAAGATTCTTCCCTACAAGATTTACTTCCTTGGATTCATTTCGGCTTGACATCTGAAGATACGAACAGCATAGGTCAAGCCATTGCCTTGAAAGAATCCCGCGACAAAATCATCCTCCCTGCTCTCAATTCTCTAACCACTAATCTCTCCGATTTTGCCCTCCGCTATAAAGCCGTGCCCATGCTTGCTCGTACCCACGGACAATTTGCTGTCCCCACCACATTGGGGAAAGAATTCGCTGTCTACATCGCCCGCCTCAAAAAGACTCGTGACGATTTTGCATCACATCGCTTCGAAGCCAAATTGACAGGTGCAGTCGGCAACTTCAACGCCCTGCAAGCCGCGGTTCCAAATATAGATTGGATTTTGTTCAGCAAAGAATTTGTTTCCAGTTTTGGGCTGGAACCCAACCTGCTCACGACACAAATTCTTCCATACGATAATTGGGTTCGCTACTTTGATCTCGTCCGTTTGACCAATTCCATTTTGATTGACTTCGCACAGGATATTTGGAGATATATCAGCGACGGATATTTGAAACAAGCAGTTATTGAAGGGGAGGTGGGTTCGTCCACGATGCCGCAGAAGGTCAACCCGATTGATTTTGAAAACGCAGAAGGGAATCTCGGTGTAGCAAATTCGTTGTTCATGCATTACGCTCAAAAGTTGATAGTCTCTCGCTTGCAAAGAGACTTATCCGATTCGACGGTGCGCCGCACGTTTGGCATGGCGTTAGGTCATAGCCTCGTTGCATGGACCAACTTCCAGCGTGGGTTGAAGCGTATCGCTCCTGATGAGGAAAAACTCAAAGCGGAATTAGGTGCTCATTGGGAAGTCGTATCCGAAGGCGCACAAACAATTTTGCGCGCGGCCGGAAAATCTGATGCATATGAATCTCTCAAAGAACAAACTCGCGGACGAGTCCTCACCGAATCCGATTACAAGGCTTGGTGCGGATCAATTGATGTAGATGATGGCACGCGTGAAAAATTGAAAGCGCTCTCGCCTGAAAGTTATATCGGTTTGGCTATTCAATTAACCGATAAAATTATTGACTGAAGCACATCAGGATTTACAACAATGCTTGTTGACCATACTGTCGTAGCCATGTGCGGCGTTCTTTGAAATCAGGCAGGATTTTTTCTACCAATCCCCAAAAGCGTTTTGAATGATTGTGGTGCACGGTATGTGCAAGTTCATGGACAACCACATAATCGATAACATCCAGCGGGGTCATGATCAGCCGCCACGAAAAACTGAGCGTGTTTTTCGGGCTGCACGAACCCCAACGCGTGCGAGCTGAGGTAATCGTGATTCCCTCGTATGTCAATTGATATTTGTCAGCGAAATACTCGACCCGCTCAACAATCAATTGTTTTGCCTGCTGACTATACCAGGCTTGGAATACGGTTTCGGCGTTTTCCTGTTCAGCTTCTGCCAGTCGGAAACGATCATCCAAAACCAGTTTCTTCTTTTGATCTCTTACTATCTCAAGTGAATAGGCGTTGCCAAGATACAGAAACATTTCGCCGGGCAGATATTGCTTCGGAAGTACAGCCACTGTAGCTTGGAGCTCAGCCTTTTTCTTTCCCACCCATTTGACATGCTTTTCTATAAACTCTCGAATTGAGCTCTCAGGCATCCGTATTGGCGCTCGCACAGTGACCGAGCCATTGTTTTCCACGATCAAAGCAATGGTCCTGCGTTTGCTGCGTATGACTTGATCAACTGACACCGACATATCTATTCTTTGCCTCTATGTGTTGAAGAATTATATCTGCGGTAATGAAAACCGACCTAAATTAGGAACGATCCTGTCCGCATTACTCCCTATACTGAAAGTGTAGTTCAAATCACTTGATAAGGAGCAGAACATGCAAACAGAAAATGATGGACGGAACGATTTTGATTTCCTGGTTGGAACTTTTAAAATGCGTCACCAGCGGCTGAAAGAACGCTTGAAAGGTTGCACAGAATGGGAGGAGTTCGAAGGGACAGCGGTCGGTAAAAAATTGCTGAACGGACTGGGTCATTGTGATGAGGTGATCATGAACCGCGCAACCGATCCAACTCACGGCTATACATTACGTCTTTTTGATGTGAACTCAAAAGAATGGAGCATCTATTGGGCAGCTGGCGCGAGTGCCATATTGGATGTTCCAGTAGTTGGCAAATTCAAAGATGGTGTCGGCGAGTTTTATTCGCATGAAGTTTGGGATGGGCAGCATATCTTCTGCCGTTTTATCTGGTCGAAGATCACCGCGAATTCTGCTCAATGGGAACAGGCGTTTTCGATCGATGGCGGGAAAACATGGGAAACGAACTGGATGAACACCTTTGAACGAGTGGAGGAATAGAACATGCAAACAGAAAATGACGAACGAAACGATTTTGATTTCCTGATCGGCACATGGAAAGTCCGTCACCGCATGTTAAAAGACCGACTGAAAGGTTCAACGGAATGGATCGAGTTTGAAGGCGAGACGGTGGATCGAAAAATTCTGAACGGTATCGGCAATATGGACGACAATGTGATTCACATGCAAACTGGTCCAGACCATGCAATTAGTTTACGGTTGTTCAATCCGCAGTTAAAAGAGTGGAGCATCTACTGGTCAACGGATCGGACTGGCATTTTGGATGTCCCCATGATTGGCGGCTTCAAGGATGGTCGCGGTGAATTCTATTCACAGGAAGTCTTCGAAGGTCGGCATATTTACAACCGCTTCATCTGGTCAAAGATTACAGCAAATTCTTGTCAGTGGGAACAGGCGTTTTCAGAGGACGGCGGCAAAAGCTGGGAAACAAATTGGCTCATGGAGTTTAAACGGGTATGAACAAATCCACCTATTCTCCAATTGTCGAGCTCAGGCAGTATACGCTTCGTCCAGGCGGGCGTGATGAATTGATCGAACTCTTCGAACGTGAATTTGTCGAAACGCAGGAAGCCGTGGGCATTCAGGTCATCGGTCAATTTTACGATCTGGATGATCCGGATCGCTTTGTCTGGTTGCGCGGTTTCAATGATATGTCCGCACGTGAGCAATCGTTGAACGCATTTTACAGCGGACCTATCTGGAGAGCACATCGTGACGCTGCCAATGCTACAATGGTTGATTCGGATAATGTTCTCATCCTGCACCTCGTTCATCGAACATCTGGATTCTCTCTTAATAATGAGCATCGACCTCCACTCGAAAGTCGCGCAAAGCGGGGAGGGTTTGTGACCGCCACCATTTATTATTTTGATGCGCCAATCCAACCTGATTTCATTAACTACTTTGAGAACACAATTCAACCCGCGCTCATGGATGCCGATATTTCAACTCTCGCCTACTTCATCACGGAAGAAAGTCCGAATACATATCCAAAGTTGCCTGTCCGCGAGGGTGAGCATGTCTTTATTTGGTTTGCAGGTTTTCCGAATCAAGATGCGTATGAACTTCAAACTGCTATGCTTGCCGAATCAAATCTTTGGAAAAACGAAATTTCAAGATATCTGAAACGTCGACTCAATCGCAAACCTGAGTTGTTGAAGTTATCTCCAACTCCGCGTTCGCGACTGACAGGAAGATCATAAAAGGCTGGTGTATACTCGCTGAGTATGTATCATCCCACAACACGTGTATTGGCGGTGCTAGCGTTATTGCAAGCGTATGGACGTATGTCTGGCGCGGAACTTGCACAACGACTCGAAGTGAATATCCGCACTCTGCGACGGTATATCATCATGTTGCAGGATCTCGGTATCCCCATAGAAGCAGAACGTGGTCGCAATGGCGCGTATGTTTTGTCGGCGGGATTCAAACTCCCGCCGATGATGTTCACTAACGAAGAGGCGCTCGCACTGACTGTCGGATTAATTTCCGCGCGGCACCTTAATCTTGCTGAAACTGACCGTGCGATTGAAAGTGCGTTCGCCAAGTTAGAACGCGTCATGCCGCTTGATCTAAAGAGTCGTGTGCGGGCACTGACTGAAACTGTCACACTTGATCAGAACACTGCTTCCTCCACGGCGCCCAGCGAAGTAGTGCTCAGCGCCATGAGCAGCGCCGCACAACTCCAGCAGCGTGTCCACATTGAATATCATTCCGAGCAAGGGGAAGATACAAAACGAGATTTCGATCCGTATGGCCTAACCTATTATCTCCAACGCTGGTATGTGGTTGGATATTGCCATCTGCGCCAGGATCTGCGCTCCTTTCGGCTGGACCGTATCACGCACATCAGCATCCTCAATGCAAATTTCAAACGTCCTGAAGGTTTTGATCCATTGGCACACATGATGCAAACCATCGCAACCATGCCCCGCAAATATTCCTTTGAGCTCCTGCTCAAAACGGACATGGACACCGCGCAAAAAGAAGTCTTCGATGTGCTCGGCGCTCTGGAACCAAATAAAGACGGAGTCATCATGCGCGGCAGCGTGGAAGATCTCGATTGGCTGGCGCGACAGGTCTCTGTCTTTTCGTTTGACTTCGTTGTGCACGAGCCAGATGAATTGAAAGTTGAATTACAAAAGCATTCTGCGAAACTGGGGAAAATAGCCAGGGCTTTATAAAACTTCAAGGCGGGTTTATAAAATAATCTGAGACGGAACCAGATGCTTGCATAATTCGTTTAACGAATGTAAAAGCATTCTTATGGATTGGTGGACACGATGAATCATAAACTTTCCCAGCTACTTCGAATCATCTTGATTTCGGTTTTTATTTTGGCGAGTTGCGGTCCCGTTACGCCCGCGCCCATTGTGGCTGAAACCCCAAAGGCAACGCCGGCAATTCAGGTGCAAAAGAATCAAGTCGGACCATACCTGGTCGGGCAAAACCCGCCAGCGGGTCAGCGGTTGGAGCTTTTGCCGTCACTGGAATTCACCTTTGACCGTGAAATGGATCAAACCAAAACGGCGGATGCGTTCACGCTTCTGGACTCAAATAACAAATCTGTTTCTGGCAAAAAAGCCTGGTCTGACCCGAAGACTTTTTCCTTCAAACCAGACTCCAAGCTGGAACCTTCCGCGGTTTATAAAGCAGTTTTCTCAACATCTACCGTTGCCCTTGATGGACAGACTTTGCAGGATGAGATTCGACTCAATTTAACAACCATTGATTCACTCGCGGTGGGGCAAGTATTTCCTGTAGATCGAACGGAAGACATTGACCCGAAAACGAATGTCACCGTTATCTTCAATCATCCGGTTGTGCCGCTTCAAATCAAAGAAGAACAAAAAGATTTGCCACAACCGTTGACCTTTTCACCAGAGGTTGCAGGGCAGGGGGAATGGGTCAATTCGTCGGTGTATGTGTTTCAGCCAGAGAAAGGCTTATTAAGCGGGACCAACTACAAGGTCAAAGTGGAGGCGGGACTCAAAGATACGAACGGCGATGCGTTAGATAAATCCTATGCGTGGAATTTCATCACACGCGCGCCGCTGATCGGCAATTTCGCTTTGAAGAATGGTCAGCAAAATCCGCCCGAGACAATCGAGAATGTATTGTTGGATCAAGCCTTCATCGTCACGTTCTTGCAGCCGATGGATGAAAAGAGTGTGCGTGAAGCGGTGACGTTGGTGAACCGCGAAACGGGCGAACCGTTCCCGACCAAATTGACCTGGGATAAGGAACTGACCACTCTGACTATCGAACCAGTTGGCAGATATCAAATCGCAAGTTTTTATGATCTGACGATTGCAGATACCGCGCGCGCAAAAGATGGCGGCAAGCTCAAGCAAGGCTGGTTGCTCAAGTTTGGCACAGTGCCGCTCCCGAAGATCGTTGACGTGTTTCCCAAACCGAATTCAATAGGATCGGACACTGGCGGAAAAGGATTCAATTCGGATATTGTGATTACGTTTGCATCGCCCATGAAATTGGATAGCCTGAAAAGCAAAGTAATAATAACACCGCAACCTAAAAAAGGATTGGAGTGGTATTTCAACGATTCCAATTGGCAATTGAGTGTGTTCGGGCTTGAGCCTGCCACGGAATATGTAGTGAGACTTTTGCCGGGTATGTCGGATATTTACGGCAACACGATCAGGGATGAACAATCATTCACGTTCAAGACCGGTGACCTCACGCCGTATGCGCGGCTGGTGTTGCCGTGGACACCTTTAGTCTATCGTGCCAAAGGTCCACAGGAAGTTTATTTTGAGCATATCAATCTTGCTTCGGTGACGGTCTCGCTTTATCCGTTGAATGCATCTGATTTCAACCAGATGTTGTTGGGCTATACCGATCCAACTAACTTCAGCCCCAAAGTGGATCCCATCCGTGAATGGGCACCGGATGTGAATGTGCCCAGGAATATATTGAATCATGAGAAATTCAAGTTGCAGGATTCGAAAGAGAATCCGCTCCAACCTGGTTATTACTTCATCGGTGTGAAAGGTGCGCCGCTGGATTACAAGAGCCGCTTCTATCAAGGCTTTATGTTCGTAGTCGCGACGGATAACATCACACTCAAGACCAGCACTACGGATGCTTCCGCGTGGGTCACTGACTTGGAAAGTGGCAAGCCTCAGCCAAATATTCCAGTCACATTTTATAACGATAAGTTGGTAGCTATTGGCAATGCCGTTACCGATAAAAACGGACTGGCATATCTCAAGGACTTGAATAACCCAGTCAATGCGGGTATTGCGGAGACCGATCATTTTGCATTTACCTCCATCAATTGGGGAAGCGGTGTATGGGCGGGTGATTTTGGTTTGTATGAAGGTTATTATTCGCCGCCCAATTCGATGTTTGGTTATATGTATACCGATCGACCTGTGTATCGCCCGGGACAGGATGTATTCTTCAAAGGCATTGTCCGACAGAACGATGATCTACATTACAGTCTGCCCAAAACTCAAAAAGTTTATGTGAGCATCGAACAGAATGGCGAACGGGCATTTGCAGATTACATGACTCTTTCGGAGGTGGGTAGTTTCGACGGCAAGCTGAAACTCGCAGACGATGCAGCCTTGGGAACGTATGATGTCTTTCTGCGACAATCTCCGGGTGCTGATCCGTTTAGTTATCTATCGTTCCGGGTGGCGGAATATCATAAGCCGGAGTTTGAAGTGAGCGCTGCGGCAGACAAGGCAAATGTTCTGGCAGGGGAGCAGGTCAAATTTAGTCTTGATGCACAGTATTATTCTGGTGGCAATTTGGGGAACGCGAACACGGAATGGTTCCTGCAATCGGCGCCCTATTATTTCCAGCCGATTTCAAAATATCAGCAATTCAACTTTATGGATTGGGATCGCGATATGTATTGGTCGCCGCAGGAGAACACTGCGGCTGGAACACTTGCAAATGGCAAAGGCGTCACTGATGCAGCCGGACATTTCGATGTCAGGCAACTGCTTGGAGAAAATGAAAACAAAACCAGTCAGCAGGTGACCTTTAGCGCCAACATGACCGATGTTTCGGGCAACGTGGTCAGTGGCGGTACTAGCGTTATCGTGCATCAAAGCGAAGTTTATGCTGGCGTGCGCTCGGTCAGTTATGTGGGGCAACAAGGTAAAGAGACGCCTTTCGAAGTAGTGGTGTTGGATTGGGATTCGAATCCGATTGCGAATCAAAAAGTGTCGGTCAAGTTTGTAGAGCGGCGCTGGTATAGCGCGCAGACTCAAGATAAGCAGGGCACATTGAGCTGGGAAACCTCCGTGAAAGAGATTCCTGTTTCGACGGCGAATGCGGTCACGGGCGCGGATGGTAAGGTAACGGTTTCGTTCATCCCTCCAGCGGGTGGAGTTTATAAAGCCATAGTAACCGTTAAAGATACTAAAGGACACTCGCAATCATCGTCTGCTTACACGTGGGTTTCGAGCGACGCGTATATTGCATGGCGACAGACGAATGACCGTACGTTCAATTTGATCGCCGACAAGGATGCCTACACACCTGGCGATACGGCTGAGATTCTCATCGCCCAACCTTTTGATCATGACGTGTATGCATTGGTCACCTATGAACGTGGACATGTCTACAAACAAGATGTGGTGCTACTCAAAGGCAACAGCACGGTTTATAAACTGCCGATCACTGCGGAGATGGCGCCGATATCATACGTCTCTGTGACCGTCATTAGCGGAACTGAACAAACTGGGATACCTGATTTCAAGATCGGCATGGCGAGCATCAAAGTGGATACAAGTCATCAGACTTTGGATGTGAAGGTGACGGCGGACAAAAAGTCGGCGGGACCTGGTGATAAGGTCACGTACACGATCGAGACGAAAGATTATAGCGGCAAGCCAGTCTCTGCGGATGTTTCGTTGGCGGTGGTGGATAAAGCTGCGTTGGCATTGGCTCCGATGAACTCGCTGCGCATTCTGGATGCGTTCTATTCCGATCAGGCATTGAGTGTGCAAACCGCGCTGGGACTGGTATCGAACGCAGATGATTTCAACGCGCAATATCGCGAGTCGGTTGCTACCGGTAGCGGAGCGGGTGGCGGTGGTGGTGAGAATAGTCTCGGCATTATTTCCACGCGTCAGAACTTCAAAGATACGGCGTACTTTAATGGGCAAGTCACTACAGATAAAGACGGCAAAGCACAACTCACTGTGACCTTGCCTGAGAACCTCACGACCTGGAAGGCGGATGTACGTGCGGTCACTGCCGATAGCAAAGTAGGTCAGACCACGCAGGAATTGCTCAGCACGAAGCCGCTCTTCATCGAGATGCAGACACCGCGCTTCTTTATCAATGGTGACAAAGCAACTGTTGGTGCGACGATCCATAACAACACGGATAAAACGCTGAGAGTGAACGTCTCACTGGACTCGAAGGGTGTAGATGTAACTTCACCAGCTCCGCAAACAGTGGACGTCGCCTCAGGGCAGCAAAGGTATGTGAAGTGGGAGGTAGTTGTCCAAGGAGGAGCGACGCGGGTTGACTTCATAGCACAAGTGGTAAGCGGCGATTACAAAGATGCCAGCAAGCCTGCGTTGGGCACGTTGTCCGATCAGGGCATCCCAGTCTACAACTACGTGACGACCGAAACCGTTGGCACATCGGGCATGTTGCAAAATGCGAACTCGGCAACCGAAGCCATTCAACTTCCGCAAAACTTTAATTTCACCGATGCGCAACTTTCTGTGGAGGTATCACTATCGCTGGCAGCCTCGATGCAAAACGGACTCGCGTATCTCGATGATTATCCGTATCTGTGCATGGAGCAAACGGTCTCGCGCTTTTTGCCGAACGTGATCACATCGCGCGCGTTGAAGAATGCGGGCATCGAATCTAATTTGCAAAGCAATCTCGATTCGCAAGTGGCGACAGCATTGCAAAGAATTTATGCCAAACAACTTTCAGATGGCGGTTGGAATTGGTGGGACGGCGATAAGAGCGATCCGCAGACGAGCGCGTATGTGGTATATGGGTTGATCGAAGCGAAAGATTCTGGCTATGATATTTCTGCGAGCGTCTTGAATAATGGTCTCAGTTATCTCACGCAGAATGTACCAAACCTGCAACGCAACGATTCCACCTGGCAATATAACCGCACTGCG
>Ga0209131_1001777_pt1 | contig 14873 bp, 14 predicted proteins | sample GraSoi_2013_40cm_FD_185826 | JGI IMG/M metagenome (GOLD analysis project Ga0209131, IMG submission 185826) | Grasslands soil microbial communities from the Angelo Coastal Reserve, California, USA - Sample 9_17_2013_40cm (SPAdes) (version 2) | ecosystem: Environmental > Terrestrial > Soil >...
TTAGGCGGTGCCGCTCGAAGCGGCTGAGCGTGAGCGAGATGCCCGCGAATCCAAACGTCACCACCGCCGCGCTCGCGATCCGGAATGAGGCCGGCGGCACCGCAGCTCCCGGCGCCAGCAGGCGGTTGATGATGCCAAGCTCGACGTTGAACAGTACCAAGATCAGGCCGAGTGCAGCGCTCGCTGCCACTGTGAGGCCGACAATGAATGCGACGCGCGAGTCCTTGCCGGGGTGCATAAGCGCTAGGCCCAAGGTCGCGAGGCCAAAAGCTCCTAGAGGTCTCTCGGTGGGGAAGCCCCCGCCCCAGCTCGATAGGACCGGTAGCCCTGCCCACAAGCCGATGAGTACCGCGATTGCAATGGTCACCGCGGCAAAGCCAGCAACTTGACTCGCCTGTTGTCTTTTCAGGATGCCGGCCTGGCCAACAAAAAGCGTCACGTGGGCTCCAACAGTCAAAACCGCTGCGGGCAGGCGCACCCTCAACCGTCGAACCTGTCCAGCGACGTTCTGAACATAAGAAGCTGCCCCAATTGGGCTATGCCCGCGCAAAAATTTTGCCGGAACCGGAACAGAGGCGACGACTGAGAGTTATTTTTTGCTTCTTTGGTATGGCCGTTCCAGTCTGCTCCCATCCGCCGTGGTGAGAGTGATCCTTCCGTTAAAGGGTGGATTGGGAGCGAGCCGTCGACCTACCGGCTGAAGGTCTAAGTCAGTGGCCGAAAGGTCTGAGTACGTCCCACTCATGTGCCGTCGTCGATGACACGATCGCTGGTCGCATCTACCGAGAGATGATCATCGGGAAACCGAAGTGGCGGTGGTTCTTGCAGTACATCCCAGGGAGGCCTCCAGGTGGGCCGATTCCGCCGCCAAATCAAGGAATGGCCGACACGCTGAAGGAAGCGCAGGCAGCGTTTGCAAAGCGTTATGAGGAAGGGAGGTGGGAGGCTAAAATCGGATATCGCGCAAGCGCGGCGTCCGATCCGAACGACGGTCGTGACGGTCGCGTCGATGTGCAACTTGCCGATATGCTCTGCATATCATCTAGTCTAGAGCCGCTCGCCAGCAGCGGGCACGGCGCCAACGAGGAGCTGCTCGTGCTCGGCCATGGATTCAGCCGCCGGATGCTGGCCGGCCTTGTCCGCGCCGGGCGCGCGGCGGCAGACCGTGGGGTGATGATGGCTGGCGGCAAGCCGATCGCGGTCGTCCGGGTCAGCATCACGGCCGCAGGGCGGCGGGCGATCGCTGCCGAAGGTTGACTTCGGCCGGCCACGTGCACGATGCTGTTAAGGCATCGCGGGGGGCGTGGGCATGTCGATTACGCAAAAAGCGTACCTTGTATGGTTCGCAATCATGACGGTGGCGGTTGTCGGTCTCTACATCTACGGAACGAATTGCGGCGGCTGCTTTGTGAGATAAAAATCCACCACCATGAAGTCCGTCGCCAGCGTGCGCGCGAGCTAGTTCCCACCGATGACGGGACCGCGCCTTAGCCCCGAACAACGCCGCGCTCTCGCCATGCTCGCGTCTGCGGGCAACAACGGCGCAACGCAACTGCTGCTAAGCGCGCGCGGCTTCAGCCGTGCCAGGATTACCGAGTTGGTTAACTGCCGCTTTGCGATCCCGACGCGTGGGAAGGTCCGGGGCGGCGGCAAGGTAGTCGGCGGCAAGGTAATCGATGTCATCAAGGTACGAATCACGTCGGCGGGTCGAGACGCTCTCGCGGAAAGCTGAAAGCCTGAGTGCGATCAGGATGGCGCTGACAGCGACCACGGTCCCGCCCAGTGCGATCAGAAACCGCTTCGACCGAGTGGCGTCGAGCAGTTCGCCGGCAGGCAGCTGGCTCAACAGGCCAGCAAAACCGCCAAGACTCAGGACGAAGCCGATGTTCTGTTGGTCCATTTCTCATCAGCCAACAGCACTGCGACAAACGGGCCGACCCCGACTGCATTCCCGCGAGAAAGAAATTGATCCCGTCGAGGCCATTCAGACTCGTACTGGAAGGAGATGCGCCGATCGCGTCGGATGATGCGATGACCGCCATACGAAGTGAACCTCGCTATCTGTTGCAGCCTCCCTCACTGCAAGACTTATGAACGATTTAGCGGCGGCCGAAGAGGATGGCTCGAAAAATCGCAAGACTTGTCGGCCAAATCTACGATATCCCACCCTTCACTTCTGCACCGATTAGACGAGACGAACACGTTCTCGCGATGCTTCGAGCTCATCGCGCCTGGATGTTTTGGGGCATCGAACGGCTTAACTGCGGCCATCCCGACCTGACAAAACGAGGCATGCAGCGCATGCGAAAGTGTATGGACCCGCGCACCGCCTTGACGCGCCGGACGAGCCGTGAGCCGGCGTCCAAGTCTCCAATGCTCATAAAATCTGAAATTTCGGCAACGCCGTCAGAAGACAGGAAGCGAGTAAGCAGAACGTTGGTATCCGGCAGGTAAAGCTGTCGGTGCCTTGCACCGTCCAGCATTGGCATCAATTCAAAGGAGCCACCGCGCTCGTCATCTAAGAGCGAAGCAAAGATGCTGGGACTGTCGAACCGCGGCCAGCACAAGAAGTCGATTGCTCCGTCCAAGCCGATCAGGGCCGCAGTTAGAAGATTGCCCACGATGCCGTGATTTTCGATCGGTTGAGCCATGTCTCGCCTGCGGATGAAGAATTAAAAAAGGCCGGAGGAACCTGTACTTCACATTTCCTATCGATGGTTTCAGCCCGACGCGTGCTCGCCCGATTGACGACGCCGCTCGGTCAGCGCAGCCTTGGAAGCCGATCCATCGGATCTCGTATAATCCTGCTCGCGTCGGCTGGCGCGGGCCTTTTAAGAAGCGTCGCAGCCGATTCTGCACTCACCGGTCTTGGAAGGGCTGCGGGGCGGAAAGCATCCACCGAATAGAGGCAACTGAGTCAGCGGAAAGGTCGACCTTTCCGGACTGCGCCAGACGCCTTTGTCTCTGGAGAACTAATCAGTTCGCAGCGCGTTCCAGCCGAGTTCGGTGGTAGCGCCGGGGCAATGCACAGGCCGTCGAGTAGATTTCGCCAAGCTGATCTGTGCGCTTCTCATCAACGATATAGTTAGGCTTCAAAGCGATGGTTGATGCCGTGGGGCATCGTCGGCGATCGGTGAACGAACGCGCTCCTTGCGACAACTAAGGCACCTCCCTCGGCCAACTCACGCGAGGGTGCTGTGTCGTTTGGCTGCTTGCGCATGTAGCGCCATGGCCACGTCTGAGGCCGGGCCCCTCGAGAGTTGAAGAGCAGGAAGGCGGGGGCCGCGTGAGACGCAAGGGAACGACCACACGCGCCATTCAAACGCCGCCCCATCGTAGCGTTCCGAATTACAATCCAAAGCCTCTCGTCGTGATTGGCGATGAACGTCTATCGCCACGGGAACGTTCTTGATGTTTGTACGTTCCAACCAAGATTTGTTTTGAGGCGACGGTCCTTGCGCTTAGAGTGGCAGGACGAGTGCCATGCCGACCCTTACTATCCTGATTTCACCGCGAGCTGGCACTCGTAGCTTGGCTGGTTGGCAATGCATCCGACACCAATTGCGCAGAATGCCGCCAGCATTATCCGGCTGGCGGCCGAGATCGCCCCTTGTCTCGGGCAGCAGCCGGTACACGCGATCTCGCTCAATCTCAAGCGGCGGAACATCGACCGGATCGCCGTCTCCAAAGAACAGATAACGTGCGGCCTCGCGCAAACTCACGGCAGGCAAGGAGCGAATGACGCGCGCCACCATCAATTACACGCGGTCGAATCGCGGAACCGTCATAACAATTCCAGAGCCTCCGAGGCGGGCGGCATCCGGCTCGGAACGCAAACATCCCGACCGATCCAATTCCCAATCTCCTCCGGTGCAACCCCAAATGTCATCACGAGGTCTGGCATCGGTTGCAACGAATTGCGAAAATCGTCGATCGGCTTGGGCATAGGCAGCTGAGCGCACCACTATGGGACTGTTGTCGGATTTGCAAAGCGAGATTCAAGCAATCTTTCGAGGATCATGGGAAATCACCAAAGCGCAAGTTGTCCCCGATCCATTGTCATTCAAACTATTGAATGAGGCGCGTTGTTTCGACTCCGCAACTGTTTTGTATGCCGATTTGTCTGGATCAACAGCTTTGGTCAACAATTACAATTGGGTCTTTGCAGGTGAGATATACAAGGCGTATCTATTATGCGCCGCAAAAATCGTTCGCCGACAGGGCGGTATCATTACAGCCTACGGCGGTGATCGGATTATGGCGGTATTCATCAATAGCGATCATGCATCCAACGCTGCTGTCTGCGGCCTCAAGATCAACTGGGCAGTCTTGAAGATTGTTAGCCCTGCGTTGAAGACGCAATACCCTCAAAAGGATTATGTGGTGAAACAAGTTGTCGGAATAGACACGAGTGAGTTGCTAGCTGCAAGGGTCGACGTTCGAGGCGGAAATGACTTAGTGTGGATCGGAAGGGCTGCCAATTATTCAGCAAAGCTTACGGAACGCCGAAACGATATCCAGACCTGGATTACCGAACAAACGTATGGCTCATTAGCCGACTGGGCAAAGCTTGGAGGCAATCCACCACAGGATATGTGGAGCCGATACAGCTGGACGGGTGTGAACGATATCCCAGTGTATGGTTCGACTTGGTGGTGGTCTCTCGAATAGGACGGAGGCCTACCGAGATGGCCGTTGCCATTTATCTATTTGGCAACGGTGTTAGCCCGCACAAGGCGTGCCGCCCGCCGTTTCGGCCGACCGGAAAATGGGTTGTTCGTGACGATATCAAGCCAGTATTGACCTCAGCGATCTTGGTAGCGCGGTGGGCCTTCTTCGCGCACGCCGAGGGCGCCCGTCCACCTAGGCGAGGTAGTCGATGTCAATATCGAACGGCGGAAAAGCTAAACCATACCGCTGCGCACACTTCTGCAGGAACGCATCGAGTACCGTTTTCCACCCAGGCCCGCGGACCCGCGCCGTATCAGTCAGCACGCCGTCGAGGTCGCAGATCGCGGCATCGAAGCACAGCCGGTCTATTCTAACCAACTCAACGAGCATCCCGCATCGACGGTGGGTACGGCAGGCAGGTCAAACCCGTAGGCCCAGCTTGACTTTCAGCGCCATTATCCGATCGGGCTATCACATGCTGCAGCCTTTTAGGGACGGACTCTTCGGTAGGACAACGAGTTCGAGCCGTCTTCGATCCAGTCGACACATCATGCCTTCTTCGAAGTCGCGCATGAGCTTGGAGGCAGGAGGCCAGGTCGGGAGCTCGACTTAGGGCAGAGCCGTTAACCCTATTCCTGGATGGCTGGGAACGCGATGTAAACTCGACGGTTGTCGGCGGCGCGGTGATTATCTCACGTCAGGTAAGCGCACCCATTTGAGGGCTTGAGGCAACTGTGTGACCCCCGGCGCCCTCGCAGCCAATACCCTCGACCGGTTCATAATCGCCTGACAGAGAAGTCGGTGCGGCCCGTCAGGAGCCCGCCGTGGCAGCGCCGTCGCAGCGACCGCCCTCCACCGGTACAGAATCCCCGATAGGGACGCCGGTAGTCAGGAGGCCACGATGGCAGCGCCGCCGCAGCAACCGCCGCCCACGGGTCCCGAGTCGCCCCAGAGGGAGCTCGGTGCTGGCCAGGAGGCTGCCGCTGTAGCGCCGTCATCGTCGCCACCCTTCACAGGTCCAGAATCTCCGGGAAGCGAAGCGGGCGGTCAAGACGTCGCTGCGACGCCATCGCAGCCACCACCATCGACCGGCCCAGAACGAGCCGAGAGCGAGGTCGGCGACCAGGAGGCTGCTGCTGCGCCATCGCAGCCACCAGCATCGACCGGCCCGGAGTCGTCCGAGAGGGAGATCGGCGGCGGCCAGGAGGGCGCTGCGGCGCCGTTGGCGGCATCGCCCTCCATCGGCCAAGAACTGCCCGAAGGCGAAGCGGGAAGGCAGGAGGCCGCTGCGCCGTCGGCGGCACCGCCCTCCATCGGCCAAGAACTGCCCGAAGGCGAAGCGGGAAGGCAGGAGGCCGTTGCCGCGCCGTCGGCGGCACCGCCCTCCATCGGCCAAGAACTGCCCGAAGGCGAAGCGGGAAGGCAGGAGGCCGCCGTAGCGCCGTTGCCGCCATCGTCCCTCACCGGTCACGAAGCGCCCGAGAGCGAAGAGGGCAGGCACGAGGTCATCACAGCGCAATCGCCGCCCACCTTTCAAGAAGCGGGTGAGAGGGGGGCCGGCGGCGGCCCAGAGGCCGCCGCTGCAGCGCCGTTGCAGCCACCGCCCTCCACCGGCCAAGAACTGCCCGAAGGCGAAGCAGGAAGGCAGGAGGCCGCCGTAGCGCCGTTGCCGCCATCGTCCCTCAGCGGTCAAGAAGCGCCCGAGAGCGAAGCGGGCAGCCAGGAGGCCATCACAGCGCCATCGCGGCCGCCGCCCGCCTTTCAAGAGGCGGCCGAGAGGGGGGCCGACGGCGGCCCAGAGGCTGCCGTTGCAGCGCCGTTGCAGCCACCGCACTCTACCGGTCAAGAACCGCCAGAAGGCGAAGCGGGCAGGCAGGAGGCCGCTGCAGCGCCATTGCCGCCACCAGCCTACACCGGTGAAGAAGCGCCCGAAGGCGAAGCGGGCAGGCAGGAGGCCGCTGCAGCGCCATGGATCGACCGACTCTTGGCCCGTGGAGGGTTGTGGCCGCGGAGGCAGAAGGCCGCTGGAGCGCCATCGCAGCCACCGCCCTCCACCGGTCAAGAACCGCCCGATAGCGAATCGGGCATTCAGGCTGCTGCAGCGCCATTGCCGCCAACGCCCTCGACCGGGCCAGAATCACCTGAGACGGAAGTACCAGCGGGTGATGGGGCCGTCGGTGCAGCTCCGTTCTCAGCACGGCCCCCCACGGGTCAAGAACCGCCCGAAGGCGAAGCGGGCAGGCAGGAGGCGGCTGGAACACCGCCCCCATCGCCCTCCTCCGGTCCAGAGTCACCCGGGAGGGGAGTCGCTGCGGGCGCTCTGGCGGCTGCCGCTGCAGCGGCATCGCAACCACCGCCCTCTAACGGTCAGGAACCTCCCGAAGGCGAAGCGGGCGTCGCTGAGAGCCATCCGGCCGCGACCTCCGAGGAACCCGTAGAGCAAGCTCACGAGGACGACCGCGCCCGCGACAAGGCAGCCGAAGACAGCCGTAAGCGCCGACGACCCTGGGTCCTGACGATCGGGCTTGTCGTCATCGCGCTCCTCATTGCGGGGGGCCTTTATTACTGGTGGTCAACCCGCAACCTCGAGAGCACCGACGACGCCTATACGGATGGGCGGGCCATCACCATAGCACCGCAGGTGGCGGGAGAGGTCATTTCCCTCGACGTCAACGACAACCAGTTCGTGAAGCAGGGCCACGCGCTGATCCACATCGATCCGCGCCAGTATAAAAACAGTCGGGACCAGGCCGAAGGTGCGCTGGCGACCGCCACGGCCCAATATGCCGGGCAGCAGCTTGCCGCAGAGATCGCCAAAAAGAACTTCCCCGCTCTGCTCGAACAGGCAAAGGCGCAACTTGAAAGCGCCAAGGCGAACCTCGCCAAAACGAAAGCCGATTATGTCCGGCAGATCAGCCTGCAGAAGCCGGCCACGACGCAGCAGGACGTCGATCAGGCGGCGACCGCGCTCTGGCAGTCAGAAGCGCAGGTCAAGCTGGCCGAGGCGCAGGTGAAGCAGAATTCGCCCGTCCCGCAACAAATTGGCCAGTCCGAAGCGCAGGTGAAGCAGCTCAAAGGCCAGGTCGAGCAGGCACAGGCGCAGCTCGACCAAGCCGAACTCAACCTGTCCTGGACCATCGTTACGGCGCCGCAGGACGGATGGGTTACCAGGCGGAACGTGGAGAAGGGCAACTACGTTGTAGCGGGGCAGCAGATCTTCTCGATCGTCACGCCGGAGGTCTGGGTCACCGCCAACTTCAAGGAAACCCAATTGACCCACATGCGGCCGGGGCAACCGGTCAGGATCAGGATCGATGCCTATCCGTCCCTCGATGTGCGCGGCCACGTCGATAGCATCCAGCATGGCTCCGGGTCGAAATTCACCGCCTTCCCGCCCGAGAATGCGACCGGCAATTTTGTCAAGATCGTGCAGCGCGTTCCAGTCAAAATCGTTATCGACAGCGGTATCCCCCCGGACATCACCATGCCGCTTGGGATTTCGGTCGTACCGACGGTGACGGTGCGATGATCGCAGGCTGATGGCATGCCACCCGCCCCGGACACGACGTGGAGACCGCGCCATAACCCTTGGCTCATCGCGGCCGCGGTCACGCTCGCGGCGTTCATGGAAATTCTCGACACCACGATCGTCAACGTCGCACTGCGTTATATTGCCGGCGACCTCGGGGTGTCGAACGATGATGCCACCTGGGTATTGACGTCCTACCTCGTCTCCAACGGCATCGTGCTGACGATCTCTGGCTGGCTCGGCGATGTACTCGGCCGCAAACGATATTTCCTGATCTGCATCGCCATGTTCACGGTCTGCTCGCTCCTCTGCGGGACATCCACCAGTCTCGCGGAACTCATCGTCTTCCGGCTCGCGCAGGGCTTCTTCGGCGGCGGCATGCAGCCCAACCAGCAATCGATCATCCTTGATACATTTCCACCCGCAAAACGTGGCGCCGCGTTCGGCCTCGCGGCGATTGCCACCGTCGTCGCTCCCGCGCTGGGGCCGACGCTCGGTGGCTACATCGTGGACCAGTGGAGTTGGCGATGGATTTTCTTCATTAACATCCCGACCGGGGCCGTCGCCGTATTCCTGGTTTCGGTACTGGTCGAGGACCCGCCCTGGGTGCGGAAGAAGAAAAGGCGCGGCATCGACTATATCGGCTTGTCCCTCATCACCATTGGCCTTGGCTGCCTGCAGATCATGATGGATCGCGGTGAAGACGATGATTGGTTTGGCTCGAACTTCATTCGGCTGATGGCGCTCTTGGCGTTCCTCGGCATTTTCGGTGCGATCGGCTGGCTGCTGATCGCCAAAAAGCCGATTGTCAGCCTCATGGTCTTCAAGGACTGGCACTTTTCCGTAGGCTGCCTGTTGATCGCAGCGGCCGCCGGCACCCTCTATGCGAGTGCTGTCACCATCCCGCAGTTTACCCAACAGGTGCTGCCCTACACGCCGCTCTGGGCCGGGCTGGTGCTGTCGCCCGGCGGTGTCGCCATCATGGTGCTGATCCCCATTGTGACTGTCCTGGTGGAGGTCGTGCAAACCCGCTATGTGATCGCGTTCGGCTTTTTGGTCTTGGGGTTCGGGCTCATATTCACCAGCACCATCATCACACCGGATGTCGACTTCCACACCCTGGTGGTGGCGCGGACGATTCAAAGCGCCGGTTTCGGGTTCCTGCTTGTTCCGATCAACACCGTCGCATTTCTGACCCTGCCTCGCGAACTCAATAACGACGGCGCCGCGCTGTTTGCCATGTTCCGCAACGTCTCCGGCTCCATCGGCATTTCTCTGGCGACCGCCGCAATTACCGAACGCACCCAGGTTCACCAGAGCTACCTGTCGCAGTGGACAACCCCCCTCTATCAACCCTTTGAAACGCTGATCGCAACCTACGAACAAGCGCTGCGGGCAATGGGGCGAGCCGGAAGCGCGGTCCGCGATGATGCTATCGGTCAAATGTACCAGGTGTTCCGGGTGCAGGCCGCGGTGCTCGCCTTTGCGGATATCTTCATGTACGCGGCGATCGTGGCTTTCATCATGATTCCTGTTAGTTTCCTCGTGGCGCCCATAACGTGCGGCCCGAAGCCAACTCCTCATCACGCGGGCGTTCGGCATTGAAGGCGTCGAAGGAGGGATGGGAGACTCGAGCGTTGGCCGGCACCCGTCGATTCGCTTCCGCGGCTACGCCCGTGCGTTCATCTGGCCGGGCCGCCACATCACATAAATTGTGTCAACCGGTCTCCGTCCACTATCGAATCGGTCTGTGCCCTGCCAAAATGAAAATTGGCGAATGACGGTAGAGATTGGCCCGGCAAAAGCTCGGGCCCAGCCCTGAAACTCTGAAAACTGGCGGCCAGAGACCGGACCACCGGCGCTCCACCGCATTCGCGGTGCGAATCAGCTGGCTGCCGATGGCCAAAAAGCCGATTGTCAACCTCATCGTCTTCAAGGAGTGGAGCTTTTTCGTAGACTGCTTGCTGATTGCAGGGGCCAGCGCCATCCATGGTTCTTCTCAGTTTCCTGGTGTGGCCCAAAAAAGGCAGCGGCGGTCCCAGCGGAGAGTGTTGATGGCGTCGCGGATCGCGCGATTTGCCTATGCGGCGCTGGCGGTGGCGCTTGCGGGCTGCGCGTTTGGCCCCGATTTCGTGCCACCGGCTCCGCAGTTGCCCGAAGGCTCCTACACGGGCGAGCCTGCGACCGATCCGCGGTTGCAGCAACCGCCGGATCCGAGCTGGTGGGCGGTGTTTCGCGATCCGATCCTGACCGACCTCGAGCGCCGCGTCGCTGCCGAAAATCTCGATGTGCAGACAGCGACGATTCGATTAGCGGAAAGCCGCTTTCAACGCGGCGTCGCTGCCGCCGCCGCATTTCCCTCCGTGAATGGCGACGCCCAATACCAGCGCGAGCTCTACAGCATAAACGGTCCCTTCCTCAGCCCAAACGGCCCATTCGGCCCCCTCGGCAGCGCAGTCAACCGCCTTCTCCAATCCTCGGGAAGCCCCCCGCTTCCGCGAGTTCCAATACCGTTCAACGAATACTACATCGGCTTCGACGCCTCCTGGGAGCTTGACATCTGGGGTCGCGTCCGCCGCCAGGTTGAATCGGCCGATGCGCAGGTCGAACAGGCCGCCGAGCAGCGCCGCGATGCCCTCGTCTCGAGCCTCGCGGAACTGGCGCGCGACTACATCCAGCTGCGCGGTGTCCAAATGCAGATCCGGGTCGCTATCGACAATTTGAAGGTCGCCCAGGACGTCCTGGCACGTGCGCAGGAGCGCGCCACCAAGGGGGTGGGCACCGGCGTCGACGTCGAGAACGCGGCGGCCCAAGTCGAGAATATCCGCGCTCAGGTTCCGGCGCTGGAGCAGCAGGAAACGCAGTATATAAACGCCGTGAGCTTGTTGCTAAATCAGCCGCCGGGCGCGCTGCGCGCCGAGCTCGGCCGCCCAAAATTGGTGCCGCTGGCGCCGCCGCGCGTGCCCGTCGGCATCCCGTCCGAACTCGCTCGTCGACGCCCCGACATCCGCGCCGCGGAGGCTCAACTGCACGCCGCGACGGCCGACATCGGGGTTGCGGTTGCCTCGTTTTATCCGACCGTTCAGCTCAACGGGACGGTTGGTTTTGATTCGGTGGACATCAGGCAACTCTGGCAGCTCAACTCGCTGCAATACATGGCGGGGCCAAGTGTTAAGGTGCCGATCTTTGCCGGCGGCCGCCTCACGAACACGCTCGAACTGCGTAAGGCGCAGCAAGTGGAAGCTGCGATTGCGTATCAGAAAACTGTCATCCAGGCTTGGCACGAGGTGGTCAATGCGCTCGTCGCCTATCAGCTCGAACAACAGCGCCGGACGCGGTTGAAACTCCAGATTGAGCATTCCCGCGGGGCGCTCGCCCTCTCGCGCGAGCGCTACAGCGATGGTGTCGGTGACTTTCTCACGGTGCTCGACGCCGAGCGCACGCTGCTGCAGGCGGAGCAGCAATACGCGACGAGCACGACCAATGTGTCGCTGAACCTCGTGCAGCTCTTCAAGGCGCTCGGCGGCGGCTGGGAGCCGACATTCCCGAGTTTGCCGGGCGGAGGCTCACCGTAGCGACGACAGCAGTGGGGCGCATTGCTCTGGCGGCCGGCGGCGGCGTCGAAATAACACATGACCAGGGAGCGCCCCCGTCTCCGGCGACCACTCCGACATCAACGCATCGGCGCGGCTCGCGATGCCGTCGGCGCCTGCGGTGCAGGTTTTTGCGCGGGCACCTCGGCCGAGGACGGCAGATGCGCTGAGGCTGCATCAGGCGTGCCATGCTTGGTCGCCTGAAGCTTAGTGATGTCAGCGGCGAGCTTGTCGACGCCGTCACGCAGCGCAGCGAGACTCCGCGATATAGCTAGGAGGTCATCGGAAGAAGCGTCAGCGAACGGGATGGGTGCGGCCTGCGCAACGGGGCCTGGTGCCAACCAGCTAGCGATTACCCCTCTGGCCGCGCGGCCGTAGGACTGCCAAGCTAGAGTGGCAACAACACCGATTAAAAAAATCATCAGGAAGCGGAGGAACGCGAACGGGACTGGCCTGTGGAGCCACGACCGCACGCGGGTGACCGGCTCAGCAGGTGGGTCGCGCGCTGGAGGCTCGTGCAGTTGGTCCCGGATGGGCGTCGGCGCATTCGCATTTTGGGCCACGGAGACATTCCTCCTGATGTGCCGGATCAAGAACAATGTCCTCACTGGGCGGATCGTTCCAAGCATACATTCGGCGCAGCCAGTGCTCGAAACCACGAGTATTTTGTCACGAAGCAATCGCTAAGAGGCTCAGCCCTAAACGTTGGTATGTTCTGAATTATCCTGTTTGACAGTCACCCGAAACTCCGTTGACACGCCGGTCGAAGCGATGTCACGTCGCGCTCCTGAAGGGGACGCGGCCGTTGCTGAAATCCCGAAGGCCGACCGGCCGGATTTTTGACGCGCCGCCGGCAGCGACTTTCACGCATTTCGGAGAACTTGCAGGGTGGGCAAACGGCGCGCTCTTCGCGCCGCGCCCACGCAGATTGCCGCAGCGATGGGCATGCTTCCCTTTGCCCACGCTGCGAGGCACCAACTGAGCTACGGTTCGAGCGAGGCGATATAAGCGGAGATCGCGACGATGTCGTCGTTGGTAAGCTTCTCGACTACGCCCTTCATCAACACGGCCCAAGGGCCAGCGCGCTCGCCGGTCGCCATGAGGTAGAGCTGCCGCGCGATGTTCACGGGCGACTGACCCGCGAGGCCTGGCACCTCGCCGAGGCCATTGAGCGCCAGGCCGTGACAGATGGTACACGCCGTCGTCCTGCCATCGCCACCGCTGGCAACCAGAAACTGGCCTTTCGCAAGGCTGCCGGGCGGGGCATAGGCGACGAAACCAGACTTCGGATCACGCAGCTCGACCCGCTCGGGGCTCTCGGGAATTTCGATGACCCGGGAGCCGATCGGCTCAGTGCCGCCTGCCGGCAGCGGCATGCGCCTCGTGCCCAGGAAATAGGTCTTAGGCACGGTGTCCGCTTCAATCACGCGGGTCCAGCGCTTGACCGGAAGCGCGGCGAAATAGTCAGCCGCAGTCTTCATCTCGTCCGTAGTCATCGCGCGGGAAAACGTTAGCATATTGGCTGCACCCTTCCGCGCGCCGCTCGCGAAGTCGGCAAGCTGGCGCACGATGTAGCCGGAGGGCGCGCCGGCGAGACGAGAATTCTCCGGGTGACCCATCCCGGTAGAAAGGTGACAGCTCACGCAGGCACGCACCTGAGGTCCTTTGCCGTGCGCCACGATCGTCGGCGTAAGCGGATGCTCGTCAGGAAACCAATCGGGCGGGTCGTTGAAGGAGTCGATCTGCGACTGCGTATAGGTGCGGGTGCTGCCTAGCACGCGCTTAAGCTCGCCCGTCTCCGGCGGCCGGGGGGCGCCGGTCACCCCGGGCGGAGGAAATGCCCAATCCGGCCGCTCAGTAGCGGCAAGTGTGCCCGGCAGAAATGCGAGCGCGATTGTGAAACACAGCATCCTCATGGTCATGCTTCCCCGGAAGCCCGTCGCGGGCGGCGTTTTGCCTCGCCGGATGATATCATGGGACGGCTTCCAACACCCGATAGACTGGCGCAGGACCCGCATGATGCGATCCTGACGATCAGGGGCGCCTGGAGCAGCCTGGCCGCGGTCTCGCTGACGCCGCATGCGCTGGCGCCGGTGGCGAAGCTGCCGGTGCTCGAGATCGTCTCGTCGGTACACATGGTCCGCGACCTCACCCTCGGCCTCGGCAAGGTCGTGCATGATTACCTCCGCTGAAAAACCACCCGATGCGTCTCACAGATAAGCTGGCGACGTGACCAACGCGCTGAGCGGCGTCGGGAGATCGCTAATAGCGCGGTTGCGTAGCCTTTACCTTGTTTATCGGTGTTCACAATCTCCTCGCCATGCGCGAGGACATTCTGGTGATAGTAAACGCATCTGGCGAGCGCCGAGCGCGATGGCGGTGACGATCGTGCCGGAGGGGCGCCGGCAGAAACTTTGCCCAGTTAAATGTCGGGTAGGATTCAACGCCGCACTCCTAGCGGAAATCGCACTTGTGCGGCGACTTTCGCCAACCCGCAAAAAAACTCAGCCACCAGCCGGTAAGTCTGTGGACGCAGCGGTCGGCGCTGCGTGAGGCCGCGGGGCGACCCACTTTCAATCGAGCAAACCGAAGCGGTTGCTGAAGAGATGTTCTTGAATCCAGCGTCGTGGGCACTCGAGGGTGCTGGCTGCCCGCTCGATACGATTGCTAAGCAGACTCCGCTGGTGTGGCCAACGGATCAAGGCTGTGATTGCATCTTTGCAGTGCTTCGCGGGGGCGTGGCGTGGCGGGCGCGATCTGTTGGGCGAACAGAGAATCTCTGCTTAGCAGTAGCAACGCGCGCCGCAGACCGGTGGGCGCCGCGCGCAAGAGCGCGCCGTTGCCTACCCCTCAATCCGGCCGCAACGCACGCGCTCGGGAGGATCGGGGTACGGCTTTTCCATCTCGCGCAACTTCGCTGCAGTGCACGCCCTTTCCGAGGTTTTCGGGCCGCCGTTCTTGAAGCCCTCTGCGCATGGAGTATCATCTTTAAATTGCAGTAAGCGCATATTCGATCTGCATCCCAACCCATCGGAGGGGGTCATCACGATGAAAGCCAACCTCTACATCGGAACATTCAC
>Ga0209131_1001778_pt1 | contig 14864 bp, 27 predicted proteins | sample GraSoi_2013_40cm_FD_185826 | JGI IMG/M metagenome (GOLD analysis project Ga0209131, IMG submission 185826) | Grasslands soil microbial communities from the Angelo Coastal Reserve, California, USA - Sample 9_17_2013_40cm (SPAdes) (version 2) | ecosystem: Environmental > Terrestrial > Soil >...
CAGGAACTCAAGGACCGCATCATGGCTGCCATGGATGAATTCAACCGCCATCCCGTCGTCCACACTTGGTCCTATAAGCTCGATCAGGCCGCCTGATATGATTCGAATCTCGAAATCGCTGAACTAGTTACAGTCCCAGGCAGCCAAAGCAGCCTCGGCTGGCGCAAAGTCACCCTTTGATCCGCTTTGCAATGTCCCCTTGGATTGAGAGTACCGAGCATCGGGGTGACGGCAACGTACGGACGCAACACGGACGTTGTTGAAGCGCCTCGATTGACCTTATGCGACATCAGCCGGTCGTCCAGTGGTTGACGGCATCGTCGTGCCGGCCTTATCCTTTCCGTCCGCTGGCGCTGCCGGAATTCTGCCATGGGAAAGAAATCAAAATTCGCCTTTGACCCGAAGGTGTTTCTCGCCACCGTGGACGGCGGCAGAACCGCATCCGACTATCGCAAGGACGAAGTTATCTTCTTGCAGGGGGCGCCTGCGGATGCGGTCTTTTACATCCAGAAGGGCAAGGTCAAGGTAGCAGTCACCTCAGAGCAAGGAAAAGAAGCCGTAGTCGCCATACTCGATGCAGGCTCATTCTTCGGTGAGGGTTGCTTGATCGGGCAGCCATTACGCCTTGCAAGGGCGACGGCCCTGATCGACAGCTGCGTGATGCGGGTGGCGAAAGCGGAAATGGTCCGCGTCCTCCACGCCGAGCCGACATTTGGCGAGATGTTCACGGCCTATCTGTTGACCCGCAACAGCCGAATTGAGGGAGACTTGGTCGATCAGTTGTTCAACTCCAGCGAAAAGCGTCTGGCACGGACACTTCTGCTCCTCGCGAATTTCGGCAAGGAAGGTGGGCCGGAGCCGGTCCCGACCAAGATTAGCCAAGAGACACTCGCGGAGATGGTCGGCACGACCCGGTCTCGTGTCAGTCAGTTTATGAACAAATTCAGGAAGCTGGGCTTCATCGATTACAACGGTCACTTGGAAGTCCATAGCTCATTGCTGAGCGTCATTCTGCACGACTAGGTCTAGCCGAAGTTCCCGGCAAATTTTGTGTAGTGATCAATTTTGAACAGACTTCCAATCATAAGTGAGCGCATCATCACTTCGGCTTCACAGGTCGTTGGTTCACAGGTCGTTGGATTGAGTTATGCGGAGCCTACCAGGATAGGATCGTGGCCAGCCTCAATGTTGAGCACTTTCGCCGTCTGCTAGAGAGAGAAACCGACGGAGTAGCGCGAGCTGATTTGAAGGCGGTGCGCACTGGCATAGGCGCAGCGTTACGGACGTTTCATTCTGACGTGCTACGCGAGGAGGCCCCCGACAGGATTGCCGAGTTGTCGAGGCAGCTCGATCGGCCAACGGAAAGCTAGCCCCTCGGTCAGGACACCGACGATGCGTAGCGTCCGTAAGTACGGGCGGCGGCACATTCAGAAAAGAGGTTTGACCGGCGGTGGGGCCCCCACGGCTGCCAACAGGGGTGAGCTTGACCCGGTTCGCTTACGGACGGCCGCGCTAAGCTGGATTATAGTCACCCCCAATGTCGCCCGCGGCTTCGCGTTGAGCTAGCTACAATCCCAGGCAGCCAAAGCAGCCTCGTAGCCGGCAGGATCATCTTCGATCCGGTGGGGGCGGCTCACTCCCGCCAGAAATCCATCAACCGGTTCGGCGCCAAGGCCGTATAGACCGCCGTGCTCGTGATCGACCGATGGCCAAGCCATCCTAGGATCGCCCGAGTGTCATGCCCCTTATTGGCGAGGGCATAGCCGCAGGCGTGGCGAAGCATGGTACGCATCCGGTGAAGACCACGGACAGGCAGGGCCGGTGTGCGGCTGCCGCGAGGACCGTCGGGCGACGGCAGAGCTTTAAAGCCGTGGACGCGTTCGATAGCCGCCCTTCCGAAGGGCCGTAGCTGAGGAGGGAATAGGGTTCCATTTATGTGATCAGCGAGCCGGCCGCGGCGTAATAGTGTAGTTCCAGCGTTCCAGCGCGGACGCACGTCGTGGAAAGACAATGCGAGTTCAGCCAATTCTCGTTCAGTGACCTTCCGACCCTTTCGATAGACTCCCTGGTCGAGCCTTGCCTCCACTTTCAACCCGGCCTTTGTTGTTGTGCCCCTGATGAATGCAAGCATTATATCGACGCTGCGTAGCGGCTGGCCGGCCCAGTTGATGCTGATGTGACTGAAGGGCCGATATTCCATTGGGTTCCATTTGGAACAACCCGGTGGATAATGACTCACGGTGACGGTTAGGCCGAAAGCATCACACAGCTTGTCCTGGAGGTCCTTTTTCCAGGTCCGCAGGTTGTAGCCGTTGCCACCGCCCCCGTCGGCAAGGATCAGCGCTCGATCCGCATGGGGATACGCCCATCGGCCATGACGCCGCCACCAGGCTTGTAAGCAATTAACCGCAAATTCTGAGGTGTTTCCGGATATTCCCAGCGCAACGTATCCGGCGTTTTTGGCGAGATCGTAGATGCCAAACGGTACTGCCACACATCGCGCATAGCCCGCGTAGTGAGAGTCAACCTCGATCGGCTCGCGACACCAGCTTTTTCCCTCTCGCCTGTAGTTTCCGATGAGCTCCTTCTTTTTTGTATCGATGCTGATGACGGGAAGGAATCGCCCGGATCAAATGGACAGCGTTCAATCAACATGGAGAGCCGTGTACACGTTTACTCCAATCGCCATCGTGCCGCGTCGGCCCACTTGATCGACCGCGCTCGATTGGATGGCGATGGCGTGACCGCGCATGCGCAAATGCACACATCCGCTTCCGCTATGGGTGAGGAACCGACGTGGCCAGATCCATCGGCAGCATCAGTTCAGACAAGATGCGCTCATAGGTAGCCCAATGGGCCACCTCGTCTTGGCCCGCATGATGGACATAGGCGCTAATCAATTCCTTGCCTGCCGAATAGTTGATTACGTAGGAGCGATATTGCTCGGTGAACGTGAGACTGCGTTCGGTGCGTTCCCGTGAGATGAGTTGATAGCGCTGCGTTAGTTCGAGCGCGCGGACCCGGTCGATTTCGCCGTCGAGATACATCGCCGCAATCGTCAGACTTGCGCCGGAAAGATCGTGGAGCGCTTCGCGCAAGGCGCCGTAGACCGGCGCCGTCGAGGGATCGAGACCGGCCAAAGGATACAGCGCTGTCGCTTCGAAGCGAATGCGCTCCTCGTGGGGAAACGCCAGATCGACGCCAAAGTCGGCGCCGCCTTCGTTCAGCGCACTCGTCGGACCATAGAGCGGCGCGACTGAAAACTCGATCAGGCCGCGCTCGCGATATTGCCGCTCGTTGTAGATGCCCTGAACGTGATGGCCGGGATAGCCTTCGTGGCAGCCGAGCTGGACCGCGCGGTCTATGAAGATGGGCAGATCGGTGTTGACTTGGATCAAACTCTGATTGCCGCCCTGATACCAATTGTAGGCGCCCCAGCTGTGGCGTGTCACAAACTCCATCTTGAAGTGCTCGTTGGCCCGCAATTGTATATGAGCGAGCGTGCGCCGGCGGCACTCGGCGATCGCGGCGCCCATGACGGCGTCGAGTCGATTGCTTGGAATCACATACCGATTGCGAAACGCTTCTACCCGCTCGGCTAACGGACCCGATCCCGGAAGCAAAGCCTCAATACGCTCCAGCACCGGATCGTAACTTTCGAGCGGACGCAACTCGGGCGTGAGCGCGAACAGGCGCGTGGCTTCCTCGCGGAAGCGAAAGCGTACGCCCTCGATTATGTCGAGGCGAGACCGAGCACTAGCAACGTTTGCCTTGAGCCAGGCGTTGCGGCGGCGCTCCATTGGCTGTTGCGCGCTCGTATCCAGTGCGCTTAAGGTCGATTGGATGCGGTCCGCCTCGGCTTTCAGTTCGGAGATGTTGCGCGGATGAGCCTCGGCGTCGACTCTCCATTCCGGAGGCCCGAAGTACGCATCGACAAAGTCCTTTTCATGCGCGCCGATTTCGAGCACGAGGTGCACATAGTCTTGCGCCGCTTCATCAAGCATGGTGCGCCGCTCGACGGCGCTGGCAGATATTGCGAAGAAAAGGACGAATAGCGAAGCCAACAGGCGCATCGAAAGGCTCCCTTCCCTGCGTAGCGGGACGGCGACATGGTAGATGTACCACAGGGCCGGGCTTGATTGGTGGCTTCGACATCGTGGGAGCTCAAGGCCGCGCCACCGACAGGCATTGCGGGCTATCAGGCGCCCGGGATTGACCACTGATGCCCAACTCGCACTGAGGGGCAGTTCGATGTGGCGGAAGGTGCGCCGTGCAAACATATCGCCCGAGCTGAGAGCTCAGTTTGAGGTATTCGGCGAAGACGTATTGGCCCATGGTGTGGGAGCGGGCGAGCTTTCTTCGAAGGAAGCTGAGCTGGATAAGTTGTTACGCGAGAGGCACCGAGAAATTGTCGAGTGGCTTCAGGAGAGACGCGATGACAGAGAACGACGTGACCGTCTGACGTGCTGGATCGTGGTCGCGACGCTCATTGCTGCGCTCCTGATGCGGCGATCGCCGTGGTGATTTGTGCCCTCGCTCGCCTACATTGCTCATCGCTCAGCCCGGTTCCTCCGCACGACCCGATTCTTCCGACTGTCAGTGCTAGAGGATTAATGAGTTCTAACTCTAATCTAATCGCGTGGTGCGAACGATCGAAGTCGCTCACGCCGATGAAGAAACGGCGGAGGAGGTGTTAGTCGAAGAATGTGCACGCCTAGTTTTTCAGTCCGTAGCCATCAAGGTCATCGAGGAAGCGCTCGAAACCCAGGCGCTGAGCGAGCGCAAGTCTTTCCGCTGTCGAAGGTAGACCGGCCGTCCTCGGCAGCGGGTTGTGAAGGGCGAATCTGACCCGTAAGAGACATGCATTCAGCGTTTCTGCTGCCCTCCAACTATGGCGCTCTGCGGGCGCGGGCAATTCAAAAGATATCAATTGTAGGGAAATGCGGTTCCGCCGTCAGACAGTCCCACAGATAGACGGCGAGACCAATATCGCCGGTCCACAATGAGTAACGGCCGCGCCCAAGCTGGTCACGTGCCTCACGATATTGAGCGATCGCGGTCATCGCGAAGGACCGGGCGCGCTCAAGCCACATCAAATCGTTGGTTCGACGATAAAGTTTGAGGAACGCATAGCCATTGCCGCCCGTGCCGTGGCAGAGGTTGGAGCCTTTGGCGAGCGGTCCAGCAGCCCAAGTGAATTTGCCGCCTTCGCGCAGCAGGTCTTCTAGCTCAACCGACGTAAACGGCGCATCCGCGAATGCCGTCACCATCCCGGGAGCTCCGTGACAGTGCTGGCAAAGCCGCGCGCGGGCGTTGCTGTAGTTGTCGCGGTCCGCGGGAGGTTTGTCGCGATCGGCCACAACGCCACGCCATGATGCACCGAGCGCGGAACGCCACGCGTTTGCCGTCAGGGTCCGCGGAACGGCCTCCGCGATCCGCGCGCGCTGATCGTCCGTCAGCCATTCCCAGCCACGCATCAACGCGATCATGTTGCCGGCATAACCATGCACCGGTCCGAGGTAGCGCAAGTGGCGGCCATAGAGGTCCTGCGTCCACAACGGACCATCGTCGGTCTCTTCCAAGTCCCTGATCAGACGCACGGCCTGAATCGCGAACAGCGCTCGCCAACGCGGTTCCGCGGTCATCCCAGCCATGTGGCAGCAGGCGATCATGGAGCCGGCCGTGCCCCACATCAGCTCACGCACAGGGAGCGTCGTATTCGCGTCTGCACGCGTGTAGATCAGGTCGGCGATCGCGGGTGTCGGGTCGAGGCGCATGACCAGCAGGGCCGTACCGAGATCGCCGAACAGCAACGACCCGTGCGCTGCGTAGTCTTTGTACTTAGGCAGTTCCGCCCGATTGGCTTCCATCAGCCGCGGGAGGACAGGACGGAAGTCGAACCGTGCCTTGGTCGCACCGACTCGGCCGAGGTAGTCGATACCCCAAATCAAGCCGGTGGCACCAAAATAGAAACTGGTGTGACCGTCCCGAATTCCTTCTTCAAGCGGGTGCGCTGGCCAGAACCGCTCAGCATCGAAGAGTTCAAGCCCATCCGCAACGATGTCCTCGATTGCAGCGGCGGCCTCACTCTCCCTCCATGGGATGGGGCGCAATGGCACGTGACGAGCATGTTCGATCATGAGTCGACTGTATCCCAAAACCTAAAAAATGATCAACTCGCGTCGTCGCGGCAATTAATTTGCGTTCCTGCTGTCAGCTTATGGCCCGACTCTGCCGACTTGTGCGTTGCAGCCAAGTCGGCAGCTATCTGGGTTACAACGGTCGTGACGCCAATGTAGTCGCAAAGGCAGCGCGTGACCCAGACCCGGTCGCCACGCATTGCGACCAAGACTGTAATTGTTGCGGGGCAGAAATATTACATATGCGGCGCGAACGGCGTTCCGGTTGGCAGGCCCCGTCGACTGGATATAGAGGGGGATGCTCCAAGCGGAGTTGACGCTATATATTCCAGTATCGCTATCGGGGACGAGGCGGCATGCGTCCAGTTCTTCGACCTTTTATTGACCGACGACATCTGCTCACGTTGAGTACCAGGCTATCGATAGCGACTTTCGCTTCGGCGGCCATCTGACCGCACTCGGGCGCAAGCCAATCTGGTCTGGCGGAGGGCTACGCCGACGGCGACCGAGTGAGGCTGTACTTTGTCCAGGGGGGCGAGGGCCAGCTCATGTTGTTCCTTAACCAATGGACTTGCAAAGACCTGCCCCCCAGCCCCGGAGATCGGGTGGCGCCGAGACGTTGCGCGTGGCGCGTCGCGTTGCCGGATATTTCTTCCCGTCGCGCCCTATCCTCGTTTCAGGTTGCGCATTTGCGCAGCCTTGGCCGCTTGCTTTCAAATACCTCGCGCTTCAACGAAGTTGGCAAGGAGAGCCACTGCGACCGCGGCGACCCCAAAACCGATGGGGTCGACGATCTGGCCGTCCATCGCGCCGTAAACGGCCGCAGCGGTGAGCGTAATTCCGAAAGCGTTAAAGATGAGGTTGAGTATTTTCATGTTCCCCTTTTTTCTTCATCGGTGGCGCCGCACCGCGATTACTTCGCGGGGTCTTGCTTAAATTCTTTCGCCGCCGCTTCGAATCGCGGCGGGTTCGTCGACCCCGGCGAGGTTAGGTAGATGTCCCAACTTTTTGCGTCATGGGCTGCGGTCTGCGTGGCTATGGCTTCAGATCGGATTTCGTCAGTATTCGTCGCTGCGTTTCAGCAATTCCGAGAGCGTGCGATGACCTGTTGGCATTTCCTTATCTGCTCCTCCGCATGCCCAGGGGGCGGCATCCTTAGTACCTCCCGTCCCGCGTCCGTGATTCTGAGTATGGTAGGCTCGATGGCCCGGCTGTCGGCGCTTGGGGGCCCGGGTGACTTCGTGGCGAGCCCGTCGAGCATCAAACCGGCTAGCAGATCGGCTGGGAAGCCATGCCCCATCATCAGCACCGGAATGGTGATGCCGTGCTGGACTGCGTCGGCTCGAATTCTGAGCGCACGCCGCTCTTCGGGTGCCATCGGGTTGCTCCCATTCCATGTTCAGGCGGGAGCGCAACCGGGTCTCTCAGCCACCGACGCCCGCTGGCCGTTGCCGGCGATGCAAATAGTTGTACGCCAAAACCTGCCGATCGCGACAATTCGTTCGCCACCGCGTCAAAACGCGCATGCGGGCTTCTAGGTCTAGCAGCTAATGCTGTGGCACGCGACGGGAACCGCTACACGCTACCGCCGCGCGCCCCGGCGCCCTTCATCGCCCTCATCATCCCGAAGGGCGTCGGGGCACCGTCGCCCTACCGCAATTCGCTGTACATTCCGAACGTATCTTGTCGATCACGTAGCCGTGCGTCGGCTAACGCTTGCTCGGTATAGGCGACCCACGCACGCTTGAGTTCGCCCCGCGGGCCGGTCCGCTCGTTGGCCATCTTCTCGAATTCGTCGCGCAAGGCTTCAACGACCGGCGGGGGTAACTCAGTCAGGAGCATCGTCGCCGCATTGACATGATCTAGAACCGCGCACGCCTTGCGTATCTCTGGGGATTGGAGCGCATCGCGGACGTTCATCCGAATCCTTGGCATGGCCGCATCACCTTTCACCCCCGAACTCAACTCAGGCTGCGCGCTAAGCGTTCCGAGAGCGGCCGTGAACGCATGTAGGAGAGCTTTACTGTCCCATGAACGACAGGCTCCAAGTCCCCCGCGGGAGTACATCGGCCGGCACGTCGACAAGAAGGTCGCCGATGAGCGTGAGCACTTCATGCGTGACCTCGGCCAGGTGCTCGAACACGAAGGGCCATTGCCACATCCGGCAGAGGACCAGCCTCAGTGAGCCACTGACGCCGACACGACGATCTTGCCGCCGACTCGCAGCGGGACGTACACAGCCCACCGCCCCTGCGCGTCGGTCACTGTGATCGCTTGCGGCATGCTGTCGGGATAATCGCCGCCGTGCTCTCCGGTCTCAACCGCAGCCCGGTGCCATCGCCATGAGGGTCCTGGGGACGCATGGTATACGGTCAGCTTTCGGAACGTCTGTGTGTTCATGTGAGGGTTGCCTTCATTCCTCGATCGCCCGCCGCGCCGCCACCGTGATCCTGAACCGGATCACCTCGATCGCCTTGCTGCCAGCCATCACCACCTCGCGCTCTCTTGCCGCGAGCCGGCGCCGAACGAGGCTGGAGAGCACGACGCGGCTGAGACCGTGACCGCGGACGAGCAGCTCCTCATTGGCGCCATCGCGGCTACTGGCGAGCAGCGTTAGTGCCCGGCGTTGTTCTGAACTTGTGCGGATTACCGCCATTGGCGGGCCGCCCCAGGCAACCGCTCCCCACCAAATTGCTGACTGAACGCCTCCGCGTCTTCCGGCCTGGAGAAGCAGAACACTACGAAGTCACGGCCATCGCGCAGCATGAAGTATGTCAGCTGCGCCGCTGACAGCCTTTTCGCAACGCTATGCACCAGCTTGGAGTTCTTAAGGCCGCGCACTTTGTCGGCTGGCAGTGCGACATGGTGGGCCATCGGCGACGGAGGTCGGAGCGGGTGATCTCACCCTTGCGGCGCGTCATCGCCGCTGCACCGCCATTAGCTTTTTTGCCAGCTGTTTGAATTCCCTCGCCGTTATCTCAATGGCCTCGCGTTCGTCAACCGCCTCGATTTCGCCGACCCATTGGCGCTTCGCGGCGAGCTTGTAGACGTGCCGGTCTTTGTCAGCTCTGGCGGTTGTTGCGGCTTGCGGGACATGCGGCAGTATCGGCCGCGAGGTAAGTACCTTCAATCGGCTGAGGTGCCATTGGGCAGCTTGAGTATAGGGGACCGGGATTACTCCAGACAAATCCCCTGTAACGGGTATCCAGATCAGTAATGCGCGTTGCAGCTGCCACTATTATCGAACTGAAAAAAAACACGAAACGATCGCTCGATGGCTGCGGCCGTGCGGGTTGCTGCCGGCCGCACCAGGAATCGTTGCGTCAGATTGCCGTACCCACGGACAGAGTCGACTTAGCCTCTTGAAATCGGCCGTGGCTGTCCTACCTACAGGCACCGTAAGTTTTCCAACATCGTGGATCGGAAGGCGCCGCCTTCGCGGCGTGAGGTGCCATGGGGCGTCCGGCGCCCCGTGCGTATCCATGTTGCTCAAGGGAGGATGTGGCTATGGCGAACCACCACTCAGGTCCCAGCGCGGCCGAAGAAATCTACCGAATCTTGCCCGTGTTCGTTGGCTTGCCGACTGACGAGGTCACCGCAGAGCAAGATCACCCTACCTTAGCGGGACAAAAGGCTGACACTGCCGAACTCGACCTTCCATATCGGAACACTTCCGCGCGCCTGTTCAAGCGCGGCTTCGGCCTCGTCGATAATGTCGAAATCGAGCGGACGATCGCAAACCTGATGCCGCGGACGGAAGAAAGCACCGGCCAGAAGATATTCCTACCGTGGCGGCCGAATGAGCCGCGGTTCGCCCCGCAACAGTATTACTACGCCGCCTCGAAAAGTGGCGTGGTGCCGAGCCGGGTGATTTCCGCCGCGGCGCATCCTGCATGATACACGCCCAAGCGTGACGAGAAATTCGGCCGTGCAAGTGGGAGGATATGGCGATGCGGAACGAATTTTTGGACGAAATCGGAGATACCCTTTTTGCGGTCGCGGTGGCAGGAGCGATTGGACTTAGCGCTACAAATCTTGCCATCCAGGTGAACAAGGAACGAGCCGCTTTCGACGCTTCTGCCGCAAGTCACATGCTCGGCGAAGTGGCCTACGCGCAACAGCGGGGTACGCCGGACGCGCGCGCCCACGAACCTGCCGGTCAGCTGAACTTTTAAGAGGGTTAAGACCGTGCCGGCACTTTCTGCGGTCATCGGCGCTGATGCGCGGGCCAAATTTGTGGACAGAGCAAAGAGCGTACGGCACGTGCATACCAGAAATTCTTCTGAGCGGAGCGGCCAGCACAGACCTTTTAAGGCCAGCCGCCGAGGATCGCCTTGGTATGTTGCTGTCGAGGAATATCTCGATACGCTGCGCGCGCAACGTTTACTCGCAACCGTCACAGCGATTGAGCCCTTTGATAGACGAAACAATACTGTAGCATTAATTCGATAATTAACTGGTAGTATTCAAGAATTAGGAACCAGCCAATTGTCATTTTCCATTGCATATTTTCGAGATCGTTGTGTCGTAATCGTGATGTGAAAACACCGTCATATCGGGGAATTAATCGATTTCGTCGTTGTGAAGGCTTGGTTGAATCCTTAAGTACGATACGCGCAGGCCATAAAGCTGCGTGATACGGAAGGTCAGGCCCTGAGGGCGGACCGTTCGCATGTCGCTCAAACAGGAGGTCATGCTATGCGTACATTCGATTTTGCTCCCCTGTACCGTTCAACCGTCGGCTTTGACCGGATGTTCTCCATGCTCGACCAGTTCGCCGGCGTGGGAGACTCGGTGTCGAACTATCCGCCCTATAATATCGAGCGGGCGAGTGAGAACGCCTATCGCATCTCGGTCGCAGTTGCCGGCTTCACCGACGCTGATCTCTCGATCGAGACGAAGGAGAACAGGCTGACGATCCGCGGCGAGAAGCAGACCAACGGCGAGGAAAAGACCGGCGACGTGCTCTACCAGGGCATCGCCGCGCGGACCTTCGAGCGTAGCTTCCAGCTCGCCGACTATGTCAAGGTCAAGGGCGCGAGCCTGGAGAACGGGCTCCTACACGTCGACCTCGTGCGCGAGATTCCGGAGGCGATGAAGCCGCGGTCGATTCCGATCGCAAATTCCAGCAAGCTCCTGGAGGTCAAGCCAGGCAAAGTCGCCGCCTGAGGCTCTGACCGGGTGAATATCGGGAGCGCCCCGGCTTTCGGGGCGCTTTCGTTTGTGCGCCCGGCATAGTTATCGACTTAGAGGTGGAAGTGATCATCAAGAAGCAGCTGCGGAGGCGCTCTCGCAGGCGTCGGGCGTGCTTAATGATCGGGAGCGCCACATCCTCGAGGCGAGCCGGCTTGCCGAGATCCCGATCACGCTGAGGGGACTCCCCGAGGAGTTTGGCGTATCGCATGAGTCGGTGCGTCTGATTGGCGTGCGAGCATTGGAGAAGGTGCAGACTGCGGTAAAGAACGGCGTCGCAGCGATAGAAATCTCGGTGCCTTCGGCTGCATTGGAGCGGGTGCCGCTTAGGCTAACCATACCCTTCATGTGGTCGCATCGCCGACACCGCTACCAGCGCGGATGGCCAACGGTATGCCCCGCCGTCTCCGGCAATCGGCATTCGCACGGTGCAACCGATGTTCGTTTACGACGTGATAAGCCGCAGGCCGATCAGCACCAATATGCTGGCTAGGACGGGGAGCAGGAAGCGATCGGAAATGCGCGCCGCCACGTGACTACCGATCGAGATGCCCGGCAGGGAACCGAGCAGTAGGGCACCAACAATGTACCAATCCACGCTGCCGATGAGCCAGTGGCCCAGGCCGGCCACAAGGGTGAGGGGCACCGCGTGTGCAAGGTCCGAGCCGACGATGCGGACGGCCGGTAGTCGCGGATAGAGGAAAAAGAGCACGGCCACGCCCAACGCACCGGCACCTACCGAGCACAGCGACACGAGCACGCCAAGCACCGCACCGAAGACCACGGTGATCGGGCCCGAGTAGCGCGTTCGCGTCGGGTTGTCAGCGCGGGCCAAGGCATAATCGCGGATACGGCGGCGGAAGAAGATCGCCACGGCCGCGATGATCAGTACCACCCCCATCGACACGGATATGATAGTGGCTGTGGTCGGGCTCTGCTTCGGCACCCGGGACAGGACCCAAATGGTGAGCACCGTGGCCGGGACCGATCCGGCGGCCAAAAGTCCGGCCACGCGCCAATCCACGTTACAGTCTATCCACATAAGCGCGCCGATCTTCAAATAGTTCGCGCTTCGACGAAGTTGGCAAAGAGAGCTACTGCGACCGCAGCGCATCCAAAGCCGAGACCTCTTCCGTGAAGCCGGCGCCGTCGTCGATCGCGAATTGGCGCAACTGCTCCTTGAGATCGTCGATCAGGCCAAGCGCGGGCGAAATCTCGATCTGCAGGTCGAGCAGGCGTTCGGCGACGCCGGCGCGGCAGTTCCTGCTCATGATTCGTTCTCTAGCACAACTGCATGTTTTCGCGAGCTAATCCAGGTGACGGAACCGTGACCGGACTTAGAGGGCGTTTTGCCCCATACTGACCCCATACTGAGTTTGTGCGCCGGCCCGGCTGCGCAATCCGTTTTGCCTCCCTCACCGCTCGGAGGCATTTGGCCGGCGCCTCTCACCCTTTTTGACAGGGAAATGGAGCGGTTGAGCGGTCCATCATGGCTAGCAACAGGCGCTCGGGGGAGGGCCGTAAGCCTGCCCGCGGGCAAGCCCGTGCGCGCGCCAAAGCCGGCGCGCCGCGGCCGCGCGGCTTGATCCTGCGCAATGCCAGGCACGAGCGGTTCGCGCAGGAGCTCGCCCAGGGCAAGAGCGCGACGGAGGCATATCGCCGAGCTGGCTTCAAAGCTAACCGTCAAGCGGCCTCCCGATTGTTGACAAATGTTGACATTTTGGCGCGCGTCGCCGAGCTCAAAAACATCGCGGCCGAGCGCGCCACCATCACAACGCAGCGCCTCATCGAAGAGGCCGCCCACATCCAAGATCTCGCCTTGGATGATTGCGCCTATTCGTCTGCTGTGAGTGCGCTCGTCTCGAAAGCCAAGCTCGCCGGCCTGCTCCCGGCGCCGCCGCCGGCACCGCAGGAACCCGATTGGTCGAAATTCAATGACGAACAGCTCGATTGTATTGAACGCGCGCTCTCAATGATCCAGGGGATTCCCGATCCGGGTCCTCAGCGCGGGCCCGAGGCCCAAACCCCCGTAGTCGAGAAGATCACGGCCCTCATTGAAGTTGCGCAGCTCAAAGAGAAGGTCGCCAATCTGGAAGCGCAGCTCGACGCTCTCCTCAAGCTCAACGCGCTGCTCGAGCAGCGCCTTGCCGCGGAGGTGCCGGCATGAGCCGCGAGATCGACGCCGCGATCGCGCAGGCGCGCGAAGCGTTTCAGCGGCTGCGTGGTGTGGCCGGGACAGGCCCGGCCACGCCGACGGCGTTGCCGGCGACCGCGCCCGTTGCCCACCCTGCACCGCCGGCGCCGAGGCCTGCGCCCGCGCCCGTCATCACCGCCGCCGATCGCGAGGCGCGCCGGGCCGAGCTGCTCAGCAAGCGCCCCCCGCAAAGCTGGCTCGCCGGCGATCGCGAAGACTGGCGCGACCACATTTCGCCGTGCGGCTTCGTCGCGCCAGGCGCGGGGCGTGGCGACTGGTGGGGACCGATATGACCGCGGAAACCAGGCCGCCATGGTTCGACGAATTTCTCGACGCCGCGCATCACGGACGGCGGCCGAACCTGACGCCGGCGCAGATCGTCATGGGCGACGCGCTGATGGTCGCGAAGATATTCGACATGCTCGAGACCGGGCAGGCGCGATTCAGGGACCAGCACGGCAGGTGGCCGACGCGGACGGAGCTTCAGGAGTTTGTACTCACCCCGGATGAAATCGAATGGAGGAGGTCGAGACGATGACGCGACTGCAACTCATTATGATGCCGCACAGGCGCGAGCTTGTCGTCTGGCCGCAGCGAGAACAGCGGGCAGAGCGCCCGGGCGCGGACTTCACGCCGCGCACGCCTGGAAGAGCAACGGGCGCGCCGTGATGCCGTGAACGCCCGCTTATGATGCCGCACAGGCGCGAGCTTGTCGTCTGGCCGCAGCGAGAACAGCGGGCCGAGCGCCCGGGCGTGGACTTCACGCCGCGCACGTCGGAAGAGCAACGGGCGCGCCCTGATGCCGTGAACGCCCGCTTATGATGCCGCACAGGCGCGAGCTACAGGGATTTGCTCTCGAACTCTAGCCATGATGCGCTCGTCTCATCCATTGAACCTCAGCGCATCGTCAACCCGCCGACGACCAGCCACGTCACGAAGAACCACAACATGAACCACGTGAACGCAAACAGCGCGATGATCACCTGAACGATGACGGGCAGGCGCCGGACGAAGCGCCATTGCCGCTTGAGCTGCGAGTGCTCGCGGACAGTCCACGTGCCGCGGCGGTCGTCGGCTTCAGTTTGTTTTTCCCATTGGATTGGGCTTGTAGCTCCAATTTGATCGGAGTCGGTTTTTTTTCACTCATGAGCTGCCTCGCGCAGCCCCTCCGTCCCCAATTCCCAGGCCAGGACGGAACCGGTTTCGATGGGCGCGCGGCGGTAAGTGAGCCGGCCCCCGCTAACTGTTTCGATAGCTGCAGACTCGGCGGTTAGGACGACCAATCGCCTGCCGTTCAAAAGCCACAGCAATCCTTGCTGAGCGATTCGCGCGAAGGG
>Ga0209131_1001779_pt1 | contig 14856 bp, 15 predicted proteins | sample GraSoi_2013_40cm_FD_185826 | JGI IMG/M metagenome (GOLD analysis project Ga0209131, IMG submission 185826) | Grasslands soil microbial communities from the Angelo Coastal Reserve, California, USA - Sample 9_17_2013_40cm (SPAdes) (version 2) | ecosystem: Environmental > Terrestrial > Soil >...
GATTACCGAAATCGAAAACGCCGAAGTAGGTTGGGCATACTAAAGCACTCCGAAAGTATCCCCCCGTGAGAAGCCGCCCTGGAGATCTGAGCGCGCCCAAAGCTTCAAGCACGCTACTTTAGCCGGTGCTCAAGGCAACGACTCTACGTCTGAGCTTTCCTTTCGCCGGCTGCCGCATGCCCCGTGCGCTGCCGGACTCGAATCTCTCCTGAGCACGAGATCCCGCAATTCCAGGCCACCTGCACTTCAACCGTCCCTCCGGACAGTTGTCCCCGCGTACCCCTCCTGTTAACGTTTACCCCGAGCAACATCGAGGGGTCAACCATGAACCTCGCGATACCTTGTCCCGAGCAAAGCCGAGGGATGTACCCCGAGCAAAGCCGAGGTCCCGTTCGTCACTCGCTGTCATTTTGCCGTAGCGGATTACCGTTCTACCGTACGCCACGGTTTGCAAACCCCATCTCGTCACTAACGACTCATTCACCCCGACCCTCGAGGGCCCACCCACCTTCCGCAACTACCTTTAGAATCAACACTTGCAAAAGTGTAACAAAACAAAAGACTTTAACCGCGTGCAGAATCAACACTTACGCAAAACATAGGGGGAGGGGTGCCGGTCGGCGCGACGACTTACCTATACCCGGAGACGGCATGCACCAGGTGTACGCTGGTCAAATATGCGGATACGAAATTCCCCCGGAGATTCGGCCTACAAGGCCCTAGCGTATAAGACCGTAAGCATGAACAATCACAGCGCCTGCTCTTCAGTACGGGTGACCAATGCGGTGCCGCTCTCGGAGCCTGCGAATGTCGCTATGTCAAAGATAATACGCGGCTTACGTGACTTACCCTTGCGTACTGGACGGCTGGCTTCCCGTACCATTGTTGGCGTCCCTCGCCACTTCTACTTTGTGCCTGCACGCCGCTGTACCAAACGTCGGCGTAATGAGGGCCGAAGGCACAATTCGTGGTCGCTCCGCACAATCCGCAGAATCCTCACAAAGGGGACTCCCGCCCGCTCACGCTCGGCATCCTGCGCTGGTACGGACTGGCCTTCCTGGTTTTGGCGGCACTCTCCGGCCTAGCCGGTTTTGAAGTCGCCCATCTGAAGGCCGTCTGGGCGGCACTCCGGGCTGGCGACCTCGCAAACGCAAGGGCCGCGGTATCGCAGCCCACTGCCGACGCCGTGAACGCGGAATTCGCCGAGCTCACGCGCATGACGCCGCAGCAGCAAGCCGAGCAACTGCTTGCACTTGCGATTCGCCGGCAGCAAGGCTCGCTGGAACTGATCGGGCAAAACGCGGAAAGCTGGCGCGGCCGCCTGCAAAATACCGACCGCCTCTTTGATCTCGTGCTCACCGCGCTGAAATCAGAGGATTTGCGCGTGCGCGGCGCCGCCATTGAAGTCGACCTCGCCGCAAACAATCTCAGCAAATCGCCGCGCACGGTAGCGCGCCTGGTGAAATTAATTCGCAAAGATCCCGCCGAGCGCCCCTTCGGGTTGTGGCGGCTCGGCGCGTTGGGCAATCGCGGCGTTCAACCGAAACTTGTCTTGGCGTACCTGCTCGCATTCGCGCATGACCGCGACGAGCAAACGCGCTTCTGGGCCGTGGAAGGCCTCGCAATGCTTGGCACGGATGGCGCGGTCGATCCCCTGCTGGATCGCTTTGCGCATGATCCTTCGCCGCGTGTGCGGCAGCGCGCTGCGGTCGGCATCGCCGAGTCAGGAATGCTCACGCATCAGCAGCGTTTTGCGGCTGTGCCTGATCTGTTGAATTTTCTTGATGATGATGCGCTCGATTCGGATACGCGCGGCTGGGTTTACGGTGCGCTTCGATTAATCACGGGCGAAGCTCTGGGCAATAATGCGCAGGCTTGGCAGCAGTGGTGGGCGCATCACGATTCGAACCAGAAACCGCGCACGCCGACAGGCGTGCTCTTCGCCTAGTTTTTTCCTTCCGATCTTCCGTGCCGTCCTTCTTTTCCTATTTCGAACTTCTAAGTTCGGTGTTGTATATTGGCGCGCGCCAACTTGGAGGTGCTATGAGTTTGTGGTCACGCCGTAAATTTTTTCTTACTTCGCTTGCCGGGAGTGCTGCCGCGGGCGTAGCCAATTTGTTCGAACGTACGACGCCGACAGCGGCGGCTAGCGATCTTACGCCCGGCTCGGGCAATGGGGATCGTGGGGCGGCGCCTGCGGCTCAGGGCAAACGCCCACTCATCATCTCCAGTGCAAACGGAGTGAACGCGCTGGGGCGCGGCATAGACATTCTCAAGAAAGGTGGCGACACGCTGGACGCCGTCGTAGCTGCGGTCACCATCGTCGAAGACGATCCCAATGATGACTCCGTCGGATACGGCGGGCTGCCCAACGAGCAGGGCGAAGTGGAGCTTGATGCCAGCGTGATGCACGGGCCCACGCACCGCGCGGGCTCGGTCGCTTCCGTCCGGCGCATCAAAAATGTTTCGCGTCTCGCGAAAACGGTGATGGAGCGCACCAATCACGTGATGATCGTGGGCGATGGCGCGCGGCGCTTCGCGGTGGACGAAGGATTCGAGGAGATGAATCTCCTCACCGAGCATTCGCGCAAAATCTGGCTCGCATGGAAAGCGTCCACTTCGTTCAACTGGCGGCCGGGCATCGACAGCCCGGAGTGGAAAGACCAGTTGAAAGAGAAGTTGGCCAGCATTTTTCAGGACACGCCGGAAGACCAGGCGCTGCTTGCTTACGCGCAGCGGGTAATCGCGCATCCGCCCACCGGCACGATTCCGTGCATGGCGGTAAATGAAAAGGGCGACATCTCTGCGACCACCACTACCTCCGGGCTCGCCTGGAAGATTCCCGGCCGCGTTGGCGACTCCCCCATCATCGGTGCCGGCTGTTACGTCGATAACGAAGTAGGCGCCGCCGGCTCGACGGGCAAAGGTGAAGAAAACATCAAAATCTGCGGCGGCCACACCATTGTTGAAATGATGCGCAAAGGGATGTCTCCGAAGGACGCCTGCCTCGAAGCCATGGCCCGCGTGGCGCGCAATTACAACAATGACAAAAAGAAGCTGGCCACCTTCCACATCTACTTCTATGCGCTGAATAAAGACGGCCAACACGGCGCCGCCTCTCTCTGGCGCAATGGATATGAGCCAAGCAAGCACGCCATGTACGCCGTGAACGACGGCACGGAATCGAAGCTTGTCGAGTGCGCTCCGTATCTTGACGAAATCGGTAGCAGCGAATAGCGTTTTTTCCCGCATGCTTTAGCTCGTGCACGAGCGGCCCGACTAAAGCCTGCGTGCGAAAAGCCGCAGGGCTTCGCGGACTCCGCCCTGCGCTAAAGTTTTTTTCTCTGGCCTTCAACTGTAAACTGTCTACCGTCGAGTTCTCATGGACCAGGCCAACATTCTCATCATCGGCGGCGGCGTAATCGGCTGCGCCATCGCCCACGCGGTTTCGCAGCGACATGACGACGTTTTCCTCGTCGAGCAAAATCCGAAGCCTGGCATGGCCACCAGCACGCGCAACAGCGGCGTGATTCATTCCGGTATTTATTACCCGAAAAATTCCCTGAAGGCGCGCCTGTGTATCGAAGGCAATCGCTTGATGTACGAATTCTGCGCCAAGCACAATGTGCCGTTCCGCCATACTGGCAAGCTTGTCGTAGCCGCCGACGCCCACGAAGAACCTGCGCTGCTCGCGCTAAAAAAGAATGGCGAAGACAACGGCGTCGAAGGCCTGCGCCTGATCGGGCCGGAAGAGATTCGAGCGTGCGAGCCGCACATTACCGGCGTCGCTGCGCTTGATGTGCCTTCTACCGGCATCGTCTCCGCCGAAGATCTCGTGCGCACCTACGGCCGCCTCGCCGCCGATCAAGGCGCGAACATCGTTCAGCGCGCGAAAGTAATTTCTCTCGAACCTAGCCCTGGCGCCATTCGCGTGGGTCTTCGTATCGGTGATGAACAGGACTCGCAAGACGAAACCATCGAAGCGCGCTGCGTGATCAACGCTGCCGGCCTTTACGCCGACGAAGTCGCCGCGCTGCTCGGCAACATGTCGTGGAAAATTTATCCCGTTCGCGGGGAATACTGCGAGATTCGCGGGCCGCGCCGCACCCTGATCAACAATTTGGTCTACCCGCTCCCGCATGCCGACGCGTTAAGCCTCGGCGTGCACTTCACAAAAACTCTCTGGGGAACGGTCCTTCTGGGACCAACCGCAAGTTATGTCGATACGAAAGATAATTACGAGCGCGACCGCTTGACCATTGCGGATTTTGTCCAAGGCGCAAAACCACTCTTGCCCGAGGTGCAAGAATCCGACCTGCAGCTAGGCTATTCGGGGCTGCGCCCGAAGCTAGTCCCACCAGGAGGCAAGGGCAAGGGCTACGCCGACTTCGTAATCACGCGCGATCCCGCAGTGCCGCAAGCGATCCACCTAGTCGGGATGGAGTCGCCTGGCCTCACCGCCGCTCCGGCCATAGCCGCTCACGTAGCCAAAATGGTCGAAGAAATGATGGATTGAATTACCATCCCGCCTGCACGATTGGCTGATGCCTCGTTATCGAAGGCACCTCAATAGAGTTGAACAATAGGCGCTGCAGCCCGCGCATACAGCAAAGCCTGTATATATTTTCACGAACCTGCCCGACCCATTTGCGCTAGATGCGCTGAGCGCATATCCGACCTGGCCCTCAGGAGGTAACGCTCAATGGAACGTACCCGTGTTATTGCGTTGAACTCGGGGACAAACGAATTCTGTATCGGTCGAATGGTCACCAAGTTCGGACTCTTAACGGTCGGAGCGACGCGCGGCCTCCGGGCGGCCAAGGCTCGCATAGAAAAATTGAGTGAGTCATGGCCTGGAGACTATGTCGTTTTCCTTCGAAATACGGGCCGAGTCGTTGCAAAAGCGAGTAGCCAGTTCCAGCGATGCTGAAACGACGGTCGCGCAAATAAAATCTCAGCACGCGCCCAAGTACACGCGCTTAAGTGGAAGACCAAAGCGGCGTTCCCAAAAGCACGTGCCACGACGTCCGGGAATTGCCTGATGCGATTATCGGGGTTTTACCTTATTCAGTCCGTAGGTAAAACAATGTACCTATTTTCCGATGACCGTCCTCCCCTTATTACCTGTAGCGAGTCGGCCGGCAACCCTCCCTGCCAATTCAGTTCGTCATTCCGGTAGTCATGAGTCCGTTACCGGGGAATTTGCAGGATGGGAGGGAAAGTCATGAAGTGGCGAATATTCGTTCTGAGTCTGGTGTTAGCCGTTCCAAGGCTTACGCCAGCGGCAACTCAGAACCGCTTCATAGTCCGCTCGACTCTTGGTGTGCAGGCGCTGACTCAGCTATGCGCGCTGCCGATATTGGGATGTACGGTGGTCGGCGGGCTGGACGGGAGCCTGAATCAACTCTTCCTCCTTACAACGCCCTCAATGGTGGATCCTACCATTTTTTTGACAACTTTGCGGGCTACCGCTGGAATCGTCGACGCCGAGCTTGACCAACTGCTTTCGATCGTCGGTGGGCTAAACAAAGTAACCACCGTACCGTCCGGACTCTCGAACACTACCCTCGTAAACTATTACGGTGCCTCGGTGTGGCAGGGCTACGTTAACCAACCGGCAGCGACCATCGTTCAAGTCTCACAGGCACAAAATACGTTCAGCGTGACCGGCGCCGGAATCGTGGCCGACATCGATACCGGCGTCGATCCTAACCACCCGGCGCTGCAGGGCGTCCTGCTTCCTGGCTACGACTTCACTCGAAATCAGCAGGGCGCTTCCGAGATCAACGATTTAACTCCGACGGATTTTCCTGCTTTTCCGCCTTCCGCATGTTCCGGCTCGACTTGCCCTCAACCGGCCATCGTAAACCAATCCAGTGCCGCGATTTTGGACCAGTCGTCAGCAGCCATCCTGGATCAAAACACGAAGTACGCCGCCTTTGGCCACGGCACCATGGTGATGGGTGTGATCCACCTGGTGGCTCCGCAAGCGAAACTGCTTCCACTGAAGGCTTTCAATTCGGACGGCACCGGCTATCTCTCCGATATCCTGCGAGCCATTTACTACGCCGTCCAGAACAACGCGAAAATCGTGAATACGAGCTTTGAGTTCAAAGTAAGCTCGCCTGACCCCGAACTGCAAACCGCAATCAATTATGCCAATCAGCTCGGGGTGGTTTGCTCGGCCTCGGTGGGAAACGACGCGCAGTTGAACCCTACCGTGTATCCAGCCGGGTTCACCACCGCAGTCATGGGCATTGCGTCCACCTCGGACCTGGACACGCGTTCCTCGTTCTCCAACTATGGGAATGCGATCGTTTTTGTGGCCGCTCCGGGCGAAGCCATCATCACCACTTATCCGTTCGCCACGTATGCGGCGGGATGGGGCACCTCGTTTAGTGCCCCGTTCGTTTCCGGCGGAGCTTCCTTGCTGTTGAACAAGCAGCCGAGCATTACTCACGCCTTGGCTGCCAGCGCAATCGCCAACGCAGACGTAGTTGGGCCGGACTTGGGCCACGGCCGTCTGAACCTCGTTCTTGCGCTCGGCTCGCTTACCCCGCCGGCAACGGCTTCCGACTTCGTTATTTCGGCGGCCCCGCCGAACGCCTCCATCACGGCCGGACAGTCTGCCAGCTACACCGCCTCCATTACTCCTGTCGGCGGATTCAAAGGGATCGTGATGCTAAGCTGCGGCGGCGCGCCCGCGGCGAGTACCTGCTCGATTTCACCATCGCAGGTAACGCTTGACGGTACCGATCCCGCAATTGCGAGCGTTACGATTACGACAGCTGCGCGTTCCTTCTTGCCGCCCCCCGGGCCGAGGCGATTTGATCCGCTGCTTCTTGTGAAACTCCTCGCAAGGTTCTTCGCCTATCTTCTCGTTTGTGTCGTTTGTGCGCTGCTTTGGAGACTCGCTCGTATTCCACGCAAGCGTCTTCTGCTGACCGCGGCGGTCGCCCTGCCGATTGCATTGCTGTTCACTTCCTGTGGAGGCAGCAGCTCAAGTACGACTAGTTTAACGACGACTGACCCGCCTCCCACGCAACCGAGCGGCACGCCGCAAGGAACCTTCACGATCACCGTGACCGGTACGTCTGCCAATCTCAGCCACACGACCAATGTCATGCTGAAGGTCAACTGACTGAAACGAATTGTTGCGAATTCGCATCCATTGACAGGAATCTGCATTCGCAGCGCGGGTTCAGGCATAATGCCGCTATCCCGTAGTGCCGCAAGCGATCCATCTCTTAAGGAGCTAATCAATCCAGATTCCCAATTTCCACGACGGTTACTTCGATGGTTTCTGGCTGGGTCCCAACAAGTATTTGGGTCTCTTCCTGCGAACGGTCGGTGAGACTTCCTATACGATGGCTCTGCACAACGTGCAGGCCTTGACGCTTTCTGGAGTTAAGACGGGTAATATCATCCTTCACTTGGTTTTTCGTAGCGCGCAGGAGACAACTTCATCGGATATGGCCGAATTGTATGGAGTAGGTGCTGAGACAATACAAGCCGAAAACCTGCTGAGGTCCGCGCGAGAGCGGGGCCTTCAAATTTTGGAGCTGAATCCGTCATATGGTGCACAGGGACTGATTCTATTTGAGACTTGGGAAATGGAAGAGGGAACCGACAGGATGGGAATCTAAGTTTGGCGGCGGACGGCGCAGGAGAATTCACTCGGCGACTTGTACTACTCCACTACAATCCGCAAGAATTTCTTCTTCCCGAATCGCACGCGATACGATCCCGGCTTCTCCAAATTCAACTTGCAAGTCGGATCCTCAATCGGTAAGCCGTCAATCTCAAACCCGCCCTGCTTCATCACCCGTTCCGCCTCCGACGCCGAAGGCACCTGTTCCAACAACGCCAAAACTCTCGACCACTTCTCCGATGCGCCGGAAAGAGGCAGCGTCATTTCCTCCGCGACCACTCCTGATTTCGGCAGCGTCGCATGCACCCCGCCCGGAACGCGTTTCAGCCGAAACTCTGGTATTTCCTCCGGCGCTTCGCGATTGCGAAACACGCGCTGGAAATTATCCGCAGCCTGCTTCGCCGCATCTCTGCCATGAAACTGGCCGATAATTTCCTGCGCGAGCCGCATTTTCACATCCATGGGATGCGTTGTGCCTTCTTTAATCGTTTTGCGTATCTCCGCAATCCACGATTCCGTGCGGTCGGTCACCAGCTCCCAATAACTCCACATGAGCTCATCGGAGATGGACATCAGTTTGCCGAACATTTCTCCCGGCGCTTCTGTGATGCCGACATAGTTGCCGAGGCTCTTCGACATTTTACGCTGGCCGTCGGTCCCCACCAGGATCGGCATGGTCATGCACACTTGTGATTCCAGGCCGTACTCGCGCTGGATTTCGCGGCCCATCAGCAAATTGAATTTTTGCTCGGTCGCGCCTAGCTCGACGTCCGCTTTCAGCACAACGGAGTCATAGGCCACGATCAACGGGTACAGCAGCTCGTGCATGGAAATGGGCTGCTCGTTTTCCAGGCGGGTGCGAAAATCTTCGCGCTCCAGCATGCGGGCTACGCGATATTTCGCGCACAGGCGCACGATCTCGTAACTCGAGAGCTTGTCCAGCCATTCGCTGTTGTAGCGGACCTCTGTTTTCTTCGGGTCCAGAATCTTGAAAACTTGCTCCAGATAAGTTTTCGCGTTGGCTTGCACCTGCTCGCGCGAAAGCGGCGGCCGCGTTTCCGATTGCCCGGTGGGATCGCCCACCAGCGCCGTGAAATCGCCGATGAGAAACACAGCGGTGTGGCCCATATCCTGAAAATGTTTCAGCTTGCGAATTACGACGGTATGGCCCAAATGCAAATCCGGGGCGGTCGGGTCAACGCCGAGTTTCGCGCGCAGCGGCTTGCCTGTTTTCAGGGATTCTTCCAGCTTGGCCTTCAGCTCGCTCTCGCGAATGATTTCCGCGACGCCTTTTTTCAAATAGGCGAGCTGCTCTTCCACGGGTTTGAATTTCGCTTCGCTCATCAGTCTTTCAGTTTTTGCCTTTCAGTTTGTCCTGATCACTTGCCTGCCAACGATCTTGTATTTGCCCTCAAGCACGATGCGCACCGCCTCGGTGTAAATGCGATGCTCTTCCGCCAAAATCCGCGTGGAAAGCGACTCTTCTGTGTCGTCATCGCGAAGGGGCACGGTCGCTTGCAACACAATCGGACCGGCATCGAGATTTTCGTCCACAAAGTGCACCGTGCAGCCGGCAAATTTGACGCCATACTCCAGCGCTTGCCGCTGCGATTCAAGCCCCGGGAAGGACGGCAGCAGCGAGGGATGTATATTAAGGATGCGATTCGGGAACGAAGCCACAAAAAAAGGCGAAAGCAGGCGCATATATCCGGCCAGGCAGACTAAATCCACTTTGTGCTCGTTCAAGACGGCGACAACCTGCCGGTCGTAGGCCTCGCGCTCCAGCCCCTTCGAAGGGATCACGCGCGCCGCAATTTTTCGTTCTTTCGCCTTGTCAATTCCCGGCGCGCCCTCGCGATTGCTGACCACCACGGCAATCTCCGCGCCCGGTATACGCCCCGCCGCCACGCTGTCCGCCAGCGCCTCAAAGTTCGACCCGCGCCCGCTCAACAGCACGCCAATCCGCTTAGCCATAAACAAAGAAAACTAGCACACAAGGCGCAGCGGGCAAAATGACCGTCACATAAAGAGTCGAGTCGCCCCTGATTCGCAACAATGAACGGCTACTTCGATACGGTGCTCAGGAGTGTCTCGCGCGCGGCCTGCACCTCAGCCCGGGCGTGATTTATCCTCGCGAACGATGGTGTAGTCTCGCGGTAGAAAGGATGGAGCGTCTTAATAGATTCTTGCATTGCGCGAAGCCGGTCTTCCACCAGTTCTGGTGGTAGTCGTAGTGCTGATTCCGCTGCCGCCATCAGATTGTGAAAGGCGGCAGCATCCGTCGAAGTGGGCATAACAGATAGCCCAGGAGCCGGTTTTCCGGTCACCTCTTCATAGTAAGCGCGCGGATTCTCCGCCTCCGCCATTTTCTTTGCGCCAACGTCGAGGGAATTTTGCTCGTACCAAAGCGCTTCGCTCCAATCAAACCCCGTTTCCGGCAACAAGCGAATCGCTTCCTCGACCTGCTTCCGTTCTAAATTGCTCCACCTGCCGCCCTGTGCGGCTTGTGTCAGCGCATTGAAATTCGAAAGCAGCGCCATTTTTGCGATCAGTGAAAAGATCAATGAGCCGCCTCGGGCGAGATGCTGTGAAAAGCGAATGCCGGTGAGCCACGTGTCAATAGCTTCTTGCGTTTTTCCGCCTGCCGCCAGGCGCATTCCGTACAGAGTGTTTAAGCGCGCAAGAACCCGCGCCCTTGGAACATACGCGATGGATGCCGCCGGCCCCTGATCGTATTCGAGTCCCCAATCGCACTCCGGCACCTTTGTAGCGCGCTGCATCATCAGAATCGCATCTTCATTTTTGTCTAGAATGGGGCCGAGCTTCGCTTCGTCCCAAGGAGCTTCGCCGGCTGCGGTCTTCTCCAGCAACTCTGCGGTGGCTTTATCTGCTGGCGGGTCCTGCAATTCTGCAAATGCCATCCAGTAACGCAGCGCCGCATTGCGCGTTTCGGTCGGCCGCTTGGCTTGCGCGGAGGCAAGCGCTGCGCCGAAAAGCAAAGAAGCAGCGACAACCGTCAATTTTGTTCTCGTCAACATGCGTTTTCTCCAGTCATTCTTTTGCAAGAACGTGTAGTGTGCTCTTGTCGCCTCGAAAATCTGGTAAAACTTGCCGCGAAGCGGCCGTCAGTTCGGCATCCAGCCGCGCGGGATCCGTCGCCGCAAGCTTTGTGAGTGGAACGATGGAAAGCGGCACGCGTACAGGTCTTGGCGTGCCCACTGTCACCGTTTGCAATGCCTGCCACCGTGGGGAATGCAGTACAAGCCACAACGATGTTCCCAGCGCGATCATCACGCCAGCGGCCGCTGCCAGACGCCTCCAGGAATCCAGAGCCGGTTGTCTCTTCGGTTCCAATGCGCGCGGCCCTCGCGGTTCGAACTCGCGCAGGTAATTCTCAAATTGCTCGTCATTCTCGTCCATCACAGCTCCTCATCTTCTGAAAAGGCTTTAGCTTCTCCCGCAGTTTTTGCAACGCGTAGCGATAACGCGACGCAACCGTGTTCAGCGAAACTCCAGTTGCTGCCGCAACCTCGTCGAGCGTCATGCCGCTCCAGACGCGCATGACGACCGCTTCGCGCTGTTCGTCGGGAAGCTCCGCTAACGCAACCTGCAAGGCCAGCGCTGCTTCGTTGTCGCCGCCGCGATGCACGAAGCAAGAGTTGGTTGCGTCCAATGCAGTCTCGCGAAAGCCATTGCGTCGCGTGTTCAGCGCCGCGTTTCGAACAGCACGGTACAGATACGCAGCGGGCACGTCGGGGAGCGGCGTGGCGCCCTCCAGGAGTTTCGCAAATACTTGATGCAACAAATCCTCAGCCAGCGCGCGGTCTGCAACGAATGAGGACGCATAGGCGAGCAGTGCCGGACCATGCTCGTGGTAGAGGCGTGTCACATCCTCGCGGCTGAGTTTTCTCGGCTCCAAGGCGCTGGCCCATCCCGACCCGCTACACTTATATGACACTTCAGCCACGCTGAATTGTCTGAATGCCTTCTGAGAATTGTGGACCGCAGCACACAAAATGAGCCGGCGCAAAGAGCCAGCCGGCTTCGCTGGATTCGGTTAATGGGATAGCGGGATTGTGATTTGCGAGTGCAGCAGCCAAATCAAAATGGCAATTGGAATCGACGCTGCCGCAATTACCGCTAAGAGAAGAAAAGCGAGGAACATCCAGTCTCGCCCGGTGCTGGCGCCAGGCTGTTCTCTTTCTCGAAGTAGCAGCCGGTAGTTTCGCCGATTTGCTTTCCAAATGACGTGGAAGACATCGCCTGCCACGGGTATGGCTCCGATGGCAGTTTCCAAGAGCACGTTCGCGATCATGCGGGCCAGGGTTACTCCTTTCGCGCCGCGGTGCCAGGACGCGAACACGATGAGAAAGGAGGCGACGCCTGTCATCGCATCTCCAATGCCCGGGACCCATCCGATCAAAGCGTCGAGGCCGAAGCGAATCTTGGTTCCGGGGATGCGGAAGATATCGTCGAGGAGCGCAGCAATGTAATCGAGGTGTTCGTTCGAAGCGAATTGGCGCGGCATAGGCCTTGCGCAACACTATACATGGCGCAGCTTGCTGGAAAGGGTCGGAGGGATGCCGCTAAGACCGGGGTTCGTCTTCTCGGGAATCTGAGTGGAGCGCTATTGAGATTCTCGGACCTTGAACACGTCCATCAGCCTCTGATAGAGGGTTTCGATCGCGCGATAAAGTTCCGAAGTCCCGGGAGTTTCATCGCTAACTTCTTGGGACTCCAAATCCGATGTCAGTGCCTTGCTGAGCTGCGTGGCGCGGCGGACGCGTTCGTCGGTTAGCAAGGAGCGCACCGTGGCGATGTCACGTTGATGCGCCTGGCGTTCCTGCAGCTCTTGAAGAGCCCAGGCGGTCTTGCGCACATAATCGACCGCGTCGCGAAACTCGCGAAGCACCCGAGGATCCATTACTCCCGATCTGCTGTCTTTCATGTCCTTTTCAAGTTTCAGCAGATCGTCAATCGCCACCTTCAGCCGGAAGGTCACGCCCCAAAAGGTTTGGCTGGGAGTAAGGAGCTCGATGGCCACTCCCACCACGTCGCCCTTTTTGGAGAGGCGCAGGGATAGCACTTGTGCGGAAGCGGTTCGAGTTGAGCTGAGGTTTGTCAGCTCGATAACGCTGTTGACAGCCGGCCGGCCTTTCATTTCGAGCAGACCGCCATGCATGTTGACTTCTTTGGCTTCTGCAAACTCGATGACGCCGGCGCCGTTAGACTCCAGCCATTTCACTTTCACCGGCACCACTACCGGGTAACGGTCGCTTCGCCTGTTTTTCGCCTTTTGCGTCGGTAGCTCCAACTCCAATTTCTTTGTTGTCACGGGCTACCTCCTATCTCATTGGGCGCTAGCGCTCAAAGCACGTCTTGGTTCATGGCCGTAGATGCCACAAACGCAAGGACCGTGGTCCGACGGCGTAAATCAGCTGGCTAGTATTTATTTTCGCTCAATCCCTATGCATGCATCGGTAAAGTAAACTTGTGTTTTCCTAAAGAGCACCTGTCGCGGCCAGTTTCTTCTCCTCCAAAGAGCAGGTCACGATTCGAAACGGTTGGCGAGGATCAACTGGACACGGAGCGGCAATCAACGCTCCGCCACTACCCTGCCTGTCAGCCCAAATTGGTGCTTGTCGCGGTGAGGTGCGGGCCCAAAATGGCAGTGCCATGAAAACCTCGACTTCATCCAGAAAGACAAGTTCCACCGGAAAGACGAAATCGCGCTCAAGTGGAAATTCACGCCCGCGCGGCTCGCAGACTAATGCGGTTCATGCGGGGGAAGGGAACAAGCACGGGGTTGGTGTGGGAGTGGGCACGCCGATCGCGCGCACGAGCACCTTCACGTTTTCGTCGACGGCGGAGATGAAGTTGTGGGCCGAGGGCAAGAGCAAGGCTTACATCTACACGCGCTACGGGAATCCTACGCTCGCGATTGCGGAACAGAAAATTGCGGCGCTGGAGGGCGCGGAAGCCGCGGTGGTCACGGCTTCCGGAATGGCTGCGATTTCCAGCGCGTTGCTCGGTGCGCTGAAATCCGGCGACGAATTAATTTCTACCGCACAACTTTATGGCGGGACGTATCGGCTGATGCGCGATGTGTTCGGCGATCTCGGAATCAGAGTGCATCATGTGGGGACGGATCTCGTGGGAATTGAAGCGCTGGTGAATTCGCGGACGCGCGTTTTGTACGTGGAGAGTCCGACGAACCCTACCGTGCGCTTGGTGGATGTTGCGAAAGCCGCGCAGTTCGCGAAGAAACACAATTTGATTTCGATTATCGATAATACGTTTGCGACGCCGGTGCTGCAGCAGCCCATCAAACTCGGATACGACATGGTGGTGCACAGCGCGACAAAAGCGTTGGCGGGCCACTCGGATGTGATCGCGGGCGTTGCTGTGGGGAATAAAAAATGGATGGAGCGCGTGCAGCACATGGTTATTTATCTGGGCGGCTCGATGGATCCGGAAGCGGCGTATTTGCTGAATCGCGGAATCAAGACGCTCGGACTGCGCGTGCGCAAACAATGCGAGAACGCGATGGCGGTCGCGAAATTTTTGGAGAAGCATCCGAAAGTCGGTCGCGTATTTTATCCGGGGTTGCCGTCGCATCCGGATTACAAATTGGCGAAGCGGCAAATGCGCGGATTCGGCTCGATGCTCGCGTTTGATCTGAAAGGCGGATTGGCGGCGGCGCGGCGCGTTTGTGACCGCGTGCAATTATTTTTGCTGGCGGCGAGCCTGGGCGGTGTGGAGTCACTGGTGGTTTTGCCGATTTATACCTCGCACTACAACATGACGGCGGAAGAGCTGGCGCGCGCGGGTGTGAGTCCGGGCATGGTGCGCGTTTCTATCGGTATTGAAGATTCCGAGGATCTCATTGCCGATTTGCAGCAGGCGCTGGCTTAGCTTCTCTCCTATTTTTCTCAACTGCTAGCTAAAGTCAAAAACGCCCGCTTCAGAAAGCGGGCGCTACAAATTCAAATTCAAATTCAAATTTAAAGTCAAAAGCCTCAGGTCCAAAAATCGACCCTGAGCTACAGGGCTCCTCTCTTAGGCTTTGGCTGGTGCTGGCGCGTTGACTGGAACGGCGTAGTCTTCTTTCACCGGCAGCAGGGATTTCACTATGTCTTCCAGCTCGTGGGAGCTTTGCGCGTTTTCGGGGTAATTGTGGACGCTCGTCTCGAAGGTGCCGCCGT